>Ga0123339_10002238_pt1 | contig 13116 bp, 7 predicted proteins | sample lystaG_FD_89956 | JGI IMG/M metagenome (GOLD analysis project Ga0123339, IMG submission 89956) | Glacier valley bacterial and archeal communities from Borup Fiord, Nunavut, Canada, to study Microbial Dark Matter (Phase II) -... | ecosystem: Environmental > Aquatic > Freshwater > Ice > Glacier ... | reverse complement strand
GGGTAGCAATAGCGAGTACACCGAGACGAGTTCGGGGAAGGACATCGCCTTCACTCCCGTTAATGCTCGGTATGCGAGATTCTATTCCAATGGAAGTACTGCTAACCCTGCTAACCATTATGTCGAAATCGAAATCTACGGCTCTCCAACAGAACCTCCTCCTATATCTTCGAATCTCGCAGGAGGGATATTGCCTTCCTCATCCTCTTCTCTATATCAAAGTTCAAACATTACAGATGGCAACAAGGACACCAGCAATTATTCCGACTCTTCTCCCAACTTAAATTTGCAGTGGGTACAGTTAGATCTGGGCGAATCTTATGATGTCGACAATATCAAATTGTGGCATTATTTTGGTGATGTTAGAATCTATTATGATGTCATCATTCAACTTTCAAACAGTGCAAATTTTTCCACCGGCGTTACTACTGTATTCAATAACGATCAGGACAACACCGCCGGTCTTGGTGCGGGTAGCAATAGCGAGTATACCGAGACGAGTTCGGGCAAGAACATCTCCTTCGGTCCCTTTAATGCCCGGTATGCGAGATTCTATTCCAATGGAAGTACTGCTAACCCCGCCAACCATTATGTCGAAATCGAAATCTACGGTTCTCCAACTGAACCTCCTCCAATATCTTCGAATCTTGCAGGATGGATATTCCCTTCCTCATCCTCTTCTCTATACCGAAGTTCAAACATTACCGATGGCATCAAGGACACCAGCAATTATTCCGACTCTTCCCCTAACTTAAATTTGCAGTGGGTACAGTTAGATCTTGGTGCTTCTTATGATCTCAGCAGCATCAAATTATGGCATTATTTTGGTGATGCCAGAGTCTATTATGATGTCATCATTCAACTTTCAAGCAGCGCTGATTTTTCCACCGGTGTTACTACTGTATTCAATAATGACCATGACAACACCGCCGGTCTTGGTGCGGGTAGCAATAGCGAGTACACCGAGACGAGTTCGGGCAAGAACATCTCCTTCACTCCCGTTAATGCCCGGTATGCAAGATTCTATTCCAATGGAAGTACAGCAAACCCTGCCAACCATTATGTTGAAATCGAAATCTACGGCCATTATGTTTCAACTAATCCACTTGAAAATTCAATACGTGCTTTAGTTATCCCGACATATGATGGATCCAATATCGCTACTCATCCCAGTATTCAATATTTCCAAGAAAGTTGGAATGGATATAAATATTGGATGGCTTTTACCCCATACCCTAATTCAAATTCCGCAACTGAAAATCCCAGTGTATGTGCATCAAACGATGGGATAAACTGGCTCATACCGACAGGTCTGTTAAATCCATTGGCGCCAAAGCCAGAAATTGGGCACAATTGTGATGCTGAGATATTCTATAATGCAGCAAGTAATGAACTTTGGCTTTACTACTTAGAAAGCGATGATACAAGTGGAGGTTGGGTGAAAGTTATTAAATCATCTGATGGAATAAGTTGGTCAGAACCTTCAGTTGTAGTAACAGATTTTAGAGCTAAATATTCCAGCCTCTCTCCAACAGTCGATTACATCACTGACAAAAACATTTACTATATGTGGACAGTAAACACTGCAGATGATGGATGTTCTAATCAAAGTAACAACGTTGAAAGAAGAGAATCAACTGATGGCATTACCTGGTCCGAACCAGTTGAGATAGTGAATTTTCCCCAAACAAATGGTCAAATATGGCATCTATTTGTTAGGTTCATTAGTTCAAAAAATGAATATTGGGCTTTTTACATATCTTATCCCAATGGATCCAGTTGTGGGGATACACTGCTTTATTTTTCTAAATCTATAGATGGCACAAATTGGACTAGTTATCCAAAACCTATACTTGACAGGGGTGAAATTAGCATGTGGGATGAATTTCAAATTTATAGAAGTTGTTTTATCTATAATGATGAAACTGATAATCTTCAAGTTTGGTATTCAGCACAAGGTTCATCTTGGGGATGTAGGCTATACTCAAAATACATATTCAAATTTTATAAAAAACTTATCACATTAATCTCCTAATATTACTGCTTCTTTTGTAGACCAGAACATGATAAAATATCGCGTCCAGAAGTTATTGGTTAAAACGGCAAGTAAAATCGATCATGGTTCTTCCTAAACATCAGGTACAATATACAAAAAAATATGCTGGCAGTTTGAGAAAAACTGCCAGCATATTTTTTATTAAAGCAGACAGTTTAGAATCTTTACCTTGAGGTCGAAATTCAAATTTACATTTTTTTGCAAGGTTTACAACCAACCTTTCCTCGTTGCCTTTGGGGGATTGCAGAAATCCAGGTTTAAGTCGTAGTGAGAATCGAGGTAAAGATATCTGGCCTGAGGCTTTGCCTAGTGGGCAGCCAAGCCCTCCCTTTACGGCTAATTGACAACTAACTTGGTATTTAGCGGTACTAAAATATTGAATTTAAGCACCCACACAAATATTATTAGAGATACTGAGGCTCTCTATAACACATTAAGAAGTCATTTAATGCGAATATGTTTGATGAAATGAATTCGAAACACGATAACCGAAATTCAGTAAAACGCCATCTAACCTAACTATCACAATATTTTTCATCTATTTGCAAAATTCTATTCTTTACCTAATATAAAAACATAGTTAGTTGTAGCGCTCCCACCAATATTGAGCATCATACCGTTATTGGCTTTTTCCAATTGATAACCTTTTGCATTTCTCGTAATCTGTTTAAATAAATCCAAGAACATTCTTACCCCGCTTGCACCTACAGGGTGGCCACAACCAATCAACCCACCACTTGGATTAATAGGTGTTTTCCCATCAAAAGCAATCTGACCACTTTCGATTGCTTTATATTCTTGTCCAGGTTCAGTGATACCAAATGCAGAAATAGCTATATATTCACTTGAGGTGAAACAATCGTGCGTTTCAAAAAAATCTATATCGTCTACAATTAAATCAGCTCTTCGATAAGCATCAACAACCGTTTGTCTTGTCCACGGAAGTATATAGTCATTGGTTGAACCTTCTTTTATTTTTTCATCAAATTTCATTGGAGCTACTCTATGCCCCCATCCTTTAACAATCGGAAACTCATTGTTTGCATAATTTTCTTTCACAAATTTCTCAGAAGCTATTGCAACCATTGCAGCTCCATCAGTAACTTGTGAACAGTCTGATATAGCAAGTTTCCCACCAATCATGCTATTACTTGAAGTACCACGTGTATTAGCTTGATCTTCATTCATAAACCACTTCTTTGTTTGAGCATTAGAATTCCTTTTCGCATTTACATAATTAATTGTTGAGATCTTTGCCAAGTTGTCTAAATACCTTTTTTCATTCAAATTATATTTAATTATTGTTTCGTCAGCCAACTTGCCAAAAAGTTTAGGAAATGGAAAATCAATTCCTACCGCTTCTTCTTCATAAAATGCAGCTCTTCCTAAATAATCTCCACATGTCTTAGAATCAACAGTTTTCATCAATTCCCAACCAATAATCAAAGCAAGTTCATAGTCCTCCGCTTTGATTTTCGTTATTGCAGCATCTAAGGCTACCGATCCGGAAGCGCAGGCTGCTTCATATCTTGCTGAAGGCACACCATAAAAGGCGGGGTTTACTTCAGTTAACAAAGCCCCTAGGTGTCCTTGGTTAATGTATAATTCTCCTATAAAGTTCCCTACAAAACATGCGATTTTCCCTAGTTTATTAAGTTCAATGATATCTTCATAAGTAATATTAATATTTTTGAGCCCGTCATCGATAACTTCTTTTAATAGAGCAATGACCCCTTTTCCTTCCTTACTCCAATTACGTTCAAAATCAGTTTGGGCGCCTCCCAATACATATATCTTCTTTGTCATTTCTTCCCTCCTACTTGGCTTTGAAAAATGGTCTGAAATCATAATTAGATTTAGGTGCATCTCTTAAAATATCGTCTAAGTCTATTTGTGAAATGTAATCTTGAGTTAATTTTTCACGGGCAATCCTCTTAAAAATCTCGACCCCACCAAAAGCATCAATGACTGCAAGAGGAGGTACCCAATTAAATCCAGCCGCCATCACATCATCAGCTGAATGTACATCTTCACCGATCTCTCGGGTTGTAACAAGTCCATATATTACATATTTGATTAGAAATTGAGCACAAATTATTGCTTCTATTGAATGATTATTGTTAAGATTTTCGAAAGCTCTTCTATAATTACCAACTTTTAACTCTTTGATCATTTGTTTAGCAAATGGAAATACATATTTTTCTTTCGGTCGATAAACTCCCGTAGTAATATCATATACATTAGTAGATCTTTTCCCCTCTGAATTTACAATGGATTGATACAATCCACAGCCGGTTTTTCTACCAAGTTTGTTTTCTGATACCAGTTTTAACGCAAATTCAGGCATTGCAAAAGTTTCATGACAATAGTCTTCCGTGTTATTAAAAATATTATCTACAATAGCTTTATGTACATCTAGACCAACAAAATCTGACGTAGTAAGTGGTGCCATACTTCTACCTGTAAATAAACCAAGTATTGAATCAATATAATCAATACCACCGTTGTCCTTAAATATTTCTGCATATTGTAATGCTTCATTTATGAACTGAAATCCAATCCTATTGCCCATAAATGCTGGTGCATCTTTCACTTCAACCACGTTTCTATGGAGAACACTTTTTAAGTATATCTTCATAATGTTTAGAAGTTTAGTATCTGTATATTGAGAAGGAATAATTTCGCAAAGAGTCATATTATATGGCGGATTATACATATGTATCCCCATATAATTCTTTCTAATTTTTTCATCAAAACACATGCTAAGTTCATTAATAGAGAGTCCCGAAGTTCCTGTAGCAATCACAGTATGTGGGTTAATATATTTAGCAATTTTCTTATATACATCTTTTTTAATGTTGATATCTTCAGAAACGCTCTCAAATACTAAATCAGATGATGAAATGCATAATTCCAAATCATCATAAGTCATAGGAATTAAGTTTTTTTCAATTGCTTCTGCTTTTACAGATGAAGCTGCCTTCTTTTTTGCTTTTTCAGCTTCTTCAAGATTACGACACACCATATAAACCTTTGCGCCACCAAATGAAGCGAATATGCCGGATACATTACGACCCATTGTTCCATTAGCTCCAACAACTGTTACACTTTTAATATTCATTTTTACAATTCATTCCCTTCACTTTGCATAAGGTACAAAACATCATAAAAATATTACCTTATGCATAATTTTAATTCAATAATTCAACCGCAGAATATGTGATACACTTCAAATCATGTGGAGGTGAGTAGGCAGCTTTTCAGCCAAAGTGATGTTGTTTATATATATTTAGATTATCTTTACAAGTACAGATAAGTGTATAGAGGAGCATAAAATATTTGTTATAGCCTGATTTCAACCACAAGCGGCAAGGAGGTGTACATGAAATCTAATGAGAAACACCGGATTCCTTCTTCAACATTCTTGAAGTACAATGCGAAATTATACTGGTATACACTAAATACGTAAAAGAAATAGAAATGAAAAAACAGAAAATAAGGATGTTAATTGAATTGCTGACCTGTTTAAGCAGAATCTTATTGCCGAAATTTTTATACAGCCCGCTAACGTCTTTTACTACATGATTAGTTGAGATTGCGGAACAAACTGAAGGAAATGACTTTCGTTTAGAAAAACGACTATAAAACAGTCTCGCTGTATCAAATATTCAGCTAGATAAGGTCGTCATAAATACTTTAGATAAAAGTTCAGTAAAAAATCATAAATAAACTTCTAGGAAACATAGATTAACCTATTGTCCTCAAATCGCTCATTTTAGCTTACTAAGATAGATGCTGCTTGAGGTGGCACTTGTAGTATGATTATTACGCTTCAATGATTCCGCCGATACACCAAATAATAACGGCGGAAAAAATATGGGTTGATTATTTCCTTGCGGAATAGTATTCTCTCATGTTCATTGAGTCGGTATCGAGCCAAACAGTATTGTGTACAACCCGATCCATTTTGGAGTCAGCATGGATCGGACGTGTCAGTCATCCTTACGATGCTGTGCGCAGAATGAAATGGTAAAAGACGCAAAATGGCTGCATTCCATAAGTTTAAAGACGAAGTGCTGCTCGAATTTGGAAATATCCTCCAGCAGCCATTCGTCAAGAATGAGAAGACTGTTACTATACTTTTTAAGCATCTTCACGGTTCCATGCGTGACTAAGTAGGCCTCGTCGTATTACATCAGAAGATTGAGAACACGAATGTACCTCGTGCGGAAATGCCGCTTGCAGGCCTGTTTCCCTAACGCGCAAGCAAGATACCTACCAGAACCGGTAAACTCCTGAAAGATGATGTTAGACCAGCTGTCGACGAACTGGCACGTTGCCAGCTCCTGAATGACCTGGCGGTCAAGCCCCCGTTGGCTAGAATGGATGTCATTCACTTTCAACTTGATGTTCATATTTACTTTTAATATTCTTTTTGTAAGTTACTATTTTTTTCAATGAAAATGCTAGAACTAAAAGTAAAATAACGTAAATTAAGAGCGAATATCGCTCTCCGATTATATTCGAGTTTATTATTTTACTGATTAAATATCCTTCGATTAGATATAGTTCATATGAATAATCACCAATAATTTCGATAAATTTAAATCTTATCCCATATCGTCTAATGAATATTAATGCTATCACTATAAAAATCAAACTTGTTATGTCAGCAATTAGATAATGTATCCCATCTACTCGACCAATCATATTATTTACATAATATGATAAAACAGAAGTGAAAAATAATGGAATTATTAATTTGTTTTTATATTTTTTTATTAAAGTTTCTCCGTATAATGCATAAAAAATACCTGCTGGAAATGTTAATGCATGAACTCCCCATTGATAACTAGCTCCCCCAACAAGCTGTTTCGACCAAATTAATAAAGATACACCCGATACACAAAAGCTTATAAACACTTTTAACCAGTTCTTCTTAAAATATTTAAAAATAAGAAAAAAAGAAATGTACCAGAATAATATAAATGTAATATACCACATTGTAGCATCAACTGTTCTAGTATAGTCCAATCCTAACAGTGCTAGCAGACTAATAATTATACTATGATTATCACCTAACAAACTATCTATTATTAACCAAAAAAAAGTAATTGTCGAATATGGAAACATTACAGTTTTTATTCTTTTTATAGCGAAATCATCTAATCCATTTCTTTGATAAGACTTTACTAACCCATAACCAGAACTAAATAAAAACAACGTTACACCAATAGTTCCCAATGGTTGCATAAATATCCAATTATAAAACTCTGTATTCAAGTGTCCTAAGATCACTAACAAAATCGCAATACCTTTTGCCTGTCTTGAACAAATTAAATCAAATGAATAATCAATATTTTTTTGTTTTATGCTAATATTCATTAAAGTTAAAAATAATATGCTCCATAATAATATGTACATAATCACTACCTTTTCTATATATTATTAAAATATTTAGGTTGAAGAATACCCTGTTTTTAACAAATATACTTTTACTTGTATTATCTGTATTAAAATGAATTATAGCTGAACCTTTAATTCTAAAATGAGATCACATATCCTATCAATGTCTTCAATTTCTAAACTGGCATAAAGTGGTAATGTTAAAATTCTCTTAGAAATACTCAACGCTACAGGAGTTTCGTTAACATTAAATTTCCCATTATAACAGTCAAGCGTATTCGTTAATGGATAAAAATATTTTCTTGCGAAGACATTATTTTCTTTTAGCTTATTGCAAACCTCATTCCTTGTCGCACCAAATATTTTTTCATTAAACATTACTGGAAAATACGAATAATTTGATTCAACATTCTCCATTTCCTTCATTATTAAAATTCCTTCTACATCAGATAACCGCTTTCTATAATGCTCTACAATACATTTTCTTTTGCTAATTTCATCATTAACATGTCTCAAATTGCAAATACCCATTGCAGCTTGGAATTCATTCATTTTTGCGTTTGAACCAATACCATCAATTATTTCTTCTGACTCTATTCCGAAATTCTTAAGCTTATATAATTGTGCTCCGATTTTTTTATTTTTAAATGTGACCGCACCACCTTCAATGGTATTAAATACTTTTGTAGCGTGAAAACTAAACATTGAAGCATCACCAAAGTTACCAATCCCCTTACCTTTATAAGTTTCGTTAAAAGCATGGGCCGCGTCATAGATAACTTTCAATCCGTATTTATCTGCAATTCTTTGGATTTCTTCTACATTGCATATATTCCCATATACATGAACTGGGACAATAGCTGTTGTCTTATCTGTTATTAACTTCTCTAATTTAGTCACATCTATCGTGTAGTCATTAGGATTAATATCACAAAACACTGGGATTAAATTATTTCTAACAATAGCATGGGTTGTGGATGCAAACGTGAATGGTGTCGTGATTACCTCTCCAGATAAATTCATAGCCTGCAAAGTAAGTTCAAGAGCTAAATGGCCATTAGTAAATAATGATAAATTTTCAACATCTAGAAACTCTATCAATCCCTTTTCTAATTCTTGATGATATTTTCCCATATTCGTTAACCAATGACTATCCCAAATAGGTTTGATTTCTTCAATATACTCTTCAAATGATGGCATTGATGAACGTGTTACTAATATCTGTTTTTTCATCTTTATTCCCACTTTCATAATATTAAATTTTACTTCTTATTTTCTATGTATTTCATTAATAAATTCTTTTTCTAATTCTAAAAGCTTCTTACTTCGATTTTTTATCTTTATAGATGGAATTCCAACGTTTATGCTCCACGGTTCAGAGCTTCTGTTAATTAAAGACATAGCCCCAAATGAGCTGCCTTCTTTTAAAATTATCCCTGGTAAGACTACACTACCCGATCCGATAATGACATGTTTTTCTATAGTCACTTCATCACTTAGTATCATTTTATATTTTTCTGGAATCATTGGATTAGTCATTGTATTTCCAGAATAATCATCACTTATAGAATATATCGAAATTCTAGAAGATAAATTAGCAAAATCATTAATTGTAATACCTTTATCCCCACCATATAAAGCACAATACGCTGCAATATGAATATAACTTCCCAATTTTATATTCCCACTTAAAATACAAAAATCATCAATCCTAACGTTACTGCCAATAGAAATATTTTTTGCTCCATAAATGCTAGATTTTTTACTAAGCAACACATTTTCACCTAAAGCTTTAAATCCAATTTTTTCAAGCTCATCCACAGAATAAAAGCTATTCATTTTATGCACCTCTTTTAAAATCATTATTCTAATAAATCTCAAAACCGATTTAAACACGATATAAGTGATGAATATCACTTTGTATTACGCGGTTTATCGCTCCAAGTTTTCTGTATGAAGAAGACGTAGTTCGATAGTCATATATCCACAAAATTAATAATGGTTCTACAGCGCTCATTGATGCGCTCATCAATGAGATATATCGAAGAATTTATTCTGTTCTATCGTTTGTACAAATAAATTTATTTCTAAATCATATATGACATTAGTAACAATTTAATAAAACTTAAATGACTTAAATATCTACAATCAAATTATATTTAAAGATTTACCAATATCAGAAATTACATAGAATAATTTAAGATTCTTATGGCGTTTTTATTAATGATATTTCTTTTAAAGTATTTAATAGATATTCAAAGCTTTCTACCCTGAAAATCTTTGATATTATTACATAAAATAGAACTCCTGCAGTCATTTGTATCCCTAATACTGCAAAAGGGGATAAATCCAGTAATCCTATTATATATACCAAAAACCCCATCGCAGCAGAAATCAAAAAAGATGGAAATACATCTTTGATTTGTTCACTATAACTGTAATTAAGTAAGCGCTTATTAGGGTAAGCATTAACAAACGAAGAGATTATTCCAGAAACAACTTGACTAAGGGCAATTGCGTATACTCCGTAGTTTATACTAATTGCCAATATCATCAAGCCAAATATTTTCTTAATTATTTCAAGCTTCAAGTATATGTTACTCTTTCCCAAAGCATTAATTGCTTGTAAATTAGCTGTATGAATTGGCCAAAGCGCAAATGAAAAACAAAAGATTTGAAGAAAAGGAACTGCTGGTAACCACTTTTCAGTTAATACAATTCTGACAATTGGGTCTGCTGCAGCTGCTAACCCTATCATCATAGGAAAGATAACATAAGAGCTCGTCATTATTGCTCTTCTAGTCATTTCTTTAACTCTGTTCCTATTTTCCTGTTGTGATGAAAGCGCAGGAAGCATAACTGATTGGATTGATCCATTAATATTTCCAACAATGAACTGAGGGAATTGCTGCCCTCTATTATAATACCCTAGCGTAGAAGTGGAGTAAATTTTACCAATGTACATCGTACTTAGATCTCTATATAACGAATCTATTATTGCAGACAACAGTAGATTTGATCCATAAGAAAATAATACCTTAACTCTATTTAATGAAAAAATCAGTTTTGGTCTCCATTTTACAGTGAACCATAGAATAGTTGCCACAAGAAACTGATTGATTATTTGTTGAACCACTAATGACCATATACCATAATGATTGTATGCCATCAAGACTCCAACTACTCCTGATATTGAAACCGCTCCTAGACTGCTGAAAAAAAGACGTTTGAATTGCATTTTTCTCGCAACGTAAGCTATTTGAATCGAATTAAATGCACCTGCAAATAAAGTTATCGTAAGCACTCTTAAAATTGCTGTTAACTGTGGCTGTTTATAAAAATCAGATATAGTTGGTGCAGTAACATATAATAGTAACGAAAATAGAAAAGATATTCCGAAGCTTAAATAAAGTACTGATGAAAAATCAAGGTCATCCGCATTCTTTTTTTGAATTAAAGCTGTGCTAAAACCATTTTGAACAAAAACTTGCGCCAAGTTTATAAATACCATTACAATTGCAATTGCTCCAAACTGCTCAGGTTCAATTAATCGAGCTAGGATAATCTGAACAATAAATTGAATCCCCTGTGTTCCTGTTCGTTCCATTAATTTCCATATCAATGAGGATATTAAACTAGCCTTTGTGATATTATCTTCCAACAGTATCCTTCCTTTTTCCAACTCTGGTAATCACAGAAATCAGATGCTTCATTTTTTTTATTGGCCAAATAGCCCAATTTTTCACTACAAATTCCCAAAAATGCATTTTTACACTTTTTTCAGCATTTAGATATCTGCTACAAAAATCGTTTTTACTTCTATTCAAAATTGAATCTTTTGCAATTGTTACTAGAAGAAATGATTTAATATAAGTCATATCGTGTCTTTTTTCAAAATAAGGAATTAGAACTTCATGCCTTTTTATAGTGTCATTGATCAATTTTGATGGATCCTTCTTAACAAGTGAGTAATAATTATCCTTACCAACTTTAACAACATATCTATAAACACTCATTGAATCTTTAAGAACATACAAATTCCCTTCATCCAACAATACCAAAAACAATGTATAATCCATTGATAACTTTGATGAGTGAAATAGATCATGATATTTCCATGGCTCATTAGTGAATATATTCCTGCACATTAGAGAATTCATATGAAACTGAAACCTGTATCGAGTAAAATCATTAAAAGTAAATTTCTTTTCTGAAAACATTGTGCTGTATAACTCAAAATACTTATTTTTATAATTTTGATGTAATATATGATGACGGTGAGCAACTCCGATATATTCTTCATTCAATTCAAGAAAATCAACCTGTTTTTGAAGTTTAAACTCATCAGTCCAATAATCATCACCTTCCAAGAAAGCAATATATTTACCCTTACATTGATGGATAACATCTTCCAAATTGTTAATAGATCCAATATTTTCTTTTCGCAAAATTAAATTAATTTTGTCAGAATATTTTTCTTTGAATTTAATAAGAATATCTTGTGTCTTATCTTGTGAACGATCATCTCCTATTATTATTTCAAATCTAAAGTCAGTTTTCTGTGAAACAACACTTTCAAGAGCTTCAAAAATATACTCTTCATGGTTGTATGTGATAATTGCTACAGATACTAAAACACTCTGTTCTTTAATTAAAGGCAATCTCATAATATATATACTCCTATGATAGTTTAAACCATTTTTATATTTTTCCGCGCCATTGTAAAATTTGTTTTTTCGCATCATTCCATTGTTTAATGTGATCAAATTCCTTTAGCTTTTCAAAATCCAAGAAATAGAATGTTATCCATAATAATATCACAGAATATATTATTCTTCCACTATTTAAATTAACATTCAATAGTACAACAGAAAGCGATATAGAAGCTATGTTGTAAATTATTACAGGAATATCGTATGCTATAGAATCAATAGCTCTAAGTACAATAATTAACAAAGCAGGTAGGATAATAATTCCGCTCCAGCCAAACTGAGTGAATGCTTCGGAAAACATTCCATTATTTGGATGAGTTATTCCATCGAAATAAACTTCAGATACAATCCTCTGAATTGCTTTACCGTGAACAGGGGCAAAGAATCTATTTAATAATAACCCTTCTCTGAAATATATTTTCTCTCGAGTTTTCATCAAATCAAAATAAATGTAGTTTAAAACTGATGGTACCAGAAACAAACGCCTAATAACATAGTCTGCGATAAACGAAGTCTTAAAAATTATCGTTTCCAAAATTCCTATAAAATTACTAAATATTAACAAAATTGAGTTGATGTCATCAATGAGTGAGTCTCTTCTTTTCATGGATGAAATAATGCTATAAGCAATGAAATATCCAATACATATTGGTAACAAAAACAAATTAATTTTATCCATTGCTATAGAGAATGTTAATAATTGCATGAATACGAAGAAAAAAGCAGTCATCCATCTTTTAGTATACAATGACAGCATTATACAAATCGGAAATAAGAACATTGAAACAAACGTTCTTAGAATTTCAATGAGATAAGAGATATTCGCTAATTCTGCTATTTTTCTTACTTCATATGTATCTGATAAATCGAAATCGAAACTAAGCCCATTATATTGATAAGTAAAAACAAGTATTACAATTACACTAATTGCGACCAATGGAT
>Ga0123339_10002237_pt1 | contig 13118 bp, 13 predicted proteins | sample lystaG_FD_89956 | JGI IMG/M metagenome (GOLD analysis project Ga0123339, IMG submission 89956) | Glacier valley bacterial and archeal communities from Borup Fiord, Nunavut, Canada, to study Microbial Dark Matter (Phase II) -... | ecosystem: Environmental > Aquatic > Freshwater > Ice > Glacier ... | reverse complement strand
TTTCTTTCAACTACTCACCTCCAAATCTTTATGTAGATTTTAAAGTAACTAACATTAAATTATTGATATATGTTTGAAACTACAAATAAAATAAGTGAAACTATTAATATACCCAGCGAAGTCCTTTTTAATATAATTGCTTCCTTTGAATAGTTATTATCCTTTAATTCCTTAACATCAATAAAATTACTTACCAAATACTGAATAATCATAATAATTAAGAAATATATATCAAATAATCCAATAATTCTCATTTAAATCTCCCTGTTCTGCTGTTAATCTTTAAGTTATTTTTAGCTTTAAAAATTAATTTATTCAGTGTAAAAAAATAAAAACGCGCATATTAATGCACGTTTTTATTTTAGATGGTTCTTGTAATATATGTGTCTTTGTATTTTAATTTCATATAGTCATAACAGCGCTGAGCCTGAAGCATGTCCTCAAAGAATGCAAATACAGTAGGACCACTTCCACTCATAATAGAACCAATAGCCCCCATATCAATCATTTCCTTCTTTATTTGTCTTATTACAGGGTGCTTTCTCAAGGTCACATTTTCTAAAACATTTTTCATGTTTTTAGATATAAATTTTAGATTTTTTTCTTTTATTGCATTAATCAATGTTTCTGTATTGGGATGAATCTTAATTTTCTTGATATCCAATTTTTGATACACGTCCTTAGTAGAAACACCAAAAGGTGGTTTAACAACGATCAATATATTATCCTTAAAGGAATTTAATCTTGTTATTTTCTCACCAATGCCTTCACATAAAGCCGTACCTCCCACAATGCAATAAGGTATATCAGCACCAATACTTACTCCTTGTTCCATTAATTCCTTATCACTAATTTCTGGTCTGAACATATCTCTCATACCCAATAATACGGCTGCAGCATCAGTACTTCCACCAGCTAAGCCTGCAGATACAGGAATATTCTTTATTATACTAATTTTTATCCCCAAATCTAAATCATATTTCTTAATAAACAACGCTGCAGCTTTATACGCAATATTTCTTTCGTCCGTTGGAACATAAGATTTATCACATTCTAACTTTATACCACAATCAATCTCCTCTAGTTCAATTACATCATATAAATCAATATTTTGCATTATCATCCTTAAAAGGTGATATCCGTCTTCTCTTTTTCCAATTACATCCAATGATAAATTAATTTTAGCATATGCTTTCAATAACATTAATGTTCCTCCAAAACTTACTAAAACAAGTATAATATAAGTAAAATATTAAAGCTATATTTTTAATACAAAAATATAGCTTATTTCTTACTATACTACTTTATATGATTCTGCTATACATTCTAACTTGATTTTGTAATCGTTAATTATTTTTAAAAGTGGTTCTCGCTTCTCGAAAAAAATAATTATCAAATCCCCTGGTAATGATTTGTCTATAGCTACTTTTAAAGCTTCCTTTTCATCTAAAATCACATTTATTTTTTTAGCATCAAACCCATTGGCTAACGCACCTTGCATTAGCATTTCTGAAACCTCTGCTTTCTTTCTCCCCCTTCTGTCTTTATCTTCTTTTATATATATATAATCAAAATTATTTCCTGCAATTCCGCCTATCTCACATATGCTTTTATTAGTTCTATCACCTGGAACCCCAATTATGCCAATGAATCTCTTATGCCTAATTTGCTTAGCACCATTTATTACAGCTTTATAACCCTCTATATTATGTCCATAATCCAAAATTACTGTGGCATTGTTAATATGGTAAATGTTGAATCTTCCAGGATTTTGTTCTTCGTCTCCAAAAAAGGTTGTTAGTCCTCTTTTTATAATCTTTATATCTAAGTTTAGTGCCACACATGCCGCGCAAGCTGCCAACGCATTTTCAACATTGTATATTAACTTACCTTTTAAAGTAATATTTATTGCATCCACTCTCACCACCGGTTTACAAATATCATTACTTTCAATAATAATAATACCTTGGTCACTGTATACTCCTACACCACCAGATATAATATTATTTCTAAGATTTTTATTTTCTTTATCTTTTGAAAACATAATAATTTTGCTTTTAATCTTATCTAATATGGTAAGACTCATAGGATCATCTGCATTAATAATCGCATAACCATCATCTTTCACAGCTTCTACCACCAAAGACTTAACCTGAGCTAAATCTTCTAAACTTTCAATTCCTTCCATTCCAAGGTGATCTTCCGTAATATTTGTAATCACACCCACATCTGCCAGATCATACGCTAAGCCCTTTCTTATTATCCCACCTCTTGCACACTCAAGCACTGCCGCATCAATAGTCCTGTTAAGTAATACTGCAGTTGCACTCTCATAACCAGTGGTATCACCTTTTTCAATGCATTTATTGTCTATGTATATTCCGCCGGTATTAGTCATCCCAACTTTCAATCCGGAGGTTCTCAATATATGACCAATTAATCTCGTAGTGGTAGTCTTTCCATTGGTTCCAGTAATTGAAATTACTGGAATACTCTTTTTCATATTCTTGAAAAGCATATCTACAATTGCAGCAGCTGCATTTCTCTCTTTGCCTTTATCAGGATAATGGTGCATCCTAATTCCAGGAGCAGCATTTACCTCCAGTATATATCCGCTATTCTTTATTGGTTTTTTAATATTTTCACAACATATATCAATACCACATACATCTAACCCTATTGCTTTTGCACACCTTACACATATATCCTTATTCTCTTCAGCAACTATGTCTGTACAATCAACTGCAATACCTCCCGTAGATAGGTTAGCATTTTCTTTTAGTTTTAATCGTTCACCCCTCCTAAGAACACAATCTAAATTATATCCTTTTTTAGATATTTCAAATATAAGTTTTTGATCAATTTTAATTTTAGTGAGAGGCTTCTCATGACCCTCACCTCTTTTACTTGAACTATTTATTACCTGTATTAATTTCACTATACTGCTCTTTCCATCTCCAATCACATAAGGTGGAATTCTTTCTGAAGCAGCCATGAATTTGCCGTCTACAATAAGTATCCTGTAATCTTTTCCATCAACATGCTTTTCAATAATTATATCTTCACATTCAGCCCTCAACATATCATAAATTTTTAGAAGTTCCTCACTGTTTTTTATATTTACAAATACCCCCTTTCCCTGATTACCATATCTAGGTTTAAGAACTACAGGATATCCCATTCTTTCAGCCTTACTTATTAAGTCAATGCTGCTGGTTATAATCCCACCAGGTGACACTGGCAAGCATTGCCTTGATAATAACTCTTTTGTAACATATTTATCACAGGCAATATCCACAGAAATTGCGCTGGTATTGCTTGTTATAGTTGCCTCCACTATTCTGCTGGTCTTTCCATAACCTAGTTGAAATAAACTTCCTGACCCTAAACTTAAGCATGGTATATTTCTTTTTTTAGCTTCATGAATTATCGCCTCAGTACTAGCACCTATTTGTTCATTTTTTAATATACTTTTTATCTTACAAAAATCTTCCTCAAAATTATAAGGTTTTTTATATATCAACGAGTTAATAAGCTCCACTGCAGCACGACCACAGGCTAAGCCAGTTTGTTTGTATAAATATTCAAATACAACGCAGTAGATTTCACCCTCTATTTTTCTTGCTTTTCCATAGGACACATCTAAGCCCAATATATTTTGCAATGCAATTATTACATGCTCACAAATATGTGCGATATATGTCCCTTCCATGAGTCTTTCACAAAAACCTCCTGGGTAATCCAAACAACATTTATGCAAATTTAATTCAGGTATTTGATTTACAATTTTTTCATTAAAACCACTTATATCTTTGCTTGGAATATCACTGTACCCTTTCAAATCCACAATAAACTTTATACATTTTCTATGTGAGTAGATATTTCTCCCTTCATAAATTTTAATATCATCTATTTCCATAATAGTTAAGCCTCCCGCAGCATCAATGTGCTCTACAGATTGGAGTTTTGGAATTCATGTCGAATTCGTCCCCATTAATTAATATGTGTAGTTTTATGTCATATATTGAAAATATTTCATCAGGGCATTGTTCTGATATGTTGCTATAAGAAATGCCACTTCCATCAAAAATATATACAGCTCCTGATCCAATAACAGTTATCTCACCTTTTTTATTTACCACTATTGCTGTATCTTCATCGATTCCTATGCCTAAGCTTTGTGGATTTTCTGCAATTCCCACCAATATTCTTCCCACTCTGCCTCTTTGAGCAAAATGCTGATCAATTATTGTACCTTTAATAAGCCCAAAACCCGGAGCCATTTTTAAAGTGCATTTTCTAGGTGATTCATCATCCTTTCCTGAAATTATCATTGTATCACTCATCACGGAAGCTCCTGCAGAGGTACCTGCAAATATGCAGCCTTCTGAAAATCTTTTAACCATTTTCTCATATAGCTTTGTACCTCCAAGAATACTGGTTAGTCTTAGTTGATCTCCTCCTGTAAAAAACACTATATCTGCATCTTCCAGTAGTTTAATATTAATGTCCTCTAAAGCATCTTCCCTCTTATTTATGTTCAGAGCGCCAATTCTTTTCACGCCTAATTCTCTAAATACCTCTTTATATTCATTTTCCAATTCCATCGGAACTTTTGAAGCTGTGGTAACTATTAACAGAAAGTCCTTTTCTTTGTTGATATTATCACATAGATATTTTAATATATTCTTTTCGCCTTTTTTATCCTCTGCGCCACCAATTATTATTAGATTGCCTCGAAGCTTCTCTTCCAAAAAAATCCGTCCTTTCCCAAATATATCTTATATTTTTACCATGATTTTAAATATTATACATAATAAAAAGTCCCAAGTTAAAACTTGGGACTTTAGAGTAAATTTATTTATTATATTAACGCTCTACCTGGAATTATGAGTTTATCGCCAGCTTCAATAATGTCTTGATTCTCAATATTATTAACTCTAACTATTCCTTCAATAGTTGTGCCATATTTTTTGGCAACTTTCCAAAGTGTATCCCCTTGCTGTACTACATAAATAGTTACACTTGACTTTTTTCTTTGAATTTCATCCTCTAAAGGCACTATATCAACAAGAAAATCTTTATGAGTGGTGTAATTTACTCTTGAGTATAGTGAAATCACAGATTTCACGGCAACACTATCTATTTCAAATGCAGCCTCAATGCTTTCCATTTTAGCTTTCACAATACACTGCATATCAATTTTTGAACCAGGAATCTCTATTGCAGAGCTAAATGGCACCTCCTCATTAATAGAAAAAACGTAATTATCCTCATCAAAGGTTTTATAAAGTATGTTTACATTGAGCACACCTTCGGCTAAAACTTTATCCTCTACAAGCTTTTTATCAGTAACAGTTACATTTCCGCTACACATAATAATTTTAGATCCTTTCGGATAGTTATCTTTTAAATCAATATCTCCCTTTATTATGCTTTGACACATTGCCTGACCATGCATTACATTCAACTCATAGTCTACTTTATCCATTTTCATCATTGCTTCAGGAGAATAGGCATCTTCAATCATATTAAGCTCATCTTTATACATTATCCTTGTATTGGATTTAATTAGTGCCTCCACATCTACTATCCTATTTTCACCCAAATCATCTTCTTTTATGTTAAAATCCATAGCCTCTACATTGAACTCTGAATGACTTGACATTAGTGAATTTACACCTTCGGCATCCATCTCCCTATTAAGAAGGACATTATCTTCAAGATACACTATATCTCTTGTATTCTTACCTCTATATAATATTGATACGAGAGCTTCAGTCTCCAAAATTATCTTATTCTCATTCAGTTTTGTATCACTTTTATGAGTATTTACGTCACACCTAAGCACTTCACCGATTTGTGGTTTTTCTACAGGCACCTTGATATTTGATTTTGCAATAAGCTCTTCGGAGAAATTCCCCAAAATCTTATCCACCGTCCCAGGAGTTTTCAGCATTTGAATCCCTGGTGAACCAGAGATATCATTAATAATCTGAAAATTATAATTCTTATAAAGTTCTGCCTTTAATGTTACCATTCCCTCCAAGGATATCTTTCGTTCATTTACAATGTTGCATTCCATATGTTCCACAAAACATTCCGGTACACAAAACATACTATGCTCTGCTAAGCTTGATTCGATATAGTTTGAAAATTTACTCGTATAAGAAACACTGTAAGTTCCCTTTCCTTCTTGCTCTATAGCGAGATAGAGCACGTTATATTGAATCTGCCACTCTATATATACCTTATCCTGCATAACTTCACTATTCAATATACATGGTTTTGCATCTAGCATTAATACAGTTTCCACATCTGGATGCGTATCGGGTATAACAAATTCTGCTCTCACCACAGTGTCTGAGGAATTTTCACTCAGTAATTGTTCACATTCTATATTTTCCTTAGCTAACTCTATGTCCATAATATTCATACCTCCCATAATACCTACTAATTATTTATATAAATTTTTTATGGGAAATATGATATTTTTTTATAATTAAATTTGTGTTTTTTTAAATATGAATTATTCAACATTGTTTTACTTCAAATATTGACATATTAAAAAAAATAAAGTAATATGAAATTGGTTGTTAACCACATAACCTCTCATAAATTCTCAATACCCTTTATACCATATTTGAAAGATGGATACCCACCATCTTTCTTTTTTCACAATTTATCAAAAAATAAAAGAAAGGTATATAAAATATACCTTTCTTATGCTGAAAAAACCAGTTGAACTGTTTTTGTTAAAACATCTGAGTAACTATAAGTTACTTTACGTTGGGTGTCATTTTCTAATCTGATTACAAATATACTAGGATAAGTCTTTTCAATAACGCCACTGTTTACAAAAATTTTTCTTCTCCCACCATTTGCTTTAAGGGTAACTCTATCACCAACATGACTTTCAATATCTTTTTTAATCGAAGCCAATACATTTGCCTTTTCCAAACAAAACACCCTCTTTCCACAATATTAATTATACCTCTTTTTACTGATTATGTCAATTAAACTTAATATTTTATCAGTTAATAAATTGCTTTGTCAATATTAATTTTTTGTAAACAACCTTAAATATTAAATTTATTATATCCTTAGGTATTATTACCTCATTATTACATTAATATTCAACTCTGTTTAATATTTTTAAATATTCTACACATAAGTAGACTTAGGAAAACCTTCCCTGTATCTTCCTCTTGTTTGTAAACCGCCAATACCTTTTGTGCCTGTTATTGTATTCTCAAGAGCCTCTTGAATCGACACCACCTTTTCTATATTTGAGTAAGCAATTGTTTCACAAATAAATACAGGGTCGAGGCAGTGAATTAGCACCCTGCTTGGCGAACTTGCAAAGTTTGCACCCGCATCTAAAATAGCTTCATAACAAGACTGACAAGCTCCAGCAAAGATAACTAAATTGTCATAATCTGATTCATAATTTCTAAGCGCAGTTACACTATCTACGTAATACCTTGAATTTTTATAATTATTTAAATCAATAAAATCCTTTGTATCTTTCATTATAGAGTCATGACCCGTTACTACCACAATATCTGGTTTAATTTCCTTCACTAATTCAACAACCTTTAAAGGCTGCTCCTCTTCTGGAATAACTTTTCCTACTACATTTAATTTCAGCTGTTTATACACTTTAAGACACGCCTCCATATAATCAGAATCCCCATCTATATGAAGTACCTTGCCTGGCCTACCAAATACAAGTTCTTTAGTATCAATTGCCTTAGCACCCCTATACATCCTTCCTGAGCCGCCTCTGTGGAGCAGTATTTTCTTTATAGAACTATTTACCTTATTGTTAAACACCTGTTCACTTTGTGATGAGTAATTTTCTGCTGCTAATTCCAAATCATTTTCTGGAGCATCAGCGATAATTCTGAGCTTAATACCCTTAAGTGAGTATATTTTTCCTGAACCAGTGTATGCAATATCTATTATTTTGAAAGTAACATCTCTTTCATAGGACTTTCGAACTACTACATCTCCGATTTGCAAGTAAACCACTCCAAAAATATATTACTATATATATTATGGAGTTCTTCATAATAAGTGCATATTAAAAATAATCAGCGTACATGCATCAATGTACGCTATAGAACTCTTATTTTTGATTATAAACTTCCTTAAATGCTTCAATGAAACTAATATATTTTTCCTGTTCAGAGATCAATTCTTCCATTTTATTATTAAAGGTATTCAACGGCCAATTAACCTCATTATAATAATACCTGTTTGAAAGCCTCCAGTACCTTTGAGGAAATAACAAAAAAGAATATAATATCCTGTACTCTTCTTCCTTTAATTCGCTAACTTGATTGTAAGCATTTAGGATTAATTCTGCATATTGAATATCCCAATCCACTCTCTTAAGCACCTTAATCATAAATGCTGATATATCATACGTCCTTACTTCTCTTTTACAATAGTCAAAATCTATTACATTATAGCAGTTCTTATTGTCAATCACTATATTATGATAAGTGTAGTCATGATGGCAAAAACTCTTTTCTTCTTCTGCAACACGACATAATTCTAAATAATTTGAATCCTTAAGTGTTTCTATAGCCTTCTTGCCCAAGTCCTTATAAAACTGAACACTTTTGAAGTAATTATAATCAAAATCTCCCCTATTTCCTTTTTTTCTACTCATCTCTCTCATCTTATCGAAAGACTTAACTCTCTTTTCCATTAGATGATTCCATCTACCTAAATCAGTTTTAAGCTTACTGTTTTCAGGAGGTTCATACCCTCTTGAGCTAAGGTGCAACAAGGCCAAATTTTGAGATGCTTTTATTATTTCATCTCTATTTCTAAAATCACATTCTCTTCCTTCAATCCATTCTGAAAGAGTATAAATATCTTCATTTACAAGAGCATATGGATTACCCTCTATGCTTAAAGAGTATTTATCAACATTCGTAAACCCATTGTTAATGAGATGTTCTTTAGCTCCATAAACAAATAACAATTTCTGGGTTCCATAATTTATTTTTTTCAAGCACCGCATACCTTTATCCGTTTTTAATAGATATACACCACGGCTGGGCTTGATGTTCTCAATTTTAATATTAAACTGTCTCTCTATTTCAAATTCTCTCATCATGTTAATCACCCCTGTATAATTTATATGAGCCCTAGGTGATATTTAGAATCATAATAACACTTTATGTAAACTTATAATATAATAATGTATATTTGAATTTAAGGGGAATATTTAACATGAAAATAGGTATCGATGGACGTGCATCAAAATGGTATAGAGGTACCGGAATTGGTACTTACACCTATCAATTGATTAATAATCTAAGCAAAATTGATAGTATTAACAACTATATCTTTTTTATGTCGGAATACCCAAATAATATGACCTTAGGCAAAAACATCTCCTTAGTGGATATTTCAAAAGGAGTTAATAATGGCTTTTGGGATGATATCAACCTTCCCAATGCACTGAATGATAAGGATATCGACCTTTATCATGTTCCACAAAATGGAGTGGGGCTCTCAATGAATAACAAATATTCCTCTGTTATTACTCTTCACGATGTCATTCCTTATCGTATGCCGGAAACAGTGAGTGAAAGGTATTTGAAGATATTCTCAGAAAGCATTCCAAATATAGTAAATGGAACCAATGGGATAATTACTGTTTCAAACTACTCAAAAAATGACATCTTAAAAACCTTTGATTTTCCGGAAGAAAAAATTTTTGTAACTCCTCTAGCTAGTGAGCCCATATATAAACCCTTAGATAAATTAATATGTAAGAACATTGTTAAAAAGAAGTATTCTATTTCCGAAGATTACATACTTTATGTAGGTGGTTTTAGCCCAAGAAAAAATATTCCTGGATTAATAAAAGCTTTCAGCAAATTATCCTATAAAAACAAGCATTGTATAAAGTTAGTAATAGCAGGTACCAAAGGTCAATCCTATGAGAACTATCAAGAGCTTACAGAAAAACTAGGAATAAGTAATAAGGTAGTATTTCCTGGCTTTATTCCAACTATAGATTTGCCTTTCCTCTATAATGCTGCAAATTTATTTGTTTACCCCTCGTTTTATGAAGGCTTTGGTTTACCTCCCCTGGAGGCAATGTCTTGTGGCATACCAATTATTTCTTCAAATTTGACCTCTATCCCTGAAGTAGTGGGAAGTTCAGGGATATTGGTGGATCCCCATAATATTGGAGAAATAGCCACTGCTATGAACAATGTGCTTTTAGATAAAGAATTATCTGATAAATTATCTGCTTCTGGTATAAGGCGAGCTTCAGAATTTAGTTGGAGAAAGACTGCCTTTGAGACAATTTCATCATACAATAAAATTATTTCTGATGTTTACGGATCTAGGTAGTTTCATGTATAATTATATTGGAAATAATGTTTGAAAGGTGGAATCACTATGGCAAAGGATTGCTCATTTGATATTGTATCTGAAATAGATATGCAGGAAATGGATAATGCTGTAAACCAAACAAAAAAGGAAATAGTACAGAGATATGATTTTAAAGGAAGTAAGGCTAATATAGTTTTGGATGCTGATTCCTTAAAGCTTACAGCAGAGGATGATTATAAAATCGGTGCAATGCTAGATGTACTTAGGGGGAAAATGATAAAAAGATCTGTATCAATAAAATCATTAGATGCTGGTAAAATTGAACCTGCTTCTAATAGCAATGTGAAACAGATAATTTCTATACAAAATGGAATAAGTAAGGAAAAAGCTAAAGAAGTTACAGCATATATAAAAGAGCTTAAGCTTAAAGTTCAAACACAAATAATGGATGATAAAGTTAGAATAACTGGTGCAAAAAAGGATGACCTCCAAAATGTAATGCAGAAACTTAAGGAAAAAGATTTTGGAATAGAGCTTCAATATATTAATTTCAGGTCTTAAGAATTAATGCGTCTTTAATAATTAAAGGCGCATTTCATATCCATCCATTTCTTGTGAATTTATTATTTTATTTAAATAGTCATTACTAGACCAATTTCCTTTTGCCTCATTGTACCGTAAACTCCATTTTATAAAGTAATAAGGATACTTCATAAGCGAGCTTATATACTCATAGCTATAAGCATCCAGTACCTCTTCCCTGCAAAACAATTCTACAAGACATTTTAATTCATATCCATATCCCTTGGCTCTAAGTTTTCTAAATAGTATAATTGCATCCATTTCAACCATATCATAGCAACATTTGTTAATATTTCTAATTATAATGTTATTTTCCGCCCTTAAGTTATTGAAGTATGGATTCCCTAAACAGATTTCTCCCCTTGTCATACTTCTTTTTATCAAATTTATATATTTTTCTCCCTGAGTACAGTTTAACGCCGCTTCTGCACCGTTCACATATAGTTCCTCATTTAATAACAATATTTCCTCTAGTCGGTTTTTAGGTTTTTCTTTCTTTATATTTTTAATAATTCTTTTTAGCTTTTTAAGATCTACTTGATATTTTTCTGTGGTTTTTCCTATCAGTGAGTCTAGATGCTCTTCCCTTGTCTCATTGAAGCCTGCTGACTCCTGATGAAATTTATTTAAAAGCCTAATTTGCTGAAATATCCTATCCGTGTTTAAGTCTTTGTTGCTAGCATATGCATACTCATCATGAATTTTAATACCCCTTGATTGGAGATATTCTCCAAAGCAACTCAATGGATAATTCAATTCCATTACTTTTTATTCTCCTTGATTTTCTTAAGTAGTCTAGATCTTTCTTTTTCTAATTTTGCTATTTTTTCATTTTTCTTTTTTATTTCCTTTAACTCCTTTACTGAATCTTTAAGCTCTGCAACTTTCAGTTTAAATTCCCCAATATCTCTGTTTGTGTTTTCAATTTCAGTAATTTCTGTTTTGCTATTTTTCTTACTTCCCATTAAAATTCCTCCCATTAATTATTTCTAAAGTTTAATTCTTTTAAAATCATCTAATAGTTCTAACTTTTCCTCATTATCTTCATAAATTTTACTTAACTTATTAATATATGTTTTTTGCTCCCAATCTTTTCTCTCCCAATAATATTGAATTCCTAGCTGCCAGTAGTCCTGAGGGAATTCAATAAATGCAGCCATTATTGGAATTTCGATGTTCTCTATCTCAATATTCTTGGAATAAGCCTCAATAATTAAATTTACGTACCTTATGTCCCACTTGCTGTTTTTCATTTTCCTTATCATCAAACTGCATAAGTCGTGTAGATGGCTATCTAGGATGCAATAGTCGAAGTCAATGATGTTCGCCCTTTCGTTTTTATCAATAAGGACATTGTGATGAGCATAATCATGATGACAAAATCCCCTATAGCCCATCTCCTCTTTCATTTGGTAAATGTACTCACTTTGACAGAGATTGATTATTGAAGATTCTGCTATCTCCAATTCCTTCGGCATATTCTTAAGATATAGATAATCAAATTCTGTCTTGTTCTTTTTTTTCAATATTCTTTCTCTGAAATCAAAAATTTCATTTCTCCGTATATTAAAAGTTTCGATCCATTTTAGCCATCCAATCCTTGGTTCCATATTGTTTTCTATATTAAATCCTTGGCTTTTTACATGTAGTTCTCCTAAAGTAGAAGCAGCAATACATAGTTCCACAGGATTATCGTAATTACATTGCCTGCAGTTAAGCCACTCTGTTAAATAGGCAAATTTACCACAAATGCAGATATAACTGTGTCCTTCTTTAGTCTCTATTATCTCAGGCACTTTTTCAAATCCGTTATATTGAAGATGTTTTATCGCAGAAAGTATAAACAAAAAATGATTGTAATTATAATTGATTACTTTAAGACAATAAGTTTTACTATCACCTTGAAGTTTATACACATTCTTTATTTTCTGGATAAAACATATCTCAATGCCATAAGCATCTTTAACCTCATCTTTTATTATAGATATGTCCAATTGTGTCCTCCGTTACTATCACTCTGTAAATAGTATATGTGTTTCATTATTAGTATGTTCCATAGGAACAATTAGAAGCGAATATTAATAGTATAATATACAATACTTTTTATGTTGGGATAGGATAAATATGAATATTGCTGTAGACTCCCGAGGGATTAACTGGTACAAAGG
>Ga0123339_10002235_pt1 | contig 13123 bp, 14 predicted proteins | sample lystaG_FD_89956 | JGI IMG/M metagenome (GOLD analysis project Ga0123339, IMG submission 89956) | Glacier valley bacterial and archeal communities from Borup Fiord, Nunavut, Canada, to study Microbial Dark Matter (Phase II) -... | ecosystem: Environmental > Aquatic > Freshwater > Ice > Glacier ... | reverse complement strand
CCTGGACTACTTCTATCCCACATCCACACTGGTCACCGGCTACGACATCATCCCGTTCTGGGTCATGCGGATGATGTTCTCCGGCCTCCACAACATGGGTGAGGTGCCTTTTGATACGGTGTTCATCCATGGCATCGTCAGGGATTCTGAAGGCCGGAAGATGAGCAAATCCCTGGGCAACGGCGTCGACCCTCTTCTGACCATCGACGAGTTCGGGGCAGATGCCCTGCGGTTCATGCTGATCTCCGGGAACGCCCCGGGCAGCGACATCAGGTTCTTCCCAGAAAGGGTGGAGGCGGCCAGAAACTTTGCCAACAAGCTTTGGAACGCTTCAAGGTTCGTCCTCATGTACATCGATGATGACCTCATTGAAAAGTACAAGGACAGCACAAACTATTCCCTGGCTGACAGGTGGATCCTGTCCAAGGCGAACAACCTCATCCGTGAAGTCACCCAGAACTTTGAGAAGTTCGAACTGGGCATTGCCCTGGGCAAGGTCTATGAGTTTCTCTGGAATGAACTGTGCGACTGGTACATCGAGCTTGTGAAGCCAGTGTTCTACGAAGGTACGGAGGAAGAGAAGGGTGTGAGCTACAGGGTCATCCGTGATGTCCTCATCAAGTCCCTTAAGCTTCTTCATCCGACCATGCCTTTCATCACGGAGGAAATCTACGGCTACCTGGGCGATGAGGAGACCATCATGAAGGCCTCCTGGCCAGAACCCGATGATAGCTTCATCGACCAGAACATCGAAAGCAGCATGAACGGCATCATCGAAGCCATCAAGGGAATAAGAAACCTGAGGCAGGAAATGGCTGTCCCGAGCAAACGGAAATCCACACTCTATATTTTTCCGAACAAAGGCATGGAGAGCGCTTTCGAAACCTCCAAGGACTATCTTCTGAAACTTGCCTACTCCGAGGATATCGTGATTTTGCAGGAAGACATGAAGGGGGACGGCAACGTGTCCCTGGTGACCTCCACGGCACGGCTGTACATTCCCCTTCTCGACCTCGTGGACAGGGAAAAGGAAATGGACAGGCTCTCGAAGGAAAAGGCCAAACTTCTCGAGGAAATCGACAGGGTGGCAAAGAAACTCTCCAATGAGCGTTTCATGTCCAAAGCCAAGGAAGAGATCATCCAGGAAGAAAGAGACAAGGGCCTAAAGTATGAGACTATGCTTCAGGCGGTCAATGAAAGAATTGATGCCCTGAACTAGAAATGCCTAACAATCCAGAACATAAAAGGAATGATATAAGGATGCTCCCCGCAGGATAGGCAGATAAAGAAATCTGGCTTTCTGCGGAGAGCATTCTCTCATTGTAACTGTTCTCGGAATTTTCGTTTTATGATCAACTTATCAGTAATCCTGAAAAATAGGGTTGATATCTTATGGAATTTAGTCGATGGCTCCCGATGCATATGGCTTGTTCCAGGGAAAATCATGACGCGCTTGCAACTTTTAACGCAAAAGGGTATATGGCCATCATGGCAGATAGGATGATATTTTTAAGCCTAGAGGCAGGTCAACACAAAAAATTGAGGATCCCATTACTTTCTCACACATTCATCATTCCTTGAATTTCATGTGAATAAACGTATAATTAAGCTATCGACATTAACTGTAAAGAAGGGTAAGGATTTGAACTACGACGAAACTTTGAAAAAACTCCACAGCATCCCCAGAATCCCGAAAGAGGAAGGTCTCCATCGCATGAAGCTCCTCATGGAGCTTCTTGGGAATCCGGAAAAGGAACTTTCGCTGATTCATGTCGCCGGAACCAATGGAAAAGGATCCATCTCAAGGATGATGGAAGAGGCCCTCCTGGAATCCGGTTACAAGGTGGGCCTGTTCACTTCGCCCTTCATCTTCGACTTCCGGGAAAGGATACAGATCAACAACGAAGAAATTCCCAAGGACAAGGTCGTGCGGTATTATGACCTGGTGGAGACGGCCTGCGCTAGCCTCGTGGAAAAAAAGGAGAGACATCCCTCCGAGTTTGAGGTGGTCACCGCCATGAGCCTTCTCTACTTCAGGGACGAGAAAGTGGATCTTGGCATCATCGAGACAGGCATTGGAGGACTTCATGACGCAACTAATGTCATCACACCCATCCTCTCGGTGATCACCTCCATCAATTATGACCATGTGGACCTTCTGGGCAATAGCCTGGAGTCCATCGCCACCCACAAGGCCGGGATCATCAAGAAGAATCCCACCGTATCCTCCTCCCAGCATCCTGAGGTCAGGAAAGTCCTCAGGGAGAAAGCGAAGGAAACAGGATCAAAGCTGGTCTTTTCAAGCAGCAAGGACATCACCTTCCTTTCCATGGATGGATACAGTCAGGTGATCAGGTTTTATCTTCCTGGAAGGACACCCCTTACCGTGAAGCTGAACCTTCTGGGTATCCACCAGATGCTGAACTGCGGCGTCGTTCTCCTTGCATTGGAGGAACTTCGTGCCTTGGGATACGTGATTGACGATGAAGCGGTCAGGAAGGCTATGGAGAACGTCAGATGGCCTGGAAGGATGGATGTCCTCAATGAAGAGCCGCTAATCATCATTGATGGCGCTCATAACCTGGACGGGGCAATAAATCTCAAGGAAAGCATGGACTTCTACTTCAAAGACCGGGAGGTCATCCTTATTCTGGGCATCCTCGGAGACAAGGATGTGTCAGCCATTGCGAGTATCCTGTCAAGGAACACCAAGGTCACCCTGTGCATTACACCGCAATATTATCGGGGGAAGAACTCGAAAGAGCTCTATGAACTGATCAAAGACAAAGCCAATGCGAAATATTTCAGTACCTATGGCGAAGCGGTAAAGCAGGCCCTCGAGATGTACAGAAGAGGGGACATTATCCTTGTGGCGGGATCCCTGTATATCACGGGGGACATGGAAAGGGAATTTCTGGAGCAGCTGGGCAAGCGATAAGGATTCAATCATGGGCAGTGGAGAATGACTTGCTTCTCTAGTATACCGAGATGTTCGACGAAAGGCACAAAACAGCACTAAAGGGAGGAAACCCGGTGGACAGGGTTTCAGGACACCGCAATGAACACTTCAAATTGATGACGGAGGAAACATGGCCTGATTTCGAGGCGTTATTTTCCGGACACCAGGGGGTAAGAGGGGGTTTCTGGTGCACTTTCCATCAGTGCTCTTCAACTGCGTTCCAGAAAATGAGCAGGGAAGAGCGCAAAGACTTCCATAGGAACAGGGTCATGAGCGGGGTAACAACTGGCGTCATCTATTACATGGGCGAACATCCTGTCGCCTGGTGAGAGTTTGGACGGCCGGAAATCTTCGAACAAATCAATCGAGACCGGGCCTATCTTCTTCTTGATACTGAAGCTGAGTAAGAAGCCAAACTGGAGAATCTGCTGTATTTTTGTGTGCAAGGGTTATCGGAAGAAAGGGTTGTCGAGAAAAGCCCTCTTCGCTGCGCTACTGATGATCACGGAACAAGGCGGAGGGAAATTTGAAGCCTTTCCCATGGACATCCCTGGAAACTTGAAACCGCAATATACAGGATCCGTGAAAATGTATCTGGATGAAGGATTTGAACTGGCAGGCCAGATGGGCAGGAATACAAAACTGATGAAAAAGACCGTCTGCTCCGGAATAACAAAAAAGATAGCCTCTGCCAATCATGATTGGCTAAGGTTATCTTTTTTTGTATCGATTCGCTATTTTTGAGATTTTCATCCAGACCTTATTTCTTTGGATCCCGAATCAGCTCCCTGTAGAGGACCTCATAGATATTGAAAGACTTGTCTTTCCAGTTGGCTACGGCGTGTTCTGCCGTTTCCTTGGTTGGAAAATTCATTTGGATGGCTAGAATCTCGTCCTTGTTCTCCAGAGCTTTCAAGGTCACCTGATAGGAACCCTTATGGCCTTCGCTGATTTCATGGCTGATCGTGGTTTCCCTGATGAGGTAGTTGATGTTCTCTTTCAGATAGCGGTCGATGATCGTCCGCTTTCTTTCTTTGATTCTCTCTCCGAACATCCCCAGGACCTGGACGCCGTTTTCTGTGATAGTGATATATTCCTTGCTGTTCAGGTTCTCCAGCTGAATAAAACCCGCCCGATGGAGTTCATCGATATAGAGCTGGAGTTCAAAGTAGTTGATATAGATGCATTCCAGCAGGATATTGGAAAACTGGTTTTTCGTCAGATTCAGTTTTGCGCTGCTTAACGTATACAGAATCAATAATTTATTTTCAGCCAGTGTAGTGTCCAAACCAATCCCCCCTCACGACTAAATCTATCATAACGACAATCCTTGTTTTTTACAACTCAGAATTACCTGCTCCAAGAGTTCATTCTGGAATCTCCGGTGAAAAAGCCCAAGTCGGAACGCTTAATTGGTGAATACTTCCCAACTGGGTTGTAATCGAATACAGTTTTGATATAATTGACATTAAGCATTTCAATATATATGTATTTTTAAGAATATATGGGGGGAATCTGACTTGGAAGAATCTAATGATAACATTATCGTTCTTGAAGGATATTTTTTAGAGAAACCAATATTCAGCCATGTGATTTTCGGAGAAAACTTCTACAACGCACCACTTAGCGTAAACAGGCTCAGCGAATCCAAAGACATCCTGAATATCACCCTCTCCAGCAAACTCCTTTCCGGACGTGAACTGAAAAGCGATACCTATACGAAAATCACCGGACAGCTGAGAAGCTACAACAAGCTTGTGGGGAACAAGAACAAGCTGCTCCTGACGGTCTTCGCCAGGGACATCACGTTTCCCATGGAAAAAGCGACAGAACCTAACTCGATTTCTCTCACAGGATTTGTATGCAAGGAACCGGTCTACCGTCTGACTCCCTTCGGACGGGAAATCACGGATCTTCTTTTAGCTGTAAACCGGCCATTCAACAAGACAGACTATATCCCGGTGCTCGCCTGGGGTCGGAATGCAAAATATTCCCAATCCCTCAAGGTGGGGGAGAAGGTCCATGCCGAAGGGAGACTGCAGTCTAGAAATTATGAAAAAGCCGAGGAAGATGGAACCATCATCAGCAAGACGGCCTATGAGGTGTCCTCCTCAGTGATTTACCTCCTGAGCACTCAAGAGGAAGGGAATCCTTTGCCCGATGAAACCAATCCAGACCTGGAAGGAAACATCCTCCTCAGTTAATACGTTTGATATTGACAATGATGCCAATAAAGATATAATAAGAGGATATTAAATGAGAGTAGGGAAAATTTCATGTTTAAAGGTTTATTGGCTTATCAGGGCATCGTGGTCTTGCTCGTTTTCGCAGTGATGATCTTCTTCTTATTGGGCGGAGCATATGTTCAGGCCGTTTTATACGGAATGTTGCTATATCTGTTCATCTCCTATATGGTTTCATCACGCAGAAAAACAAACTGAGAGTCCATGGAAATTTAAAAGCTTGTCCATCTGGGCAAGCTTTTAAATTTAGGGAGTCTTACCAGAAGACCATTTTCATGTTAAAATTAATGAGGTAAAAATCAAATGAAAGGAGGTGGACCATGGATAGTTATTTGGGGTTTTCGACCATTTATGATGAGCTGATCAAAGAGGACATCAATTATGAGGAAATTGCAGATTTCATTCTGAAGGAATCACGGGGGACTAAAGGTTATCTTGACCTCGGGTGTGGAACCGGGATCCTTGCCTCCCTCCTCGGAAAACATTTCGATGAGACCTATCTCGTGGACCAGTCTTCTGACATGCTGACCCTGGCGGAAGAAAAGTTAAGCGTTCTTGGGATCAGGCACCAATCCTTTGCCATTTCCATGTCCGCCTTCAACTTTGGCCGGACCTTCAGCCTCATCACTTCTTCCATCGATGCGGTGAACTACCTCTTGGAAGATGAAGAGGTGGAAGCTCTTTTTGAAAGGGTATATGGCCATCTTGATGAGGACGGGGTCTTTATCTTTGATATCAACTCGCCCTACAAGCTGCGCCAAATCCTTGGAAACCATGACTTCGTCTATACCAAGGAGGATCTCGCCTATACCTGGGAAAATTTTCTGGAGGACGATGTGCTTGAAATGTACTTGAACTTCTTTATCAAGAAGGGTGTTCTCTATGAGCGGGTGGAAGAGGTCCATTATGAAAGGGTCCATACCCAAGAAAAGATTCTGTTTCTGCTTCGCAAAGCCGGATTCAAGGAAGTCAGGACCTGCGATGCCTATGGGAATGAACTCGTGGGAAAAGAGACGGAGCGTATAACATTTGTTGTAAGAAAAGAGGTAAATAATGGATAAACTGATTCATGCCACTGCCCATGCTGGCAGTATAAGGATTGTCGCCGCCGAAACAACTTCACTGGTGAACGAGGCGGTCGCCAATCACAGCACCATGCCTACCGCGTCTGCCGCCTACGGAAGGATGCTCACCGCAGGGGCCCTCATGGGGTCCATGCTGAAGAGCGAACAAGAATCGGTAACCGCGCAGATCAATGGAGGAGGCATCTCTGGAGGCGTCCTGGTCATTGGCAGGGCTGGCGGAAGGGTCAAGGGCTATATCGTCAATCCTGATGCGGACCTTCCCCAGAATTCCAAAGGGAAGCTCGATGTCTCCGGAATCATCGGTCTTGACGGCAAGTTTACGATTATTGCAGACCATGGCCTGAAAGAGCCCTACTTGAGTTCAGTGCCGATCTATACCGGAGAGATAGCAGAAGACCTTGCCTACTACTATACGGTCTCTGAGCAGACGCCATCGGCCGTAGCGCTGGGTGTACTCGTCGATGTCGACGGCAGCATAAAGAAGTCCGGTGGTTTCATCATCCAGATGATGCCAGGAGCAGACGAGAGGATGGCGGATATCCTGATGTTCAGGCTGGAAGAGATTCCAAGTCTTACCACGCTTCTCAGCGAAGGTAAGTCCATCACTGAAATCATTGAGTACATCTTTCTTGACATGGGCCTCACCATCTTGTCAGAAATCACACCGGAACTTTATTGCGACTGTTCCAAGGACAGGGTGGAGAAGGCACTGATCTCCATCGGAGAGAATGACCTCCAGGAACTCTACGATGAGAACAAGAGCGAAGAACTGGTCTGCCATTTCTGCAACAAAAAATACAATTTCGACCATGAGGATATCCACAGGCTCCTTGAGGAAGTTCGTCAGAACAAATCGCAAGGAAACGCACAATAGGCGCTACCTTCAGGCGGCGAAAGAGGGAAGAGCACGGATAGTCCAATTAGCCATCCGGACTTTTTTTCCCCGTCTCCAATGCCGGTACAGTTTAAAGGCAAAATCCCATGCTTTTCAATCCTAAAACAGGAATCCGGGATGCTTCTGGAGGTCATGATTCTCCGTGAACAAATCCCAAACCAATAAAAGATAGCGAGAAACACTTGATTTATAAGGTGAATTCTGGTTTAATAAACTTTGTGTTCAGAAATAAGGAGGACTAATAATGAATAAAGCTCAGTTAGTTACAAAAATAGCGGAAAAGACCAATTTTACAAAGAAAGATTCTGAAAAGGTACTGAAGGCCACCATCGAGACCATCGTAGATGCGCTCTCAGATGGCGACAAGGTTCAGCTTTCAGGATTCGGTACATTTGAAGTGAAGAACAGGAAGGCCAGAGTCGGAAGAAATCCAAAGACCAATGAAGAGATTCAGATTCCTGAATTCAAGCAGCCCGCTTTCAGGGCAGGAAAAGACCTTAAGGAAATCATCAACGAATAATTTTCCGGCGTGGAAGAACATCCGCCTCGGGCATGGATTTGAAATAGGAAAAAGGCTGTTGCAATGAATAAAATGCACAGCCTTTTTTTGTGCGTCAGCAAGGAAATTCTTCGGAGGCGAGAGGCTGATGGTATAAAATATTCTTATTTTCCAAAGAACATCCTCAAGTCAAACTGTGCCTGGCTGCATATTCAAAATTTATCCTGAACTGAAATCATATGGATTGCTGATTTCGACAAACTGAAGGAGAAAAAAGAAAGGAGCTGCTTCCAACTAATCACTTAGTTGAAAGCAGCTCCTTTTAGTTCAATTTCATCACTTGGTTTTCCCTCGGCAGCAAAGTGTCGTTCGCTTTTTCTTGTCCGAAGCCTTTTATGCGCTTACTTCTTTCTTTCGAAGTAAGAGGTATGGAGAAGGCTATGGGAAAGTTCAGAACCCGGTTTGCCCAGGAAATTCTTGTAGAGTTCCTGTATTGCAGGATTCTCATGGGATTTTCTGATGGTGAAATCCTTATCGATGGCGTAGATTGCCGCCGCTCTCTTTCTGAGGATTTCCAGGTTGCCATGATGGTAGGGCTGTCCACCACCGCCTATGCAGCCTCCAGGACAGGCCATGATCTCGATGGCGTGGTATTTGCTCTCGCCCTGTCTGATGCTCTCCAGGAGCTTCCTGGCGTTACCCAGGCCACTGGCAATGGCGATGTTCAAAGTCAGGTCGCCGATTTTCACTTCAGCTTCCCGAAGACCTTCAAGGCCACGCACTTCATGGAAGTCCACTTTGGCAAGGGCTTCACCCTGAAGCTCTACAGCAGCGGTTCTAAGAGCGGCTTCGATGACACCACCCGTCGTACCGAAGATGACTCCGGCACCTGTGGATTCACCAAGAGGATTGTCGTATTCCTCATCATCGAGTGAAGTGAAGTCGATTCCTGCTTCCCTGATCATTCTGGCAAGTTCCCTTGTCGTAATGACGATGTCCACATCCTTCTCTCCTCTTGATTCAAGTTCAGGTCTTTCCGCTTCGTACTTCTTTGCCACACAAGGCATTACGGAGACGACAATCATGTCCTTCTGAGCGATGCCCATCTTGTCTGCAAAATAGGATTTGGTGATGGCGCCGAACATCTCATGGGGAGACTTGCATGTGGATGGAATATCCAGCAGGTCAGGGAACTGATGCTCGAAGAACTTCACCCATGCAGGGCAGCAGCTGGTCAGGATGGGGAGATTCTTGTTTGCCTTGATTCTCTCGATCATCTCGTGGGCTTCTTCCATGATGGTCAGATCAGCCGCGAAATCCGTGTCAAAGACATGATCGAAACCTAAATTTTTCAGTGCGGAGACGAGTTTCCCCGTGACGATGGTCCCCGGTTCCAGGCCGAAAAGTTCTCCAATGGCGACTCTGACAGCAGGTGCCACCTGAACGACTACGGTCTTTCCTTCTTCTCCCAGGGCTCTCCAGACTTTGGGGACATTGTCGATTTCCACAAGGGCTCCCGTAGGGCACACTGCAACACATTGGCCACAGAATGTACAGACGGTATCCTTTATCTGTGCGTTGAACGCGGGCCCGACGATAGTATTGAACCCCCGGCCTATTCCTGACAGGGCATGGACAGTCTGAACCTCATTGCACATGGTCTCGCATCTTCTGCAAAGGACGCACTTTGAGGGGTCTCTGTAGATTGCCTTTGACGACAAATCCACTAGATAGGAGGACATTTCGCCCTCATACCTGATCTGCTTGATGCCCATGTCATGGGCAAGATCCTGGAGTTCGCACTCCTGGTTCTTCAGGCACACGAGGCAGTCCTTGGGATGATCGGAGATGAGAAGTTCCACCATGGCTCTTCTTGCCCTGATCGATCTAAGGGTGTCCGTCTTGATCTTCATTCCGTCAAAACACGGGGTGGAACAGGCTGGAGCCAGATTCCTCCGACCCTCGACTTCAACGACGCATGCCCGGCATGAAGACACCTTGTTGACCATTTTGATGTTGTGCAGGTCCAGGTGACAAAGCGTGGGGATGTTGATGTTTACCTCTTTGGCTGCCTGTAAGATCGTATATTCCTTTGGAACTTGAAGCACTTTGTTATTGATTGTTATTGTTATCATTAATATTCCTCCTATACGATGAGTACAGCCTTGACAGGCTTTACAGGGCAAGCGGTGTAACAGGATCCGCACTTGATGCACTTTGCCTGGTCGATGAAATGCTTTTCTCTGACTTTGCCGGAGATGGCATCCACAGGACAAGCTCTTGCACACTTGGTGCATCCGATACAGGCATCACCGATTTCGTATCTCAGCAGATCCTTGCAAACTCCGGATGGACATCTTTTGTCGATGATATGGGCCTTGTACTCTTCTTGGAAGTACTTGATTGTGCTGAGGATAGGGTTCGGGGCAGTCTGGCCCAGTCCGCATAATGCCGTATCCTTTATGGTCTCGGACAGCTTCGTCAGCTTATCCAGGTCATCCTCTTCGCCTTTGCCTTCAACGATGCGGTTCAGAATCTCCAAGAGCCTTTTGGTTCCAATACGACAGGCTGTGCACTTTCCACAGGATTCCTCTACGGTGAAATCCAGATAGAATTTGGCGATGTTCACCATGCAGTTCTCTTCGTCCATGACAATCATCCCGCCTGAACCCATCATGGAGCCGATCTTGCTCAGGGATTCGTAGTCGATGGGGGTATCCAGGTTGCTTTCGGTTATGCATCCGCCTGAAGGTCCACCGGTCTGTACGGATTTGAAGGCGTGCCCACCCTTGATTCCACCACCAATCTCATAGATGATTTCTCTCAGGGTGATTCCCATGGGAACCTCAACGAGTCCGACGTTATTGATTTTTCCAGCCAGGGCGAACACCTTGGTTCCCTTGGAATGTTCGGATCCTATGGAACTGAACCAGGCAGCACCTTTCTGGAAGATGATTGGAATGTTGGCCAGCGTTTCCACGTTGTTTACCACGGTAGGTTTCCCGAAAAGTCCTGATTCGGAAGGGTAGGGGGGCTTTGAAACTGGCTCTCCACGGTGTCCCTCGATACTTTGGATCAGGGCAGTCTCTTCGCCGCAGACGAAAGCACCGGCGCCATACTTGATATCAATATCAAAATCAAAGCCGGAGTTCATGATATTCTTTCCCAGAAGGTTATACTTCCTTGCCTGGTCGATGGCAATTTTCAATCTCTTGATGGCCAGGGGATATTCCGCACGGATATAGACAACACCCTTGGTCGCACCGATAGCATAGCCACCGATGGCCATAGCTTCGATGATGCTGTGGGGGTCACCCTCAAGGATGGATCTGTCCATGAAAGCACCCGGATCTCCTTCATCCGCATTACAGATCATATATTTCTGGTCACTTACACTTCTTAGCGCCATGCCCCATTTGGAACCTGTTGGGAAACCTCCGCCTCCACGTCCTCTTAAGCCTGATTCCTTCATGGTATTGATGATATCGATGGGCTGTTTGGTCAGAAGAAGCTCTGCCAAGGCCATGTATCCGTCGTTGGCAATATATTCCTCAATCTTTTCAGGATCGAGCAGGCCGCAATTGCGAAGGGCGATTCGTACCTGTTTCCTGTAGAAGTCCATATGGTGCTGGGTATCGATTCTTTCATTGGACTTTGGGTCAAGGTAAAGGAGCCGATCCACTTTCTGTCCGCCCAGGATATGGGTTTTCAGAATCTCACCCACATCAGAGATTTTCACCTCCGTATAGAAGACATCGTCGGGATAAACCTTAACGATAGGACCTTTTTCACAAAATCCAAAACATCCCGTGATATGGCATGAGGCCTTTCCTGTCAGGTTCATCTTCTCGATTTCTACGTTGAAAGCCTCCATGATTTCCTTGCTCTGGGAGCTGTGACATCCGGTACCTCCGCAAACGAGAATTTCTTTCTTCTCGCTTGTGATATTTGGGTTTTTACGAAGGAAGAGAAGTCCCTGGTTTTCTTCACGAATTTTTCTTAAGTCTTCAATATTTTTAAGCATACTACACCTCACACTCGCTTATTATCCTGGCTACATCTGACGTCTCAGCTCTGCCATAAACCTTGTCGTTCACCATGACGACAGGGGCAAGGCCACAAGCGCCGACACATCGCAGGGAATCTATGGTGAAATTCTTATCTATGGTGGTTTCACCGCTCTTGATCCTTAATTGGGATTCAAATTCTCTGAGAATCTTTTCGGATCCTCTTACGAAACATGCAGTACCCATGCAGACATTGATTACGTTCTTGCCTCTGGGTTCGGTGGTGAAGTAGGAATAGAAACTTACAACGCCGTAGATACTTGCCTTAGGAACACCGATTTTCTTGCTGATATGGGAAAGAACCTCTTCTGAAATATATCCGAAAAGATTCTGCGCCCGATGGAGCACCGCGATGAGGTCAGTTTCCTTAGCATTGATTTCCTCGATAAAATTGTCTAATTCAATTACATTAGGATTTTGTGAAAAGTTGCACATGTAGTATCCCCCTTTGTTAAATAATTTCCAATAACATTGATTATATAGAATGTAAGCGATATTATCAAGCATATTTGATAAAGTGAAGCCCTTTCTTAAATACTCACAAATAGTTAACTAGAAACAAATGATGGAACCGCGGTCAATAATTTTCCCTTTCCCGATGCATTCAAAGAGGATATTTCTTTGCTGAAAAAACCCCTTCAGCTCATCACCGTAGAAATAAGAACTCAGGTCTCCTGTGATGACCAGCAGGTCTATTCCTTCTATAGGCAAGAGCGAGAGGGCACCGCCGATGAATCCATAATCGAATCCCTTGAGATATACGTTGGAATGTTTTTGGTAAAATACTTTTTTTCCGAGATTCATGAGGCTTTTCGCCATCGCTTCGTCTTCTGTGACATAAGAATCATTTCCCACATAGGCACACGAACATCTGGAATAACCCTGCCTCACATCGACAAGCCTCACTTCTCCGCGACTCTTCAGATCGTTGATTTTCTTCATCAGGAGTGGATCTGTGGCATCAAGCCGGTGAATGAAAAGGTCTGGGGAAAGAAGGGCATTGTAGGGGACGTTTTGGGGATAGGGAAGGTCCAGGGATGACTTTCCCAAAGTCAGGCAGGCACCCAGATCTTCCAGGAGGGCTTTTTTGTCCTTATGCAGGTCCCGATAGGCAATGAGTGTCCCTCGGACATTGATAAACTGCAAATCAGGATGTCCGTCAACGGCCTCATAGAGGGTGGGAACCCGGTCTGAAGGCACCAAAATGAAGCCCAGGGATGAAAGACGGTTTAATTCCTCGTCCGGTGTCCTGTAATCCAAGATGAGATGAGAATCTCTATCTTCCATAATAGGAGTCCCGGTCTGCATTTAAAATGTAGATGGAGACATCATCGATTTTTGTTCCGGAGAAAACATTGATTTCATCCTTCAGAAT
>Ga0123339_10002233_pt1 | contig 13127 bp, 8 predicted proteins | sample lystaG_FD_89956 | JGI IMG/M metagenome (GOLD analysis project Ga0123339, IMG submission 89956) | Glacier valley bacterial and archeal communities from Borup Fiord, Nunavut, Canada, to study Microbial Dark Matter (Phase II) -... | ecosystem: Environmental > Aquatic > Freshwater > Ice > Glacier ... | reverse complement strand
GACGATAGCGTCTCTCATCATCGCCCTTCTCTGGACGGTCCCCACCTTCGGGCTCTTCATCTCCTCGATCCGTCCGGCTGCCCTGATCAACACCACCGGGTGGTGGACCATCTTCCAGAACCCCGGGCTCACCTTCGATAACTATTCGCAGGTTCTGAAGGCCGGAAACAGCCAGCTGAACCTCGGACAGGCGTTCATCAACTCGATCGCAATTACGCTCCCGGCGACGTTGATCCCGCTCACCATCGCGAGCCTTGCGGCCTACGGGTTCGCCTGGATGAACTTCCGTGGCAAGAACTGGATGTTCATCGGGGTGTTTGCGCTTCAGATCGTGCCACTGCAGATGGCTCTCGTGCCCCTCTTGAGCCTCTTCTCTCGAGGCTTGAGCATCGGCGATGTGCAGTTATTCTCCGGGTTGAACGCGAGCGGCTCCTATACCCAGGTCTGGATCGCTCACACGATCTTCGGACTTCCTCTCGTCATTTTCCTGCTCCATAACTTCATTGCGGAGTTGCCCGCAGAGTTGATCGAGGCAGCGCGCGTGGATGGGGCTGGGCACGGGCAGATCTTCTTCCGGATCGTGCTCCCGCTCACCATGCCGGCGATTGCGTCGATTGCGATCTTCCAGTTCCTCTGGGTCTGGAACGACCTGCTGGTGGCACTGGTCTTCGCTGATGGTCAGGTGGCCCCGATGACGAAGCTGCTCGCGGAGATCACCGGTGGGCGCGGCCAGGACTGGCAACTCCTCACCTCGGGAGCATTCATCTCGATCCTCGTTCCATTGATCGTGTTTTTCGCGCTCCAGCGGTTCTTCGTGCGCGGCCTGCTCGCGGGTAGCACTAAGGGTTGACTCATCCGCTCGGGCGCCGCTGGGGCATACGCGTGGCATCCGTGTGGCATCCGTGTGCCACCCGCGTGAGGGTCGGCGTGAAGATCCGGGCTCCCACCGCAAGCGAGTTTCGCCTTGGGCGAATCCGCACGGGAGTATCAGCGTCCGTGCGTAAAGTGAACAGGTGAGCGGAATGCGCGGCGGAAGTACCCCGGTGGGGCGAATGGGTAAGCAGCGCACCCGCATCAGCGGCTCCGATGCTGATGCGCAAAAGGCCGAGAATGCGGATGCCCCGCGCATCCCCGACCTGCTCGCTCGAATCGCCCAGCTGTTCCAGCCTCACCGTCGCGCGCTCCGTGTCACGGCGGTGCTGGTGATCCTCAGCGCCGGACTCACCGTTGTGCCCCCGCTGCTCACCAGACAAGCCTTCGACGCCGGACTGTTCCCACCCTCCGGTCGGCCGAACTTCCCGGTGCTTCTTGAGATTGTCGGTCTGATGATCGTGATCTACGTCGCATCCGCTGGCCTCGGAGTCTGGCAGACCTTCCTCACGGCCACGGTCGGCAACCGGGTGATGGGCGCGCTGCGGGTGCGGCTGTTCGGACACCTCCAGAAGATGGAACTCGCGTTCTTCACGCGAACCAAGACCGGCATCATCCAGTCCCGGCTGCAGAATGACGTCGGCGGTGTCGCGAGTGTGCTCACCAACACGGTGGCGAGCGTGCTCGGAAACACGGTAACCGTCGCGGCGGCTTTCGTGAGCATGCTGGTGTTGTCGTGGCAGCTCACCATTGTGGCGGTGATCCTCATGCCGATCCTTGTAATCGCTCAACGCCGAGTGGGCCGGGTGCGCGCGAAGATCGCCACCAAAACGCAAGAGTCGCTCAGCGATATGACCGCGATCACCCAGGAAACCCTGTCGGTATCGGGCATCCTGCTGGCCAAGAGCTTCAACCAGCAGGGTACGGAGGTCGCTCGCTATAGCAACGAAAACGATAACCAGATTCGGCTGCAGGTGCGCGAGCAGATGAGTGGTCAATGGTTCTTCGCGATGGTGCAGATCTTCCTCGCCATCATCCCCGCTGTGATCTACCTCTGCACTGCTTGGCTGCTTTTTCATAGTGTCGTCGTCACCGCTGGCACGATCGTGGCCTTCACCACCGTGCAGGCACGGCTCATGTGGCCGCTGCTCGGACTCATGCGTGTGGCCCTCGACCTGCAAACTTCCCAGGCGCTGTTCTCCCGAATTTTCGAATACCTCGACCTGCATCCCGCGATCTCGGATGCCCCGAACGCGCATCCAGTCGACAGCGCCGGGCTGGGACGGGTGCAATTTGAGAACGTCGTCTTCTCCTATCCGGATTCGGGGGATGACAGCCCACCCACCCTCAAGGGCGTCTCGTTCTCGATCGAGCCCGGCCAGTTTGCGGCCTTCGTCGGGCCATCGGGGGCCGGTAAGACCACGGTGTCCTACCTCATCCCGCGATTCCACGACGTCACCGGCGGTCGTATCCTGTTCGCCGGTCATGACGTGCGGGAGCTCGAGCAGGACTCGCTGGTGGCGAACATCGGCATCGTGAGCCAGGAGACGTACCTCTTCCACGCCACGATCGCGGAGAACCTGCGCTACGCAAAACCGACGGCCACGGATGCAGAGCTCGAAGCGGCCGCGCGTGCCGCTAACATCCACGAGACCATCGCGTCCTTCCCCTTGGCCTACGACACCGTGGTCGGCGAGCGAGGTTACCGATTGAGCGGCGGCGAGAAGCAGCGCATCGCCATCGCGCGTGTGCTGCTGAAAGATCCGCGCGTGTTGATTCTCGATGAGGCCACCAGCGCACTCGATTCGATTTCTGAGCGAACAGTGCAGGAGGCTCTGGATACGGCTTCGGCCGGTCGCACCACGATCGCCATCGCGCACCGACTATCCACGATCGTCTCGGCCGACGTCATCTTCGTCGTCGATGGTGGGCGGATCGTGGAGCACGGCACTCATGCGGAGCTCACCACCGCCGGGGGTGTGTATGCCCGGTTGTATCAGCAGCAGGTGGCGCAGCGCTGATCGATCCGCAGGGCTCGCTGGTAAGTTGACAGCACTATGAAGTTCGCCAATACCGTGATCGACCTTGTCGGCAATACTCCCCTCGTGAAGCTCAACCGGGTGACCGATGGCATCGCCGCCACCGTGCTCGTGAAGGTGGAATACCTCAACCCCGGCGGGTCGTCTAAAGACCGCATCGCGACGCGCATCATCGATGCTGCTGAGCGGGACGGCCTGCTGAAACCCGGTGGCACGATTGTCGAGCCCACCTCGGGCAATACCGGCATCGGATTGGCCCTTGTGGCCCAGCAGCGTGGCTACCGCTGCGTCTTCGTGCTTCCCGACAAGGTGGGCGAGGAGAAGCGCAACGTGTTGCTGGCTTACGGCGCCGAGATCGTGGTGACCCCGACCGCGGTGGCGCCGGATAGCCCCGAGTCCTATTACTCGGTCTCGGATCGGCTGGCCAGCGAGATTCCGGGTGCCTTCAAGCCCAATCAATATGCCAATCCCAACGGGCCGCTGAGCCACTACGAGACCACAGGTCCCGAGATTTGGCGAGACACCGAGGGAGAGATCACTCACTTCGTGGCGGGTGTGGGTACCGGCGGCACGATCAGCGGAGTGGGTAAGTACCTCAAAGAGGTTTCGCACGGTGCAGTCACCATCATCGGCGCCGACCCGGAGGGTTCGGTCTACTCGGGCGGCACCGGTCGCCCCTATCTTGTCGAGGGAGTGGGAGAGGACTTCTGGCCAGAGGCCTACGACGGTTCGGTCGTGGACGAGATCATCGCCTCCTCCGATGCCGAGTCCTTCGACATGACCCGACGCCTCGCCCGCGAGGAGGGACTGCTCGTCGGAGGGTCGAGCGGCATGGCCGTGGCATCCGCTCTCAAGGCCGCACGCACGCTGCCCGCGGACTCGGTCATGGTCATCCTGCTCCCGGACGGTGGACGTGGCTACCTCAACAAGATCTTCAGCGAGAAGTGGATGCAGTCCTACGGCTTCACGCAGGTCTCCGACGAGAAGACGGTCGCCGATGTCGTCGGCCACAAGACTGGCGCGCTTCCCGCCCTCGTGCATGTACATCCCTCTGACACGGTTCGCGATGCCATCCAGATCATGACCCAATATGGCGTCTCGCAGCTGCCGGTGCTCTCGGCCGAGCCGCCGGTGGTTATTGGCGAGGTGGTCGGGGCAATCGAGGAGAAGACTCTGCTGGAGCAGGTGTTCAGCGGTGATGCGAGCATGACCGACCCGGTCGGGAAATTTATCGGGGCCCCGCTGGGTTTGATCGGTATACACGAAGCGGTGAGCGCCGCGCGTGCCGCCTTCGGCAAAGCGGATGCCCTGCTCGTGACCGAGGACGGCAAGCCCATCGCTGTCGTCACCCGTCATGATCTGCTCACCTTCCTCTCCGACTGACCCGTCGGCAAAAACGCCTCCGCAAAAAGAAAAGATTCCCGTGACCGACTTCTCCACCCGCGCCATCCACTCGGGCCAAGCCTTCGACCCGAGCACCGGCTCGGTGATTCCCCCGATCTATCAGACTTCCACTTTCGTGCAGAAAAGCATTGGCGATTTGCACAGCGGCTATGAGTACGCCCGCAGTGGCAATCCCACGCGGGACTCCCTGCAACAGCTCGTCGCGGACCTCGAGGGAGCAAAGCACGGCTTCAGTTTCGCCTCGGGGCTCGCCGGAGAAGACACCCTCCTGCGGTCGATCCTCGCGCCGGGGGACCACGTGATCATGGGCAACGACGTCTACGGCGGAACGCATCGATTGGTCAACCGCGTCTTTGTGCCGTGGGGGATCGAGCTCGACACCGTGGAGATGACCGATCTCGATGCGGTGCGGGGGTCGATCCGTTCGAACACCCGGGTGCTCTGGGTGGAGACTCCGAGCAACCCGCTGATGAAGATCAGTGACATCGGCGCGCTCGTGGAGATCGGGCACGCCGCGGGGGTGATCGTGGTGGTCGACAACACCTTCGCGTCTCCCTATCTGCAGAACCCCCTCGCGTTCGGAGCGGATGTCGTGACTCACTCGACGACGAAATACCTCGGTGGCCACTCCGACATTCTCGGCGGCGCCGTCGTGCTGAACGACGACGAGCTAGCGGAGAAGCTCGGCTTCTTGCAGTTCGCCATCGGTCCGGTGTCCGGTCCGATGGATGCTTGGCTCACCGTGCGCGGAATCAAAACGCTCGCCGTCCGGATGGAACGCCATTCAGCGAACGCGCAAGCTATCGCCGATGCGCTGGTCGGCCATCCCGCTGTCGAGCGCGTGTACTACCCGGGCCTTGCCGACCATCCCGGTCACGAACTCGCTGCGCGCCAGATGCGGGGGTTTGGTGGGATGCTGTCCGTCGCGCTCGCCGGAGGGCCGACTGTGGCACGCGCGTTCGCCGAGTCGACGGAGATCTTCCAGCTGGCTGAATCGCTCGGTGGTGTCGAGTCGCTGATTGGATATCCGTCGGAGATGACCCATGCCTCAGTGCGCGGTACCGCGCTTGCGGTGCCGGAGAACCTCGTGCGACTGTCGGTCGGCATCGAGGGCGTCGACGACCTCGTCGCGGACGTTCTCACTGGCCTGGATCGCGCCACGGCCTGATTGCTGGGATCGTCCCCTCCGGTCGCGGGCTATGCCGTAATCAGTCCCCGGCATCCGTCCGTTCCTCATCCGAGAGATTGCACAGGCAAAGTACGCCGACGGCAGCCAACAGGTCACGAATCTGATCGCGACGACCGGCAAACCGGCGCGCCCATCGCGGCCCGCTCGATCCCGCAATTGATATATTCCCTTTGCGGTATGTTTTGACGGTAAGCGACTCGGCTGGCGCGCTTCGCCGGGGGAACCGTGGCGGTACTCCGGGTCGGCCCGAGCGTGCCACTCGTCGAAATCGAGCCCCACAAGATTAATGCTGTCGAATGACCCACGGCGCGCCGATCGGTGCGCCGTGGGTGATAATGGTGTCGCTGTGCGGCATACCGTGTGTGTAAGCCGCAGTTCGCCCCGCAGCCGAGGAGGCCGGATACCCCGTTCATGGAACCAGTGAAGGTTCGCGCCCCCAGTATTCGCGATGTCGCGCGAATCGCTGGCGTGTCTTATCAAACGGTTTCGCGCGCGCTCAACAACTCCGAGAACATTCGAACGACAACAAAAGATCGCGTCTTCGAGGTCATCGAACAGCTTGGCTATCGCCCCAACCAAGCCGCTCGTGCTCTGGTCACCAGTCGATCTCGCACCATCGGCGTGCTCACCTCACAGGTTGCAAACTACGGTCCGGCAACCAGTCTCGCCGCGATTGAAGAGGCAGCTCGAGATGCCGGATACCTGATCACGACCACGAGCCTGGCGGCCACCGACTCGGAGGCGATCCACGATCGGCTCGAGTATCTGTTGAGCCAGGCCATCGAGGGACTGGTCGTAATCGCTCCGCAGACGCGGGTCTTCAACGCCATCCGCGAGCTCGACATCCGACTGCCGCTTGTCACGCTCGATTCAAGCAACACCGACGGTCAGCACAGCCTTTCCGTGGATCAGACTTCCGGCGCGCGACTGGCCGCCAGGCACCTCATCGAACTCGGCCATCGCAAGATCCTGCACCTCGGTGGACCCCAGGATTGGATCGAAGCGGAGGCGCGCATGACGGGTTTCCTCGATGAGTTGATCGAGGCGGATCTTGACGTGCGCGCGCCGATCCTGGGGGATTGGACATCGGACTTCGGCTACCGGGCCGGGAGCGAGCTCTCGCGGTATCGCGATTTCACTGCGGTGTTTGCGGCCAATGACCAGATGGCACTCGGCCTGATCCACGCGTTCCGCGACGCGGGGTTGGATGTTCCGGGCGACATCAGTGTCGTCGGATTCGATGACGTACCGGATGCCGCCCACTTCTGGCCGCCACTCACCACGGTGCGCCAGGATTTCGCCGAGATCGGCCGCCGTTCCGTTGCCATGCTTCTTGCGGAGTTGAGCGGCAAATCCAGCCTCAGGCACGAACCGATCTTCCCCGAGCTGCTGGTTCGCAGCTCGACAGCTCCGCCCCGACGGTAGCCCTGTGGGCCAACACTCGAGGGACGGCGCAGCAATGTGACCGCTCTCATTTTTGCATAACGGTTGCGTTAACTAGTTGACGACAAGGCTTGGCATGATGCACCCTCGTAGTCATGCCTGCAACATCGCAACTGCTGCCACGTGGTGCCCGAAACCCCGGGTCACAGTCGGCGCTGCGCGAACTCAACCAGCAGAGAATCATCGATGCCCTGCTGGGAAGTGGCCCGCTCACGCAGGCAGAGCTTGCCAGGCAGACCGGACTCTCCACTGCGACGGTGTCGAATATCGTGAAAACGATGGCGGCGATCGGTACCCTCGAGACCGAGCCGACAACGAGCTCTGGACGCAGGGCCCTGCTCGTGCGGCTTTCCAACAACGGCGCTGTCGCTGTCGGGATCGACTTCGGGCGTCGGCACCTGCGGATCGTGCTCGCCAGCCTCGGATTCACGGTCGTCGCCGAACAGTTCGTAGAGCTGCCCCTCGGCCACCAGGCCGAAGAGAGCATCGATCGGGCGTCACAACTCCTTGCCACGCTGCTCGAGGAGCATGATGTGAAGCCCTCCGCCGTGCTCGGCGTCGGGGTCGGAATCCCCGGTCCGATCGACCAGCGCACTGGCACCGTCGTGCAGGGCGCCATCCTGCCGGAGTGGGTGGGCATTCACCTGCTCGAGCTCGAAAAACGCCTGCACTTCCCGGTGGTCTTTGATAATGACGCTAATCTCGGGGCGCTCGCCGAGGTCACCTGGGGGCCACACAACACCGTGGACAACCTCGTGTTCGTGAAGATCGGCAGTGGAATCGGCGCCGGCCTCATCCTCGGTGGGCACCCGTTTTCCGGAAGTCTCGGGATCACCGGTGAGATCGGGCACGAGACCATCACCGACAACGGAGTGGCGTGCCACTGCGGCAATCGGGGATGCCTCGAAACCGTGGCATCTACCTCGGTGATGATGGCGCTTCTCGGCACCCGGATGCCCGTCTCGACGGCCGACATCGTGCGCAATGCCCTCTCCGGCGACTCCGCAACGCTGCGGGTGCTTGATGACGCCGGTGCCGCGATCGGGCGGGGCCTCGCCAGTATTGCCAACCTGATCAATCCAGAGGTGATCGTGATCGGAGGGCCGCTGGCCAGCCTCGACCAGATCCTGCTCGACCCGATCCGACGCGGGCTGCTGCGTCACGCGGTGCCGAGCATCGGCGAAGCGACGGGGCTCGTGATGTCGTCACTCGGCGATCGTGCCGAGGCGCTCGGCGCAGCCTCCCTCGTTCTCCAGTCGCCCGGACTACGCCGAGAGTGATTGTTTCCGAGTCGTTACGCGTTCGTTGCGTTCACAACTTGACGACATGCCCGCAAACAAGGTTTAGTCTGATAGCGGGTTAATTTTTCCCCCAACGAGACAAGGTAGTCCGGCGTGAAACGTGAAGCGAGACTCGCAGTTGTGAACGTACACAACCCGTGCCTTCGAGCGGTTGCCGTGGATATCGCGGGGGTGCACCTTGACGACTGAACCGGTCATTCTCGAAATGCGTTCCATCACCAAGGAATTCCCCGGGGTCAAGGCGCTCGACAAGGTGTCGCTGGTCGTCAAGGCGGGCGAGATTCACTCCATCTGTGGCGAGAATGGCGCGGGCAAGTCCACCCTGATGAAGGTGCTTTCGGGGGTCTATCCCCACGGCACGTACGAGGGCGAAATCGTGTTCCAGGGGCGTGAGTCGCGGTTCCGGGACATCGGGTCGAGCGAGGCCGCCGGCATCGTGATCATCCACCAGGAGCTTGCGCTCATCCCGCAACTCTCGATCACCGAAAATATCTTCCTCGGCAATGAGCCGCGCCGCTTTGGCGTCATCGACTGGGTGCAGGCCAAGAAGCGCGCCATCGACCTTCTCGCCCGCGTCGGCCTCGAAGACGACCCCGACGCCCAGATCAAGAATCTCGGCGTCGGCAAGCAGCAACTCGTCGAGATCGCGAAGGCGCTCAACAAGTCGGTCAAGCTCCTCATCCTGGACGAGCCGACGGCCGCCCTCAACGAGGCTGACTCCCAGCACCTGCTCGACCTGATCCTCGGTCTGAAGGGCCGGGGTGTCGCCTCGATCATGATTTCCCACAAGTTGAATGAGATCGAGCAGATCTCCGACTCGATCACGATCCTTCGGGATGGCAAGTCGATCGAAACACTCGACGTCAAGGCAGACGGAGTCGACGAGGACCGCATCATCCGCGGGATGGTCGGTCGAACGCTTGAAAACCGCTTTCCCGACCGCAAGAGTGAGATCGGTGAGGTCTTCTTCGAGGTGAAGAATTGGACGGTGCAGCATCCGCTGACCGCCGAGCGGATGGTCGTCAAGAACTCCAGCTTCGTTGTGCGTCGCGGCGAGGTAGTCGGCTTCGCCGGTCTCATGGGAGCCGGCCGCACCGAATTGGCGATGAGCCTGTTCGGGCGGTCTTATGGCACTTTCGTTTCCGGACAGGTCTTCAAAGATGGCAAAGAGATTCGGCTTCGCAATGTGAGCGAGGCCATCAAGAACGGGCTCGGCTATGTGAGCGAGGACCGAAAGGCGCTCGGCCTTAACCTGCTCGACGACATCCAGGATTCGGTCGTCTCGGCCAAGCTTTCAAAGATCACGAAGCTGTCGGTGATCGACAAGGTGGAAGAGCACCGGGTCGCCGAGAGCTACCGCAAGAGCCTGCGCATCAAGGCACCTCGGGTGGATGAGGGTGTGAACAAGCTTTCGGGTGGCAACCAGCAGAAGGTCGTGCTCGCCAAATGGATGTTCACCGACCCCGATCTGCTCATCCTCGACGAGCCGACCCGGGGCATCGATGTGGGCGCGAAGACCGAGATCTACGGCATCATCCGCGACCTCGCCGCCTCCGGTAAGGGCATCATCCTGATCTCGTCCGAACTGCCGGAGCTGCTCGGGGTCTCCGACCGCATCTACACGATCTTCGAGGGTGCAATCACGAGCAACATGTCCGCCGACGAAGCAAACCCCGAAACTCTGCTGAAAAGTATGACTTCCGCGAAGAAGAAAGTGAACAGCCCATGAGCGCAACCCCCGAAGCCCCGAAAACGGGCTTTCAGCTTCGCGACCTCGGCAAGATGTTCGGCAGCGGCTCGAATGGGCGCCAGGTCGGCATCCTCGGAGCTCTTGTCGTCATCATTGTGTTCTTTCAGGTTTTCACTAACGGGCTTACCCTCGACCCGACCAACCTGATCAACCTCGTCAACCAAAACGCCTACGTGCTGATCCTCGCCATCGGAATGGTGATGGTCATCATCGCTGGACACATCGATCTCTCCGTGGGATCCATTGCGGCCTTCGTCGGAATCATCGTCGCGACCTCGATGGCGAGCTGGCACTTCCCACCGGCAGTCGCGATCCTGCTCGGGATCGTGATCGGCGTCATCATCGGTGCTTGGCAGGGTTGGTGGGTTGCGTATGTCGGCGTTCCGGCCTTCATCGTGACCCTTGCGGGGATGCTCATCTTCCGCGGAGCGAATCAATTCTTCGGTAACTCCACCAGCGTCACGGTGCCGGATGCGTTCACCTACATCGGAGGTGGGTTCATCCCGGACTTCGGCCCGAGCACGCTCTACAGCAATGGCACGTTGTTGCTCGGACTGCTCGTCGCCGTCGTAATTGTTGTTCAGGAATGGCGCGCACGTCGAACGCAGACCGAGATGGGTTCCCAAAAAGCACCGCTGTGGGTGAGTGGCGTGAAGGTCGTGGTCCTCGAGGCGATTGTCGTTTCGGCCACGCTCTTGTTCGCCGGCGGTCGGGCGGGAACGAGTTTCCCCGTTTCCGGGATTATCCTCGGGGTGCTCGTCTTGGTCTACTCGTTCATCACCCGCAACACCACATTCGGACGCCACGTCTACGCCGTCGGCGGCAATTGGCACGCCGCGGAGCTCTCCGGCGTGAAAATCAAGCGCATCAACTTCTTCGTCATGATGAACATGTCGGTCCTCGCCTCGGTCGCCGGCATGATCGGTGTCGCTCGCGCCGGAGCTTCCGGCCCCAATGACGGCGTCGGCTGGGAACTGGATGCGATCGCCGCGGTGTTTATCGGAGGCGCCGCCGTTGCCGGTGGAATCGGAACCATCGTCGGATCGATTATCGGCGGACTGGTCATCGCTGTACTGAACAACGGTCTGCAGCTTCTCGGTGTCGGAATCGACCGGGTGCAGATCATCAAGGGGCTCGTACTCCTCATCGCCGTCGGTGTCGATGTCTATAGCAAGAAGCAGGGTCGGCCGTCTCTGACCGCGATCCTCATGCGCGGACCCCGGTCGTCCCAGGGTGGCGATGCTTCGGCACCGATCGAACGTCCCTCCATCGCTCCAACCAACAGCGCGGAAGAGTCATCGCGCCCAAAGTCCACTACGCCGAATTGATCGTTCTCGCGTAGTCCCTGGAGACGATGACCGTCTCCAGCCTTTCACTGCACTACCTATGACAAGAGAAAGCGAAGCAAATCACATGCGCAAAATCGTTATCACAACCGTGGCAATCGCCGGGGTTGCCCTGATGGCCCTTTCGGGCTGTTCATCTCGTGACGCGGGAGCGGGCGCTGGAGCCGGAGCAGCCGCTTCCGGTTTCAAAGCGGGGTCCACCATTGGTGTCGCACTTCCGGACAAGACCTCGGAGAACTGGGTTTTGGCTGGACAGTTGTTCACAGACGCGATCGAGAAGGCTGGCTTCAAAGCCGACGTGCAGTACGCACCGGCGACGAACACGGCGGCCGAGCAGGCCAACCAGGTATCAGCGATGATCACCAAGGGTGACAAGGTCGTCGTCATCGGTGCCAAGGACGGCAAGCAGCTCGGCCCGCAGACGAAGGCCGCAGCAGCCGCTGGCACAAAGGTCATCGCCTACGACCGTCTGATCCAGGACACCAAGGACGTCGACTACTACGTCGCCTATGACAACGAGAAGGTCGGCGAGCTCCAGGGCCAGGCTCTTCTCGATGGAATGAAGGCACGCTTCCCCGACGCCAAGACCTACAACGTCGAGCTGTTCTCCGGATCATCGGATGACGCAAACGCTCCAGTCTTCTTCAACGGCGCCATGAAGGTGCTCGAGCCGAAGATCAAGGACGGAACCGTCAAGGTCGTCTCCGGCCAGACCGATATCAAGCAGACGGCAACAGCCGGATGGCTTCCACAGAACGCCCAGACCCGCATGGATACCCTCCTCGCGGCGAGCTACTCGGGCACCGCGTTGAACGGCGTACTCTCGCCGAACGACACCCTCGGTCGAGCAATCATCACCTCGATCAAGGCCGCTGGAAAGGCAATGCCGATCATGCCGGTCGTCACCGGACAGGACTCGGAAGCTGCCTCCATCCCGCTCATCATGTCGGGCGAGCAGTACTCCACCATCAACAAGGACACGGCCAAGCTTGTTGAGCACACCCTCGAAATGATCAAGGACCTTGCCGCTGGTAAGACCCCCCAGACCAACTCGACTGATTACAACAATGGCGTGAAGGTCGTTCCGACCTACCTGCTGCCGCCGGAGCTGGTAACGAAGGCCAACGCTGCAGAGTCCTACAAGAACACCCCGAACCTCCTGGCGCTCGTCAAGAAGTAGTCCGCCTCGATGTTCACGAGTCCGGCTCCGCGATTTCGCGGGGCCGGACTTTTTCGTGCCCGCATGTCGCTTCGTAAGCGCGCCCGTTCGAAATGCAGGACTTCTTGTGACGGATGCAAACGGGAGTGGTGTATCCGTCACTCCTGTCACAGGTTGTCCTGCATTTCGAGCAGCAACTCGGCCGGGCCGGGACGGGGTCGCCAGGCAGAGGCGCGCGCGGGTGCGTCGCGGCGATTCTAGGGATCTGGTTGCGGATGCCTCGGTCGCGTGTGCCGCAATCGCTTAGCTGACGAGTTCCAGAACTGGTTCACGCGTGCGCGAGCGATGCGCGCGTGCGCGAGCGATGTGCGCGAGCGATGCACGCGTGCGCGAGCGATGCGCGTGCGCGAGTGCTGAGCGAGCGAGCGAGCGATGCGACGGTTCGTGACCGCGGAGTGACTCGTGAGCAGTGAGTGCGCGCGATCGAGACACATCTGTGACCATGATTTCGCCTCGAACTGTTGTGTCCTCCGCTGCTGGCAGGCTAATCTCAGAAACAAATGTGATCGCTCACATTTACTGATTATTTTGGCCCTACCCGGGGCCATACTTGCCGATCGACAATG
>Ga0123339_10002230_pt1 | contig 13135 bp, 10 predicted proteins | sample lystaG_FD_89956 | JGI IMG/M metagenome (GOLD analysis project Ga0123339, IMG submission 89956) | Glacier valley bacterial and archeal communities from Borup Fiord, Nunavut, Canada, to study Microbial Dark Matter (Phase II) -... | ecosystem: Environmental > Aquatic > Freshwater > Ice > Glacier ... | reverse complement strand
GTAATTTTACCACCGGGTGCAACGGGCAGCCAGGTAATATCAGGCATACTATCCGCCCGCAGCCCTACGCCGGGGCGGGTATCGCCTATTTCGCTCAGGCGCTCGCCAATCTCAAGGCGGCGTTTGTTGCTTGTGTGGGAGTCGTTAATTTCGTTAAGTAACGCTTCTTGTTCTGACATAGGTGCTCGGTGATTGGGTTACATAATTATTATTTACGCTGGTTTATTTTAACATGAAAGAGACCCAACCCCCTAGCCCCTGGACACGATGCATCGTATCCCTACAACGTAAGGGGGAATTTATCTCTGGGAGGATGCGGCAAGCAGCACCCCTACGAATTTCTTCTGACAACCGCATTTCTCTAACCCCCGGCTGAAATCACCAGACGTAGCCCGAAAAGGTGGTAATCCTTGCCAGGGTAGAAATAGTAGCGATAGGCACAGGTAGCGTCAGTCTGGGAGATGCGATAAGAGCCACCCCGCAAGACTTTGAAAGCGTTATTACCAACATCCACTGTTTTAATAGCCTCGTAATCGTTGTAACACCACTCCCAGAGGTTACCGCCCATATCAAGTGCGCCACACTCCGCCGCTCCCTGGGGGTACAACCCCACCGCCACCGCCCGATTTAAACCTGCCTCAAGCGTATTAGTACAACCCTTCTGCCAATCGCCCCAGGGATATTGACGTTGCTGATTGCCACCCTGAGCGGCCCATTGCCATTCCCACTCCGTAGGCAACCGCACCTGAGCGTTTTGACCTACGACAAAAGGCGTTCCCGCTTGGTTCGGCAATACCAAACCGTCCAGCCGTTGATTTAGCCACCGAGCAAAGGCTACACCCTGATACCATGAAATAGTGTCGCGGGGATTGTTCAAGGCTTTGGTAAGCTGTTTATCCAGCTTTTGTTGGTAGTATTCCTCTGGTAAACCCTGCCACCATTCGGGATTGGCATACCCATCTTTCGCCTTGAAAAAAGCCTGATACTGCGCGTAGGTAATCAGGTATTTGGCGATATAGAAAGGGGAGATGGTGAAAGTTTCATTAGTAATGGTAATTTCACCACCGGGTGCAACGGGTAGCCATACAATTTCAGGAAGGCCATCCTCTAGTACTCCCACGCCAGGGCGGGTATCACCAATTTCGTCCAGTCGGTCGCCAATATCCCGGCGACGCTGGTGGCTGGTGTGGTGGTCGTTAATTTCGTTGAGTAACGCTTCTTGTTCTGACATAAGGTTTGTTGGTTATTCGTTATTGGTTGTTAGTTGAAAGTCAGGGGTTTAATGTAGGAGGATGCTCCGTCAGCCGATAACCATCGCAGGACAGAGCCTGCTCCTACGAAGTTTCCCCAAGAGGCCGAGCCACCGGGTAGCCCCTACGAATTTCCCGTCTGTCGTGTCTATCCTTGTGAATAACAGCGGGCGGGTTGGAACCCACGCCCCTACGAATTTTCCTCCGACAACTGACAACCATTTTAACATACCGCCAAATGCTTGATTCCGGGCTAACTATGTTATAATGGCGCGAAAAGTGGCGGTTTTTAGTGTTATAGGCTTGTTTCAAGGTAGTTAGCAGGTGGAGACAGACACTCCCAAATCCCCTAAAATTCACCCCGGCAGCGACGTAGCGGTAGGGGATAGCGTGCGTCTGCGAAAGTCTCACCCCTGTGGCGGCTACGATTGGCGGATTGTGAGGATTGGGGCGGACATTGGGATGCGCTGCCTGACCTGCGATAGAAGGGTAAACCTGCCCAGAGCCGAATTTGAACGCCGCTTCAAGGCTTATATAGAACGGGCCTGAACGGTTGTCAGTCGTCGGTTGTCGGAAAAAGCAAGAATTTGTAGGAGGCTGCTCCGTCAGCCGATAGCTATCGCAGGACTGAGCCTGCTCCTACAAAATCCTGATTTCTTTATTCTTTTTATGAGGTGAAATGTCATTAAGTCCGCAAGATGAAGAATTAAATCCAAACCCAGGTGGGTCGCCAGATACTAAACCTACCCCTGCTCCTTCCGCTAACGGGCAGCCTCCTCCTAAACCTCGTATCTCGGTTAAAGATGAGTTTGAGCCAGCCTACGACTACGCCATGATTGAGGGAGCAGGGGCGGATAGCGGTAAACCTCCCGACCCTGACGACAAAGAGGAGCATGTCTCAGTCTTTCGCAACCGCAATTTTATGCTGTTGTGGATTGCCCAGGCTCTTTCCCAGACCGCCCAACAAACCCTGAATATTACGTTGGTATTATATGTAGGCAAGCTGACCAACGACTCGCCCACCCAAACCTCAATTGTGACGGTCTGCTTCCTGTTGCCGGGGGTGTTTTTCAGCGCGATTGCCGGGGTATTTGTAGACCGCTTCCGCAAACGCACCACCCTCTTGATAACGAACCTGACCCGCGCTCTGATTGTGCCCTGGCTATTTTTTATGTCAGGTTTGCCCTTGCCTATCGCCCTGCCTACAATTTTTATTATCACGCTATTTTTCTCTACTATCAGCCAGTTTTTCAATCCGGCAGAGGCCGCTATTATCCCGTTGTTAGTCAAACCGCACCAGTTAACCCGCGCCAATTCGCTGTTTCAGGTAACGCTTTTCGCCACACTGTTTCTGGGGACTTCGCTACTCGGCCCATTGCTGCCCGGTATTATTGGGGCGGAAAATGTCTTTCTAGTGATGAGTGCGCTCTACGCCGTCTGTGTGGTGCTAGTGTGGTGGTTGCCCGACAACGAGCAACTGGCTCCCCGCGAGAAAGAACAAACCGTCTGGGAAACCGCGCGGGATTTGTTCAAGGATGTGTATGTAGCCTGGAAGTTCATCCGCACCGACACCCAGATTTGGTTGGCAATAATCTATCTATCCACCGTCCAGACCGTGCTGTTCACCATGACCGCCATTGGTATTCCGTTCGTGGGTGACAAGGGCTTGCGGCAGCCACCCAATACTATTATTTTTGTGCTGGCTCCGCTCTCTATCGGCCTGGGGATTGCGGTTGCGCTGGTCAATGTCCTGTCAAAACCCTCCACGCGAATGAAAGTGTTAGTGCGGGCTTGTGCCGGATTGGGTCTGGCGATGATCTCGGTAGGTCTGGTTAAACCGATTGCCGACCTGTGGGTGGTGATTTTCACGCCGGGAGTGCCAATCGGTGGGCCGGGGCTGATTTTCTTGTTAATTGTGTTGTCAATGCCCTTTGGTTTTGCTATCGGCTTACTCAATATTCCCTCCCTGACCATCCTGCAAGAGCGTTCGCCCAAAGTGCTGGTCGGGCGGGTCTTTGCGGCATATTTTACCTTCGCCAACGGGGTCTCGATTATCCCGATTTTGTTCGCGGGGGCCTTGGGTGACATTTTCGGCTCTATTTTTGGCCCTACCTATGGGGTTGTGCCAGTTTTCTTCCTCTTTGGTCTGATAATCATCGGGGTAGCCTACTATAGCTATCAGCGCGGGAAGCGGTAAGGATGAAAATAACGGAGTAAGGAGCAATGTTTTGACTCAGCACTCAGCACTCAGCACTCAGCACTCTATATTCTATCCAGACCAATATTTAGTCGAGGAAGACCAGATAGGCAACAGTGCCGCGCAAGAACTATTTTTGGATTATTTCAAAAGCGTGCTACGTCATTTATATCGTTATGAAGGCTGGATGGTTGCCGGAGAGCGCAACCTTTATCACCCAGCCCTGAATAACTCTGAAAAGCTAATCGTGCCGGATATTGCGGTTTTCAAAGGCATAAATATTCCCCTGACTGAGCAATCCAGCCTGACCAGTTGGGATATGCGGAAGGGTGATAAAGCTTGTCCGCCTCTGGTAATCGAAGCCTGTTCGCCTAGCGATTATCAAAGCGATATTGAGGCTGACAAAAAGCCCCGACTATATGGACTTATAGGGGTGCAGGAATACTTTGCCTACGACCCCAACCCGACCCCACTCTGGCCTAAACGGATTGGCGGACGATTAATAGGTTGGAAGTATAACGAGCATGGGCAAGCGGAAGAAATCAAGGCCAACTCGGAAGGGCAGATGTGGAGTGCGGTGCTGGAAGGTTGGCTAGAGCCGAACGGTATGTTGCTACGGCTATATAACCAGCAAGGACAGATGTGTTTAACCGCCGAGGAAGCCTCCGACCAACGAGCCGAACAGGAAGCCCAAGCCCGCCTAAAAGTAGAAGAACAGGCTAAAACTGAGGAACAGGCTCGCCGAAAAGCCGAGGGACAGGCTAAAACTGAAGTGGCAGCCCGGAAAAGTGCCGAAACCGCCAAAGAAAAAGCCTGGGCTAAACTCCGCGAATTGGGCATTGACCCAGAAACTCTCTAGGCGGTTGTCGGAGGGAATTTCGTAGGGGCGGGGTTTACCTTGTCCCTCCTGTACTCAGGGGGACAACCCGCCCGGTACTAGGAATTCGTAGGGGTAGACCAACGTGTCCAGGTAAGGCGAAGAAATATTCACAAGGATGGGCAGGATAGACAGGATATTAAAATCAAATTTCGTAGGGCTACTTGGTGGGTCGCCTTCTTGAGAGAATTTCGTAGGGGTAGACCAACGTATCTACCCTTGATCAAAACCTTAAAATCTCCGTGAACCTATGTGTCCTCTGTGGTAAAAAATAAAACTTCTAACAGCCGCATAATCTACCTGACTATCCTGAATCTGTTGGGGCTAGGGCTGATAGCGGCCCTGCTGCTGCAACCGAAATCGCCGCCCACCCGCTCCGCCACCGTCCTTGCCACCCCACCACTCAATCCCTTGCGTGGTATTCATGCCCCCATCGGGTATCGCTGGACGGACGCTGACCGCCAACTTATGGACACTTTTCAGGACAAAGAGGGTTTCCAGCGCGGGCCGGGAAATATCGTAGCCCTCAGTGCCGATATGGGTGCGGCTAACAATAGCGCGGGGGTAACTATCGAGAGGGATATGTTGCGTTATCAGGGGGAAGGGGCGGAAGTTTATATCCGTATGTATCCCCAGCGTTTCCCCGGCGGCCTGAGCGAGGCCAACAATAGTACCCTCAACACCGTTTCGGGCGAGCCGGAAGATTTAGTCAACGATTTGGTAAACTTCCTGCAAGAGCAGCAAAAACGGCTGGGAACTCACTTCACCCGGCTAGTTCCCGGCAACGAGCCGAACCTGGAATGGCCCAATAGCAACTATCTCCAGAATATTTTGCCCTGGCGCAGCAACGATGACCCCACCAAATACGATGCCATCAATCGCTACTTCCGCCAACTTTACACCGACTGGGAGACGCGCCTGAAGCAACCTGACATGGCGGCCTTTCGGGATGTAAAACTTTATTTTCCGCCCATCGCTCAGGACGGCAGCCCTGATTATTTTGGTGGGGCTTATTTTTATGATAACGGGCAACCTGTGGAGAATAAATATGACCGTCTGCGTCAGGCTATCAGTCTCTATCCCGGTTTTAGCTGGCACAATTACTGGCGACCAGGCCACACCTGGCAAGACCGGGTTATCGTCCACTTTCCTGACTGGCTCAAGGAAAATATTAGCAGTGGGCGGGTCAGCAGTGCCATCACCGAAAGCGGCTGGACTCCCGACAGCATGCGCCCCGACCTGACCGAAGAACAGGCGCAACTTTATTCGCTGTGGCGTGGCCCAATCTGGAGTTATCTCGGCCCTATCCCCGTGCCGCAACCCAACCAGGACTCGACCCTTAACAACGTACGTTTCGAGGATGAGGCTCTTTTCTTCATTGAGCAATGCTCCGGCGCGGCCTACGATAATCCCGCCCCCGCCCATAGTGTGGCAATCTGGCTGGCTGGCTCTAGCGGCAGTTTCGATGAGGCGGTGGGCATCCAGAAGGACGGGCAACCCCGCCGCTGGTTCCAGGCATATGCCAGTTGGCGGAAATAGATGGGGAACAAACCTACCCCCCCTGCTCCCCTTCCCTGGGAAGGAAGGGGGAATTTTTATAGGGGTAGTCTACCCAAAAGTTGCTGCTTATATAAATATTAAATACGGCTGAAGGCGGCGATTAAAACCCTGGCGTACTCGCTAAGGGCTAACTTGGCGATGGCACTATCCAGGGCTACCAGTTCAAAACCATGATAAGCACCCCGGAAAATGTGCAGTTCGGTGCTAACGTCGGCCTGCATCAGCCGCATTGCATATTCTACATTTTCGTCGCGCATCAGATCTAATTCCCCCACACCCATATAAGTTGGCGGTAAATTGGAAAGGTCGGTAGCACGGGCGGGGGCGGCATAGGGCGAAACATCTACGTTAGTATTTCCATTCAAATAAAGTTCCCAGGCCTGAGTGGAAATCGTTCTGTTCCAGGTGCGCGGGTCAGTTATGGCATAGCTGGATTGAGTGATGTTACGGTTATCAATACAGGCACTCAGGGGCATCTGTAATACCAATTTAGGGCCACCTCGGTCACGGGCCAACAATGCTACGGCGGCGGCTAACCCTCCTCCGGCACTAAACCCGCCAACCGCCAAGCGTTGGGCAGCAATTCCAACCGCTCCCCCGCCCTCGGCAGTAGCCATCCATTTAAGGGCGGTATAGCAATCCTCTACTCCAGCGGGGAAGGGATTCTCCGGGGCCAGCCGATAATCGGGAGAAACGACTACGCAGCGAGCAGTTTCGGCAAAATTCATACAGAATATGTCATTTTCGCGGGGGCTTCCCACCACAAAGCCACCCCCGTGAATCCACAATAAACCGGGAAGTAGCTCATCAGGGGTTTTGGTGGAAGGCCAATATATTCGCACCATAAATTCTGGTGCTCCATCCGAGCCTGGAATATTTTGTTCTTTGATTACGACGTTATCAAAATAGCCCTGGGGTGGTCTTCCCAGGCTTTCAGATTGCAATATGCGGGCTTTTGGTAAATCTTCCAGGGCTGGAAAGCCGTTTCCCGGCTGGAAAGTGCGGAAAAGGGTTAGTAATTCGGGATCCATATTCTGTTCGATATTCAAAGGGTTACTCCTTAACTGTTGTCGAGCGGTTGTGGTAAAAAACGTAAGCTCAGTTTACCATTCTTAGAGCCTTATTTCCAATAAATCTCCTTTTGAGCATGCGCGTATGTCAGGTGGCGAAAATAGGTATAATGGTGGGGGTTGGGGAAATCTAAAATCGAATATCTAAAATTGGGGAATTCGTAGGAGTAGGCACTGTCCTGCGATAATCATCGGCTGACGGAGCAGCCTCCTACATTCAATTCTTGACCCTCTTATATATAGAAAGCAGACCAAACATGAAACGAGCCTTGTTAGTAATAGATGTGCAAAACGAATATTTTAGTGGGAAACTGCCCGTCACCTACCCGGCGGGGAGTCTGGACAGAATTTTGCAGGTTATAGAGGCCGCACGGGAACAGCATATAGCAGTAGTTTTTGTGCAGCACACCTCGCCCCAGGAGAACGCCAGCACCTTCCGCAAAGGTACGCCCGAATGGGAGTTACACCCAGCTTTAGCCGAAATTAAACCTGACCTGTTACTGGAAAAGAGTTGGCCCGGTAGCTTTACTGATACAAATCTGGAAGCCTGGGTGCGCGAACACGACATTGATACCCTGGTGATTAGCGGCTACATGACCCAGATGTGTTGCGACACCACTGCCCGTCAGGCATGTCATATGGGGTTGGGGGTAGAATTTCTCTCCGATGCTACCGGGACACTGGCTATTAAAAACACGGCGGGGTCGGTTACGGACGAGGAGTTGCACCGCGCCATTCTGGTCACACAGGCTATGCGCTTCAGCAAAGTTCTCACTACTGAGGATTGGCTAAAATCTATTGCGGAATGACAGTGATTTTCAGGCTTGCCACAACGCCATGACAATGAGAGATAGTGCCGACAGCGAATTTTGATACCGGACTGGTACGCTTTATCAAACCCAGCTTGATGAGGTCGAGGGGTGGGCGGTTGCGGATGGTGCTTTCCTTCAGGTTGAGCCAGGTCGCCAGGGTCGCCACCGTCATTGAAATACCCTCATGCTCAACCAGAACCCGCAAAATAGAGCGTTCCAGCCTGGGTAATTTCTGTACGCGGCGGACAATCGCTTCTACCCTCCGTTGCTCAACTGAAGTTGTAGGGATTTCCTTCTGAACAGGCGGGGCACTCACAGGAGCGGAATACCCACCATTCAGCTTTTCGGTTTTTTCTGAGGTAATAAACCGATTGATATAGGCTTCGTCAATCTCAAGTTTTTGGGGATTTGAATTGAGTGGCAAGGTATCTAAGGACAATTTCAAATTACTCAGCAAGACCACCTGAGCTTGCAAACGTCGGATTTCTTCATCCTTTTGTAGTGCCAAATCTTTGAGTTCTTTTATACGCTTTGAAAGTTTAGCCTTTTCATCCGTTTCGGGTAGACCACTTTTGGCAGTAATCTTTTTTAGTTCTTCAAGAACGGCCTTATCAATCCTCCGCAACTTTGGCAAAGCGGAGGTAGTAAGCGAAGGGGTTGCACCAGCGTTAAAGGTTTCCCGCAGCCTAATTTGCACCACTGTTACCTCGTGGTTATACAAAACAATCGCTTCCCCCGAATGCAACCTACCCACCATCTCGTCAACCTGACGGTTTGGCAAAGGGATTAAATCGGCGTAGACCTTCAAATCTACCGGATGAACCACCCGATGCAGGAAAAGCAGGGATGTTTGGGTTAGAAGGTCTTTTTCTACCTTTGCTGAACGCTGGCTGACCATAATAATCCCCAGACCGCGCTTCCTGCCCCGCAAAGCTATCCGGGTTAAAATCTCTTTTAGCGGGGTACGCACGCTCTGGGGTACAAACTCATGAGCTTCTTCCAAAACAATCTGGTAAGGTTGGCGACTGGCACTACAGGCCACCCACAAGGTCTTGAAATAAAGAAGTAGAAATTCAAACATCTCATCCTGACCAAAATCACTCAGGTCAAGAACAATCGAAATATCCTTATCTACTGAAAGTTGAGCCAGATGTTCAGCATGCGCTATCCCAACCTCAATATCAACATTATCAGAACGGCCCGCCACCAGGATTTCAAATTTTTCCTTCAGCCCCCAATACTCACCTTCAATATCAACAATGGTGAGCGGAAAGCCATTTGAAAGCAATTCCTCCACTAAAACGGCGGTGGTGTTGGTTTTACCAGAGCCAGTGATACCCAAAATGGCAATACTGCGTCCTACCAAAGTCTGGGTGTTCAGCTCAAATTGGTTTAATTTATCAATATTCAGATTTGAGAGAGTTGCGCTATTCATAATCTATCAGTTCTAGGGGCAGAAATAAATTTAGACTAAGCCCTATTATATACCATCTGAGGAACGTGCATTTTGAGCCTAATCAAAGTGAATATTAAGAAATTGAGGAGTGAATTGTGGGGCAGAGTAATTTGAGGTACAGGCGACCTTCTAGCTGGGCAATTTGCTAATGTATCCAGTATAATACAATAAAAACAAATAAAGGAGAATAAAATGAGCGAAAATAAACCAACTTTTGACCCGACCCGCTTTAAGGAGCAGGAACGCAACGGCTTTAATCTGGTGGCGGAGCGTTACGAGCAGGGAATGGAACAAGCTCGCCCGGTGGTGGAGAGGTTGTTAGAGCTGGCAAAGCTACACAAATCAGGGCTAAAGGTGCTGGATATTGCCACTGGGCCGGGGATGGTAGCGCGGCGGGCGGCGACACTGGTGGGAGAGTCCGGGGCGGTGGTCGGGGTGGATATTGCCGAGGAAGCCGTGTACGTAGCACGGGAGCGCGCTAACGAAGATGGCCTGGATAATGTTACCTTTGAGACGATGGACGCAGAAAACCTGCTCTTTGCCGATAGCAGCTTTGACAGGGTGATTATCAGCTTTGGCCTGATGCACTTTCCCGATAGTGCGAAGGCTCTGGCGGAGGTCTGGCGAGTGTTGAGGCCGGGTGGAATAGTGGCAGTGGCGGTCTGGGCGGAGGCGGAGGAAGTGCCAACCCTGCAACTGGCTCTGGAAGCGATTACCCGCAACTTCCCGCCACCAAAAATCGAGCGGCCTTCGATGTTTCGTTTTGGTGGATCGGGAGTGCTGGAAAAGCTGCTGGAAGATAGCGGTTTTAGCCAGACCAGTAGCCAGAAGGTGCAAGTCAGCCTGACGGTGGCGGATGCGCGGGAATACTGGACGCGCTTTCTGGATGTGGCGGGGATTACTACGGTTGCGCTGGCGAAACAGCCGCCGGAGGTTATGGAGAAGCTGATTAGTGATACTAACCTTGAAAGTTATAAGGTAGGGGATATGTATACTATTAACAGCAAGGTGGTAGTGGCGGCAGGGACGAAATAATATAATAGAAGTAGGGCTCTGTAAACCGATGATAATATGTAGGAGGCTGCTTCGCCAGCCGATTTTAAATGAACCCGTGGGAGGACGCTCTGTCGCCCGATGCTCCGCTAAATGATGGGTCTCGCAGGACAGAGCCTACTCCTACAAATGCAGGTGGCGGGATATGTCGCGTTTATTGCAATACTGAGGATTAGTTAAATGTTGGGTCGAGTAATTGCAAACCGCTATACTTTGATAGAGTCGCTGGGCAAGGGTGGGTTTGGCGAGGTTTTTAAGGCGCAGGATAGCCTTAACCCCAACCCGGTGGCGATTAAAGTCCTCCTGCCAGAATTTGAGTTAGACCAGATTGCTCTACAAAACTTCAAGATTGAGGTTGGGCGGCAAACCAGCCTGAACCATCCCCATATTTTGCGAGTGTTAGGTTTCGATTTTGATATTAATTCCCCCTATATTGTGATGGAATTGGCCGAGGGCGGCTCGTTGGCTCAGAAACTGGATGCCCCGTTGCCAATGCAACAGATTTTGATTTATTTCGAGCAGCTTGCCAGTGCCCTGGATTATATTCACGTTGAAGGACTAATTCATCGTGATATTAAACCTCTGAATGTTTTGCTGGATCGGGCTAATAATATCCTGCTCTCGGATTTTGGTCTGACCGTTACCAGTAGCAAATCCAGGTTACTTAAACCAATTCAGGAGGTTTTCGGCACGCCCGAATACGTTGCGCCGGAAGCCTGGGGCGGGAAGGTGGGCGTATCAAGTGATATTTATGCGCTAGGGATTGTGCTTTTTCAGATGATTACGGGTCAGACTCCCTATCAGGGTGATAATTATTCGCTAGAGCAACAACATCTACAGGCGGAAATCCCTATGTTGGCAGAAAAAACTCCGGGTCTGCAATACCCTCCGGCTCTGGATAAAGTTATCACCAGGGCTTTAGCCAAAGAACCCCAACAACGTCCAGCAACGGCTGGTATATTTTTCCAGTGGTTTCAAGCGGCCTGGGGCAATAACTCTTTTCCGCCACCGATGCCAATGCCTGGGTCAAGTCGTCCTTTGCACCCGGAAAAGCGTCCGGCAAGGAGTAGCTTTGAAGCCCAAATCGAGCATTTGTTGAACCAGCTTTATCAAGCCAAATTGCTGGCAGATTGGGATAATGTGGTCAAAATCGGCGAAGGGATTCTGCAATTCGATGCCAGTCAGCCAGACGCTTTGTTAGAAACCGCCAACGCTTATCAGGTACGTGGAGCGGAATTATTCGAGCGATTGGTTAGAACGAAGCAGGTAAATCCTGGTTGGTATCAAAAGTTAGTGGATGATTTTAGTCGAGCGATTCAGTTAACACCGAGCGAGGCGGAATATTATTACTGGCGGGGCAGGGTCAATTCGCGTCTGGAAAATCAGGGAAAAGCCTATGATGATTTCCGGCGAGGGTTTATGCTTAATCCCGGCAAAATCGAGAAATTTCTGGATACAGTGCATGAATGTAATATGGCGATAGTGCTTGACCCTACCAAAATCCTTTTTTATTCCCGACAGGCTACTCTTTATGAACAGGAATATTTTTATTGGTCGGCCAATAGCCCGGAAACATATCCGGCGGTTACGGCTGGCAATGTTGTAGAAGATCGGAGAAGTTCGGCAGGACGGGCCTTTGCCAATGCCATTGCTGGTTATACAAAAGTGGTTGAGCTTTTGAGGTATGACCCAAAGTTGACGGAGGCCGAGCGCAACCCCAGCCTAGAATATTATTTGCTAAAACGAGCCGAAATGCACGAACGAAAGGCATATTTGACCAAGCCGATTTTTCTTTACTATGCCAGCACCGCTAATAGTCTAGCGGTTGCCGATTATGACCAGGTGATTCGGCTTAATCCTAATAAGGGGGAATATTATTTCCGGCGGGGGCTGGTCTACCAACGCCTCAGACAGCATACTGAAGCGGTTCAGGATTTGGCGCTGGCCTACCGATTGGGTCATTTGGAGGCTCTGAATACCCGGAAAGTTTATTGGTTTGAGGAATAGTAACTCATTTACCTAAAGCTCTTTTGAGTTCCTCAGTATTTACCAATATAAATTGCTCCTTCTTTATGGTGTATCCTGCTTATCAATTGCTTCTCTTTTTTCTTGAGGTAATGATGAATAAAGTTGTTGAATCTCCTTTGGCTGGGTAATCATTATCTGAGCTACCAAATTTATACACTCAAACAAATTTAATGCAGTTTTGCGGTCATCTTTTAAATCAATTTGGCCTGGATGTACCGCATTGTTACCTATTACCCTGACATAATCAAGTGATTGCTGCACTAAAGGTGGCAAGCCTTTTTTCACTAGAGAGCGAATATCATTATTTATATTTTCTCCTTTTTCTCCTAGTTGCTTACATAACTTCTGAATACACAATCTTAACAATGCGGTTGCGCCTCTTGGAGATTTGTTTAGAATGTTTGCAGCTTCAAGATAATCCTCTTTAATATCATCTTGTAAATCTGGATTTGGAAGGGGTACACCTGTGCTTTCTGGGTAAATTATTTTTTCCGAATGCCAAATAGAATATTTATCACAGTGAGGACATACTGCACGTTTCAACGTATCGAATTGAATATTACTATTAGTTCTAGAGTTACAAAATATTTCTTGCCAATCGTGATTAGCATATGCATTGCAATGAGGGCAGTTAAAGCCTTTAATGTTAAACGTTGGAGGAACGTATGGAAACATAGATTAAGCTCCTGTTGTATAGTATATAGTTATCCAGTTGTAATGCGTTGAGTAAAAAGGTCACAATAAAAGGGGCAAAGAGTCGTCAGGGAGCGAAACCAAATAGGCTTCAATCTCTGAAAGAGCCACCAAATCAAATAAGTGCCGCCTAATCTGG
>Ga0123339_10002229_pt1 | contig 13146 bp, 12 predicted proteins | sample lystaG_FD_89956 | JGI IMG/M metagenome (GOLD analysis project Ga0123339, IMG submission 89956) | Glacier valley bacterial and archeal communities from Borup Fiord, Nunavut, Canada, to study Microbial Dark Matter (Phase II) -... | ecosystem: Environmental > Aquatic > Freshwater > Ice > Glacier ... | reverse complement strand
GAGCTGATAGTAATCATCGATACTTTCCGTCGTAAAAGAGAAATGCGAATAAATCAGGACAATGAAGATGAGCCTATTTCTTAGAGGACCCGGACTTTGGTGCCGGTTGCGTCATACTCTCCGTGTTCTTTCCTGGGAAAGGAATGCCGAGCGTTTCGCGGACCTTCGCTTCGATCTCATCTCGCATCGTTGGGTTGCTCCTCAGCACTTCCTTCGACGCTTCCCTGCCTTGACCGAGTCGTTCGCTCCCATAAGAGAACCATGAACCGGATTTCGTGACAACGCCCTCTTGGACACCGAGATCGAGTATCGATCCCTCCTTGCTGATACCCTCGCCGTACATCAAATCGAATTCAGCAGTTCGAAACGGAGGAGCGACCTTGTTCTTGACAACTTTGACGCGAACTCGATTTCCGACGGAGTCGGGACCCTGCTTGATGTAGTCGATACGGCGGATATCCAAGCGTACCGTCGAGAAGAACTTCAGTGCGCGACCTCCGGTGGTGACCTCGGGACTACCGTACATGACGCCGATCTTCTCGCGCAGTTGGTTGATGAAGATACACGTGGTGTTCGACTTGTTGAGCGAACCGGCCAGTTTGCGCAATGCCTGGCTCATGAGTCGGGCTTGGAGTCCGACCGTCGTATCGCCCATCTCTCCTTCTATCTCAGCACGGGGAACAAGCGCGGCGACCGAGTCGACCACGATCACGTCCACGGCACCCGAGCGTACGAGCATATCGGCGATTTCAAGACCCTGTTCACCGGTATCAGGTTGGGAGATGAGTATATCGTCTATGTCCACACCGAGTTTTGCCGCATAGCTCGGATCGAGGGCATGCTCGGCATCGATGAAGGCTGCTATCCCGCCGAGAGCTTGTGCTTCTGCGGCTATCTGCAGGGCAAGCGTGGTTTTACCGCTTGATTCCGGTCCGAAGATCTCGATGATCCTGCCGCGGGGAATACCGCCTATACCGAGAGCTGCATCGAGTGCGAGCGATCCGGTGGGTATGACATCGATTTTGAGGATACTGTCCGTATCACCGTACCTCATGATTGAACCTTTACCGAATTTCTTTTCGATTTCAGACTTGGTGAGGTCGAGCATCTTCTCTTGTTGTGCATCCATGAATGGGCTCCTTTATTACCGGATTACATTGCTCAATGATAGGCGAACATATGTTCGTAGTCAATACCGTTTACAATGGTTCGATGAAGTAATGCTACCGCAGGGGTCCGACATGATTACGAAAGGAACTCGAAAACGAGCTTTAAAGCGCTCTTAACGGTGAGCATTCGAATCTCGTCCCTTGAAAGACGGCCGAATGACTCTTTGTGCGTCATCGTCTTGTCCCGGTCGCTGAGCCCGAAATACACTGTCCCGACTTCGACGCCGAATTCGTCGGATTCAGGTCCGGCGACGCCCGTCACGCTTACGGCGACATCGGAGCCCGTCTTGAAGCGTGCGCCGAGGGCCATTTCCTCCGCGCATTGCGACGAAGCAGGCCCGAACGTCGTAAGCGTCTCATCGGATACGTCTATGAGCTTATGTTTTTGAAGCGTTTGGTAGGTGACGAATCCTCCCGCATAATAGCGCGAAGCACCCGGAACCGATGTGATGCAGGCTCCGAGAAGTCCGCCTGTAAGCGATTCGGCGGTGGAGAGGGTTCGACCTGATGCGACGAACAGGTCGGAAAGCCGCACGCACAGATCAAGAAGTTCATCCGAAAAACAAGAGGAGGTCTCTCCTACCTGTTCCATGGACCCTCCAAAACATCGGATGCTTTCGAAAAATAATCGACCATCGACCAGATGGTTACGATCACGGCAGCGGTAAGCATCGCATACGACAGCAACGTCAGTCCATGCGACACCGCCGGACTCCACAGTGCTTTATCGGCTCCGTTGACGACGATGAGCATGCAGATGGAAACGATCTGCAGAACCGTTTTGAATTTCCCGAGAGGCGAGGCTGCGATGACGACCCCTTCGGCGACTGCGATCATCCGAAGCCCGCTCACGAGAAATTCGCGTGCGATGATCACGAAGGCGATCCATGCCGGTATCGCTTGGAGCTCGACGAGCGCCATAAGCGCCGCGGTCACTAAGAGTTTGTCGGCCAAAGGGTCGACGAATTTACCGAAAGTAGTGACTTCGTTACGCGAACGAGCCAAATAACCGTCGACGGCGTCGGTCGCGGCGATGATGGCGAAAACGAACGCGGCGAGTATGGGCTGAGCCATCGAGTACAGTTGACGGTTCGATGCAAAGAGAGGAAGTGAGGGCCAGTCGACGAGCAGAATGACTAGGAATATCGGAATCAAAAAAATTCGCGTCAAAGTGACCGTGTTCGCCGCTCCGAGTTTATTGTTCTTTCCCAATTCCATTATTTCGTCATACCGTCCAAATCATATAATATCGAGTCGAATATCTCGGCCTCCACGTACGTGCCGATGACGCAGGAGGCCGCGTGCAGGAACTTGACGTGGGTCACTCCGTCGATATCGGGGGCCTGACCGGCGCTACGACCGTAGATTATCCCCTCTTCGTCATAGCCTTCGAGCAATACGGTCTCCTTTCGTCCCACACGGGCGTTGGTTTTACTCCAGCCGATGCGGTCCGCGACGTCCCTGAGCTCTTGAAGGCGAGCGCTTTTCACCTCTTCGTCGATTTGTCCGTCCAGCGTGGCGGCAAGTGTTCCGTCTTCGGGGGAAAAGGCGAAAATTCCGACATAGTCGAACACGACCGTCTTCACGAAGTCGAGCAGCGATTCGAAATCCTGATCGGTTTCGCCCGGATAACCCACCATGAGCGTGGTACGCAAAACGACATCGGGCATAAAGCGGCGGATCTTCTCGATGAGCCCGAGAAAGGAATCCTTGTCCCCGGACCTGTTCATGGAGCGCAGTATACTTTTCTCACAATGCTGAAGAGGCATTTCGACATAGTGGCACATCTTCGGTAAACGAGACATCGCCTCTAGAAGGGCATCCGTCACGCCTTCGGGTTGCAGATACATAAGGCGGACGCGCGAGACGTGCGGCAGGGCACAGACTCCTTCGATGACATCTATCAGCGTCTCCCCGCTTGATAGATCACGCCCGTATTCACTCGTGTCTTGGCCGATGAGAATAAACTCCGATACTCCTTTTTTCGAAAGGGCATCCACTTCGGAAACAATCTCGTCGAGGGGTTTGCTGACGAACGGACCGCGTATCGAGGGGATGGTGCAATAGGCACAGTTTCTATGACATCCGTCCGAAATCATCACATAGGCATACGAAGATTGGACCGTTCTCGTTTCCGAATATTGTTGAAGACGGGCAGGAACACCGGTGATGCGCTCGATCTCCTCGCACAGTGTGTGCTCGTCTACGACCGGCAGGAACACGGATACCTCGGATAAGCTGTCTTCGAGTTCTTTCCCGTAGCGGCTTACCATACACCCCGATACGAACAGGTGCCGGCCTTCTTTTTTCGGCAGCCACACATCCGCAGTCTCAAGCACCGTCTCTATCGACTCTTCGGTCGCATCTTGGATGAACGAGCAGGTGTTGACGACGACGATGTCGGCCGATTCTATGTTGTCCGTGAGTGCATAGGCGCTCTGTTCGATCTGAGCACGCATTTTGTCGGTGTCCACTTCATTTTTCGGACAGCCGAGCGTTATGAAAGCAACTGTTATCATGTAAGAATCTATCTATAGTTTATGAACTGGAGAGGAATGCCGAAATCCTTTTCCTTCAAATAGGCGATGACTTCTTGCAACGCATCCCTGCTTGCACTCGATACGCGAATCTTCTCGCCTTCGATCTGGGTTTTCACTTTGAATTTCTCGGCCTTTATCTGCTTATTGATTTTCTTAATGAGATCTTCATCAATCCCTGAGACGACCGTCCCCTTGTAACGGACCATGGTGCCCGAAGCATTTTCAGGTCCCGACCACGATACGGATTTGGGATCGACTTGGCGACGGACAAGTTTGGATATCAAAACATCCTTCACCTGTCCGGCGATGAAATCACTCGGCGCGAGGAGCGTGAAGATATGCTCACTCTTCTCGAAATCGAGGGTCGCACCTGAATCCTTCAGGTCATAACGTTGGACGAGTTCTTTCGCCGCTTGTTGAAAAGCATTGTCGACCTCTTGAAAATCAACTTCTGAAACAAGATCGAAACTGCTGTCTTTTGCCATATGTGGACTCCCCTTTCGTTTTGATTTCTATTTGCTATCGGAGGTAAGCGTTACCTTGGCGTTGGCCGTAGTAGGCATACTGTATTTGTTGCCGTTCAGATACACTTGCAGTTTTCCGGGTTCCACGGCGGTTATCACCGCATTCCCGACGACGTCGTATACTTTCGTGTTGCTACTCGTCAAAGTGCCATCATAGGCCTGTGTACCGTCTATCATGATTTTGACTTGAGCGGCGCCGCCGCTCTTCACGGTGACCTTCAAAGTGAACGGCTTATTCGTCGAAGAAGCCGTACCGGTTGCGTTCGCCGAGCTTGTTTGTGTCGATTCGGTACTCTTCGGTACGACAGGTGCCGGTATCACATCCGGCTTCTTGAAGATAAGGGTTACGGCAAGCCAGACGATGAAACCGACGAGCGCGATTCCTCCGCAAATAACCAATGCGACGCGCCAATTGATGGCATGTTGTTGATGCGATGATGACGGGATGACTTCGTTCGCGCGAATGGGACGGTCGTGATAGCCCTCCGACGTGCTTACGCCCGACTCTTTATCGAACTGCGCGAGAAAGGGCCGGGAATCCAAGCCGAGAAAATGAGCATAACTATTGATGAATCCCCGGACGTACCCGGAGTCCGGCAGGCCATCGAAGTCCCCCGCTTCCATGTTTTCCAGAATCAGAAGACGGATTTTAGTTCCCCTCGCAACATCGGGGAGCGTATATCCGGCATCTTTCCGTGCTTGATAGAGCATTTCTCCGAATGTAGCCATAGTGTTATTCTTCTTCCTCGAATTTCAATTCATCACCGAGCATGGTCCGTTTGATCTCGTCGAGTCCGTCGAAATCCACCAGGATCTTCCGTGGTTTCGACCCATCGGGCAACCCGACGATTCCGAGCTCGGTTAAAGTATCCATGATTCGTCCGGCTCGCGCGTAACCTACACTGAAATTCCGCTGAATCGAGCTGGTGGATCCGAGTCCCGCCGATATCACGAACTCTGCGGCAGGCCACAGATAGTCGTCGTTGAGGGCACCCGATCCTTGGGATTGTCCGTTCTCGTTCGTTTGCGCACTGAGAATCTCCCGATGATACTCGGGTTTTACCTGGTCTTTGAGCATCGCGACCACTGTGGCGACTTCTTGCGTCGAGATATAACAACCCTGTATGCGTTTCGGCTTCGGCCAGGCGGGCGTCGTGTAAAGCATATCGCCGTTGCCTGTAAGTTTTTCGGCCCCGTTTTGGTCTAAAATGACTCGGGAGTCCATGGAAGACCCTACGTTGAAGGCGATCCTGTTGGTGATATTCGACTTGATGAGGCCTGTCACGATGGTGGCTTCCGGTCTTTGCGTGGCTACTATGAGGTGGATGCCGGCGGCTCTCGCCTTTTGGGCGAGGCGGACGATGGAAGTCTCGACCTCTTTCGCTGCAACCATCATGAGATCGGCGAGTTCGTCTATGACCACTACGAGATAAGGCAGGTTTTCGGGATCTTCGCCCGCCTCTCCTGCAAGTAATTTCTCATTATAGGCACCGATGTCGCGTACTCCGAGCTTTTGAAATACCTTGAGGCGTCGCTCCATTTCCGTGACCGCCCACGCAAGTGCCGCCGCCGCTTCCTGCGGTTCGGTCACCACCGGCACGTAGAGATGCGGGATGTCGTTGTAAAGCGTCATTTCGACACGCTTGGGGTCGATGAGGATGAATCGAACCTCTGAAGGAGTGGCACGCATGATCATGCTCATGAGCATCGAGTTGATCGCAACAGACTTGCCGGATCCGGTGGTTCCTCCGATGAGAAGGTGCGGCATCTTGTCGAGGTCCCTCACGATGCTTTTGCCTGCGACATCTTTCCCGATCGCCAAGGCCAAAGGTCCCGCGGTTCCGGCAGGAGGCAAAACATCGCCGAGCGTGATGGAAGTCCGCGTCGAATTGGGCACTTCGATTCCTACGAGGCTTTCGCCGGGAATCGGCGCCAGAATACGAAGAGTCGGGGCTGCCAGCGCAAGGGCGAGCTCATTGTCAAGAGCGGTGATTTTATGTAAACGCACACCTTTTGCTATCTCGATTTTAAAGAGGGTGACCGTCGGACCGGCGATCCAGTCGACCACTCGAGCCGGAACATCGAACGTGTTGAGGGTATCGACGATATTGTCAGCGGTGATCCGGGCCTCTCGATGCCCTTCCTTCTCAGCGGCAGGGTCGGTTTTTGCGCTTTTCAAAAGTAAATCGAAAGAAGGAAGCTCGAACCCTTCGAGGGCTTTCGGACCGATGGTGCTTTTCTGCACTGCGACGGTTTCCGCATTCGCCTTCGTCACGGCTTTTTGGTCACGTGCCGCACGCGGTCGTACGGCGATCGTCTCTTGGTCGCGGGACTGCTCGTCAAACCCGTTCACATTCCCGGTTGCGTCCAAAGAGTCCGCATCCTTTTTGTGTCGATCACCGTTGACGGCACGTGTCTTAGGCAGCTTGGCTGCCGAGCGTGCAGATACCGCCTTGTCTGCTCTTTCTTCGCGAACATCGGCAATCCAGTCCGACAGACTTCCAACGAGCCTTGAAAAGGACAGACCCGTTATCGCCAGTCCCACCAAACCGAGTGCGAACAAAAGGATCCCGGTGATTATCGTACCGGTAAGCTTCACGAACACCCATGTGATCCCCGAGCCCGCGTATCCACCGTAACTCGAAACCATATGCATGTCGAAGAGTGAAACGAATGGCATCTGCAGGGCGGCGAAAGAGATGATCGAAAGAAGGACGCAGGAAAGCCCGATGGCGATGCGAGCCTCGCGGATCTCTGTTCGGGGAATGAAGAACGACAAACCCCACAGTATGAGGGCGGCCGGCAAAATATAGGAGCCTATACCGAGTAGCTCCTTGAGTCCCCACGCGATCGCATCGGTGGCAACTCCCGTATTCTTGCTTATAACGGCAACGAGAAGTGCGATTCCCAGAGCGGTTATGACGACTCCGGCGATATCCATATGCGCAGCGGGATCGACACGGGAAGCGTGCGTGTCACGAGCTCTTCCCGTGTTACGTGCCGTGGATTTCCGCGACGTCTTGTTGCGCGTATTTTTCGTCGTCTTTGCCACGTATCCTACACCTAGACTTCAAGTATGACGGGAACGATCATGGGACGATGCTTAGTGCGCTCCCAGATAAGCTGCGCGACGGAATCGCGAACGCTCTTTCGAGAGTTCGAGAGGTCGGAATGGTCGCGTGATACGCGCTCGAGCGTTTTTATCGCCCGTTCGCTCACCTCGGATTCGAAATCCTCCCCCTCGGGAAAGACGATCCCCCTCGAAACGATCTCAGGCTGACCTATGACTCGAGACGTGCGTTTGTTGATCGCCATGACTATCGTCATCATTCCGTCTTGATTCATATGCTGGCGGTCACGTAAAACGATGTTATCCATGTCCCCGACGTTGAGTCCGTCGACGTAGATGACGCCGTTGGGGACGCTTTCGGCGCGAACGGCACCATGTTCATCGAACTCGAGGACATCGCCGTTGTCGAGTACGAAGATATAATTCTCTGGAATACCGACTGTCATGGCGAGTTTCTTGTGCGCCACGAGATGGCGAGCCTCGCCGTGAACCGGCATCAGATACTCGGGTTTTGTTATGTTGAGCATCAATTTCAATTCTTCTTGCGAGGCGTGTCCGGAGACGTGAACGTGCGCGCGATGCTTATCGAAAACATCCGCGCCAGCCTTGATGAGCATGTTCTCGACGTTGGAAACGGCCTTCTCGTTGCCCGGTACGGGCGTCGCCGACAAGATGACGGTATCTCCCGAATTGATGGTGAAGGAACGATGCTCGCCGGCGGCCATGCGCGAGAGCGCGGAGAGAGGCTCCCCTTGACTGCCGGTGCAAAGGACGAGGATGTGATCGGAAGAATGGCCTTTGAGGTCGAATGCATCGACGATATTCTTGTCGTCGATGTGAAGGTAACCGAGCTCTCGTGCGATTTTTGTATTCTGCACCATCGAGCGTCCCGTGACGACGACTTTCCTGTCCGCGGCGACTGCGGCGTCGCATACCTGCTGGAGACGATGGATGTGCGAGGAGAACGATGCGACGAACACCTTCTTCTTCGCGGAGGCGATGATCGGCGCGAGTCCGAGACCGACTTCGGCCTCCGAGTGCGTATAACCGGGCACTTCTGCGTTCGTCGAGTCGCTCAACAGCAGCATGACGCCCTCTTTGCCGCATTCGGCGAGAGCACTGAAATCGGCGACCACTTTATCGATCGGTGTTTGATCGAATTTAAAGTCTCCGGTATGCAGGACATTACCGACCGGCGTCTTGATGTATATCGCAACACCGCCGGGAATGGAGTGGTTGACGGCGATGAAACGAAGATCGAATATCCCCCGTTTGGCTTGGTCGTTCGGTTTGATTTCAATGAATTTCGCGTTCTTTATCCCGTGTTCCTTGAACTTACCCTTGATCAAACCGATGGTAAGCTTCGTGGCGAGGATCGGCACAGGTATACCGAGGTCTTTCAACAGATAAGGAAGCGCTCCCGTATGGTCTTCATGTCCATGCGTGACAAGGATTCCTCGCAGTTTGTGTTTATTCTCGACGACATATGAATAGTCAGGCAGGATGAGGTCCACTCCCGGATGGTCATCATCGGGAAACATCAGTCCGGCGTCGACGACTATCATATCGTCTCCGTACTCGAAGACCGTCATATTCTTCCCGATACCGTCCAAGCCGCCGAGCGGAATGACCCGGAGTTTCTTCGAATTGTCCACCTTGCCCGGCTGGGAATTCGGATTCTTCTTTCTGGATTTTTGTCTCGGTTTGTTGGTGCGAGGTTTATTTACGCGGGGTTTACCCTGCTCCGTCTCCTTTTTGATATTCGGAGTTTCGGCCGATTTCGCAGGCTTGTTTTCGACACTCTTACTTTCGTTCTTGTTTTCTACGTTCGTGTTTTCGTTCATATTTTTCCAAACTTTGTCAGTCGAGTTCGTTCAGTTGAGAGAATGCTTCATTCAAAACCGAGACGAGCTCTGCGTGTTGCTCCGCCGTGGGCTCGACGAGAGGAAGTCGTACTCCTCCGACATCGAAGCCTTCCGTTGCGAGAGCATCTTTTACCATGATTGGGTTCGACGTCATAAAGAGCGCATCGGTGAGCGGCATGAGAATCTCATGCAACTTCAAAGCACGTTCTGCATCATTTGCGACGATAGCCTCAATCATTTCTTTTACATAAGGTCCGGCCACATGGCTCAAGACCGAAATCACACCTGTTGCGCCAAGTTCCATCATGGACAGCGTCAGCCCGTCATCGCCGGAAAGTACTTCGAATCCGGCAGGGGCGCCTTCGACGATGGTGCGCGCTTGTGAAAGGTCGGGGTTCGCCTGCTTGACCGCGACGATATTTTCAACGTCGTTCGCCAAACGAAGTATGGTTTCCGGTTCGATGTTGATGACACATCGGCTGGGGATATTGTACAAAACGACCGGAACGTCGACGGATTCGGCGATTTTACGGAAGTGGCGATACAGACCCTCTTGCGGTGGCTTGTTGTAGTAAGGGGTGACGAGCATGACGCCGTCCACTCCAAGCTTTGCCACGTTGCGCGCGAACGACACCGAGTCGTCGGTGCAGTTATCGCCGACATTCGCGATTATCGGTCCCCTGTTGCCGGCCCCGTCGAGCACTGCGCGAAACAACTCGATTTTCTGGTCATAGAAGACCGTCGGGCCCTCTCCCGTCGTACCGCAAACGACAAGTCCGTCGGAGCCGGTGTCGAAAAGCCTCGTGGCAAGCTCGGCGCTTCTCGCTATATCGAGAGCCCCATCCTTATCGAAAGGAGTGACCATAGCCGTCAGAAGTCTACCGAACCTTGGTTGTGCGGACATGTGCATTCTCCAAACTGATCTTACGTTGTACCATACCTATCAATTGTGACACAAAAGCTCTACATATCCACGCGCCATGACTTAACGGTATGGTATCGGAGCTCGATTACACCGCCCGGCCACATCTTATGATCCTCCGTTTTGAGAGGGAGGGGGCGCTCGATCGCGTTGAACAGCGATACTCCTTCGCCAAGGACGATCGGTTGGATGAATACGTGCACTTCATCGAGCAGGCCTGATTTCATGAGCGATGTGGCGAGTTCGGCTCCGCCGGCGACCCAGATATCTCCCACCTTATCTTCGATCTTCATACGTGCGATCGCTATCTCGGCACGTTCTGCCCCGTTGACGGATGAATCATCGGTGAACAACCGCAAATCGGGGTCCGATGAAAAGACCACGATCTCTTTGTCTTCATAGGGAAAGTAATCCTTCTCGCCTGAAATACCGAGGATATGCTCATAGGTCTTCCGTCCGAAGACCATTGTGGATATACTGCGGTAAAAATCGCCGAAACCGTAATCGACGTTGGGACTTCCCGTCATCCAACCGGTCGCACGCTCGACATCTGCGATAAAACCGTCGACGCTCATCGTCACATAGTAAATACACTTACGCATGGGTTCCTCCGAGATCAAACGTCGAATGGAGTGCTGCGACCGCGCGATTGCAGTCGACGCTTGCAACGAGTACGGAAATAGTCGTATTCGAGTCCGACGCCTGATAGATATCTATATTTTCAGATAAAAGCGACGAGGATATCCTCGCGATGACACCGGCGACACCATGCATTCCGGCACCGACAAGCGTGACCTTCGAAAGCCGAGTGGAGAGAGTGTAGCAAAACCCCAGTTCCGTCAAACACTTTTCCGTGTTTTCGGTCGACGAGGATGCGACGGTGAAAAGTAATTTTGCGTCGTCCGGGGTGAACATGTCGAGCGAGATGTCGTTTTCCGCCAATGCATTGTAGATCGCCGTCTGGTTTTTCAGATGGCTCGAGCAGCCCTCTTCGGTAGCGAGATCCACGATGAAGCGGGATATATCGTGGGTGTGGGCGACGGCGGTTGCAACCGCGCCTGGTCGGTACGAAGCCATATCGACGACACGGGTGCCCTCATGCTCGGTATAGGTGTTTTTCACATAAAGCGCAACTCCGCTTTTCAGCGCCATTTCGGCAGCCGGAGTGTGGATGATCTTGCTCCCCATCTGTGCCATCTGATAAAGTTCGTCGGCCCGGATGGTGTCGACCACACAGGCATCCTCCACGATGCGCGGATCTGCCGACATCACACCGTCGACATCACTGTATATCTCGACCGCCTCGGCGTTCAACGAGACGCCGAGTGCGCAGGCGGTCGTGTCGGAACCGCCCCGGCCGAGGGTGACGATCGCTCCCGAATCTTGCGAGATGGCCTGGAATCCACATATGACAGGGACCCTGCCTTTTTGCAGGATCTCAAGGATCCTATGGGTGTGGATTTCGGTGATGACCGCGTTTTGCGCCGTGTCGGTCGCATAGATGCCGCAGGCAGGACCGGTCAGCGCGAGAGCATCGATACCGCGGGCCCGCAACCCGCCGGCGACGACGATGCTCGAAATGACCTCTCCGACGCTTGCGAGCATATCGTTCTCACGTTCGGATTGAGGAAAATCCTGCACGAGGCCCAAAAGCGTATCGGTTGCATACGGCATGCCTTTGCGCCCCATCGCAGACACGACGACGACCGGTAGCCTGTCTTCCGATTGAGCCCTTTTTATGCGTTGCGCTATAGCGAGGCGACCCTCGTAGGTTGCGACGGAGGTGCCACCGAACTTCATGACTATGACTGGCTTCGTCATATATCAATCCTCCAACAGATTCTCAAGGCCGACCACGAGGCCGCTCAGGGCGGGAACTTTCTTGCACGCCAGAACGACCCCGGGCATAAACGAGGTACGATCGATCGAGTCATGCCGTATCGTGAGCGTTTGTCCGAGGCTTCCAAAAATCACTTCTTGGTGGGCGACGAATCCAGGAAGTCTCACGGAATGGATATGGATTCCTTCATACTCGGCACCGCGAGCACCCTCCATACCGGGAATTTCGGTTTCTGCACCGGGCGTCCTTTGTATGGATTCCCGGGAAGAGGCGATGAGTTCAGCGGTACGAAGTGCCGTGCCCGAAGGCGCGTCGAGCTTATTGTCATGGTGCAACTCGATGATCTCGACCGCGCCCATATATTTCGCTATAAGTTTGGAGGCCTGCATCATCATGACTGCACCGATGGCGAAATTCGGTGCCACGAACAGGCAGGCATCCCCCGTTGCTTTTCGGGCCAACTTCTCCAAAGTCTCCGCATTCATTCCCGTCGTACCGACCACGCAGTTCACGCCGGCGATCAAAGCCGCTTCGACGTTCTTCTCCACGGTATCGGGTCGCGTGAAATCGACCATAATGTCGGCCTTCGATGATATAAGGGCCTCCTCCAGCGTTGCGAAATGCATCGAATCACAGCAATCCGCATAGGAGGGGTCGACGAGTGCCACGATTTCGAGTTCATCGTCTTGCGCAACCGCCTTGATGACTTCTGTGCCCATGCGCCCTTTGGCGCCGGATATGATCACACGCACCATAATCGATTCTCCTTAATCACAAAGCGTCGTCGAATGGCCCGACGAGGGCCAAGACCGGCTCGGCGGCGGCAAGTTCACGTGCGGCGGCATGGATGTCATCGAGCGTCACCGCGGCATACTTCGCGACCGTCTCATCGAACGAATTCGCAGAACCACGCGCCAGATAGCTCGATCCGAGCGTTCTCATGCGCTGAGAGGTGGACTCGAGACCCAAGGCGAGATTGCCTTTGATGGCGTTGAACGCAAGCTCGTGTTCGCTGGTCCGTATCTCTCCCCGCGCGATTTTTTCCAATTCCCTTTTTGCGACTTCGACGACCTTCTCGTAATTTTCGGGGCGGGTACCCGCGTAAATCGCAAAAAATCCCGAATCGACATACGGATTAAGCATCGAATACACCGTGTAGACGAGCCCGAGTTTTTCTCTGACTTCCTGGAAAAGCCGCGAGCTCATGGAGCCGCCG
>Ga0123339_10002228_pt1 | contig 13146 bp, 10 predicted proteins | sample lystaG_FD_89956 | JGI IMG/M metagenome (GOLD analysis project Ga0123339, IMG submission 89956) | Glacier valley bacterial and archeal communities from Borup Fiord, Nunavut, Canada, to study Microbial Dark Matter (Phase II) -... | ecosystem: Environmental > Aquatic > Freshwater > Ice > Glacier ... | reverse complement strand
CCGTCCGTCAGCACCAGGACCAGCGGGGGCGCTTTGGCCCGGCATAGCGCGGCAATCAGGCCACCGCATCCTAGGCTCTCGTCGTCGGCATGCGGCGCCAGGATCAGCACGGGCTGACCGCCGGTGACGTCCGCCGCGGTGCCGAACGGCAGCGCCTCGATGGCGCGCAGGACCTGGCCGGCCGGGACCGTCACGGCCGCAGCCGGTGCTGCGCGGCCTCGGTCAGCACGGCGTCGGGCGCGGGCTGGCGCAGATAGGTGGCCATGTCGCGCAATAGGCGTTCTAGCGGGTTTGTCGTCAGGAAGGTGCCGAACCCGATGCTGCGCTGGGCGTGGCGCATCGCATCGAGGCAAGCGTGCTCCACCGCAATCCGCGCCAGGTTGACATAGGCAACGGCGTCGGCGGGGGACTGCGTCCCCCCCTCCGCGTGGTGCGCCGCGGACCGGGTCCACAACGCCGCGGTCTCCTGTGCGATCAGCATCTGGCCGTAGCGGTCCTGCTGCAGGGGGCTGTCAGCGTGCCCGCGGGCCTGCAACTGCTGCCCGGTCAACTCCACCAGCGCATCCAGCCCGCCCAGCGTCACTGCCATCGTTCGCCAAGCCCCGGTGGAAAGCTGCGGCTCCCGCAGGTAGTCGCCGGGCTGCCCGACCAGCGCCGACGCTGGCACAGCCATCCCGTCCAGCCCAACCCAGCCGTTCACGCTGGCACGCATCCCGTGCAGCAACCCGCGCATCGGACGGACCTGCTCCGTGCCATCCAGCCGCAGCATCGCCAGTTGGAAGCCGCCCTCGGCCTCGACCGTGACCACCGCCCGCTCTAAGTGTCCGGCGCCCGAACACGGTCCCTTGCCGCCCCGCAACACGCCGTCCCGTAGGTGCAGCGCCGTCCCGGGCGGGTCCGTCACCCAAACCCCAAACAGCAAGCCGGCCCGCGCATCCTCCGCTGCGGCCTCGACCTGCGCCGGGTTGCCATAGTCCACGATCAGCCTCAGCGCATTGACATGCGCCTCCCAAAGCCGGCCCACCGCCATATTGCCCTGCCCAATCCGGCGCAACAGGCCGAACAACCCATCGGCGCCAGCCGCCTCCGTTCCTGCGCCTAAACCGCCAAGCCGGTGCGGCAACGGTGCCGTAATCAACCCAAGCGACCGCAGAAGCGCAACGTCCTCGTCCGGAAATTGCTCCTGCCGGTCGAGCCGCTCCGCCCTGGCCCGCATGGCCGGCACGGCAGCCATCAGCACCTCGGTCGCGTCACTCAGAACGGTGGAGCAGTCATCCAGCATGATCCGACAACGCCGGGCCGCCTCCGATGTTGCCCCGGCGTTTACACCGCGTGCTACCCCGGTCCGGGCGGGTGCCCCCCGGCTTGCTACTCGGCTGGCGTGTTGATGGCGCCTGCCAGCCTCGGCATCTGCTTGCTCCGTTGTGGCACAAGCCACCGCTGTAGCCGGTCGAGGTACAGGTAGACGACCGGCGTCGTATACAACGTCAGTACCTGGCTCAGGATCAGCCCGCCCACCATCGCGAAGCCCAGCGGCTTCCGCAGCTCGGACCCGGCGCCCTCCGCAATCATCAGTGGAAGCCCGCTCAGCAACGCGGCCATCGTCGTCATCAGAATAGGCCGGAAGCGCAGCAAGCACGCCTCCCGGATCGCGTCGAAGGGGGTTGCGCCGTCCTGCCGCTCCCGGCTGATAGCGAAGTCAACCATCATGATCCCGTTCTTCTTCACGATGCCGATCAGCAGGATCACGCCGATCAGCGCGATGACACTCAGGTCGTAGCCGTTCACCATGAGCATCAGCAGCGCGCCCACGCCGGCCGAGGGCAGGGTGGATAGGATGGTGATGGGTAGCACGAAGCTCTCGTACAAGATGCCCAGGATAATGTACACCGCAGCCAGCGCGGCAGCGATCAGGTAGGGCTGCGTGCTGAGCGACGCCTGGAACGCCTGCGCCGTCCCCTGGAAGGTGCCGCGCAGCGTGGCCGGCGTCCCCATCCCGGCCAAAGCGGCGTTGATGGCGTCCACCGCTTCCCCCAGGGCAGCGTTCTGCGCCAGGTTGAACGAGATCGTGACCGACGGGAACTGACTCTGGTGGCTGATCGCCAACGGCGCGACCGGCCGTGTCGTCATGGTCACGAAGGTGGACAGCGGCACCGCCGTCCCGTCCCGGCCGCGGACATACAGCTTGTCCAGGGTGGCCAGGTCGCCCTGCAAGGCCGGCGGCACCTCCAGGATCACCTTGTAGGAATTGAGCTGCGTCGCATACTGCGCCACCTGCCGCTGGCCGAAGGCATTGTACAGCGTATCGTCAATCGCCTGCGGCTGGATGCCGAATCGTGCGGCGCGGTCCCGGTCAATCGTCAGCGTCGCCGTCGTGCCCGCCACCTGCTGGTCCGTCGCCAGATCCCGCAGCATGGGCAGGCTGCGCATCTTCGCCAGTATCTTGGGCGACCAGTCGTACAGTTCCGTCAGGTCGGCGCTTTGCAGCGTGTATTGGTATTGCGTCCGCGCCAGCCGCCCGCCGACGTTGATATCCTGCGCGGCTTGCAGGAAGACGTTCATGCCCTCCACCGCTTGCAGCTTGCCGCGCAGCCGGGCGATGACGCCCTGCGCCGTCAGGTCCCGGTCTTCGAACGGCTTCAGGTTGATCCACATCCGCCCGTTGTTGCCGGTCTGCCCGCCCAGCCCGGCGCCGATGCTGGACGACACGGATGCCACCGCCGGGTCAGCCGACACGATGGCCGCCGCCTGCTGCTGCCGCCGCGCCATCTCGGCAAACGACACGTCCTGCCCGGCCTCGGTCAGCCCGACCAGCACGCCTGTGTCCTGGTTGGGAAAGAACCCCTTAGGGATCTGCGTATAAAGGTAGGCCGTCGCGCCCAAGGTCCCAAAGAACACCATGAGAGTTACGAACTGGAACCGCAGCGCAACGTCCAACGTCCGGCGGTAGCCGCCCAACAGCAACTCGAAGAACCGCTCCACCATGCGGTAAAGCCAGCCATGCCGCTTCGTCTGGTGCTTCAGGAAGCGCGCGCACATCATCGGCGTCAGCGTCAGCGACACCACGGCGGACACCAGCACCGTCAGCGCCACCGTCATCGCGAACTCGCGGAACAGCCGCCCGACGATGCCACCCATCAGCAACAACGGGATGAACACCGCGACCAGCGACAGGCTGATGGATATAATGGTGAACCCAATCTCCCCTGCACCCTTCAGGGCGGCCTCACGCGGGTTCATGCCGTCTTCGATGTGCCGGTATATGTTTTCCAGCATAACGATGGCGTCATCCACGACGAAGCCAACCGCAATGGTCAGCGCCATTAGGGTCAAGTTGTTCAGGCTGTAGCCGCACAGGTACATCAGCGCGAAGGTGCCCACGAGCGCAAGCGGCACCGTGACTGATGGGATCACCGTCGCCCACAGGTTCCGCAGGAATAGGAAAATCACCATCACGACGAGCGCGATGGACAGCAGAAGGGTGAACTGTACCTCATGCAGCGACGCCCGGATCGTCACGGTGCGGTCAACAATGGTCTGCACGGTCACGGCGGGCGGAATGGCCGCCCGCAGCTTTGGTAGGGCCGCCTTGATGCGTTCCACCGTGTCAATCACGTTGGCGCCAGGCTGCTTGAAGATCAGCAGTTGGATGCCGCGCTTGCCGTTCTGCCAGCCGGCAAGGCGCGCGTTCTCCGGCCCGTCCACCGCCAGTCCAATGTCGCGCACCCGCACCGGCGAGCCGTTGCGGTAGGCCAAAATCAGGTCGTTGTACTCGGCCGCACGCGTCAACTGGTCGTTCGCATAGACCGAGAAGGCGCGGCGGTCGCCGTCCACCGTGCCCTTGGGCGCATCCACTGTCGCCGTCACCAGTAGTTGCCGCACGTCCTCCAGCGTCATGTTCATCGCGGCCAGCCGCGCCGGCTCTACCTGCACCCGGATGGCGCGCTTCTGCTCGCCCCCGATGCTGACTTGCGACACGCCGCTGATCTGGCTGATTTGCTGGCTGAGGATGTTGTCGGCGAACTCGTTGACCTCGATCAGCGGCAGCGTCTCGGACTGCACCGCAAGGATCAGGATCGGGCTGTCCGCCGGGTTCACCTTGCGGAACAAAGGCGGGTTCGGCAAGTTCTTGGGCAGTTGCCCACCGGCGTTGTTGATCGCCGCCTGCACGTCCAGCGCCGCGCCGTCAATGTTGCGGTCCAGGTCGAACTGCACCACCACCTGGGTCGAGCCGCCGACGCTCACGCTCGTCATCTGCGCGATCCCCGCAATTTGCGAGAACTGCCGCTCCAGCGGCTGCGCCACGGTGGAGGCCATGGTTTCAGGGCTGGCACCGGGCAGGGACGCCGAGACCTGGATAGTTGGGAACTCGACCCGCGGCAGCGGCGCTACCGGCAGCAAGGGGTAGGCCGCGATCCCCACCAACATGATCGCCGCCATCAGTAGCGACGTCGCCACGGGCCGGTTGATGAATGGGGTTGAAATGCTCACGGCGGTGTCCTCGTCCGGCGGCGCGGGCATGTCATGCTGGGCAAGCGTCTAAGTCGCGGGCTTGGCATCAGTTGCCACAACGCGCGTGCCGCTGGTAAGGCGCGACTGCCCGGCCAGCACCACTTTCTCCGGCCCGGATAGGCCGTCGGCGATCACCGCGACCTGGCCGTCATCCTGGTCAACCGTCACCGCCTGAACCGCTACTGTGCCGTCCGGCTTCACAAGATAGACGTACATCCCGGCAGCACCCCGCAGGACCGCCGCGGACGGCACCGTCAGCGCATCCCGGCGCACATCCATCCGCACCCGCACGTTCACGAACTGGCCCGGCCACAACGCGTCGTCGGCATTGGCGAACACCGCCTTCAGCTTGATCGTCCCAGTCGCCGCGTCAATGCTGCTATCCAGCGTCAGCAGCTCGCCCTCGGCCAGCTTCGTCTTGTCGTCGCTGCTGTAGGCCAGCACCGGCAGCTTGCCGCGCCGCATTGCGGCCTGCACCCGCGGCAGCAAATCCTGCGGCAGCGTGAACAGCAGCGAGATCGGGTGTATCTGCGCGATGGTCACGATCCCCGTCGTGCTGGGGTCCGCCACGCGGATGAAGTTTCCAGCGTCCACCTGCCGCAGCCCCACCCGGCCCTCGACCGGTGACGTAATGCGCGTGAAGCCGAGGTTGAGTTGCGCTGCCGCTATCGTAGCATCGTCCCCGCGCACCGCCGCCTCTGCCTGAGCAAGCGCGGCGCGCAGCTGCTCGACTTTCTGGCGGGACGCAACCTGGCTCGCCGCAAGCTCGGTATAGCGGGCCACGTCGCTGCGCGCATTGGCGACAATGGCCTCGTTGGCGGCCTTGCGCGCTGCAGCCTGGTCCAAGATCGCCTGGTAGGGGCGGGGGTCAAGCTGGGCCAGCAGGTCGCCGGGCTTGACGTTCTGGCCCTCCGTGAACAGCACGCGGTCCAGGGTGCCGTCCACCCGGGCGCGTATGATGACGGACTGGTAGGCCTGCACCGTGCCGATGGCCCGCGCCAGCACCGGCACGTCCTGCTGCCGGGGCGCCGTTACGGTCACGGGCACGCCCGCCGGTGCCTGTGCCCTGGCAGGAGCCACCAGGCAGGCTAGCACGGTCGCCAAACGCACGGCTGTGGTAAGCGCCATGGCCAACTTTCAGAACCAACGCTTCTGTTTATTGCGTCCAGTTCCGAAAATACCAGTGTTTTAACGCTAGCCGCCCGGGATGTTTCGCTGCTGCACTGCCGAGTACCAAGGTTGACGCGGTCAACCGCGCCCGGGTAGCCCGCCAAACGCCAGCCGGGTCGGTGCCGCGCGGTAGGAGTCCAATCCGCGGCCAGTCGCGGTCCCTCCGGCTCCGGGCAGCGGGATGACCCGTCCAGCCCCGGCACTCTGCGCGGCAAAGCTCGCGGCAATAGGTCCGGCTGCTGCGGCCATCGGCTGTACCGGAGGGGCCGGCAGGCCGCGCGGCGTCGGCTTGGCCCAAACCGCAAGCACCTTGCGCGCATACTCGTCGCCGATGCCCGGAGTCAGCGAGTGATAGCCCGCCGCTGCCGCAGGCCACGACCCGGTCTGTCCAAGCAACCGGACCAGGAAGCGCGCGGCATAGGCCGCATTGGCAGCGGGGTCGAACGCCTCCTCCAGCGACGCGAAGGCGCTGGCGTGGTGCATCAGGTTGACCTGCATGCAGCCCACGTCAATCGAGCGCACGCCCCGTGCGCGCAGCGCCGTTACGGCCGCAATCGCCGCTGCCTTGGTGGCATAGTAGGACCCGGCGCCCTCGGCATTGATGGTCCACGGATAGGCCGACATCGCCCCGGTCTCGTCCCGCCGCCCGCTTTCGATCACGCCGATCGCCTGCATCAGCCGGTCTGGAACCCCGGCCGCGCGCTCCGCCACGGTGATGGCAGCCCGGCATTGCGCGGCCGGGGAGGGTGCCCCGGCGGACAGCGGCACCGCCTGCGCCAGGACGGGCGCGGCATGGCCTGCGGCAAGAACGGCGGCAAGGACCGGGAGGCGCATGGCCTCCGCATCGCACGCCAGCGTGAATGACCCGTTAACCCTGCTTCGGCAACCAGGCCTATGGATGCAACAGCGCGCTCCCCGCTTCGGCAAGGTCGGCGATCAGGGCCGACAGGTGCGATTGCAGCCGGGTGAACCCGGTGCTGCGCTCAAACCGCGCCTCGTCCATATACAGCGCCCGTGCCGTCTCGATCTGGATCGCATGGACGCCGTCGCGCGGGCGGCCGTAGTGCCGCGTGATGTAGCCGCCGGCATAGGGGTCGTTGCGCCGGACCCGGTAGCCCAAGCCGGTCAGCACCCGCTCGATCCGCGCGGTGACCGCCGGCGCGCATGCCGTGCCGTGCGCGTCGCCCAGCACGAAGTCCGGGCCGTCCTGTCCGGCGGGCAGGCTATGGGCCGGCATCGAGTGGCAGTCCACCAGCAGGCAGGCCCCAAACAGTTCTTGGGTACCCGTGATCAGCCCGGCCAGAGCCTCGTGGTACGGCGCCCAGCACGCCTGCACCCGGTGCTCGGCATCCATGAACCGCAGCTTGCGGCGGTAGATCGCCTCGCCGCTCGCCACCACCCGCGCAATGGTCCCCAGCCCGGCGCCCACCCGGGCGCTGGTGGTGTTGACCCACGCCGGCAGGCTGTCGGCAAACATCGAGGGGTCAAGTTCCCATGCCTCCCGGTTCGGGTCGCAATAGGCACGTGGGAAGGTCGCGGCGATCAGCGGCGCGCCGTGCGCCGGGGCGCAGGCGAACAGGTCGTCCACGAAGCTGTCCTCGCTCCGCCGCAGCGCCACAGCGTCCAGCCGCGAGGCATCCAGGAACTCCGGCGGGTAGGCCCGGCCGGAATGCGGCGACGCGACCACCACCGCTGCCGTCTGCCGGAGTGGCCGTCGTATCAGATACGGGCCTGAGGGCGCGGCGTCGGTGCGTGGCGGGTCCGCTAGGTGCATGTGGTCCATGGCCGCTATTGAACCCCCGGCGCGCCGTCCTGTCACCCGGCACCTTGCGCGCAGGCCGCGGGATGCACTATGTCCCCTCTCCTGGATGGGCGCGTAGCTCAGCGGTAGAGCATCGCCTTGACACGGCGGGGGTCACAGGTTCAATCCCTGTCGCGCCCACCATCCAGCTTTTGTCCAAGCAGCGGTTCCGCCAGCGTCTGCCCCGGCAAGCCGGGCAAAAGCGGCCAGTTCCGGACATCCAATGCAGACCAGGTTGGGCACCAGTTAGATAGCTCGCACCACCATCCCACGCACCAGGTGCAACCCTCCTTCCCGTCATCAAACTGTCACAAATATGAAATATTGGTGTCACGGGTGCTGACTAGGGTCCGCCAGAACGCAGGCCAGGCCCTGCCCCCGGCGCGCGGTGCGCGCCTCTGATGGAGGCACCATGGAACTCACAATGACGCTCGCGATGACGCTTGCGGCGATCGGGTCGTTCACTGCGGCGCTGCCCGCAGCAGCCCAGCAGATCACCGGAGCCGGCGCCACGTTCCCGGCCCCGGTCTATGCCAAGTGGGGCGAGGCCGCGAAGGCCACTATCGGCGTCGAACTGAACTACCAGGCCATTGGCTCCGGCGGTGGGCAGAACCAGATCGTCAACCGCACCGTGGACTTCGGCGCGTCCGACGCACCGATGGATGCTGCCAAGTTGCAGTCCGCCAACCTGTTGCAGTTCCCGATGGTGATGGGTGCCGTGGTGCCGATCGTGAACCTTCCTGGCATCGAGAGCAACAAGGTCAAGCTGACCGGCGAGATGCTGGCCGAAATCTACCTCGGCAAGATCACCAAGTGGAATGACCCCAAGCTGGCTGCGCTGAATGCCGGCGTGACCCTGCCGAACCTGGCCATCGCCCCGGTTTACCGTGCCGACGGCAGCGGCACATCGTTCGTGTTCACGTCCTACCTGACCAGCGCCAGCGCGGACTGGAAAGGCACGGTCGGCGCCGGCACCAGCGTCAAGTGGCCGGCCGGCGCAGGCGCCCGCGGCAACGACGGCGTGGCTGGCACCGTCCGCAACACCCGCGGCGCCGTCGGCTATGTCGAGAACGCCTATGCCACCCAGAACAATCTGACCACCACGCAGCTCCGCAACAAGTCCGGTGCGTTCGTAGCGCCGACAGCCGCGGCGTTCCAGTCCGCGGCGTCGGCCGGCAACTGGGGCGGCGCGCAGAACTTCGCGGTGGACCTGATTGACCAAGCCGGCGCCGAAAGCTGGCCCATCGTCTCCGCCACCTTCCTGTTGCTGCCGAAGGACCCCAAGGACGCCGCCCGTTCGGCCAGCGTGCTGAAGTGGGTGGACTGGGCCTACAACAACGGCGCCGCCATCGCGACGCAGCTTGAGTACATCCCGCTGCCCAAGGCCGTGCAGGATGCCGTCCGCGCGTCTTGGCGCACGTCGGTGATGGCCAACGGCGCGCCGGTCTATAAGTAGCTGGTTTACGAGTAGTCGTGCCGGCCCAGGCATCCGGACCCGTCCGGGCACCTGATTCCCACCCGCGCCGGCATGCCCGGCGTGACATCCCCGTGCCGGCTTGCTCGGCCCGACATCACAGGACTCTGCCGTTGTCGCAAGCCGTATCGGTCCCGTCCCAACGGGTCGCCCCCAAGCGCAGCGTCGGCGACGCCGTATTCGCCGGGCTGGCCCGCGCGTCGGGCATGCTGGTTCTTGTGCTCCTCGGTGCCATCATCGTCACGCTCTTCCTGGGGGGGTTGCCGGCGTTCCAGCACTTCGGTGCCGGGTTCCTGTTCAACGCGGATTGGGACCCCGTGCAGGACGTCTTCGGCGGCGCCGTGCCGATCTACGGCACCATCGTCACGTCTGTGATCGCGCTCATCATCGCCGTCCCGCTCGCCTTCGGGATAGCCTTCTTCCTGACCGAGCTTGCGCCGCAATGGGTGCGCCGCCCCGTGGGCACCGCGGTGGAGCTGCTGGCGGCCGTCCCCTCCATCATCTACGGCATGTGGGGCTTCTTCGTGATCGTCCCGTTGATGGCCGAGCATATCCAGCCCGCGGTGATAGACACGCTTGGCGAGTTGCCCGGCATTGGCCGGTTCTTCGGCGGGCCGGGCTTCGGCACCGGTATCCTGACGGCCTCGCTGATCCTGGCCGTCATGGTCATCCCCTTCATCGCCGCGACCATGCGCGACGTGTTCCTGACCGTCCCGCCGGTGTTCAAGGAATCGGCCTACGGTGTGGGCTGCACGACGTGGGAGGTCATGCGTTCCATCGTCCTGCCCTACACCCGCGTGTCCGTCGTCGGCGGCATCATGCTCGGCCTGGGGCGCGCCCTGGGTGAGACGATGGCCGTCACCTTCGTGATCGGCAACACCAACCGCATCAGCCAGAGCCTGTTTGGGCCGGGCAACACCATCGCCTCCATCGTGGCGTTGGAGTTCGGGGAGGCGACGGGCGGCAGCCTCAAGCTGGCCTCGCTGCTCGCGCTGGGCTTCGTGCTGTTCGTGATCTCGTTCATCGTCCTCACGATCTCACGGACGCTGCTGCGGCCGAGGATGCGGGCATGAGCGCGTCCCTGGTGGGCGTTGAGGCAGGCGCTGGGGCGCCAGGGGCCGTCCTGGGCGGCATGCCCCCGCGCAACGCGGACGTGGCGCTGGCGCTCGGCCGCGGGCGCCGCCGGTCGGACCGCATCGTCAAGGTCCTGTGCTGGACGGCGACGGCCATCGGGCTGCTGTTCCTGGCCTCCATCCTATACACCCTGTTCGTGCGTGGCCTCGGCGGGCTGCATTGGTCCGTGCTGACGGAGGTCACGAAGCCCGCCGGGTCGAACGGCGGGCTGCTGAACGCCATCGTCGGCAGCCTGATCCAAGCCTTCATCGGCACGCTGATCGGCACGCCCATCGGCCTGATGGTCGGCACCTACCTGTCGGAGTATGCCGCGGGATCGCGGCTGGGCGACGCCGTGCGGTTCGTGTCCGACGTGCTGCTGTCCGCCCCCAGCATCCTCATCGGCTTGTTCGTCTACCAATTCGCCGTGCGCCCGTTCGGGGGCTACTCCGGCTGGGCCGGCTGCCTCGCGCTCGCGATCATCGTCATCCCCATCGTCGTCCGCACGACGGAGGACATGCTGCGCCTGATCCCGACGGCCCTGCGGGAGGCCGCGGTGGCGCTAGGCGCGCCGAAGTGGAAAGCCATCGTCTTCGTCTGCTACCGTGCGGCGCTGGACGGCATCCTGACCGGCGTGCTGCTGGCCATCGCCCGCGTTGCCGGGGAAACCGCGCCGCTGCTGTTCACCTCGCTCGGCAACCTTAACTGGTCGTTGAACATGAGCCAGCCGGTCAGCAGCCTGCCGGTGACGATCTACAACTTCGCCGCTTCGGCTTATGCCGACCAGGTGCAGTTGGCCTGGGTGGGCGCGCTGCTCATCACTGTCGGGGTGCTGGCCATCAACATCATCGCGCGCGTCGTGCTGCGCAAGCGGAGCTAGGATATGGGGTCAGAACAGGTCAGCCGGACAGTGGAACCGCAAGCTGTGCAGGGTGGTGCCGCGCAGGGAGTGGCCGCGCCCGCTGCGGCAGGGCCGGGCGCCGGACACAACATGGGCATGATGCGCGCCACCTCCGCCGCCGAGCTGAACACGGCCCGCATCTCGATCCGCAACCTCGATTTCTTCTACGGTGACAACAAGGCCTTGAAGGGCATCGCGCTGGACCTGCCGGCCAAGCAGGTCACGGGCATGATTGGCCCTAGCGGCTGCGGCAAGTCCACCCTGCTGCGCGTGCTGAACCGCATGTACGACCTCTACCCCGGCCAGCGCGCCCAGGGTGAGGCGATGATGGACGGCCAGAACATCATCGGTGCCGACGTAGACCTGAATGACCTCCGCAGCCGCATCGGCATGGTGTTCCAGAAACCGACGCCGTTCCCGATGTCCATATACGACAACATCGCCTTCGGCGTCCGCCTGCACGAAAAGCTGCCCCGCGCCGAGATGGACGAACGCGTGGAGTGGTCCCTGACCCGTGCCGCGTTATGGGGCGAGGTCAAGGACCGCCTGACCACCTCCGCCACCGGCCTGTCCGGCGGCCAGCAGCAGCGCCTGTGCATCGCCCGCACCATCGCCGTCCGCCCGGAGGTCATCCTGCTCGACGAGCCGACCAGCGCGCTCGACCCCATCAGCACCCTCAAGATCGAGGAGCTGATTGACGAGCTGAAGCGCGACTTCACCATCGCCATCGTCACCCACAACATGCAGCAGGCCGCCCGCTGCGCCGACCAGGTCGCGTTCTTCTACCTCGGCGAACTCATCGAGGTCGGCCCGGCGGCGCAGATGTTCACCGCGCCCAAGCAGAAGCGCACCCAAGAGTACATCACCGGCCGGTTCGGATAAGGAACACCCCGATGGCAGACTCCCAGCACATCGTCAAAAGCTACGGCCAGGAACTGCAGCGCCTCCGCGACCTGATGTCCGAGATGGGCGGTGCCGTCGAGAACCAGGTCGCCCTCGCCACCCAAGCCATCCGCACCGGCGACGCCGACGCCGCCACCCGCGCCGTCAGCCTGGATGCCAAGGTGGACGACCTGGACCGTCAGGCCGAACAGCTCGTGATCCGGATGCTGGCGCTGCGCCAGCCCATGGCCAGCGATCTGCGCGAGACCGTGTCGGCGCTGAAAATCACCGCCGCCATGGAGCGCATCGGCGACTACGCCAAGAACGTCGCCAAGCGCAGCATCGTGCTCAGCCAGTTCCGCTTGCCGTTCAGCATGACCGGCTTGGCCAACATGAGCCGCATGGTGCAGGAGAACCTCAAGCTGGTCATAGACGCCATCGGCGAGCAGGACGTGCCGAAGGCGCTGCAAGTGTGGCAGTCGGACCAGGCCATTGACGACCTCTACAACTCAATCTTCCGCGAGCTCGTCACCTACATGATGGAGGACGCGCGCAACATCACGCCCTGCACGCACCTGCTGTTCATCGCCAAGAACCTGGAGCGCATCGGCGACCACGCGACCAACATCGCCGAAACCCTGCACTACGCCATCACCGGCGAGAGGCTGGATGCCGAACGGCCCAAGGGCGACAACTCCGCTTACGCCATCGTCCGTCCTCACGAAGATCACCCCGGCGAGCGGAGCCAAGCGTGATGCTTCCCGGCGGCGCCCTGTCCAAGCCCCTGGTCCTCGTCGTCGAGGACGAGGCCGCCCTTGCTACCATGCTCCGCTACAACCTGGAGAAGCAGGGCTTCCGGGTCGAGGAGGCGGTGGACGGCCAAGAAGCCCTGACGCGCATCGCCGAGACGGTGCCCGACATCGTGTTGCTGGACTGGATGCTGCCCGTCATGTCCGGGATCGAAGTCTGCCGCCAAATCCGCCGCCGCCCCGCTACCCGCGATCTGCCGGTCATCATGGTGACGGCGCGGACCGAGGACCAGGACGCCGTCCGCGGCCTCAACACCGGCGCCGACGACTACATCACCAAGCCGTTCAGCATGGACGCGCTGCTGGCCCGGATGCGTGCCTTGCTGCGCCGCTCCGGCGCCGTGCCGGTTCGCGGGCAGCACGTGTTCCACGACATCACGATGGACCTGACCGCCCACCGCGTGCAGCGCAACGGCCGCTCCATCCACCTCGGCCCGACCGAGTTCCGCCTGCTGGAGTTCCTGATGCAGCACCCGCGCCGGGT
>Ga0123339_10002225_pt1 | contig 13149 bp, 14 predicted proteins | sample lystaG_FD_89956 | JGI IMG/M metagenome (GOLD analysis project Ga0123339, IMG submission 89956) | Glacier valley bacterial and archeal communities from Borup Fiord, Nunavut, Canada, to study Microbial Dark Matter (Phase II) -... | ecosystem: Environmental > Aquatic > Freshwater > Ice > Glacier ... | reverse complement strand
TGTAGTTTTTCAATTTATAAATAATAAAAAAGGCACCCAGGGCGCCATTACTATATTAATAATGCAAAGCGTCTAGGTAGGGTATTAATTAATCTTATTACTTTAGTTGACCAAAGTAGTGAGATTAAACCTACTGTCTCCGACTTAATTTTATAAGTACTTAATTATATCACCAATATCAAGTTTTACACCAGCCCCCATAGTAGGAGATAGAGTAACTTTTTTAAATGGATTAGATGCAAACTTCTTTGTTTCTGCAAATACAGCTTTAAGTAATGCAACGATATTTTCCTTAACTTGTTCAGATTTCATGTCAACTTTTGCAACTTTCATTCTAATAGTGCCTTGATCTGGAGTAGATTTAAAATTAATTTTTCCTGCCTTAAAACTTTCTACTGTTTTAGCTATTTCCATAGTTATAGTTCCATTTTTTGGATTTGGCATCAAACCTTTTGGTCCTAGCACCTTACCTAATCTAATAATTTGAGGCATTACACTTGGGGTTGCTATTACAATATCAAAATCATTAAATCCTTGCATTAATTCATCAACTAATGATTGTAATCCTGCTTTAGTTGCTCCTGCTTTTAATGCTATAGTTTCATCCTTCTCTTCACACAAAACAATAACCTTTTTATCATCACCTAAAGAAAAGGGTAGAGTAACATTTCCTCTTATGCTTTCTTTTTTCTGTTTTTCTTTTAAATTTAATACAATATCTATATCTACTGAACCAATGAATTTACTTTTTGATAGTTCAGGTAGAATCTTTATAGCCTCATCTAATGAAATATTTTTATAAGTTTTTTCTTCAGTTTTACTTTGATCGTTTTTCATATTTAATATTTAACCTTAACTATAAATTAATCTTGAATCTCTATTCCTAAACTTTTTGCTACACCTTCTACTATTTTTATAGCAGACTCTTTCTTTTTTGTATTTAAATCAGGCATCTTTTTTTCAGCTATTTCAATTAAATCAGCTTTCTTAACTTTTCCTATTTTTAATTTGTTTGGGGTAGCTGAGCACTTTTCTAATTTCATCATTTTCTTTAACATACCAGCAACAGTAGGTTGTTTATACGTAATTTTATATGTTCTATCTTTAAAAACTTGAACAACTATAGGGATAATGTCATCTCCCATACTTGAAGTTTTTGCGTTAAATTCAGTACAGAATGCTTGAATTTGAATCCCATTTTGTCCCAAAATTGGTCCTATTGGTGGTGCAGGATTTGCTTTACCCGCTTTGATTTCTAATCTAATTGTATTTACTACTACTTTAGCCATATTTATTAATTAACTTATATTTTAGAAACTTGTAAAAAATCTAATTGTACAGGAGTATCCTGTCCAAAAATTGATAAAAGTACTGTTATTTGGCCTTTTGTTTCATTGATTTCTTGTACTGTTCCAATGAAATCTTTAAATGGACCTTCAATTACATTAACTGCTTCACCAACTGAAAACTTGGTTGTATATATTGGAGATTGTTTAATCCTCATGAAAGCTAAAATTCCATCCACTTCTTTAGGATTTAAAGGTGTAGGATTCTTAGATTTAGCAGTTGTTCCAACAAAACCAGATATCCCTTCTGTTGTTCTAATTAATTGAAATGTCTCATCATTAGGGATCATTTTAACTAAAATGTATCCTGGAAATATTCTATCTTCTATTGTTTCTTTTTTGCCCCTTTTAATAATGATTTTTTCTTGTGTAGGAACTACAGCTTCTACAATCTTATCATCATAATTATTTGCTTTGGCTCTTTGCTTAATTAATTCGGCAGTCTTGTTTTCTTTTCCAGATGAGCTTGAAACTATAAACCATTTATAGTCAATCTCTGGATATTTTAAACTTGGCACTTCTATAACTTCTTCTTTTGGTGCTTCTACTTTTACAATTATTTTTTCTTCTTTTTTCTTTTTCATTTATGTTGGAATAATAACTCCTCTAAATAATAATAATAATTTATCAACCACTATTAAAAAAAATGCACCAAAGAATAAAAATAGTACCACAAAAAGTGTATATTTTATTACTGTGTTTCTTTTTAACCAATCTACAAGTTTTAATTCAGCAAAAGTTGCTCTTATAAAACTAATAATATTTTTTGGCAATAAAATTATTTCTTTTAACAATTCTTTTTAAATAAAAACTAATCTTTAATACTAATATAACTATTCAATTTAACATTTTCTTTGAGTATGGGTCAAACTGCCTTACATTTTTTAAATATTAATTCAGAGCCGAGAGGATTCGAACCTCTACGAACGGTTTTGGAGACCGTCATGCTACCATTAACATCACAGCTCCCCGAATGACTAGTGGGGGAGATCCAATCTAACCTGCACTCTAAATTTCGATCAATATTAAATGTTAATAGATGAATAGTTTTTAATAAATGAAAGTATAAGGGTACAAATTAACCTTTTTTCATTTTCTTTAATCTAAATTCAACATGTTTCATTAATTTTTGACTAAACTTCATGATTGGTTTATCAGTTAGCTTTTCTTGAGCGTTTTTCGATAACCTTATTGTATAATGCTCTCCTGTTTCACTATTATGAAATCTGAATACATTAAATTTCTTCTTTTTTGATGCAGCCATATTGTTGAATTAAGTTTTAAGCTGAAGGGATTATAAATTAATGTTGAAGATAATTCAACATTAGATTGGACTTTTTTAAATTTAAGAAATCTAGATAAACAATTAGTAATATTAAACTAATAGATATTATCAATCCTGTACTATAGTGTATTTTATCAAAATTCAATTTACTTTCAACTTTAGCAATTAAGATATAAATGTTAACAAGGAATTTGATTATAGGCAAAAGGACTAAGCTTATAAGTTCAAAGGTTAATATTTTTGTTAATAACCAAAGAAAAATAATTATAATTAAAAAAATTATTACAGGGGAGAGTAGTATATTGATAATGATACTTAATAATGAAAATTGTTTAAATATAATTGGAATAATCCCTACTAGTAAAGTTAAAGCTGCTAAATTTAACGAGATAGTTAATTTAATAAATTTAAATAATTTAAACTTTTCTAAATATTTATTAATTGAATTATAAAAAAGAAAAATGCTTAAGAAAGTTATTATAAATAATTGAAAATTAATATTATTAATACTTAGCGGAAAATCTAACAAGGTAGTTAAAGTTATAAGTAAAAAGATATTTATTTTACTTATTTTCATTCCAAGAATTTTGCCTGTATTATATAGACTTAAAAGTACAAAGGCTTTTAAGGCAGAAAAATTATTAATTCCTATTAATAAAATAAATAGTAGTAAAGAAATATTACTTATAAAAAGTAATAATCTTTTGTTAATTTTATTTTTAATAGTTAATATTAGGGCAATTATTAATGAAAAGTAAACATAAAATGAATTTGCAATATGACTCATTCCACTATCAATTAACTCACTTTTTATCTCTTTACTAAAATTTTTTTCTCCAAAAAGAATTGCTTTTAAAATTGATTGTTGATCTAATGAAAAACTATCGTTAAGTGTTTTTTTAACCTTGTCTTTTAATATGAAAAAATAATTACTATTTTTATGTATTAGTCTTATATTAGGCTTTAGAACTTCAAAAAATATCTTTTTACTTTTTAAATAAAAAGCATAATCTTTTTGTTCAATATCGTCTACACTTAATAATTTACCACTTATGTTTATTTCATCTCCAATGTCTAAACCTATACTGGCTTTCTTAGTTAATATATATAATTTTAACTTATTAACTTGTATAGTAGATTCTTTAAAGGATGAAGCTTCATTTATTTCAACTATCTTTCCGCTCATACTAGTCTCTTTATTAATATTATCTTTATTTTCCTTAGATATATTTTTAAAGTAAATCATAGAATAAATTAAACCAAAAAAACTAAATATAATAAATATAATTAATCTTTCTTTTTTTATAAATAATGTGAAGAATAATGCAATAAAGATAAATAGCTTATTTTGAAATATTATGATCCCTAGGATACTTCCTAATAAAATGTTAGGAAGAAATGAATAAAAAAGTTTTTTTAGAAAATGACTAATGGTGTTTTTTCTAAACCATAAATAATTAGAAAAGGTTAAAGGCATAATTTTAAGTTACAAATATATATATATTTATAACTTAATGAATTTACATTTAACTTACAGATTGTTGATTTCTATCTTCTGAATTATTATGTCTTTTGTAGGAAGTGGATTATTACTTTTAGGATCATTAACAGGAATTTTATTAATCTGATCAAGAACATCAGTTCCATTTATGACTTTTCCAATCACAGTAAAAAATCCATTTAATTCTTTAATTCTTGAATCGCTATAATCAGCTAGAACTATAAAAAATTGTGAACTATTAGTATTAGGACCATTATTAGCCATAGCAATAGTATATTTATCTAGTCCATAGGACTTTAGATTATTAGTACTAGAGTATCCAGCTACTGTAAGTTTATTTTTTTGTGAATCACTTAATCCAATGTTATCCCAATTAACCTCATCTTTAATTAAATATCCTGTATTGCCTTTACCATAGTTACTAATGTCAGGTTTAGATGTATAGGGATCTCCACCTTGTAATAACAAATCAGGAATAAGTCTATGAAATTTAAGATTAGAGTAGTAATTTTTATTAGATAAATATATGAAATTATTTACATTTTCTGGTGCTGAAGCTGCATAAAGTAATATTGTCATTACACCATAATTAGTATGTAAATTAGCTATATAAACTTTATCTTTATCAATTGTTAAACTAGGTTTAGGTAACGCATTTGTAACTATATTAGTTTTACCTTTTAAGAAAGGGTTAAATACCTCTTTAGAAAAAGTTAAAATTACTCCAAACATTAGAAGTATACCAATTAAATATAACCATATCTCTCTGTCTTTTTTAAACATACTTACTAATGATGCTATTATTAGTTAAATCCAATTAATTAGTTAATAACTTTTGTCTAACATATTCATATATTATTATTCCTGCTGCAACACTCATATTTAAAGAATTAACAAGTCCAAATTGGGGGATTTCAATAATTTGATCACACAAATCGCTTACTGGTTTTGTAAGACTTTTATCTTCACCACCTATAATAAATAAATTGTTATTACTTATATTTGCTTTATTTAATAGTACTCCATTTCTTTCAATTCCGGTAATATAATATTGATATTTTTTTACTTCTTTGATAGTTTGAAAAATTGATTGTCTGATAATGGGTATATGGAATAATGCACCAGTTGAGATCTTTGCTATAGTAGGAGTTATGTTTAAACTTTGAGGTAAGATAACAGCCATTAATCCTGCACACTCTGCTGTTCTAATAATTGCTCCAATATTATGCTCATAAGTTGCTTCGGATATATAAATCATAGAATTGTTTTCTCCAACATTTTTTTCTAATATATCTTTTAGTTTATATTCAAAAAAATCAACTTTGCATGCTACTCCTTGATGCTCGTCGTTACCTATTAATTTAGATAACTTTTTATGTGAGATGTTTATTAATTTAGAGTTTTTTTCTGAAGCTAAATCTAGAAGTTTACTAATCTTATCATCTGACCTAATTGTTTCTTCAATGTATACTTCGGTCACCTTAAAATTAGATTTTAAAGCTTCTATTACTGTGTTCCTTCCGTAAGTTATCATAAAAAAGTATAAACTTATACTAAGGAATTATACTATTCTTTAGGGTATTTAGTAATAAATAGAGAAATTTCTAGAAGTTTATTTAGCTTTAATTGCTATTGCTACTTCTGATAACTTTCTAATCTTTTTGTAGGCTTTCATAGAAATTTTTACTCTTCTTGTATGGCCGTTAATTTCTAATTTAACCTTTCTAAGATTAGGCATCCATTTTCTATTAGTGTTTTGAGCTTTAAATCTCCATACTCCACTACCTCCAGAACTACCTCTTCTATGTTTATGATTTCCACCAAATGCTGTTTTTTTTCCTGTTAATTCACAAACTCTTGACATCTTTTAACAAATTAATAATTAATACTACTTTTAAAGCTTTCGAATTTTAAATTATTTTAAAGTTTTTTGCAAAGATTATTTAATTTTTGTTATACTTTCAAAGCAACTTTTTAAAGTTATGTGAATTATATCATTATTTAATTTATATCAGACTATAAATTGCCACTTTAGCTCAGTTGGTAGAGCAACTGTTTTGTAAACAGTGGGTCGAGGGTTCGAATCCCCCAAGTGGCTTTTAATATACACGAAGAAATAATATTATATTTAATAGATTTAATACCTTCAATTAATTTAATAGTTATCCGGAGATGGCGGAGTGGTCAATCGCACCTGACTGTAAATCAGGAAAATCGGAGGTTCGAATCCTTCTCTCCGGATTTAATATCCTTTCTAAATATTTTTATTACTAATTTTATCTGAAGCCTATGCTGAATTAGCTCAGTTGGTAGAGCATTCCCATGGTAAGGGAAAGGTCTTGGGTTCGATTCCCAAATTCAGCTAATAAAGGTTAAGTAAAGTTCATGATAATAATTATCTTGTTTCTAATTTCTTGATATTAAATAATATTAAAACTATTATTTACATAATAACTTTCTTTACTGGTAAAATATATAAATGAATATCATTCAAAATATACTGTCAAAACTCTCAGAAAATATTGCTATAGATTTAGGTACAGCAAATATCAGAATATTAATAAATGGAAAAGAAATTATTAAAGAACCATCAGTTGTGGCAATAAATACTAATAATGGAAAGATTTTAGCCATAGGAAATGATGCAAAGCAAATGATTGGAAGAACTCCAGCTAATATTGTTGCAATTCAACCATTGAAAAATGGAGTTATATCTGATTTTAATGCTACTGAAGCATTAATTCATTACTTCATCGAGAAATCAAAAGCTAAAATGAAATTAATTTCTCAAGTGTTCAATCCTGTAATTGTTATTGGGGTTCCATCAATTATTACAGAAGTTGAAATTAAAGCTGTTATAGACTCTGCTAAATCAGCTGGTGCAAGAAAAGTATTTGTAATAGAAGAGCCAATTGCTGCTGCTATAGGTGCAGGATTAGATATTGAACAAGCTCAAGGTTGTATGATTGTTGATATAGGGGGAGGTACTACTGATATTGCAATAATGTCTTTAGGTGGTATTTTAATTGACAATTCTATAAAAGTTGCTGGTGATGAGATGGATAAATCCATAATAGAATATATACAAAACAAATATAATTTATTTATTGGATTAAAAATGGCTGAAGATGTAAAAAAAGCTTTAGCATCAGCTATTCCAAAACCTACTAACTCTGAATTACAAATATTCCAAATAAAAGGGCAAGATATGTTATCAGGCCTTCCTAAAAGTACAGAAGTAAATAGTTATGAGATAAGTGAGGCTATTAGTCCTGTTATTGAAAAGATATTAAATGCAATTAAAGAAGCTATAGAGAAGACGCCACCTGAAATCATAGGAGACTTAATAAGTGAAGGAATTGTACTAACAGGGGGTGGGGCACTAATACACAATTTAGATAAGTTTTTAGCACAAAAGCTCAAGATAAAAGTAATTGTTGCAAAAGATCCTATATTAAATGTTGTACAAGGTATTAGTAAGATATTAGATAATATTGATCTTCTTGAAAGAATACATATTAAGGATCTAATATTAAAGTAAATAATTATTATGTTAAATGTTAAACATTTTTATAAAAATAATAATAAACAAATAGAATTCTTAAGGATAGATAAACAATTAAAAAATAAAATGTTCTCTATACCTATTATTTTTACTACCTTAATCTTTGTATTTATAACTATTTTTAATTTTAATTTAGATGTAGTTAATTCTAGTAAATACAGTTTAAAAGCAGATGAGTTAAATATTAGAGAAAAGTACATTCAACCACAAAGAGGTGTTTTTTACGATGTAAATGGAAATGCTCTTGTAAAAAATATACAAAGATTTGACTTGTATTTAAAAAAAAAGGTTTATTCTCAAAAAGATTTAACAAGTTTAAGTAATATATGTTCAAAAATATTGAACCTTGATACTAAAGAAACAACTGATAAATTTCAAACTATAATTAATAGTAATTATGATATTAAAATTAGTAGTAATTTAGATTCAAGTACTGCAATTAATCTACAAGTAGCATTAAATAATGATAATTCCCTATATTTTAAAACGGGATTTAAAAGAGAGTATCTGTATCCTAATGAGTTTGCTCATATATTAGGCTACAGTGGTTCAACAGTAATTGAGGATTTAAATAAAGGTTACACAGAAAATGATCAGATAGGAAAATATAAGTTAGAACTTCAATTAGAAGAACAGTTAAAAGGTATCAAAGGAAGATCTGTGTATATTGGAGGAATTGAAACAAAAGAAAATAGTCAGGCGGGAGATGATATTTATTTAACAATTAATAGTAATTGGCAAACTGGATTATATAAGATTCTTGGAAATGAAGTAGAAGCTAATAATGCTGCAGGTGGAGCAGGGGTTATAATAGATGATAGTAATGGTAACGTTGTTTCTATGGTAAGTTATCCAGGCTTTGATACCAATCTTTTTATTAATGGAATTGATAATGTAAAATATCAGTCATATCTAAATAGTAGAGAGAAGCCTCTTTTAGATAAAGCAATTGGTCTTGGTGAAGCTCCTGGTTCATCATTTAAGTTGGTTACAGCTTATACTCTTTTACAAAATAACATTATTGATGAAAATACTGGTTTTTTTTCTAATAGGTGCATTGCTTTAGGTGGAGGCTCACAATTTTGTGAATATCATCAATTATTCTATGGACAGATGAATGTTGTAAGAGCCATTTATAAATCAAGTAATTTATTTTTTTGCAGTAACACACTGAAGTTAGCTTCACAAAATAAATTTGACAAATTTGTAGATGCTGCAAATTTATTTAATATTGGTAGTAAAACCGGAATAAATCTCATAGGGGAGGCAAGTGGAAATATGGATTCACCACAATATAGAAAAGATTCTTTAAATTTAAATTGGTACAATGGAGATACTTGTAATACAGCTATTGGTCAAGGGGCAGTGTTAACTACTCCAATTCAAATGGCAATGGTTGCTGAGTCTTTAGAAAATCATGGTAAGTATTTCCAACCTAATATCATTAAAAAAATTACTGATAGTAATGGAAATCTTATTGATACTCCTCAACCTATTATTAAAAGAACTATAGCTATAGAAGATAAAACCTTAGACCTAATTAAGCAAGGTATGCATGATGTGGCGCATAATCCACAAGGAAGTGTTTATCCTTTTTTGCATGATGTTCCTGGAAATATTCGTGCTAAAACCGGTACTGCAGAAGTATATGAGAATGTTAGTGGTAAAGAAGAATATAGAACACATGGTTGGATTGTGGGGTCCTTTGATTATTTGGGTAAAACTTATTCCTTTGCATTTCATATGACTTATGGTGGAGGTGGTTTTTATATAGGAAAATCATTGAGAAGATTTGTTAATTGTGTGTATTCTGACTTTACCCCTAATTGTGATCAAAAATAGATTAGAAACAAATAGATTAGAAATAAATAAAATTCGCCTTTAAATCCTTTTTTCTCAAAATGACAAATTTTTGTAAGTTTGCTTAGATATGATTATGTTATGTAGTTACAATATGATGATCTAAAAAAGTTTACAGTCTATTTATCTCAAATCAAGGGAATAGGCCCTAGATACTTTAAAAAATTATTAGATAATCATAAAGATATTTTAACAATTTATGAAGCTTGCCTAAGTAAAGAGATGGAAATTATTAAAAATTACTTACCAACTAATACAATTCTTGAGAATAAAATATTTTATAATTTAGACAAGTAAACATTAAGTTTAAGTGTCTTTGGGAAAAATATTACCCACAAATGTTAAAAGAGATAAGTGACCCACCTATAGTTATTTATTACAAATTGTTGGAAATAAAAGTATTTCTATAGTAGGTACAAGAAATTTAACTTCATAGGGAAGTAACCTAACAAAAGCTTTTTCTAAAGAGTTGTCTAAGGCTGATTTTAATATAATTAATGGTATAGGATTAGAGATAGATAAGATAGTGCATGAATCGTGTATAGAAGTAAACGGTTTAACCATTGGTATTTTAGCAGGTTCAGTACAAAAAGCGGTCCCATAGTTAAATAGAAATATTTATAATAAAATTCTTGACAATAATGGGATAATAATGTCAGAATACCCGCCAGATACAAAAATTAAACCTAGTAACTTTGTATTGAGAGATAGAATTATTGCAGGTTTGTCATCAGCGACACTTGTAATTGAAGCTGGCTTAAATAGTGGAGCTTTAATTACTGCAAACCAAGCATTTAGTTATAACAGGAAGGTCTTTGCTTGCCCTGGAAGTCTTTAACAATAGCAAAGTTATGGATGTAACAAATTAATAAAAGAGCAAAAAGCTAAATTAGTACAGAACGTTGATGATATACTAATTGGACTTGGATACAACAAAAAGAAAAACTAATAAAGTTGTTTTAAATTTTGAAGAAAAAGAGATATATTACTTACTTTTAGAAAAGCCAAAGTTTATTGAAAAGATTTTTTAAAGATTCTAATAAACGTTTAAAACAAATACATCAGTATGTTCTATTTTAGAATTAAAAAGAATCGCTGGAACTATTAAAAAAGGAAAATACATAATATTTAAAAATATGATTAATTAAAAAAATATGAATTTAGTAATAGTTGAGTCCCCAGCAAAAGCAAAAACAATAAATAAGTATTTAGGAAAAAACTATATTGTCATGGCTTCTAAGGGCCATTTAGTCGATCTTCCTAAATCTAAACTAAGTATAGATGTTGATAATAATTTTAAACCTGGTTATGTTGTTACTAATCCCAAGTCGTTAACAGAATTAAAACAGGCATTTAAAAAAGCCGATAAATTAATACTTGCAGTGGACTTAGATAGAGAAGGGGAAGCTATAGGATGGCATGTAGCTCAAGAATTAAAAGTTATTGATGAGAAAGGGAAGCATATTGGTAAAAAACCTGTCGAGAGGATTGTTTTTAGTGAAATAACAAAAGAAGCAATTGAAGATGCAATTAAGCATCCACGAGATATTGATATTAATTTATTTAATGCCCAACAGGCAAGAAGATTATTAGATAGGATAGTTGGGTACAAGTTATCTCCCTTACTGTGGAAAAAAATAGCTTTTGGTCTATCGGCAGGAAGAGTTCAATCAGTTGCTGTTAAATTAATCGTTGATAAAGAAGATGAAAGAAATAAGTTTAATAAAGAAGAGTATTGGAGTATTAGTGCAAATTTATCAAAAGAAGTGGTTAAAAATGTAACTATAAAATATCAAGAAACAAATTCGCAAATAGAAATTGAAGATAAAGATTCTTCTGAGATAGTTAAAGATTTAATTAAATTTGATTTATATAAGGTTAAAAATAATAATCCTGATTTAAAGAAAAAAAATGACTGTGAAAAGATTGTTTCAGATTTGTATGGTAACTCGTGGATAATTACGGATATTGTTTCCACGCAATCTATTAGAAACCCAAAACCTCCTTTCATAACTAGCACTTTACAACAAACAGCAGTTAATTGGCTTGGGTTTACTGCAAGAAGAACAATGAGTGCTGCACAAAAACTATATGAGGCTGGACACATAACGTATATGAGAACTGATTCTGTACATATGTCTGATACAGCAGTATCCCTAGCAAAGGATTATATATTAAAAACTTTTGGAGAAAAATATTATCCAGGAAAAAGTACTTTATATAAAAGTAGCAATAAATCAGCTCAAGAAGCCCATGAATGTATTAGACCTTCTAATTTCTTTAATAACAGTGATAAGTTAGGTTTAGAAGGAGATATGCAAAGAGTTTATGATCTTATCTGGCAAAGAACAATCGCTTCACAAATGACAAAAGCTATTATTGAGAGTTCAGCTTTAGTTATTGATATTTCAGAATATCAATTTAGAAGTACAGGAAAAAGAATAATATTTGATGGTTTTTTAAAAGTATATCCTGAAAAATTTAATGAAAACATGCTTCCTAAATTAGAAAAAGGGAAAATTGTTTATGTTGATGAGATATTATCTTTACAGCATTTTACACAGCCACCTGCTAGATACTCGGAAGCAACTATAATAAAAAAACTAGAAGAGCTTGGTATAGGGAGGCCTTCAACTTATGCCTCTATTATCTCAACTATCCAACAAAGAAAATATGTTGATTTAGAGAATAAATATTTAAAACCAACAGATACTGGTATTGTAGTTAATAAGTTATTAGATAAATATTTTAATAATATTGTTGATTATAACTTTACAGCAAATATGGAAAATAATTTAGATAAGGTTGCTGAAGGAAAGCTAGATTGGATTAAAATGCTAAAGGATTTCTATTTTCCTTTTGATAAAAAAGTTACTTTTGAAGATAAAAATATTACTAGAAATGAGTTTACTGAGTTAGGAGAAAGTAATGAAAAATGCCCTATATGCGGTGGTCCAATGTTAATTAAATTGGGCAGATATGGAAGGTTTTTAAGTTGTAAGAATTATCCTACCTGCAAAGGTATGTTATCAATTCAGGAAGATACTGAAGGAGCGCCGGCTGATCTAACTATAGATTTAGAAAAATATGAAGGAGCTCCACAAACAGAGGATGGAAGAGAGTATGTTCTTAAATCCAGCAGGTTTGGAAAATTTTGGGCTCATCCTGATTATCCAAAAGTTAAAGATCCAAGATCTATACTTTTAAAAGAAAGATGTCCTTTGTCTGGTCATAATCTTGTTGAAAGAAAAGGGAAATGGGGAAAGACTTTCATTGGATGTAGTAATTATCCTAATTGTAAATATATTAAGGGTGCACCACTTAAAGCTATCAACTCTGACAAAAATTTAGTGCCAGATACTTCCAAAAAAGTAAAAAGTAAACCAATAAAAGACAAAACTATTAATAACGTCTCAAAAAGTAAAAGTTCTAAAGCTCCTAAAAGGGCTGCTAAAAAGAAAATAACTAAAAAACAGCTAAATAAAATACCTCAAAAAATAATATTAAGTGTATAAATCTTTATATTACTTAATTATTAAGTTACTAACACACTTTAGAAATATTAACTTTAATATAATAAATTGAAATATAT
>Ga0123339_10002224_pt1 | contig 13151 bp, 9 predicted proteins | sample lystaG_FD_89956 | JGI IMG/M metagenome (GOLD analysis project Ga0123339, IMG submission 89956) | Glacier valley bacterial and archeal communities from Borup Fiord, Nunavut, Canada, to study Microbial Dark Matter (Phase II) -... | ecosystem: Environmental > Aquatic > Freshwater > Ice > Glacier ... | reverse complement strand
CGCTGCTTGTTAATTTCCTTAATTCATCCAACCCGCTTTCCTCGTGATTTGATCTGGGTTGAACTATTGGGTTGTCTTCGGGGGCTAGGAACCTATCAGAAAGCCAGTAAGATAGCTGATCAAATTACTCAAGAATTTGGTCCATTACCGGTAATTGAGTCACCTGATATAGAGATAGTTTCCCCTGCCATATCATCTACACTGTCTTCTGGTGCTATTGCTGTACGTAGAGTTGAGTTAACCGAACCCATACTACCATTAGAGAGTTTAGCAGAGCATTCAAATGTACGAGTGTACGTAACCTTAAATGGTTCTGCGATCGGCAGTTTCGATATTCAAAATTTTTGCCAATCTATCAGCGCTAACTACTTATGTGAGGCAATCGTTGAGAATTTGGCTCTGAAATTGCTCCAATTCGATCACCAAGTGGAGCCATACGAGCGGTGGAGAAAAGCAATCACAAGCTTAGAGAGTAGATATTTGCTCACTCAGAAAAATAAGATCTCACCAGTATCCGATCATTTACCTGAACATATCCTGGTATCTATCGTCATAGCAACTTATGACAGACCAACAGAGTTGCGCGAGTGCTTGGGCTGTCTATTAGCTCAAGACTCAAGCCGAGAAATAGAGATTATTGTTGTTGACAACCATCCTGCCTCGAATCTAACTTCAACAGTAGTTTCTGAGTTTTCTACAGTCACCTTGGTTCAGGAAGCGCGTCAAGGTGTAAATTATGCTCGCAATTGTGGAATTACTGCCAGTTCAGGTGATGTGATCGTTATTATTGACGATGACGTGATAATGCCCCCGACCTGGTTAGAGAAGCTAGTTGCACCTTTCTCAAGAGCAGATGTCATGACCGTGACGGGCAATATCTTACCTAGAGAGTTGCGTACTGAATCCGAGCGTTTGTTTGAGCAATACGGCAACGGGGGGTTAGGGCGCGGCTTTGAACGAATTGAGATGAGTAGTGATGGATTTGAGCGCTCCTGGCTATATGCTGTACCGACTTGGGAGTTAGGCGGCACAGCCAACTCTGCTTTTCGTGCTAGCATTTTTAGCCACCCAGAAATTGGTTTGATGGACGAAGCACTAGGTCCTGGTATGCCTTCAGGAGCGGGTGAGGATATCTACGCATTCTACAAAGTTTTGAAAGCAGGCTACACAATTATCTATGAGCCGGAAGCGTTAGTTTGGCATAAACACCGCTCAACTATGTCAGCACTACGTCATCAACTTTTCAACTACAGCAAAGGAATTATTGCTTATCACCTCACAACCTTCCTAAAAGATCAGGATTTACGAGGATTATGGGCGGCAGCCATTGGGTTACCAGGGTGGCAGCTTAAGAGAATTCGACAACGCTTTCAGCGTCAATGTGTTCATCCTATTCCTATGATTCTTCTAGAATTATTGGCAAACTTCTTAGGTCCTTGGTGCCTGTTACAGTCACGCCTGCGAGTTAAGCGTCAAGGTCGTAGTGCAGTTTATATTCCTGTTAGTCAACGAGTCACACTGCAAGAATCTATACCACAAAAGCCATCTTTGCCAGCGGTACAGGCACCTACAGTTAGCAATCTACAGCAGGTTTGAATAGAGTAGATGACAATCTTTTTTAAAAGAAACACTCGATCGTCTTTGTCTAAGCGGAAGTTAGTCTATCTCTATGACCTGCTACGCGAACTAGTGGTGCGTGAGATGAAATTGCTCTACAAGCGGTCGGCTTTGGGAGTTGCTTGGACACTGATAAACCCATTGCTACAGCTAGCAGTTTTTGCATTTGTCTTCCAGTTGGTGCTTCCAGTTGAAATTCCTGACTATGCTTCATTTACATTTACTGGGCTGCTAGTGTGGAATTGGTTTCAAACTTGCTTATTCCAAGCAACGGGTGTTATTACTGCCAACCGAGCGTTGATTCGGCAACCTGGGTTTCCGATCGCCATCTTGCCGGTCGTGACGACTACAACAGGTTTAGTTCACTTTTTGCTAGCGCTTCCTATCTTGCTCATTTTTCTGTTATTAGCGGGTATTGAGCTAAAGCCCGTCATTCTCTATCTACCAATCTTGCAAGCACTTCAGTTTGCCTTGACCGTCAGCCTTGCTTATGTGCTGGCAGCTCTTAACGTCACCTTTCGCGATACTCAGCACACGCTTGGAGTTGTGCTACAGCTATTTTTCTACCTCACTCCCATTTTCTACGATATCAAAAACGTGCCCGCCAATTTCCAGTTTTTTTATAATCTCAATCCAATGGTGCATATTGTCACAGCATATCGCTCTGTACTGATCCAAGGGGTTGCTCCTAACTGGCAACCGTTACTAATTTTGGCTGCCGTTGTGGTGATTTGTTTACCCATTGGTCTACAGTTTTTTCGACGACAGAGCGATCGCTTCGTGGAGGATCTCTAAATGCGTGACGCTATTATTGTGCAAGATTTAGGTAAACGTTTCAATCGCTATCATGCAGAGAAACCTGCTACCTTCATGGAAGCTGCCTTATCGGGTTTGCGACGCATGAAGCCTGTAGAGCACTTTTGGGCACTGCGTCACATTAGCTTTACGGTTGCACCGGGTGAGATATTAGGAATCATTGGTCATAATGGTGCAGGTAAATCAACCTTACTCCAACTGATTGGTAAAGTTGGACGACCTGACGAAGGACACGTTAGGGTGAATGGCGGAATTGGAGCGCTACTAGATCTAGGGGCTGGTTTTCATGGTGATTTAACTGGGCGAGAGAATGTCTTTGTCAATGCTATTGTCGCAGGATTAACTCGAAGAGAGGTGGCACAACGGTTAGAGGCGATCGTAGAATTTGCCGAGCTAGCAAATTCTATTGATAACCCAGTTCGTACCTACAGTACTGGAATGACCATGCGGTTGGCGTTTTCGGTTGTAGTTCACACTATCCCGAAAGTGCTTCTAGTGGATGAGTTTCTGTCAGTAGGTGATGTCCGATTTCAGGCGAAATGCAGGGAGCGAATTACTCAATTAAAGAATGACGGCTGCGCGATCGTTCTGATTTCGCATGACGCGGAACAAGTTGAGCAACTTTGCGAGCAGGCAATGTGGCTACGGAAGGGACAAATTGCTGCCTGTGGTGAGCCAGAAGTGGTTGCAGGACAGTATATCGCTGAAATGAGATCGGAAACTCAACAACGCACTCCACTTCGCCCTCCACAACTGTCAAAAACTGGAGTGGAACTTCGAGTTAATGAAAACCGTTTTGGTTCTTTAGAAGCTGAGATTACCGACGTAAGGCTTTTGCCTGCAGCAGAAATCCGTAGTGGAGATGCACTCGAAATTGAGATTGAGTATCTGTCATCGCAGCGAATTGATGCACCTAATTTCGGTATTAGTATTAGCCGAAAGGATGGTGAGGTCTGTTTTGATACCAGCATTTCAGCCAAGGAACTATCACTTTCATCGATTCAAGGACACGGTAAAATTACGCTTCATCTTGATCGCTTAGATCTCTCAGGTGACCAATATTTCATCAATCTTGGCATCTACGAAAAAAACTGGGATTATGCCTATGACTATCACTGGCATGTTTATCCTCTGCTAATCAATTCAACAATTCAGAAAAGCGGTCTGCTCTGTCCACCCTATCGTTGGGAAATCAGCCAAGCACAAGTATCAATGCTTAAAAGACTGTAGTGCACTGCTCCTTAGAGTCACCTGTCAGCCACGTCATTTTTCCTTTTCCACTGATGCAAAGCAGAAATCTTAGCATAACTAATTAACGATGATAAAAGTATCTATTGTTATACCTGCTCATAATGCAGAGGAAACGATCGCTGAAACACTTCAATCATTGCTTGCTCAAACGTTTGCAGATTGGGAAGCAATTGTAGTAGATGATGGTTCTACTGATCAGACAGTCGAAGCTGCTAGAAGATTTGCCTCACGGGATTCCCGCATTCGAGTTGCTAGCCAATCTAATATGGGTGTAAGTGCAGCCCGAAACACTGGCATCCGTTTAGCTCAATCTGAATGGTTATTGTTTCTCGATGCCGATGATTGGATTGCACCTCAACATCTGGAGAAAATGTTCAGTGTGTTGGAAGCAGATTCAAAGCTGGATGCGGTTCATTGTGGTTGGGCGCTTGTTGCTCCAGATGGAACGTTCATTAGTCAAGACTTTTGCCCTCAAATAGAGAATCTGTTTACCTTGTTTGCACGTAAATGTGCTTTTGTAATTCACGCCTGTATTATTCGGAGATCATTAGTTGAAACTATCGGACTTTTCGATCCCTCCTTAAAAGCTTGTGAAGATTGGGACTTATGGCAACGAGTAACACGCACAGGTGCGCACTTTGAAGCCGTTTCTGAAGTCTTGGCTTTTTATCGTGCTCGCCCCAATTCAGCTTCAAGGAATAGTGACCAGTTTTGTAGAGATGGTTTGCGCGTTATTGCCCAAGGTCATGCACCCGATTCACGTGTAGCAAGTCCATCCCCTACTTATGCAAACGGTCAACCAATTATTCAGCTTTTGGCTGCAAAGTCCTATTTGGTCATCTGGGCTGCGGGTCTTTCATTAGGGTGTAATAGAGATGCGCGATACTTACTAGACGTACCAGAAGATTGGGAATCACAACTCCATCCTCAGTACGTTGCGGAATGTTTGTTTGAAGCTGCTTTACGCCCATCTTGCCAAGCACCTAATGCTTGGGGAAGTCTTTGGTTAAGGATTGAGCAAGTTATCAATGAGTTTCTGATAGCGTTAGAAGCTCGATCGAAGACATTTGCATTAGCAAGGCGCACACAGATTATTCTGGAACGCTTAGTTGTGGAGCATACCCCAGAGTCAAGACCTATTGCAATCGGCTCAACTTATGCAATCTGCATTGAGGTTACAGAACCAATCTCTGATATTGTTCCACCTGCCTCCATTCAGCGAGTTCACTGCACCATTAAACTTGAAGGAACCCCCATTGGTCAACTTGAGCTTCCAGCCTGTGATGGGCTTGTCGCAAGCTATGTATTAGGGGATGCGATCGTAGCTAAGTACGCCTGGACAATTCTTGGAAAGTTTTTTGAACACACAATCTATGGCAAACTCAATAACGGACAAAATTTATCGATTCATGAACAGCATAATCAGACAGGCTGGACAGTGTTTCTGCAGGAACTTTGGAGCCGTCCAGATTGGACTGACAAAGACTTTTATAATCCTGCTGTTGTAGATCAGTCTTCTAGGCGACACTATAGCGATGATGGCTGGCTTGTTATAGAAGTGAGCGAAGAACTCCCCGATGTGGAAACCGCCAAGCCAGAGTTAAATGTGGTACTCACAGTAGGCGGTTCTGCTCTTGGTGTTGTGACAGTTCCCGTTGAGCAAAATTTCGTTTCCGCACAGACGCTCAGGGTCGCGTTGACAACAGATAGTGGATTTGAGCTGTGCCGTGCCTGTGTGCGAGAAGGCTTTCTAGGACAACCGATCAATCATTCTTCATCATTGCGCGATCGCCTAGCTGAAGCGACGAAGCAGAAGCGTTTGAACAACCAATCCACAGCCCAACTCACTTCGATAATCCCTGTTCGGTTGAATGAATTCGATTTCCAGATTGCCCACATTAAAACTTCCGATAACACATTGCTGCTTGGACGCAGACCAGACATGATGGGAACCAGCGCGTCTCGACGGGCAAGCTTGCCAATTGATGCAGCCACTGAATTGCAGGAAGTAGCAGCAGTCGCGGGAGAACAGACGACTCAGCAAGTACGATTGAGCCACCAACTAGAACGTGTTGTTTATGCACCAGAGTTCATCTCACGCTCACTAAAGCAGAGAAAAGCATCCGTCATTCCTCATGATCAGGCTTCAGCCAACGAGACTGGACAAGCAACCTTTTATGATCGCAGCTATTTTGAATCTCTCTTTGCAAAGCAAGCCGATCCCTGGAAGTACACCAATGCTTACGAGCAAACTAAATATGAGCAAACGATCGCGCTTCTGCCACGTAAGAAAATCAAACGGGCACTAGAGCTTGCCTGTGCAGAGGGACACTTCACAGTTCAGCTTGCGCCGTGTGTTGATCGTCTGATTGCCACAGATATTTCTCAGATTGCGATCGAGCGAACGGTTGAACGCTGTGCAGGGCTGGAAAACCTTAAGTTCTTGTGCCTTGATCTAGCTAAAGATCCATTTCCAGGACAGTTTGGACTTATTGTTTGTAGTGAAGTCTTATATTACATTGGCGGATTGGAGAAACTTCAAGCGTTTGCCCAGAAGATTACCAACGCGCTTGAACCAAGTGGTTATTTTCTCACCGCCCATGCCAATCTGGTTGTGGATGATCCTGATCACACTGGTTATGACTGGGATCATCCCTTTGGTGCCAAGGTGATTGGTGAAACGTTCGCTAGTACTCCTTCGCTCCGGCTAATGAAGGAATTGAAAACACCGCTCTACCGCATCCAACTCTTTCAACGAGAGCACCATTTTTGGAACCCTTTCCGTTACTCCGCTCCACAGATCATTGAGCTACCGCAGCCGACTTCCCCTCCACGACACGTTGCTCACAAGGTTTTATGGAATGGTGGCTCTCCCCAACGCTACGCCATTCCCACACCTGTCACGGCTCAGCTTCCAATTCTGATGTATCACCGCGTTGCACCAACAGGTTCCTCTGCAATGGATCGTTGGCGAGTCACTCCACAGGCTTTTGAGGAACAGCTTCGCTATCTGCGGGATGCTGGCTACCATAGCGTCACCCTGGAAGAGTGGCGTGTTGCAATGGCAGCAAAGCAACCTCTGCCAGGTCGAGCCGTGCTGCTTACCTTTGATGACGGTTATCTTGACTTTTTAACGTATGCTCAACCGTTACTCAAACAATATGGCTTCTCGGCGATCGTCTTTTTGGTTACTGACAAAGTGGGACAATCTAACAGTTGGGATACGTTTTATGGTGAAGAACTACCGCTCTTAGATTGGCAACAAATCCGTCAGCTTCAAGCAGAAGGGATTGAATTTGGCTCTCACTCTGCCAGCCATTCACCCCTTACAGGGCTGCCACTGGCCGAAATTGTTAAGGAAGGAGCGCGATCTCGAACCATCCTGCAACGGGAACTGCAAGTTTCGATAAAAGCTTTTGCTTACCCTTATGGTGATTTTGACGAGGTCGTTGAACACCTGATTGGAGCCTGCGGGTATATTTATGGCTTAACTTGCCAACCGGGACACAGCCGTCTAAACAACTCCTTACTCTCTCTACCTCGAATTGAAATAAAAGGTTCTAACAGCTTCCCCGAATTTGTCAAAAAGCTCAATTCATAGGTCAACGCTCAAGAAACACTCTCAGGTTTCTGGCTTGAAAGTGTCAGAATTAAGACTTAAATGCTGAACGAAATTCACTTCTTCTGATACTCTAGGGACCGACTTGAAACCGAATCCTCACATCGATTTGATGAACTATCCCTACTGCCATTCCTCACTCACGACTCAACTCAAAGGTACCACCAGTCTCGGCTACCCAACGTTCTATTGCCGGGAATGTCTGTCGAGGGTGATGTTCTAGACATGTGGATCAGGATTAGTGAAATCCAATTCTGACAGCGGTTCCTAGAAAGCCATCCACATGTCTAGAACACGACCAATTTGATTACCCAGGGCATGGCTTGACAGAAATCTCTCGCCTTCTTGCAGCAGCAGCGCCGAGTTGTTTTGATCGAGTGCCTTGCGGAAGATCGCTTGAATCTCCAACTGGCGAAAAATCTCCAGCACGGGCTTTGGTTTACCAATGCCATACTCAACCAGGGTATACTGGTAAACGGCTGTGAAGTCTGCTGAGGGATGATCGGGATCGAGGTTTGGTTGCTTCAGCAGCTTGATCAGAAGCTCATTGCGCTGAAGATTGTTTTGCACAATGGGACTAGCAAACCCGACAATGATATCGATCAGCTTAACTAGCTCAATCACAGGCTTTCTCCGCAGCGCGATCGGTAATTAACCGCTATTATCCAAACTCCATCGACCGAATAGGCAAACTAGCAGATTTTTCTAATCTAAGCCTTGCTTTACGGTTGCAGAATTCTCTCCCCCCGAGTCAACCACACCTACAAATTGGACTCTAGCTAAATCAAACATCACGATCTCTCGTTTTTCCGCCTTACCTGTCTCGCCCGAATTATCGAACAGCTTTGCTAAGCCTTTGGCTTTGCACCAACTTCACGCGACACGGATCAGCATCTTTCTGCCACACCACCCGATGCCCCTTCAACTCAGCACAATGGTCTTCCAGGCAGTCAAGCCAGCCTCGACGATCACGAATCTTTTCCCAATCTCCAAATAGCCCTAATCCTCTTCCTGCCGAGTCAACTTGGTAAACTTCTCCTGGAGTAAGTAGTCTGACATGACCAGCAAATCCTTTTGATGCAGCACAGGTGAATTATCCTCTGGGTCATAGTCGCGGTAGCTGATGTGGAAATTCCGCAAGTCAACCTGCATACTCGTGCATAGTGCAGGATGGGGATCAGCGTCAAAATCTGGATAGACTAGGTAAGAAATTTTGGGCTTGCGGCAGTGGAACTTGACCACATTTGCCTCTTGTGGACGACCGCTTCGGCTCACCCGAAGCGTGTTCGTCCGCGAAACACAGCCTTCATAGAGGTGTAACAGCGGGTCGAGGGCCTCGATCTCCGATATATGCACCCAAAGCGAACTGGGCAGCTTTTTACCAAGGCATCGCTAGAGTCTTTACAGTCCTGGACTGCCGTTTTTGGGTGATCTTTCTCTATTACATCAGGGCACTACACCACTCACCCTCCTTCTATCGGTTCATACAACTCATGGGCAAGCTGCTCTAAAGCTACCCTTGCCTGCTCAATCACTGAGTCGGGGAAGCCCGCTAGAAAGGTGAGGATGCTGCCATCTTCCTCAACCACGAACTTAATCTGGTCAGCTTTCGACTATCACCGCGCACCGATCGCGAAGATGGGTTGCGATTGAGTTACCGTTTCTCACGTCACTTTCCAGATATTGCGGTTGTTTGGAAAGAGGGTCTCTTTTTCGGGATTGCCAAACAGGAACAAGTTTTACCGACTGAGGCAGAATGGGTAGAAGCACTTGCATACATTCGACGTGAATTTTTTGAATCGTCTGATCCTGAGTGGCGCTTACAGCGATCGCTCCATCCGCAAGTGACTCCAGACATCCTTGCCGAGTTTGCCGAGCAGATTTTGAGCGTGAGCCAGCCGTTTAAACCAAAGATTGTCCTTTCTGAGCAAAGGGTGGAGGTTAAGCGCAAAGCAGACTTTGGTGCCGAAACTGTTGAGATAGGTCAAACGCTTCAGTCCGCGTTAGCGTTGTCTCCGCATAGTCGAATGACTTTTCGAGGGACGCTGAATGATTTTCTAGCAAATCACCCTTATCGTCAAAACCTTGAGAAGCTCTTGGTCGGCTTAAAGGTTGAAACTCTAGATACTGATAGCACTGCCACGATCGAAGAAGTTGTGGGTACGATTGCAGAACATCGCAATACCTTACTAGCAAAAGCTAGTGGAGCGATCAGCCGCAAGGCTTTAGAAGATGCTCCGGATGATCAACCCGTAGTTGCTGTACGTTTTGGACAAAACAGTAAACGGCTCTATCCCTATGCAATGGCAGCTTTGCGCCCCTGTGTTACTGCTGAAACGGCTAACCAGTTGGATATCGATTTTGGCTCTCTCTTAGAAGCAGCCAAGATACGTTATTCAGAACGGCAAACACTTTTGAAAGAATACAGTACAGCAGCAAAGCAATCATTGCGTCCTTATGGAATTCAATTTCTTAAAGCGATTAATGGTAAAGAGAATAGCGATTTGTTTTGGTTACCTGCTCAACCGATTGAGCAAACGCCGATTCTATTCGGGCAAGGTGTGCAAGAAACCTATAGCAGCATTCTGAGAGGACTAGCAAGGGGTAGTGTCTATCAACGACACCGCGATTATCAAGGAGCAGCCAATCGACCGATTCGGATTGCAGTTCTAAATTTACTGAACCCTGAGATACGAGTTGATGGGTTCATCCAACAAGTTAAGCAACAAACTGAACGCTATGGATTCAAGAGTTTGCACCTGAATCCAGATACTGAGACAATTTCTATTGGGGATTGGAGCAGCCCAGAAGGTAGGGCAGTTTTAGAAGAACGACTTGATGATCTGATGGTAGTCAGACCCGACATCGTGTTTGTGTTTTTGCCGCAGAACGATCGCGGCAGCGATGACAATGATAGCGGCAGCCTCTATCATCGAATTTACTCCAAGCTTCTCCGGCGACAGATAGCTAGCCAGTTTATCTACGAAGACACGCTACGAGAGGTAGAGGCGCGATACATTCTCAATCAGGTCATGCTGGGACTATTGGCTAAATTAGGAAACATTCCTTTCGTCCTAGCGATTCCACTTCAAGTGGCTGACGTTTTCATTGGGCTGGACGTAGCCCGTTCTAAGAAGAAGCGGTTGTCCGGGAGTATGAATGCCTGTGCTGGAGTTTGTTTATATGGAAACCGAGGCGAATTTATTCGGGCAAAGTCAGAAGATGCTGCGATCGAAGGAGAAGAAATTCCCCAACGCTTTTTAGAGGCTTTATTGCCAACAGGTGAGCTTAGAGGTAAAACCGTTTTGATCTACCGAGATGGACGCTTTTGCGGGAATGAAGTGACTCATCTACTAAACTGGGCACGAGCGATTCAAGCTCAGTTCATTCTAGTTGAGTGCCGTAAATCAGGCACATCAAGGCTTTACAGTCTCCCACAAACAATATCTAGCCTTGGTCGCAGCATCACAGCTCCAACTCGTGGACTTGGCTTAAAGCTATCTCAGAACGAAGCAATTTTAGTGACCACGCAAGTTGTTGAAAGAATTGGAGTTCCTCGCCCAATCCGATTAACAATCCGTCCAGAAGGGCATCAAGTATCCATCGAACAAGTCTTAGACGCGACTTTGAAAATGACTCTGCTACATCACGGTGCTCTAAAACCACCAAGACTGCCAATGTTATTGCATGGTGCTGATCGATTGGCAGACTTACGGTTGAATGGGGTTTATGTGCCTGAGTGCGACCGCCAGTTTTGGCTTTAGTCATGTGATAATTCGTCTACTGGTGTTCAGTAATCTGAGATCGCAACCAGCTCGCTACTTCTTGCCATCCCTCTTGAGTCACAAGGTTATAAACCACTTCCTGAGATCCGTTGGGCGTATAGAAGCGGTAGAAGCGACTGTCGTTGTCAATGTATCGAACGTAGATCAGCGGAACACCTACGGCAGAGAGAAACTTAGCTTTACGGCGATCGCGGGCTTGGGTCGCCAACTGATCGTGAAAGTGAGACTGGCATTCAAGCACAAGTTTAGCTTGGCGATCGGTGCCGAGGGTGCGATCAATGACGGCAATATCAACGCGGGAACTGACGAGCATTTGCCAGTCTTCTTTAGAAAGCCGATGATTTTCTCGGCGATGGCAAATAAGTTCGAGGGAAATTTGAGTAAAGCAACGGTATTGGCTGCCCAAGAGAGACTCGAGCAGTTCGAGCATCGTATTCTCATAGGAATTGAGAATTTCACCGCTCCGCAAGTTCTGTTTAGGGTTAAATGAATCGTCTGGGCGTTGGAGTGCAAGTGATGACATCAGTGAAGCCTCAAAGAGTTGATGTCATTAGCGTAGGTTGGCTCACATGACAGCACCAGAGCCAGTATCGGCAGTTAAAAACTGCTCTTAACCGCCCTTATTGACCCTTCCTATTCGCGACTGAATTGACTAAATTTGGGAAGAATATTCGTACAGGTTTAGATAAAAATATGGCTGGTCAACGTAGACGCGGTTTTTTGGCAACGACAGAAGGGGCAGGAGTTCTCGACAGGGCTCGCAGGGCTAAAAACCTAACGTTTGAGCAAGTAGCTGCATTAGCTGGAATGGATATGGCACAGGTTAAGCGACTATTTAGTCCATACCTAGGAAAAGCCGTTCAGCGTAGCACCGTCGAAAAGATTGCGTCTGTTCTTGAAATAGATCCCACTGATTTTATCGATCGCAATGATTGGATTCCACCTGCCAAAGACACAAAGCAGCCAAGCTCGCAAATTATTGATTGGCGAAAAGTCTGCTCGGCAATGCTAAATCGGCAGGAGGCGCAACGGCTTTTACGACAGCCAGCGACCGAAAAAGGTTTTGAGCTGAACGTTTTTGTGGGCTTGGGGTTGGTGAATCGTCAACAGCAGGAGCGCCAAGAAGATATTGCCAGATCTGGGATAGTGCAGCGAGAGAAGGACGTGATCACCAAGTGCTATGAGCATGATGAGTTTCTGCGCGAGGTGATAGGGCAGACCGGAAAGAATATCGCGATCGTGGGTGACCCTGGAGCAGGGAAAACAACGTTGTTGAGTCGGATTGCTCAATATATTCAGACCCATACTCAAAATCTGGTCATCTACATCTCACTGGCAGGATTGCAAGGGCAATCACTGAAGGAATACATTCTGAGCACTTGGTTGCCAGAGGCATTGGCGATCGCCGATCTCGACACAGAGCTAGAAAATCAACCCATTGAGGCACTGCAAAAACGCTTGCGCGAGGGGCAGGTGTGGCTGCTTCTAGATGGGGTCGATGAGATGGGTGAGGAGTCCCCAGCAAAGGCGTTAGCGAAGGTGCGGGAGTTGTCTATCAGTTGGAACGTGAGATCAATATCGACCTGTCGGACAAATGTCTGGGATGCTAGCCTAAATAACCAAATGCAAGACTTTGAGGCTTATAGAACTCAGGAGTTTCGCCCGGAGCAAGTTGAGCAGTTTATTCGTGATTGGTTTACTCAAGCACAAGACTTGTTGGGTGGGGAGAGGTTGATTGAGGAGTTACAGGAGCCTCAACGAGAGCGGATCGCGCACTTGGTGCAGAGTCCATTGCGTCTAGCGTTGCTGTGTCAGGTGGTGCATCGCCATCCAGAAGCAGAACTGCCAGAGACAAAGACGGGGCTATATGAGCAGTTTGTCCGATTCTTCTATGACTGGAAACCAGCCCTAACACGCATCAGTTGGGCGACGCAGCCAGGTTGGTTGTGTCGCAAAAATGATAGGGTTGGAAGGCTCAATTTTCTCTCGTCTCATCTTAAATGGTTGCCCAATCCTTGTTTAAGTGGCGGCACTTCCTGCCAGAAATCATCTTGCTGAATGTG
>Ga0123339_10002223_pt1 | contig 13151 bp, 7 predicted proteins | sample lystaG_FD_89956 | JGI IMG/M metagenome (GOLD analysis project Ga0123339, IMG submission 89956) | Glacier valley bacterial and archeal communities from Borup Fiord, Nunavut, Canada, to study Microbial Dark Matter (Phase II) -... | ecosystem: Environmental > Aquatic > Freshwater > Ice > Glacier ... | reverse complement strand
GCAGTTCTACCACTGCTTTGGCTGCGGTAAAAACGGCAATTCGATCAGCTTTTTGATGGACCACGGCGGCATGACATTCATCGAAGCCGTCAAGGACCTGGCCCAGCAATACGGCCTGCAAGTGCCTGAAGACGATGTGTCCCCGCAAGACCGGGCCAAAGCCGCACAAATGCGCGAGCAGCAAGCCACGCTGACAAGCGTGCTTGAAAAGGCTGGCACAGCCTATATCAAAGCCCTGCGCAATTCGCCCAAGGCGATTGAGTACTTCAAGGGGCGCGGCTTGTCGGGCGAGATTGCCAAGACTTTTGGCCTGGGCTACGCGCCCGAAGGCTGGCGTAGCCTGGCAAGCGTCTTCCCGGACTACAACGACGCGCTGCTGGTTGAAAGCGGCTTGGTCATCACCGGTGAGCCGGGGGAAGAAAACGCCCAGGGTGAGGCCAAGCGTTACGACCGCTTCAGGGACCGCGTGATGTTCCCTATCCGCAACGTCAAGGGCGAATGCATTGGCTTTGGCGGGCGGGTGCTGTCTGACGAAAAGCCGAAGTATTTGAATTCGCCCGAAACCCCCGTCTTTAGCAAGGGGCGCGAGCTGTACGGCCTGTTTGAAGCACGCACCGCTCTGCGCGAGCATGGCTACGCGTTAGTCACTGAAGGCTATATGGACGTTGTGGCGCTGGCGCAAATGGGCTTTGCGAATGCGGTAGCCACTTTGGGTACGGCCTGCACGACTGAGCATGTGCAAAAGCTGTTTCGCTTTACCGAATCGGTGGTTTTTAGTTTTGACGGCGACGGCGCGGGCCGACGGGCTGCGCGCAAGGCGCTTGACGCGGCCCTGCCCTTTGCCACCGACGTGCGCACCGTCAAATTTTTGTTTTTGCCGGCTGAGCATGACCCCGACAGTTACATCCGCGAGCATGGCAAAGATGGCTTTGCCAAGATGGTGGCCAAGGCGCTGCCATTGAGTAAATTCATGCTGCAAGCTGCCGCCGAGGACTGCGATTTAGACACCGCCGAAGGCCGTGCCCACATGGCCAGTAACGCCAGGCCGTTGTGGACGCTGCTGCCCGATGGTGCTTTGAGGCGCCAGCTGCTCGCTGAAATTGCTGACAAGGTGTTGATTGACCTGCGAGATTTGATGGACCTGTGGCAGCCACCAGTAAAAACAGGTAGCTATAAAAAAAATAGCTACTCGCGCAATGATTCATTGGGCTACAGCCCTAAAATACCTCAAAAAACGATACAAAATGACAAAAGTGAAACATTTGAAGGGCACCCCGATGATTCGGGCTACTCCGGCGGCCATGAGATGGATTATTCAAGCTCTGAACCGCACTTTTCAGCAGCCGTCGCCTATCAGGCAAAACCAGCGCGCCGCGAGAACGTCAGGTTAAAAGGCCGCCTCATGCCCGCCAGCCGTGAAGACCGGGTGCTGCGCCTGCTGCTGACTGAGCCGCAAAGCTGGGACAAATTGAGCAGCGAAGAACACCACTTGCTGTGCGCCCTGCCAGCCCCGCACGGCCCACTGTTTGCCTGGGCTGAAAGCCAGATCCACGAGCATGGCGCGCAACCTTGGGCTGCTCTGCGCGAAGGTCTGCGCGGCCACGCACACGAGGCCCACGCGATTGCCCAAATATCGCAAATCCCCGAGGGCATTGAAGGCGACTTTAGCGAGGTGCGCAGCATCATTGACCAACTCTTAAAACTCAAACGACAGCAAGAAATGCAGGAACTGGCAGGGCGGGCCGCGACCGACCCAGCCGCCATGCTGCGCTACAAAGAGCTGGCGAGCAGCTTGCGTAATTGAGATAAAACACTTGGGTAAAACCCGCCTAAAAAACAGGCAATAGGGTATAATCCAACTTTCGACACCGCAAGCGCGACAGCAACACCTCCGGCATCGGCCTTCCGCACAGCGGAAATACTCTTTAAAAAAGAGCTGGCCACCGCATCGCAAGGACTGCATCCCAAATGTTCGCCCTCATAGTTTGCGGCTTGCCAGATGCTCTTTCTGCCTCATTTTTCTGATTTTGTCTGTTTCAGTAACTTGCTTGTCCCTGTGCCGCTAAGGCTCAGAGTTTGCAACTGCTTTTGTGGATTTATTTTGTCAACCGGAGACCCGTTATGCCTTCGAAAACATCAAAAAAGCCAATCGCCAAGCCGGTTAAAAAAGCTGCTGCGGTTACAAAAAAGCTCGCTAAGCCGCTAACGGTTGATAAAACGAAAAAAGCCACCACGTCTAAAGCAAGCGCAAAACCGGGCTTGAAGGTTGCAGCCAAACCCGTCAAGCCCACAAAACCTGTCAAAGTGATTTCCCCCGTTCCGACCCCGAAGAAAGCTCCTCTAGTGATACCCAAGAAAACTGCTGAATCCAAGCCCCTGGCTGCCAAGCCAGCTGCTGCAACCGTTGACGTAGCCGTGAAAAAGAAACCAGGCCGCCCTGCCAAAGTTCTAGAGGCTGACGCCGGCGGTGCTAAGCGCGGCCGCAAACCTAAAATCGCCGGTGAGGGTGAGGAAGACCTGTCAGACGTTGTTGCAGAGTTTGAAGAAGCGCCGGTTGCAGACGTTACAGAAAAAGTCAAACCACTGCGGATGAAGATCAGCAAGGCCAAGGAACGCGCCTTGATGAAAGAGTTTGGCCTGGACGAAACTGTGCTGAGCGAAGAAGACATTTTGAAGCGCCGCATGCGCCTGAAAGCGCTGATCAAGCTTGGCAAAACACGTGGCTACCTGACGCACGGTGAAATTTCTGACCACCTGCCCGACAAAGTTATTGACGCGGAAACGCTGGAAGCTGTCATTCTGACGCTGAACGATTTGGGTGTGGCCGTGTACGAGCAGACGCCAGATGCAGAGTCATTGCTGATCACCAGCAATGCGCCTGCGGGCTCCACGGAAGAAGAGGCAGAAGAAGCCGCTGAAGCCGCACTGTCCACGGTTGACAGCGAGTTTGGCCGCACCACAGACCCAGTTCGCATGTACATGCGTGAAATGGGTACGGTTGAGCTGCTGACGCGAGAGGGCGAAATTGAAATCGCCAAGCGCATTGAAGGCGGCTTGATGCGCATGATGGAGGCCATCTCGGAGTCCCCCGCCACTATTGCTGAAATCTTGCGCCTGGGCGAAGAAATCCGCGAAGGCAAGGTCGTTATTTCTACCGTCGTTGATGGCTTTACCGTCGCCGATGAGGCAGACGACTACGTGGCTGAAGAAGACTTTGACGAGTTTGATGAAGAGGACGATGACGACGGCAAGGGCGGCTCCAAAGCGCTAACCAAAAAGCTCGAGGAGCTGAAAACTGAAGCCTTGAACCGCTTTGACAAAATCGCCATTCATTTTGAAAAGGTACACAAAACCTACGACAAGGAAGGCTACGGCACACCGACATACATGAAGGCGCAAAAGTCGCTCAGCGAAGAGCTGATGACCGTGCGTTTTACCGCTAAATCAATTGAAAAGCTCTGTGATCTGCTGCGCGGGCAGGTGCTGGATGTGCGCAAAAAAGAGCGCGAACTGCGCCGCATCATTGTTGAAAAGTGCGGCATGCCGCAAGAAACTTTCATCAAAGACTTTCCACCCAATTTGCTGAATTTGAAATGGGTTGAAAAGCAGGTGGCATCTGGCAAGCCATGGTCTGTGGTGATGGCCCGCAATATCCCGCCGATTCAAGAACTGCAAACCAAGCTGGGCGAGTTACAAGCGCGCGTGGTGGTGCCGCTGCTGCACCTCAAAGACATCAACAAGCGCATGAACGAAGGCGAAACCAACTCGCGTGATGCGAAGAAAGAAATGATTGAGGCCAACTTGCGCCTCGTTATTTCGATTGCCAAAAAGTACACCAACCGCGGCCTGCAGTTCCTTGATTTGATTCAGGAAGGCAACATCGGCCTGATGAAAGCCGTGGACAAGTTTGAATACCGCCGGGGTTACAAATTCTCGACTTATGCGACGTGGTGGATTCGCCAGGCGATCACCCGCAGCATTGCCGACCAGGCGCGCACCATCCGCATTCCGGTGCACATGATCGAAACCATCAACAAGATGAATCGCCTGAGCCGCCAGCATTTGCAAGAGTTTGGCTTTGAGCCAGACGCCAGCGTACTGGCCGAGAAGATGGAAATCCCGGAAGACAAAATTCGCAAAATCATGAAGATTGCGAAAGAGCCGATTTCCATGGAAACGCCGATTGGTGACGATGACGATTCGCACCTGGGCGACTTCATTGAAGACGGTGCCAACACCGCCCCGCTTGAAGCGGCCATGCAGGCCGGCCTGCGTGATGTGGTCAAGGACATCCTCGACAGCCTGACCCCACGCGAAGCCAAAGTGCTGCGCATGCGCTTTGGTATTGAAATGTCAACCGACCACACACTGGAAGAAGTGGGCAAGCAGTTTGACGTGACGCGCGAGCGGATTCGCCAAATAGAAGCCAAGGCGCTGAGGAAGCTCAAGCACCCATCGCGGTCGGATAAATTGCGCAGCTTTATTGACACGCTGTAATTTACGAGCTGCCGTGAAGTGCCTGCTCTTGAAAGGGCAGGCATTTTTTATGGTGAACAAGGCTATGCGATACAGATCATGGGCAGCATTTTTTAGTTGGGGCATGTTTGTCATGTCTGGACCAAGTCTGGCCGTGCCCTACACCCCTGCCAGCGACACTGAAGTCGTTGAACGGTTGCCAGGCCGCGCCAGTGACCCGGCCACGCGCCGGGTGGAATCGTTGCGCAAGCAACTGGCCGCCAGGCCGGACGATTCGGCGCTGCGCGTGGATATTGCCCGGCGCTACTTTGATATGGCGATGGCGCAAGGCGACCCGCGCTATGTGGGCTACGCCACGGGCGCGCTGGCACCGCTTGCAAAAACCGCTCAAGCAAAATTAGGTGCAAGCTCTGAATACTTTTTGGTTCGCGGCATGATTGAACAGTTCAGCCACGCGTTTGAGCCTGCGCTGACCAGCCTGGCCAAAGCCAGCGAGCTCAACCCTGCGTCAGCGGAGCCTTTGCTATGGCGCAGCGCCATTTTTATGGTGCAAGCCAACTACCCGGCCGCTGCCCAGGAATGCGCCAGGCTGGCACCATTGGCCGAGCCGCTGGTGGGTATGGGCTGCAGCGCCTACGTTGCAGCAAGCACCAGGGGCGGGCTTGAAGCGGGCTTTGCCGCACTGGCCGCTGGGGTTAAAACCTATGCCAGCAGTGCCCCCGAATTGCTGCTGTGGCAATACACGCGGCTAGCTGAAATGGCGGTGCGCCTGCAGCGCTTTGACGCTGCTGAAGGCTACTACAAGCGTGCGCTCGGACTGGGCGTGACAGACCAGTTTTTACTTGGCAGCTATGCGGACTTCTTGATCGACCGCAAGCGCTATGCCGAGGTCTTGCTGCTACTCAGTGACTGGGAGCGCTCTGACATCTTGCTGCTCCGACTGGCTCTGGCCGCCAAAAACATGCAAGACCCACTCGCCTCGAATTGGGCCACGCAGTTGAGGACACGCTTTGCAGATGCGGCACGGCGCGGTGACCGCCTGCACGAGCAAGAGGCTGCGCGGTTTGAACTGGACGTTGAGCAGAATTCGAAAAAGGCATTGCAACTGGCCAGCGCCAACTACAGCGCACAAAAAGAGCCGCGTGATGCTGAAATTTTGATGCGCGCCGCCATGAGCGCGGGCGACGGCAAACAGGCAGGCCCAGCGCTGGCGTGGTGGCGCGCCAGTGGCTATGAAGACCCCCACATCCGTGACCTGGCAACCCAACTGGCTGGCCAGAGGGCCGATAAATGATGCGCTTGCTGCTGATAGGTCTGCTGTTGGCAGGACATTCTGCTGCGTGGGCGCACAAGCCCAGCGACAGCTACTTGACCCTGTCGGCCACGGTGGCAGACACCACAGCGACGACCCAAGGCTACAGCATCACCGCGCGCTGGGACATCGCCCTGCGCGACCTGGACTACGTGCTGCAACTGGACCGCGACGGCAACGGCGAGCTGACCTGGGGCGAAACTCGGCAGCGCGAGGCCGACATCACAAAGTTGGCCTCCAGCCACCTGACCGTGCAGGCCGACAACGGGTTGTGCCCCTGGTCGGTGGCCGCGCCCATGGCGCTGGATACACACAGCGACGGCACTTATGCGGTGCTGTCATTGACGGCCCAATGCCCGGCTGCGGCGAGTGCCGCCAAATCACTGAGCGCCACGTACAGCTTGTTTTTTGATGTGGATCCGTCTCACCGCGGATTGCTGCAGTGGCTGGCTCCGGTTGCAGATGGCGCTTCAGCCACAGCGCAAGCGCTGGTTTTCAGCATCGACAACGCAAGCCAGGTGCTTACCCTTCAGCCAGCGGGTTGGTGGCAAACCCTGCGCCAGTACGGCGTTGATGGTGTGTGGCACATCTGGACGGGCTACGACCATATTTTGTTCCTGCTGTCGCTGCTGCTACCTGCTGTGTTGATACGGCGCGCCGGCCAGTGGGACCCCGCGCCAACGCTGCGCGGCTCGTTTACCGAAGTATTGAAAGTAGTGACCGCTTTCACGCTGGCGCATTCCATCACGCTAACCCTGGCTGCCCTGCAGATCATCAGCTTGCCATCCCGGCTGGTGGAGTCGGTGATTGCAGCGTCTGTTGTGCTCGCCGCTCTGAACAACTTGCGCGGCACAGTCGACAAACGCCGATGGGTCATGGCTTTTTCGTTTGGTCTGATTCATGGATTTGGCTTTGCGTCGGTCCTGGCTGACCTGGGTTTGCCGCAAGGTGCGCTGACGCTCGCGCTGGTGGGCTTCAACGGCGGCGTGGAGCTGGGTCAACTGGCCATCGTGGCCGTGTTTTTGCCGCTCGCGTTCTATTTGCGTGCCACCAGGTTCTACCGGGTCGGCGTGCTGACTGGCGGCTCAATACTGGTGGCCGTGCTGGCATCGTGGTGGCTGGTACAGCGCGTTTTTGAGTTATAAAACAGTCAGAAGCCAATAAAAACGTGCGCGAACAGCTACATTATCGATAGCAAATTAGTCCACTGCGGGCGCTATCAGTTCTGCATACTGGTAGAGTGACTCCAGCATCGCCTGTGCTTTCTCGCTAGCAGTTTCAGACAGAGCGTCTATCTGGGCGAAAAACGCATCCACATTGCGCGCGCCTCCCTCACCTTCCAGCAGTCTGGCGGCCCGATGCGCGTCCCACGCCTGGACTTCATCAGGTTTAAGGGTTTCTGCAAAATTGCGTGCACGGTAACGAAACACCAGCTCAGCGAGGCGATCATCATCAAATCCTACACGGCTAACGGCCAGCTCGGCGGGTGACAGCTCACGCAGCTGGTTGAGCCTGCGACGGTCAGCATTGCCAATGAATCCGCCGTACAGGTCTTCATCGACATCCCGCGTGGGTGCTTTCGGGCGGTTAAAGAGTTCTGGCCAGATGGCGCTCATATCGGGCAAGGCCCGGGCTTTGTCGGCATTCGCCATTGCCGCAGGTATGTCGATACCCCATTCGGTCGCCATCTCATCGGTCAGGGTTTTGAGCTTTTTTACCACCATCGGTGACTTGTTCAAATGCACCGACTTGAGAGGCAGACGCTGCACACCTTCGGGCAAATCAGCCTGCCGGGTAAAGAGCCTTTCGCGCAGGGTGGCTACAGACAGCAAGGGTAGCTCGCTCGGGTCATAGGCCAGGTCCCAAGCCAGTACCTCGTTTTTATTGCTCGGGTGGGTGGCCAGCGGCCACATGACAGCCAGGCAGCCGCGCTCTGGCGCAAACATGCCGGAGACGTGCAAAAACGGCTGGGCGCTTTGCGGGCTGGCAGGCAAGCCCAGTTCCTCAAGAACCCGGTCTTTATTGTGCAACCCGAGGCAAAACTCAAACAGCTTGGGCTGGGCGCTGCGAATCAACCGCGCCAGCGCAATCGTGGCCCGCACGTCTGACAGTGCATCATGCGCGGTTTCGTGCAACAAGCCGTTGGCTCTGGCCAGGTCTTCGAGTCTGAAGCTGGGGCGGGTTGCGTTCACGTCGTTAGGCTTGCGGTCATCCGGTTTACGCGGCCAGACAAGGCCTTGCGGGCGTAGCGCATAGGCCATGCGCACCACGTCCTGAATGTCCCACCGGCCGCAGCCGTTTTGCCACTCGCGTGCGTAAGGGTCGATCAAATTGCGCCAAAACAGGTAGCGCGTGACTTCATCGTCAAAACGAATGGAGTTGTAGCCCACCCCAATCGTGCCGGGCTCGGCCAACAGCGCTTCAATACGGGCAGCGAATTCATGCTCAGGCACGCCACGCTCCAAGCACAGCTGCGGCGTGATGCCTGTCAGCAGGCACGACTCAGCGTCGGGCAAATAATCGTTCGCTGGCTGGCAATACAGCATGACCGGCTCGCCGATTTCATTCAGTTCAGCATCGGTACGAATGCCCGCAAACTGCGCGGGCCGCTCACGCCTGGGGTTCAGGCCAAAGGTTTCGTAGTCATGCCATAAAAAGGTGTGCACCGCGGTCGTAGGAGCCATATTTTGCGTTTTTTTATGCTTTTTAGGGTATCAAATAATGCTCTAGGTCAATAGATATGTGCGCGAGCAGCTCCTGTTACTGTAGCGCCATGAAAAAAGCCGCTAGCGTGATGCTAACGGCTTTTTAAGGGCACCAGAGCCAAGCCACCAGGCTTTAACTCGCTTCAGCCGATTCTGGCTCAGACTTGGTTTTGCTCTCTTTCTTGGGCAGCGGTTGAATGTCAAGCAGCACTTCGCCGTCTTCCACGCCTTTTTCGTCGGCAGTGACCTTCATGTCCACCGTCAGGCGGCCGCCGTCCATCAGGCGGCCAAACAGCAGCTCATCAGCCAGCGCACGACGAATGGTGTCTTGAATCAAACGCTGCATTGGCCGTGCACCCATCAGTGGGTCAAAACCTTTTTTACCAAGGTACTTGCGCAGCGTGTCGGTGAAGGTGACTTCAACCTTCTTCTCGGCCAGTTGCGTCTCAAGCTGCAGCAAAAACTTGTCAACCACGCGCAAAATAACAGTCTCGTCCAGCGCCTTGAAGCTGACAGTGGCGTCCAGCCGGTTGCGGAACTCTGGCGTGAACAGCCGCTTGATGTCGGCCATCTCATCGCCTGCTTCGCGGGGATTGGTAAAGCCGATCGAGGCCTTGTTCATCGTCTCAGCACCAGCGTTGGTGGTCATGACGATGATGACGTTTCTGAAGTCAGCCTTGCGCCCGTTGTTATCCGTCAGCGTGCCATGGTCCATCACCTGAAGCAGCACATTGAAGATGTCCGGGTGGGCTTTTTCAATCTCATCGAGCAGCAACACGCAATGCGGCTTTTTGGTCACCGCTTCGGTCAACAGGCCGCCCTGATCGAACCCCACATAGCCGGGAGGCGCACCAATCAGGCGACTGACGGCATGGCGCTCCATGTACTCGCTCATGTCAAAGCGAATCAGCTCAATGCCCATGATGTAGGCCAACTGCTTGGCGGCTTCGGTCTTGCCAACGCCGGTGGGGCCGCTGAACAGGAAGGAACCAATCGGCTTGTCGTCTTTGCCCAGGCCGGAGCGCGCCATTTTGACAGCGCTTGCCAGCACGTCGAGTGCCTTGTCCTGGCCAAACACCACGCTTTTCAAATCGCGTTCTAGCGTCTTCAGCTTGCCCCGATCGTCGTTCGACACATTGGCGGGCGGAATGCGTGCGATCTTGGCGACGATCTCTTCGACCTCGGTTTTAGTAATGATTTTCTTGCGCTTGGACGGCGGCAAAATGCGCTGGGCAGCGCCTGCTTCATCGATGACATCAATTGCCTTGTCGGGCAGGTGGCGGTCATTGATATATTTGGCGCTCAATTCAGCCGCCGCCTGCAGCGCAGCCACGGCGTACTTCACGCTGTGGTGCTCTTCAAAACGTGATTTGAGTCCTTTCAGAATATCCACCGTTTCTTGCACAGTAGGCTCAACCACATCGACCTTCTGGAAGCGGCGTGACAACGCTGCGTCCTTTTCAAAAATGCCACGATATTCAGTAAAGGTGGTGGCACCGATGCATTTGAGCTGACCGGAGCTAAGCGCCGGCTTGAGCAAATTGGACGCATCGAGCGTGCCGCCAGACGCCGCACCTGCACCAATCAGCGTGTGAATTTCGTCGATGAACAAGATACCGTTGGGCTTGTCTTTAAGCGACTTCAAAACGCCCTTCAAACGCTGCTCAAAATCACCGCGGTATTTGGTACCGGCCAGCAAGGCGCCCATGTCGAGTGAATACACCTGTGCTTCAGCCAAAATTTCAGGCACATCTTTTTGCGTGATGCGCCAGGCCAAACCCTCGGCAATCGCGGTTTTACCGACGCCTGCCTCACCCACCAACAACGGGTTATTTTTGCGGCGGCGGCAGAGGATTTGAATGACCCGCTCGACTTCAAAATGCCGACCAATCAGCGGGTCAATCTTGCCGTCTTTGGCGAGCTGGTTCAGGTTTTGCGTGTACTGTTCAAGCGGAGACTGCTTTTCGTTCTTTTCAGCGCCGGCTTCTTCATTTTCAGCTGCGCTTTCACCGGCTTTGGCTGGCTCGGGTGGGTCGCTCTTTTTGATGCCGTGCGCAATAAAATTGACAACGTCCAGGCGTGTGACGCCCTGCTGGTGGAGGTAGTACACCGCGTGTGAATCTTTTTCACCAAAAATAGCGACCAGCACATTGGCGCCAGTGACTTCTTTTTTACCATTACCGGTGGACTGCACATGCATGATGGCGCGCTGAATGACACGCTGGAAACCCAGCGTAGGCTGCGTGTCCACATCATCGGTACCGGCGACTTGCGGCGTGTTGTCTTTGATGAAATTGGCGAGCGATTTGCGTAAATCATCGACGTTAGCCGAACATGCGCGCAACACCTCTGCTGCGCTGGGGTTGTCAAGCAGTGCCAGCAGCAAATGCTCAACAGTGATGAATTCGTGGCGTTGTTGACGTGCTTCAACAAAGGCCATGTGCAAGCTGACTTCTAGTTCCTGGGCAATCATTTGGTTTCCTTTAGCTTGCTACTTTAATAAATTACCTGATGCTTCAAATATTGGCGACTGATTCGTGCATTTCAATAGGCCGGTTGCACCACTTACTCAAGCGGTTCGCTAACACACTGTAATGGATGTCCGTGCTTGCGGGCTGCCTCGGATACCTGATCAACCTTGGTGGCAGCCACGTCTTTTGAAAAAACACCGCAAACGCCTTTGCCATCAAGGTGAATTTTTAGCATGATTTGCGTGGCGGTTTCGCGGTCTTTGTTAAAAAATTCCTGAATCACCATGACCACGAACTCCATCGGCGTGTAGTCATCGTTCAGCACTACCACCTGGTACATCTGCGGGGGCTTGGTTTTTTGCGGCCGTCGCTCTAGCAACACGGTGCCGCCATCGTCATTCTCAGGCTTGTAGGTGGGAACGGGGTTGCCGGGAGTTTTGGGGGATTTCGTTGCCATAAATTTCATTCTAGCCATCGGTAACGCTTTTTGCGCTGGGAGTTTGAATAAGCCAATAAAAAACCGCCGCGGGATGACTCCCGGGCGGTTTGTTCATTTACTCAAGTTGAGGATGAATTACATGTTTTCAATCATGACCTGGCCAAAACCTGAGCAACTGACCTGGGTTGCGCCTTCCATCAGGCGGGCAAAGTCATAGGTAACTTTCTTTGATGCGATTGATTTTTCCATCGAACTGATGATCAGGTCAGCCGCTTCAAACCAGCCCATGTGGCGCAGCATCATTTCAGCCGACAAGATCTCGGAACCCGGGTTCACGTAATCTTTGCCAGCATATTTAGGCGCTGTGCCGTGGGTTGCTTCAAAGCAGGCCACCGTGTCAGACAAATTGGCGCCCGGTGCGATGCCAATCCCACCAACCTGTGCGGCCAGCGCATCAGAAACATAGTCGCCATTCAAATTAAGCGTAGCTACAACCGAATATTCAGCCGGGCGGAGCAGAATTTGCTGCAAAAATGCATCAGCAATCACGTCTTTAACGATGATATCGTTACCCGTTTTCGGATTTTTGAACTTGCACCAAGGGCCGCCGTCAATCAGTTCAGCACCAAATTCTTTTTGTGCCAGGCCGTAAGCCCAATCACGAAAAGCGCCTTCGGTGTACTTCATGATGTTGCCTTTGTGAACGATGGTCACACTGGGCTTGTCGTTGTCGATGGTGTACTGAATGGCTTTCCTCATCAGGCGCTCGGTGCCTTCGCTGGACACCGGCTTGATGCCGATGCCGGACGTATTGGGAAAACGAATTTTCTTGACGCCCATTTCGTCTTGCAAGAACTTGATGAGTTTTTTAACCTTGTCGCTGCCCGCCTCAAACTCAATACCTGCATAAATGTCTTCGGAATTCTCGCGAAAGATCACCATATTGGTTTTTTGTGGCTCCTTGACAGGTGATGGCACGCCCTTGAAATACTGGATGGGGCGCAGACACACGTACAAATCCAGCTCTTGGCGCATCGCGACATTCAAGCTGCGAATGCCGCCACCCACAGGGGTGGTCAGCGGGCCTTTGATAGACACCACATAGTCGCGCACAGCGTGCAGGGTTTCTTCAGGCAACCATACGTCGGGACCGTAGACTTTGGTTGATTTTTCACCAGCATAAACTTCCATCCAGTGGATTTTTTTCTTGCCGCCATAGGCTTTGGCCACTGCAGCGTCGACTACTTTCAGCATCACAGGGGTGATGTCCTGGCCTGTACCGTCACCTTCAATGAACGGGATCACTGGTTCATCGGGCACATTCAGGGAGTTGTCAGCGTTGACCGTGATTTTTTGGCCCTGTTTGGGAATGACGATGTGCTTGTACATGTTTAAAGAGTCTCCAGGAAAGTGCAGTGAAGGTGTTTGTTGATGCGCTCAAGACGACATTTAACGACGATTTAGGTGAAAACCCCTAAATTCTAGCCGTAAATCCATCAAGGTAAATAAATGTTCAACAGCGTGTCAACCGATTGCAAAGGGGTCTCGTTACGGATAGGCCTCCGAAAATTTCGGGGTAATTTCTCCAATAACGTTATTTCAGGAACCTCCAAATGAACAAAATTCTTGCTGCACTGATCACCGGCCTGTTTGCGGCCTCTACCTTTGCCGCTTCGCACGCTGGCGCACCTATGGCTGCTGATGCCAAGCCCGCAATGCCAGCCACGCCTGCCAAGCCAGCTATGCCG
>Ga0123339_10002219_pt1 | contig 13164 bp, 7 predicted proteins | sample lystaG_FD_89956 | JGI IMG/M metagenome (GOLD analysis project Ga0123339, IMG submission 89956) | Glacier valley bacterial and archeal communities from Borup Fiord, Nunavut, Canada, to study Microbial Dark Matter (Phase II) -... | ecosystem: Environmental > Aquatic > Freshwater > Ice > Glacier ... | reverse complement strand
CAACAACTGATTGCCGGTCCCGGTGTCTACATTTGCGACGAATGCGTCGAACTGTGCAACGAGATCATCGAGGAGCGTCTGGCCGAAGCCGGCGAAGAGTCGTCCAGCGAGTTCGAGCTCCCGAAGCCTCGCGAGATCTTCAACTTCCTCGAGGAGTATGTGATCGGCCAGGAGGCCGCAAAGAAGGCGCTCTCGGTCGCGGTCTACAACCATTACAAGCGCATCCGCGCCCGCAACACGATCACATCGGCGGATGCCGTCATCGACGACGTGGAGATCGCCAAGTCGAACATTCTGCTCATCGGTCCCACCGGTTGTGGCAAGACCTACCTCGCCCAGACGCTGGCGAAGCGACTCAATGTGCCTTTCGCCGTGGCGGACGCGACGGCGCTCACCGAGGCTGGTTACGTCGGGGAAGACGTGGAAAACATCCTCCTCAAGCTCATTCAAGCCGCGGACTACGACGTGAAGCGCGCCGAGACCGGCATCATCTACATCGACGAGATCGACAAGATCGCCCGCAAGGCCGAGAACCCGTCCATCACCCGGGATGTCTCGGGCGAGGGCGTGCAGCAGGCACTTCTCAAGATTCTCGAGGGTACCGTCGCTTCTGTTCCACCGCAGGGTGGCCGCAAACATCCGCACCAGGAGTTCATTCAGGTCGACACCACCAACGTTCTCTTCATCGTGGCCGGTGCATTCGCGGGGCTCGAAGAGATCATTTCCCAGCGTGCGGGCAAGAAGGGCATCGGCTTTGGTGCCCCCCTGCACAGCAAGGGTGACGACGTGAACCTCTTCGGCGAAGTGTTGCCGGAAGATTTGCACAAATTCGGGCTGATCCCCGAATTCATCGGCCGCCTTCCTGTCGTCGCGACTGTGACGCCCCTCGACCAGGCAGCTCTCATGGAGATTCTCACCAAACCGAAAAATGCACTCGTGCGGCAATACCAGCGCATGTTCGACCTCGACGGCGTGATCCTCGACTTCGAAGACGACGCGCTTGAAGCGATCGCTGATCTGGCGGTGCTCCGCCAGACCGGCGCCCGCGGTCTCCGCTCGATCATGGAGGAAGTGCTGGGTCCGATAATGTTCGACGTTCCCTCGAATGAAGAAATCGCCAGAGTCATTGTCACGAAGGCCGCGGTGCTCGAAAATGCCTTGCCGACAATCGTGAATCACAAGCCCGCGCGCCAGGAAAAGTCCGCCTGACTCGCTCGGGTTGCCTGATGGTGACTCGGATGCCAGCGGTTTGCGGCTGGTCGTGATGTACCCGGCGTTCTGTGGTGCTTGCGGTTCTGTGCTGCTTGCGGTTCTGTGCGGCTTGCGGTTCTGTGCTGCTTGCGATTCCGTGGCTATCGGCGGTTCCGTGGTGCTTGTTGGATCTCTGAGGCGCGGCGGTTTTGTGTCACTCGGTGGGTTTCTGCGGTGCTCAGTAGCATTCTGCGGTGCTCGGTAGCATTCTGCGACGTGAGGCTGACTTGCGTGGTGCTCCGCGTGCGAAATGCAGGACCAGACGTTACGGCTGCGGCTGCTGAGGCACTCCTGCCACTCTGACGCGGTGCTTCCTGCATTTGCGACAGGGTGCGGAGCGGATGCTGCGGCACGGGCACGGGCACGGGCACGGGACGCAGCTGCTAGCCGTAGGCAAGCGCCGTGAGCGCGGGCCTGAGCCGCAGGCGCGCGCGCCCCTAGGATGAGGGCACCGCCCGAAACGAGAGAGCCCGATAGCCCATAGTCCAGCCGATCATCGCGGGAATCGTCGCCGCCATCACTGGGTTCTCCAGTTCATTCGCGATCGTGCTCGCCGGGCTCGCCGCCGTCGGAGCGACACAGTCCCAATCGGCATCCGGCTTGCTGGTGATCTGTGTCGTGCAGGGCCTGCTCTCGATCGTTTTGAGCGCCGTATATCGGGTGCCGGTGAAGTTTGCCTGGAGTACTCCCGGGGCCGCGCTCCTCGTTGCGACAGCGGGAGTGACCGGGAGGTTCGGCGAAGCTGTGGCGGCGTTCATCGTTGCCGCGTCACTCATCCTGCTCGTGGGGCTGTGGCCGGTACTTGAGCGAATCATCGCGCGCATTCCTCGACCGGTCTCGAGTGCGATGTTGGCCGGCATTCTGCTTCCGTTGTGCCTCGCCCCGGTGAAGGCGGCGGTCGCAATCCCGCTGCTGGCGATCCCCGTCATCCTGATCTGGTTGGTGTTGTACCGACTGGCGCCGCGGTGGGCGGTCCCTGCAGCTATCGCACTCGCCGGCGTACTGCTCGCGGTCACCGCGGGATCCGGATGGCTCGCCGGTGCGCACCTCGCACCGCTGCTCGTGTTCGTGGCACCGGTCTTCGATCCTCTCGTGGTTGTGAGCCTTGCAATTCCCCTGTTCATCGTCACGATGGCCGGGCAGAACATCCCCGGTGCCGCCATCCTCAGCAACTTCGGCTATCACGTTCCGGTGCGTTCGGCGCTCGTTTCATCGGGGGTGTTATCCGGTGTCGGCGCGATGTTTGGTGGCATCACCGTCAACCTCGCGGCACTCACGCAGGCGCTTACGGCCGGCCCTGAGGCATCACCGGATCGATCTCAACGTTGGATCGCATCCGTTGCGGCGGGGGGAACCTACATCGCCCTCGGGCTCCTCGCCGGGGTCGCGACGGCATTCGTTATTGCTTCACCACCTCTACTCATCGAAGCGGTGGCGGGGCTCGCATTACTCAGCGCTCTCATCGGTGCAGTGGTTGCGGCGGTAGCGGATGCCGCTCACCGGCTCGCTGCGATTCTCACGTTCCTGGTGACGGCTTCCGGAATCGTCGTTGGGGGCGTCGGCTCGGCGTTCTGGGGGCTGCTGGTCGGAGGCGTCGTCATGTTGTGGCTCAGTTGGGGTCGACGTCGGGCAACAGCACCGCGCCCGTGAGTGACGCCCGCCCGTAGGAGACACTCGCGCGCAAACGTGCGGTCGCTCGTGTCACCCGGGGGCGCAGAGAGCTCGGGTGCACCCCACATCGCGGCGCAAATGGCGCAGGCAGGCTTGACTCTAGGCGCCGAGCAACCCCCGGCGTTTGAGCAGCGGCTCGATCACGGCATCTCGGCCGCGGAAGTCGCGGTATGCCTCGAGCGGATCCTTCGACCCACCCACGCCGAGCAGCCGGGCACGAAAGCGGTCGCCGTTCTCGCGCGTGAGGCCACCGTTCTCGGTGAACCAGTCGACGGTGTCGGCATCGAGCACCTCGCTCCAGATGTAGGAGTAGTAGCCCGCGTCGTATCCGCCAGAGAAGGTGTGGGCGAAATAGGCGCTCGAATACCGCGTCGGCACGGCTGGATTGTCGAGTCCGACCGCGGCGAGAGCCTCGGCTTCGAACTCGGCCACGTCGTTTACGGTGTCGTCCGCGGAGAGTCGATGCCAGGCCTGGTCGAGCATCGCGGCGGCGAGATACTCGCAGGTTTTGAAGCCCTCATTGAAGGCGGACGACGCTTGAATCTTCTCCACGAAAGCCACGGGCATCGGCTCATTGGTCTGATAGTGAATGGCATAGTTTGCGATGATCTCCGGCCAGAGCATCCACATCTCGTTCACCTGGCTCGGAAACTCCACGAAGTCGCGGAACACGTTGGTTCCGGCGAATTTCGGGTAGGTGACGCGTGCGAACAGCCCGTGCAGGGCGTGTCCGAACTCGTGAAAGAAGGTGTTCACTTCATCGTAGGTAAGGAGGGTGGGTTCGCCCACGGCCGGTTTCGGCACGTTGAGGTTGTTCACGACGGTCACGGGCTGGTCGAGCAGCGAGTTCTGCGAGATGAGGGGATTCATCCACGCCCCGCCGCGCTTCGAGTCGCGAGTGTAGAGGTCGAGCACGTAGAGACCCACCGGGGACCCGTCGTCGTTGCGCACCTCGAAGACGCGGGCATCCGGATGGTACGCCTGAAGGTCTTCCCGCTCGGCGAAAGTGACCCCGTAGACCTGGGTCGCGGCGAAAAACACCCCGTCCTGCAGAACCCGTTCCGCTTCAAAATAGGGACGCATCTGCGCGGTATCGACGTCGTACTTGGCGATGCGTACCTTTTCGGCGTAGAACGCCCAGTCGGAGGCGGTGATCGGCTCGCCGTCGGCGACCTGCAATTGCAGGTCAGCCTGCTCGGTCCGTGCGTTGCGCGCCGCCACCGGGGCAAGCCGGCCGAGCATCGCGGCTACCGCTTCTGGGGTCTTCGCCGTCTCGTCGGCGGTCACGTACGCCGCATGATTGCTGAAGCCGAGAAGACGAGCTCGCTTGGCGCGAAGACGGGTGATCTCGAGCACCAGTTCGCGATTATCATTGGCTCCCTCGTGGCTGCCGCGAGCTCGCGAGGCATCCATGATCCGGGCCCGCACAGCAGGGTTGGTGAGAGTGTCGAGATACGGATGACCGGTCGGCAGCACCAGCGTCACGAGGTACTTACCTGCAAGACCACGTTCTTTCGCGGCTTCCGCGGCTGCGGAGATCTCACCGGCTTCAAGACCGTCGAGGTCGACGACATCGTCGATCACTATGGCCAGCTCATTGGTGTCGGCGAGGAGGTTCTTCTCGAAACGTGTCGTCAGGGTGGACAGCTTCTGGTTGAACTCTCGCAGCTTCGTCTTCTCGACCTCGTCGAGTCCGGCGCCGGCGAGCGTGAACTCTGCGTAATAGCGCTCGACCAGGTAACGGGACTCGTGGTCGAGGTCGAGTTCGGCGAGTTGGTCGTGAATGGTTGTGATGCGCCGGTAGAGCTTTGCATCGAGCTTGATCGCGTCGGAGTGCGCGGCTAACAGGGGAGCAATCTCTTCTTCGAGTTCGTTGGTGAAGTCGGTGCTGTCGGCCGAACTCTTGTTGAAGAACACAGTCGCAACTCTCTCGAGGGTCTGGCCGGACCTCTCGAGCGCGATCAGTGTGTTCTCGAAGGTGGGCTGTCCGTTTTCGCCGGTGATGTGGGCGATCTCCGCGAGCTGCTCCGCGAAACCATGGTCGAAAGCGGGGCGATAGTGGTCATTCGTGATGTCCGCGAATGGCGGGAGACCGTAGGGGAGTCGACTTGGGGTAAAAAAGGGATTCAGTTCAACCATCCCTTCAGCCTAAGGCGCCGTCGTGCGCGCACCCTCAGGCGCCGCAGTGCACGCCGTCAGATCACTGGCGCACTCAATCGGCGTCAGTCGGTCGACGCAACCACGAAGACTTCGCCACCTGTGTAGCGGATGACCGTGCCATCGTCGAGCTCAACCACCGGGTTGCCCTCGAGCCAGGTGAGAGTCCACCGCAGCAGGCTCGTGTCGATTCCTTCGAGCTCGGCTTCGATCGTCTTTACGGCGTCGACGACGAGCTGCGGTAAGCGGGCGGGAGTCTCGGCACCCACGGCCCAGCGCGTTCCCATCTGCATGATCAACCCTCCACGGCTGGCGCGACAACATCGGCGAGTACGACGTTGCCCACGGTGATCGCGGGTGCCTCTATGAAGTCGATGGTGGCGATACGACCCACATCGCGAAGGTCGTCGAGGGCGAGACGCAGCTGAGCCGGCCCGCTGATGGATGCCGACGTGACATCCGCTTTCTGCGACGCTCTTGCGTCGGTCTTCGCGCGGCGGATGCCGATGAGCGCCTCGCCGACGAGAGCCAAAAGCCCGGTCGGTTGGACATCGGTTGGGGCGGTGGGCCATTCCGACACGTGCACTGAGCCGTCATGGGTCCACGACCACACCTCTTCGGTCGCGAAGGGGATGAATGGCGCGAACAGGCGCAGCATCACCTCGAGCGCCGTGCGAAGCGCGATGACGGCTGAGGCTTGGCCTTCCGGGGAATCGGTCGAGTAGACACGTTCCTTCACCAGCTCGAGGTAGTCGTCGCAGAAAGTCCAGAAGAACTTCTCGGTGACTTCGAGCGCTTTCGCATGGTCGAAGGATTCGAAGGCTGCGGTCGCCGCGGCTACGACAGTCGATAGCTCGGCGAGCATGTCGATATCCAGGGGCTTATCGATGGGGTCTGTCGGGCCTTCCGCGAGCGCTTCGACTGGCGCCGGAAACCCGTAGACAAACTTGGCGGCGTTCAGCACTTTGATCGCGAGGCGTCGACCGATCTTGATCTGCTTGGGGTTCTGTGGGTCGAAGGCCGCGTCTGTACCTAGCCGGCTCGAGGCCGCCCAGTAGCGCACGGCATCCGATCCGTGTTCGTCGAGCATGCCAGCGGGGGTGACTACGTTTCCCTTGGACTTCGACATCTTCTTGCGGTCGGGGTCCACGATAAAGCCGGAGATACCGGCGTTTTTCCACGGCACGCTGCCGTTTTCGAGTTCGGCGCGGAGCATCGTGGAGAAGAGCCAGGTGCGAATGATGTCCTGGCCCTGGGAACGAAGTGAATAGGGGAACACGAGGTTGAACAGCTCCGGATCCCGCTCCCAGCCACCCGCAATCTGCGGGGTGAGCGAGGAGGTGGCCCAGGTGTCCATGATGTCGACTTCACCGATGAAACCGCCGGGCTTGCCTCGCTGGCTCTCGTCGAATCCGGGGGCGGGAGCGGATGCCGGATCCACCGGGAGTGCGTCCTCGCTCGGCACGATAACCGCGCCCTTTTCGCCCTCGGCATCCAGTGCGTACCAGACCGGGATGGGTACACCGAAGAATCGCTGGCGGGAGATGAGCCAGTCGCCGGTGAGGCCGTTGACCCAGTTGTCGTAGCGCACCCGCATGAAGTCCGGAGCGAAGTTGACCTCGCGGCCACGCTCGAGCAGGGTATCGCGCAGTGCATCGTCGCGGGCACCGTTGCGGATGTACCATTGGCGGGTCGACACGATCTCGAGCGGCTTATCGCCTTTTTCGAAGAACTTGACCGCGTGCATCATCGGTTTCGGGTCACCGATCATCTCGCCACTGGCCTTCAGCAGCTCCACGGTCTTCGCCTTCGCGCTGAAGACCGTCTTACCCGCCAGCTCGGCGTAGGCCGCGAGCGGACCGTCGCCGGTGATCGCCTCGGGCGCATCCGCCACGATTCGTCCATCGCGGCCGATGATGGTGCGGTTTGGCAGGTCTAGCTCGCGCCACCAGACCACGTCGGTCACGTCGCCAAAGGTGCACACCATCGCGATGCCCGAACCCTTGTCTTTCTGGGCGAGGTGGTGCGCACGCACGGGCACCTCGACGCCAAACAGGGGGGTCTTCACAATGCTGCCGAACAAGTGTTGATACCGCTCGTCGTCCGGATGCGCCACCAGCGCCACGCAGGCCGCCAACAACTCGGGGCGGGTGGTCTCGATAAAGATATCTCCGCTTGCGTTTTCCGAAGTCGGCACGGCATGGAACGCGAGGCGGTGATACGCCGCTGGCTGCTCCTTATCCTCGAGCTCGGCCTGGGCAACGGCGGTGCGAAACGTTACGTCCCACAGGGTCGGGGCATCCGCCTGGTAAGCCTCACCGCGGGCCAGATTTCGCAGGAATGCGCGTTGGGCTGCGGTCTGGGCATCGTCGCCGATGGTGCGGTAGCTCTGCGTCCAATCGACGCTGAGTCCGAGCTTGCGCCAGACATCTTCGAACTGCTTCTCGTCTTCCACGGTAAGGCGCTCGCACAATTCGATGAAATTGCGCCGGGACACCGGCAACTGGTCTGCGGCTTTGGATGACGCGTTGTCTCCGCCTTGGAGCGGTGGGGTGAAGTCGGAATCATAGGGCAGCGTTGGGTCGCAGCGCACGCCATAGTAGTTTTGCACGCGGCGTTCAGTGGGAAGGCCGTTGTCGTCCCAGCCCATCGGATAGAAGATATTCTTGCCCTGCATGCGCTGGTAGCGCGCGATGAGGTCCATGTGGGTGTAGCTGAAAACGTGCCCGATATGCAGGCTTCCGGATGCCGTGGGCGGCGGGGTATCGATGGAGAAGACAGTGTCCTTGGTGGCGTTGGCCCGGTCAAACCGGTGCGTGCCAGCGGACTCCCATGATGCATCCCATTTGGCTTCGAGACCTTCGAGGGCGGGCTTATCGGGGATCTCACTGCGCGAGATTTCAGACGCCATGGCGTGCTCCGGTTCTGTATATACGGCACCGAGTCGATGAAGAGGTGCCTGAATGTAGGGGATGGCTAACTCTACAGGCGGGCCTGTCAGGGGATTGCGGCCACCAGTCCGGCCACCACTCCGGCCACCAGCCGACTCGACAGCAACTGAGCGCGGGCGGCGCTCTTGCTGGGCATGGGTCGAAGGATCTGTAGGGGGTCTCTGCTGGCGGGTGGCTTCAGCCAGTACGCCGATCCATTTGGTGGCAACCCAGGGGGTGATCTCGCCCGGTCTCTTCTCTGAAAGGAGGGACTCAGGGTGCCAGGTGGCAGCGAGGACCTGCGGGTAATCATCTCCGACATGAGGGTCGAGGTAGGTCAGCTCGGCTTCGACGGTGCCCTAGACCTGGGTTCCGCTAAAGACCGGCTGAGTGTTCACTGACACGGTTGCGGCGCTACAGCCGGTCGCGATGAGGGAGCCTGCCAGAATGAGAAAGCCTGCCAAGAAGAGAAAGGCAGGGGGCGAAGCGTTTTACGCAGGAACACTCCGCCGCCGCTATTATTGCACTCAGTACACTATTGGCCCCGTCCGGAGGAACTGATGGTCCCAGCCGCACAGAACGCCGTTGGTCGCCCGCGCGTATCGTCTCGCGCCGTCATCGAAGATGCGGCCGCAGAACTGTTTCTCGAGAACACGTACGCGCAGACCACCATCGAGCAAATCACCCAGCGCGCCGGGGTGAGTCGTAATACTTTCTTCAATTACTTCGGCGCAAAGAGTGACGTGCTGTGGGTGGAGCTGGATGCCGCGATCGATCGTCTCGCCCTCGAGCTGCAGGAGGTGCCGCGGGGTCGCCCGGCGCTCGCCGAGATGCGTGCAGCGACCATCCGTGTCGTCTCGGACATCGGAGTGGACCGGGTGCCCCTTGCATTGACCCAGGACGATGTGATGGGCACCGCAGAGGAGACCCGGGTGTCCGGTCTCGCACGGCTCGCCCGTCGCTCCGACTTGATCGCCGACTTCCTGGCCTGGCAGCTGTACCGTTCCCCACACGATCTCCTCGTGCTCAGCGCGGCTAACGCTCTCTCCGGCGCGATCTCGGCCGCTTGGACGGTCTGGGCGCGAGACGGGATCGGGCGCCACCCACTGAACGAATACATGGCAGAGGCCTTCGACGTGATCTCGGCAGGGCTCGAGACCGCCCTGGAAAAGACATCGCTCACCGAGTAGCGTCGTGCTCGCAGAGCTGACCGCGGGCACGGTGAACGGCTCAAACCCAGTGGCGGGACGTTTGACCCTGTACTGGCGCGGATCGCGGGCGCAGAATTGCTGCCATGGGACATTGGATGGAACACAAGCGGCCCGAGCCCGCAGAAATCGCGCTGATCTCGATGCTGGCAATCTGGACTCTCGCCTGGAAGGGCGCCTCGCTCTGGCACGCGGCGAAGGATGACAGCAAGCCGTGGTTCATCGCCCTGCTGCTCAGCAACACCGCTGGACTGCTGGACGCGCTCTATATTTTTCGGGTCAGTCGCACGCGGAAATTGTCGGTGGAGGATGCCCTACGGGATGAGGACTACCCGCGGCAGGCCCACCGCGTCGAGGACTGAGCGTTCGGCCAACTGAGCGTTCGGCCAACTGAGCTCTAAGTCACGACCAGCGACGGTTCGTCGGGCGTCGACAGCGACAGCAGTGCCTCTTCGATGTGTTCGTTGTCGCGAAGGGATTCCTCGACGCGGCGAAGCGCGTAAGCCACATGGGTCTCAACCTCGTCACCGACGATGTCGACGGATGCGACGAGGAACACCCGGCGTGGTCCCACGAATTCGAGGTGCAGGTAAGTCACTCGTTCGATCTCGGGGCGGCTGAGCAACCCGGCAAGTACCTCGTTGCGCAGCCGCGCATCGGGCACCTCGCCGATAAGGAATCGCCGGTTACGGTCGATGAGCACGATGGCGACGATAGCGAGCAATATCCCGACCAGGATCGAACCGGCCGCATCGAAAGCCGCGAGTCCGGTCACCTGGTGCAACAGAATGCCGAGGAAGGCCACCACCAGTCCGATGAGAGCCGCAGCGTCTTCAGCGAATACGGCGCGCAGCGTGGCGTTCGAGCTAGTGAGGGCGTGAAAGGCGGTGCCGACGCCCCGGGTTTTTGCGCCGGTGCGAGCCTCGCGAAAGGCTTGGGTGAATGAGATGCTCTCGAGCACGAACGCCACGGCGAGCACAATGTAGGCAATTCCGAAGCTCGAGGCATCCTCCGGCGCGAAGAGCTGTTGGATGCCATGCCAGATCGAGACCACGGCACCGGCGGTGAAGACGCCGAAAGCGGCGAACATCGACCAGACGTAGGCCTCGCGGCCATAGCCGAGCGGATGCGGATCGTCTCGTTTCCGCATCGACCGCCGATCGGCTATCAGCAGGAAGATCTCGTTGCCGAAGTCGGCCCAGGAGTGCGCGGCCTCGGCGACCATCGAGGCGGATCCGGTGATCACCGATGCCACCGTCTTGGCGATCGCCACGAGCAGGTTGGCCCCGAGGGCGATCACGACCGTGAGCGATCCGCCTGCCGCTGAGCTTGGACCAGTTTCAGTGATCGGTTCAGTGGCCGGTTCAGTCATCGGTTTAGTCTGACATGTCGCGTAGAATCGAGGCCAACGATGTTGATCCGGCCATCACCGGGGAGTCTTCGGAAGAATGGCTGCCGTCCACAGATGGTTGCCGGGTAGAACCGAACGGGGCTGGCCCGTCATCGCCAACGAATAAGCGGTCGCCCTGCAAAGGGTGGCAAGCGGGGTGGTACCGCGCGATCCGAAATCGACTCTCAGATTGCGTCCTCGTCCAGTTGAACGTGCGATCTGGAGAGACATGACCTACCCCTTGACCGACGGCTCGAGTGCTGAAGAGGCCGGACTGAGCGCCTCTCCCGACTTTCCAACAATCGAGAACGGCATCCTCGCCTTTTGGAAGAGGGATGACACCTTCCAGGCATCCATCGACCAGCGTGTGGGCTGCCAAGAGTGGGTCTTCTATGACGGCCCGCCCTTCGCCAATGGCCTCCCGCACTACGGGCACTTGCTCACCGGCTATGCCAAAGACCTGTTTCCGCGTTACCAGACCATGCGCGGCAAGCTCGTAAATCGACGATTCGGCTGGGACACCCACGGGCTCCCCGCCGAGCTCGAAGCCATGCGCCAGCTCGGCATCACCGAGAAGCGTCAGATCGAAGAGATGGGCATCGCCACCTTCAACGAAAAGGCGCGTGAGTCGGTGCTCGAGTACACCCACGAGTGGGAGGACTACGTCACCCGCCAGGCCCGCTGGGTTGACTTCGAGAACGACTATAAAACCCTCGATATCACCTTCATGGAATCGGTGATCTGGGCCTTCAAGCAGCTGTACGACAAGGGCTTGGCCTATGAGGGTTTCCGTGTGCTTCCGTACTGCTGGCATGACGAAACTCCTCTGTCCAATCACGAGTTGCGTATGGATGACGACGTCTACCGCATGCGGCAAGACCAGTCTGTGACCGTCACATTCCCCCTCGACGGACCGAAGGCGGAAACCCTCGGACTGACCGGCGTCAAGGCGCTCGCCTGGACGACTACGCCGTGGACACTGCCGACCAACCTCGCTCTGGCTGTCGGGCCGGCCATCATGTACGCCGTCGTTCCGAGCGGACCGCTCGGGGCATCCGATGGTTCGGCGGATGGTGTGGCCGAGTTCCTGCTCGCGGCAGACACTGTTGCGAATTATCCGAAGGACCTTGGCTACGACTCGGCCGAGTCCGCCGTCGCGGCGATCAGTCGCACACTGCTCGGAGCCGAGCTCGGCGGAATCACCTACGCGCGGCTCTGGGACTATTACGCCGACACGGAAACTTGGGGTACCGAGAATGCCTGGCAGGTCCTCGTGGCCGAGTACGTCGCCACCGGCGAGGGCACTGGCATCGTGCACCAGGCGCCCGCCTACGGTGAAGACGACCAGATCACCTGTGCCGCGGCCGGCATTCCGGTGATCGTCTCCGTCGACGACGGGGGAAAATTCCTTCCCCAGATCGCGGATGTCGCGGGACTGCAGGTCTTCGATGCCAATAAGCCGCTCGTGCAAAAGCTACGCGCCGACGGCCGTCTGCTTCGTGTGGCGAGCTACGAGCACAGTTACCCGCACTGCTGGCGCTGCAAGAATCCGCTCATCTACAAGGCCGTGTCGAGCTGGTTCGTGAGCGTCACCAAGTTTCGCGACCGCATGGGGGAGCTCAACAAGCAGATCAACTGGGTGCCCGACAACGTGAAAGACGGCCAGTTCGGCAAGTGGCTTTCCAACGCCAGGGACTGGTCAATCTCGCGCAACCGCTATTGGGGATCACCGATCCCGATCTGGAAGAGCGACGACCCGGAGTATCCGCGTGTGGACGTCTACGGCTCGCTCGCCGAGCTCGAAGCCGACTTCGCCGATCTTCCGCGTAACTCAGCCGGCCAACCGGATCTGCACCGGCCCTTCATCGATGAGCTCACGCGCCCGAATCCCGATGACCCCACGGGCAGGTCGACGATGCGTCGGATCGAAGACGTGCTCGACGTGTGGTTCGACTCCGGGTCGATGCCGTTCGCGCAGGTTCACTATCCCTTCGAGAACGCGCACGCCTTCGAGCAGCACAACCCCGCGGATTTCATCGTCGAGTACATCGGACAGACGCGCGGCTGGTTTTACATGCTGCACGTGTTGTCGACTGCGCTGTTCGACCGACCCGCTTTTCGCAACGTGATCAGTCACGGCATCGTGCTCGGCAGCGACGGCCAGAAGATGTCGAAGTCGCTCCGCAACTATCCGGACGTCTCTGAAGTCTTCGACCGCGACGGCGCGGATGCGATGCGCTGGTACCTGATGTCGTCTTCGGTGATCCGCGGTGGCAATCTCGTGGTGACCGAGGAGGGCATTCGGGAGGGAGTGCGCCAGCTCATGCTGCCACTCTGGAATAGCTATTACTTCTTCACGCTCTATGCCAACGCTGCCGCACACACCGCCACCCTTCGCACCGACTCGGCCGACGTGCTCGACCGCTACCTGCTCGCGAAGACCCGCCAGGTTATCGGCGATGTCACCCTGCACCTTGACAACCTGGACAGCCCGCTCGCCGCGAACGCGCTCCGCGATTTTGGCGACGTTCTCACCAACTGGTACGTGCGTCGCAGT
>Ga0123339_10002213_pt1 | contig 13181 bp, 11 predicted proteins | sample lystaG_FD_89956 | JGI IMG/M metagenome (GOLD analysis project Ga0123339, IMG submission 89956) | Glacier valley bacterial and archeal communities from Borup Fiord, Nunavut, Canada, to study Microbial Dark Matter (Phase II) -... | ecosystem: Environmental > Aquatic > Freshwater > Ice > Glacier ... | reverse complement strand
GGGCGGACACCAGCCCCTGGGCCTCGTAGAAGCGCAGGGCAGACGCGGCGAAGCCGCTGCGTTCGGCGACGTCGCCCACCGTGAGGAGCATGTGCGTGTCCATGGCCACCAGTGATTCGGGCTTGACTTCAAGTTGACTTCAACTTGAAGGATAGGCCCTCCACCCCTCATCGAACACAGGAGAGCTCATGCGCACTGCACTCGTCACCGGTGGTTCGGCCGGTCTCGGACTGGCCCTCAGCCGAGCCCTCGTGAGCGAAGGCTGGACCGTCGTCACGGACGGTCGTTCGTCCTCCCGCCTCGCCCAGACCTTCGCGGGGTCCCCCGCGTCGTGGCGCTACCCGGTGACATCGCCGACCCTACCCACCGCGCCGCTCTCGTCGAGGAGGTCGAGCGCCAGGGGCGACTCGACCTGTTGGTCCACAACGCGAGCTCACTCGGCCCCCTGCCGATGCGACGCCTCGCGGAGCTGACCGCCGACCAGCTGCAGGCGGTTTGGGCGGTCAACACCGCCGCGCCACTGGCCCTCACCCGCGCCCTGCTGCCGCACCTCCACCGGTCCGGGGGGGTGCTGCTGTCCCTGTCGTCCGACGCGGCCGTCGAGCACTACGAGACCTGGGGGGCGTACGGCGCGACGAAGGCCGCCCTCGACCACCTGACCCTCACCATCGGCCTCGAGGAAGGTCTGCGGGCCTATGCCGTCGACCCCGGGGACATGCGCACCGCCATGCACGCCGACGCCTTCCCCGGTGAGGACATCTCGGGCCTGCCGTTGCCCGCGTCTGTCGTCCCCCACCTCCTGACCCTGCTGGGATCCGGCCCGCCGTCCGGTCACTACCGGGCCGCCGACCTGCCGGTCGACACGGCCGGCGCCGGAGCCGGCCAGGCGACGGCGGCGACCCGTTGAGCGCCCTGACCCTGCGCCCCACGACGAGCTTCCGGGCTCCGTCGTCGGCCTTCGCCCCCCGCCCGGCCGAGCTCCGCGGTGAGGCCCGGGACGGGGTACGGATGCTCGTCGCCCGCCCGGGCGGACTGTGCCACGCCCGCTTCCACGACGTTCCGGGTCAGGTCGAGGCGGGTGACGTCGTCGTCGTCAACGACTCGGCCACGGTCGCCGCCCAGGTCGACGCCCGCTGGTTCGGGGCGACTGCTCCCACGGGCTCCATCGACGTGGTGCTGCACGCCGCCACCCGGCTCGACGACGGCACCTGGGTCGTCGAGCTGCGCTCGGCCCCCGACGCGGCGCGGGCGGTGCTCGACGCCCGGGGGGGCGACGTCGTACGCACGGCCGGACCCGTCCTGCGGCTGCTCGACCCCTACCCCAAGGGTGCGTCCTCACCGACCGGGCACGGCAACCGCCTCTGGCGGGCCGCCGCGGACGACGACCTGGGGGCCCATCTGCGCCGCGAGGGTCGCCCGATCGCCTACGGCTACCTCGACCGCCGTTACCCGCTGTCGGCCTACCAGACGGTCTTCGGTCACCGGCCGGGGAGCGCCGAGATGCCCTCGGCCGGCAGGCCGTTCACCGCCTCGACGGTGACCGCGCTGGTGGCGCGCGGGGTGGCGGTCGTGCCGGTGACCCTCCATACGGGAGTGTCGTCGCAGGAGGCGGGCGAGGGCCCGGCGCCCGAGCGCTTCGTGGTCCCGGCGTCGACGGCCCGGCTCGTCAACGCGGCGCGCCGGGGAGGCGGGCGGGTGATCGCGGTGGGCACGACCGTCACCCGCGCCCTGGAGTCGGCGGTCGACGCCGACGGCCTGGTCGCCGCGCGCGCGGGATGGACCGAACGGGTGGTCACACCCGCCGACCCACCCCGCGTCGTCACCGGCCTGGTCACCGGGTGGCACGACCCTGCCGCGTCGCACCTGCTCCTGGTCGAGGCCGTCGCCGGCCCCGAGCTGACGCAGAGGGCCTACGCCGCGGCCGTCGCCGGCGGATATCTCTGGCACGAGTTCGGCGACTCGGCACTGCTCCTGCCCTGAGGCCTGACGGTCAGCCCTTCGTGGCCCCGAGGGTGAGACCGGAGACGAACTGCTTCTGCAGGACGAAGAAGACGATGAGGGTGGGCAGCGCCACGACCACCGAGCCGGCGGCAACGAGGTTGTTGTCGGTGAAGAACTGCCCGCGCAAGTTGTTGAGCGAGCTGGTGATGGGGTACTTGTCACCTTGGGAGAGCAGCACCGTGGCCCAGAAGAACTCGTTGTAGATCCAGGTGACCTCGAGGGTCGCCAGCGCCGCGAGCGGCGGTCGGCACAGGGGCAGGGTGAGCTGGAAGAACTGGCGCAGCACGCCGGCCCCGTCGATGACGGCCGACTCGTAGAGCTCCCGGGGCAGCGTCTTCATGTAGTTGCTGAGCACGAAGGCGCAGAAGCCGGTCTGGAACGCGACGTTGACCGCGATCAGACCCCAGTAGCTGTTGAGCAGGGTGCCGGAGTCGCTGAACCACAGCGGCACGGTGATCGCCTTGAACATCCGGAAGACCGGGATGAGCAGGGCCTGTGGGGGCAGCAGGTTGGCCGCCGTGAACAGGCCGAGCAGCGCGAGGTTGAACTTGAAGGTGAACCGCGCGACGACGAAGGCGATGCACGACGACAGGAAGAGCGTCAGCAGCACGGCAGGAACGGTGATGATGAGCGAGTTGATCAGCGTGTGACCGAAGTTGGCCTGCTGCCACGCGTTGACGTAGTTGGAGAAGGTGAAGCCGCCGAAGGAGATGTAGCCGTTCTGCGCCGTGTAGGCGTAGTCGCGGAACGAGCTGAGGACAGCGAAGACCACGGGGAAGAGCCAGATCAGGGCCATCACGGTGAGGAAGGTGTAGAGCAGGACCCGCTTGACGCGACGGGGCCTCGGGGCCTTGACGACAACCCTGGTGGCCCGGTCCTGCGGGGTGCCGCGCGAGGTTCGGGTGGCAGTGCTCATCGTTCCTCCCTCATGACGATGCGTAGGTAGATGACGATGAAGACCGACGAGATGAGGAGCATGAACGTCGCGAGGGCCGAGCCGAAGCCGATCCGGCTCGCCTCCCCCACGATGTTCTGCGTCACCAGCGTCGAGATGAGCTCGAGACCGTTACGTCCCTTGTTGATGACCCACACGAGGTCGAAAGCACGGAGCGACTCGATGACCGTGACCACGAGGACGATGACGTTGATCGGCCTCATCACCGGGAAGATGACGCGGAAGAAGGTCGTCGTCTCGCTGGCCCCGTCCACCTTCGCCGCCTCGCGCAGCGTCGGGTCGACCCCCTTGAGGCCGGCCAGGTAGAGCAGCATGACGTAGCCGACCTGCCGCCAGCTGGTGGCGACCAGGGCTGCGCCGAGGTTGTAGGACTGGTCGCCGTACCAGTCGATCGTGGAACCGGTGACGGCGTTGATCAGGCCCTGGTCCTTGCTGTACATCAGCTGCCAGATGAAGCCGATGAGGGCCAGTGACAGCACGACGGGCAGGTAGAACGCGGTCTGGTAGATGCGCCCGCCCTTCAGCTCCTGGTCGAGCAGGACGGCGAGCAGCATCCCCAGTGGGGTCGCGATCACGAACATGACGACGAGCCAGATGAGGTTGTGCTGCAACGCCGGCCAGAAGGGCGGGTAGTTCGTCACGACGTTCTGGTAGTTGGTCAGGCCGAGCCACTTGGCCCGGCTCGGGCTGCCGATGCCGTTCCAGTTGGTGAACGACAGCAGGACCGAGCCGACGGCGGGGAACCACACGAGGGCGAGCACGAGAAAGGTCGGGACCCCCACCATGAGCGAGACGACGATGCGGTCGACCCCGCTCAGGTGGTTGAGCCCCTTGTAGCGCGAGCGCTTGCGGGGGGTCTTCGAGGTGGACTGGGCGGTCTCCGCCGTGACGATGACCATGTCAGCTGCTGAAGATGCTGAGCTTCTGCTTCTGGATGCCGGCCACCAGCGAGTCGATCTGGGTGGGGGCCTTGATGAAGCTCTGGAGGGCGGGGATCATCACGGTCGAGGCGAAGTCGGGCCGGGTGTCTCGGTCCATGAACTGGGCGATGTTCTTGGCCGACTTGACGAACTCCGCCGACTTCTTCTGCAGGGCCGTGTAGGCCCCCAGGTCGGCCTTGTTGCTCGTGGCGACGACGCTGGTGTCGGCCTTGACCGCGAGGTTCTGGGCATCGGCCCCGCCGAGGTAGGCGAGTAGCTTCTTGGCCCCGGCCTCGTTCTTGGGCGAAGCCGACATCATGTAGCCGTCGATGGGCGCCTCGATGGCGTCGGCGCCGATGGTCGAGTCGACCTCGGGGAAGTTGAAGAAGTCGAGGTCGTCCTGCTCCGTCTTGAACTGCTGGCCGACGAAGGCACCGAGGACGTACATCCCCGACTTCTTCTGCTGCAGGCTCTGGGCGGCTTCCTGCCAGGTGCGCCCCAACGAGTCGGTCTGGTGGTAGGGCAGGATGCTCCGCCAGGTGTCGAAGACCTTCTTGACCTTGGGGCCGCTCCAGTCCTCCTTGCCGGCCATCAGGCTGACGTGGTAGTCGAAGCCGTTGACCCGCATGTTGAGCTGGTCGAACGTGCCCATCGCGGGCCATCCGTCCTTGTCGCCGAACGCGATCGGGGACAGGCCGTCCGCCTGCATCTTCTTGCTGAGGGTGACCAGCGCGTCGAGCGTCTTGGGGACCTCGTAGCCCTTCGCCGCCCAGACGCTCTTGCGATAGAAGACAGCCCACGGGTAGTAGGTCGAGGGCATGAAGTACTGCTTGCCGTCGTCGCCGGTCGAGGCGGTCTTGAGGGCGTCGCTGCCGTCGGTCTTGCTCGCCCACACGTCACTGATGTCACCCGCGAGGCCCTGGCTGGCGAAGAACCGCATCCGGAAGCCGGAGAACCACGTGAAGACGTCGTCCGGCGTGCCCTGGAGGTAGTTGTTGATGTTCTCCTGGAAGGAGTTGTGGTCGATCGTGTTGATCTTCACCGACAGGCCGCTGCTGGCCTTGCCGAAGGCGTCCATCACCGACTGGACGGCGGCCTTGGGCACTGCGTCCGACTGGTTGGAGCCGAGGCTCACCGAGCCGGTGGCGCCGGAGGTGTTCGCCGTGGCCCCGGGGCTCGTCGTGCTGCTCCCCCCGCAGGCGGCCAGGAGCGACGGCACGGCGAGCATCGAGGTCGCGCCCATCGCACCCCGCAGCAGGTTCCGGCGGGTGAGGGCCCGCGTGGAGTCGGGCACCAGGCGGGCGAGGTACTCGGCCTCGGTGGACGGACGGCTCATCAGTGGGCTCCTTCGACATTGAACGAGAGGGTGGTGAACGAGAGGGTGGTGAACGTGAGGGTGGGGGAGAGATCGTCGGCTGGGGGAAACGGGAACGCCCAGAAACGATCAGTTCCGAACGCAAGGATGCCGCCGAGACCGTCCGCTGTCAAGGTCCCCGGGCCAGGGACCTTCTTGGGTGTCGATGGGTCGATCCGTTGCTATATAACGAATTCGCTACGCTCCGGGCCGGGGGCACCGCCGAAACAGGGTTCCGGTGCACGATGTTGGTTTCTGTTGACTTTCGGGGGCGGGACCTCGACACTTCCAACCATGCGTTCGTGGCCTGATGACCGTGTCGCTTTCGGCGGCGACTACAACCCCGAGCAGTGGCCCCGTGCGGTCTGGGACGAGGACATCGCCCTGATGGGGCGAGCCGGGGTCTCCTTCGTGACCCTCGGCGTCTTCTCGTGGTCCTGGCTGGAGCCGGCCAAGGGCGAGTACGACTTCGGCTGGTTGGACGACATCATGGACCGGCTCGCGGCCGCCGACATCGCCGTCGACCTGGCCACGTCCACGGCGACGCCGCCACCGTGGTTCTCGCTGGCGTTCCCCCAGACGCTGCCGGTCGACCACGACGGGCACACCCTGTGGCCGGGCAGCCGCCAGACCTGGTGCCCGAGCTCGGAGGTCTACCGCGAGCACGCTCTCGCCCTCACCACCGCCCTCGCCACCCGCTACCACCCGCACCCTGCACTGGCGATGTGGCACGTCTCCAACGAGTACGCGTGCCACAACCTGCCCTGCTACTGCGACACGTGCGCCGACACCTTCCGCCGCTGGCTCCAGCGCCGGTACGACGACCTCGAGCACCTCAACGAGGCGTGGGGCACCGCGTTCTGGAGCCAGCGCTACACCGCGTGGGACCAGATCCTCCCCCCGCGGCGGACCACGGCGTTCGCCAACCCCACGCAGCAGCTCGACTACGCCCGCTTCGGGTCCGACACGCTGCTGGACTTCTACCTCGCCGAGAAGCAGGTGTTGGGCACCCACTCCCCCGGTGTGCCGGTGACGACGAACTTCATGACCATGAAGCACTTCCGCCGGCTCGACTACCGCCGCTGGGCCCCGCACCAGGACGTCGTGAGCACCGACCACTACGTCGTCGACAGCCTCGAGCACCCGCGCGCCGAGCTCGCCTTCAGCGGTGACGTGACTCGTGGCCTTGCTGCCGGGGCACCGTGGATCCTGATGGAGCACTCGACGTCGGCGGTCAACTGGCAGGCGGTCAACCGTGCCAAGGCACCCGGTCAGACGCTGCGCGACAGCATCGCGCACGTGGCGCGTGGGGCCGACACGATCGGCTTCTTCCAGTGGCGCCAGTCGCGCTCGGGGTCGGAGAAGTTCCACTCGGCCCTGGTGCCCCATGCCGGGCCCGACAGCGCACGCTTCCGCGAGGTGTGCCGCCTCGGTGAGGTTGCCGCCCGGCTCGGTGAGCTGTGCGGCTCCCGCGTGGAGGCTTCGGTCGCGCTGCTGTGGGACTACGAGGCTCAGTGGGCGGCCACCGGACCGGCGATGCCGTCGCAACGGCTCGACTACCCGCTCGTGGCCCATACCGTGCACCGGCTGCTGCGCGACCGGGGCGTCACCCTCGACGTGGTGCACCCGAGCGCCGACCTGGCTCCATACGACCTGGTGGTGGTGCCGACGCTCTACCTCGTCTCCGACGCGCACGCGGCGGCGATCACCGCTGCGGTGGAGCGCGGGGCGACGGTGCTGGTGACGATGTTCTCCGGCATCAGCGACGAGGACGACCACGTGCGGCTCGGCGGCTACCCCGGCGCCTTCCGTGACCTGCTCGGGGTGCGCGTCGAGGAGTTCTTCCCCCTGCTCGAGGGCGAGGCCGTCCGCCTCGAGGGCGGCGGGCGCGCCGAGGTGTGGTCCGAGGACGTGACCGCGGTCGACGCGACCGTCGTCGAGCGCTACGCCTCGGGGCCGCTCGCCGGTCGACCCGCGGTGACGCGGCGCGACATCGGGCCCGGCACGGCGTGGTACCTCAGCACCCTGCCCGACGACGCCACCCTCGACGCCCTGCTCGGCGGCCTCGTCGAGCGGGCCGGCGTCACTGCGGTGGCCGAGGTGCCCGTGGGGGTGGAGGCCGTGCGCCGTCGCGGGCGGGGTGGATCATGGCTCTTCCTCGCCAACGACACCGACACGGTGCAGCGGGTGCGGACCGACGGTCACGACCTGGTCACCGACCTCGTGGTCGAGGGTGAGGTCACTCTTCAACCCGGTGCCGTAGCCGTTCTGCGTGAGAGCTGATGGCCGTGCTCGCCAGCCAGCGCCGCTCGACCATCCTCTCGCTCGTCGACGAGACCGGGGCCGTCAAGGTCTCCGATCTCGTCGACCACCTGCAGGTGTCGGACATGACGATCCGGCGCGACATCGAGCAGCTGGCCCGGGAGGGGCGCCTGGAGCGGGTGCACGGCGGTGCCGTGTCCTTGAGCCAGGCGAGCTCACACGAGCCCGGCTTCCTGGTGAAGTCCGCGCTGATGACCGGGGAGAAGCGGGCCATCGCCGAGCACGCGGCGACCCTCGTCGAGCCGGGGTCAGCCGTCGCCATCTCGGCGGGCACCACGACGTACGAACTGGCCCGGTGCCTGCGCTCGGTGCCCGACATCACCGTCGTGACGAACTCGGTTCCGGTCGCCCAGCTCCTGCACGAGTCGAGCACCCCGGGACAGACCGTCGTGCTCACCGGCGGCCTGCGCACCCCGTCGGACGCCCTCGTCGGCCCGGTCGCGGTGACGGCGCTGCGGTCGCTCCACGTCGACCGGCTGTTCCTCGGTGTGCACGGGATGGACTCTCGCGCGGGGCTGACGACGCCCAACATCGTCGAGGCCGAGACCAACCGGGCGCTGGTCGCCTCGGCCCGTCAGACGGTCATCCTCGCCGACCACACCAAGTGGGGGGTGGTCGGGCTCAGCACGATCATCGACCTTGCCGAGGTCGACCTGCTGGTCACCGACGCGGGGCTGCCCTCTCGAGCGCGTACCGCCCTCGAGAACGCAGTCACGCAGCTGGTGGTCGTGCGGGCCAGCTCGCGAGGTGCGCGCGGCGCCATGTGACGGGACGGGTACGGCCCGCCACCCAGAGGTGGCGGGCCGTACCCGTGAGGTCAAACGTGGACTGGCGAGTCCTGGCTGGTGAGCGTCACATCCGGCCGAAGCTGACGCCGTTCATGGTCCAGATGCTGTGCAGACCGCTGACCGTCCCCGGGCGCTGCTCGTCGTACATCATGCCGGGACCGGCGTAGATGCCGACGTGGTAAGCCGGGAAGCCGAAGAAGACCAGGTCACCGGGGGCCGGGTTCGACACCGGCGTGGCTGCCTGACGCTGTGCCTCAGCCGTGCGCGGGAGCGAGATGCCCACCGAGCGGAAGACGAGACTCGTGTAGCCAGAGCAGTCTGCGCCGGAGGTGGAGATACCACCCCAGACGTAGGGGATGCCACTGAGCGAGGCGGCCGCACCGAGGATGCCACCGGTGGGTGCCGGGAGCGAGACGGTGCGGGTCGGTGCCGGGGCGGCAGCGGGGGCAGGGGCCGGGGCAGCCGCAGCCCGGCGGGTGGGCGGCGTCGCCGCGGGGACCGCCACTCGAGCGGCCGACCGCGAGACCCGTGGGGTGGGCGCTGCCGGAGCCGGAGCCGGAGCCGCCTGGACGATCTTCTTGATCGTCATGGCCGGGGCAGCGACCGTCGTGGCCTTGCCGGTGAAGCCGATGACACCGTAGGTCGGGGCGTTGACCGGCCTGGCCGGGGCGGCGACAGCGACGGTGCCCACGGAGCCGACGACCGCAGTGGCGGCCCCCTGCTTCGAGGCAACGGCCAGCGTCGACCCGAGCTCACCGGGAGCTGCGTAGGCCGGAAGGGCGAAGGTGGCCAGCAGGCCACCGGACGCCACGACGACGGCAGAGGCCTTCATCGCCGGCTGTGCGGAGACGGCAGCAATGTCGGCGAGTTCTGCGATGGGACTGAATCCCGGGGCGCGATGGCGCCCTGAAAGCTTGCGAGCCACGTTTCAAACCTCTCAAGCGCCTACGAGGTGAGCTGTCGGGTTCGGGTGGGAGGTTCTGATGTACACCCGGTCCTCGTCACGGGACCTTGCGGTCCCACTCGGAGGGCTTAACCCCAAGACCGTCCGGAGACGGTCAGAGGTGGTTCCCCCGCTCCTGCCAGCGGTTGCAGTGCTTTCCTCATCCGAGTGGCAGGACTAGGCGTCTCGGGGAGAACCCTGACCGGTGATCGGTCAAGTGCGGCATACGTTACAACAGAGGTATCACTGATGTCACATGTAGATCACGGAACGGTCACCATTGTCCGATTTCTCCTGCTCAGGGAGTGGAAAACCCTCGAAAGGATGGCCCGAACGGGGGATCACGACCTAGTCAGTCCACAGACGCGACCAGGGGACCCCCTGAGCCGCGTGAAGACCGGATCCCGGCCGTATCCCCAAAGGGACTTTCAAAGCCGGTCGGCGACCGTCAGAGCCGGGCGGCGAACACGTGGACAGCCACGGCGGTCGGGAGGGACACCCCGGCGGTGAGGTCTCCCCCTTCCCTTACCGCGAGGACCCTCTTCCCCTGCAGACGCACGGAGACCCGCTCACCTGGCAGCAGACCCGCACTCGTGAGCAGCGTGAGCGCCTCGTGGTCGACCTGCACGGTCTCGCCGATACGCCGTACGACGACGAGCACCGGCTCGGAGGACGCGATCTCGACGAGGGTCTCGACCCCGTGGCGGAACGCCTCGCCGCCTTGCTCGCCGAGCTCGTCGAGGCCCGGGATGGGGTTGCCGTACGGAGAGACGAGGTGGTTGTCGAGCATGGCGAGGATCTTTCGCTCCACCCGCTCGCTCATGACGTGCTCCCAGCGGCAGGCCTCATCGTGGACGAACTCCCACTCCAGCCCGATGACGTCAGTGAGCAGCCGCTCGGCGAGCCGGTGCTTGCGCATCACCCGCGTCGCCAGAGTGCGCCCTTCGTCAGTAAGGCGCAGCTGTCGGTCGTCGGCGACGTGCAACAGCCCGTCGCGCTCCATCCGCGCCACGGTCTGCGACACGGTGGGGCCGGAGTGGCCCAGGCGCTCGGCGATGCGGGCGCGCAGAGGGGTGATGCCTTCTTCCTCGAGCTCGAAGATCGTCTTGAGGTACATCTCCGTGGTGTCGATCAGGTCCGTCACCCGCGGATTGTCGCAGAAGCCACAGACCCCGCGGTGGGGCGCGGTAGGACGCAGTGGCTGGAGGGGGCCGCGGGCGGGCCTACACCACCCACGCACGCTCCACCGCCGAGCTCGCAGCCTGACTGACACGCCCCGGCTCCGAGGTCCCGCCGACAGCACGATGACCGGGTGACCGCCCGGCGCCCGCAGCGCCGCCCTGGCGCAACGAGCAAGCACGGGCGGGGCCGAGAAACCCTCTTGTGGGCGGGCGCCGACCGACCTAGGCTCATCGGACACGAGAAGGGAGGTGGTCCATCAGTGAATTCCTATCGGACGCGTGAGGTGACTGCGCGATAGCGCAGCCGTTCCGCTGACCACCTCTGGTCAGCACCGGACGCGCGATCGCCATTCCACGCAGTCGCTGCGGCCCGCAGGTCGAGGTGCCCCCGTCCAGGCACCCGCCGGTACCCCTCCCTCAAGGAGGACCCGGCGCCTGCGGCTCGTCCGTCCCCGGTGCGGGTACGGATCGCGCGCACTTCTTCGACGTGTGGCGACCACCGTCAGGGCTGGCGGCGGGTCAGCACCCAGGCTGCAGCGTCGTCGAGCGACGGCTTCGCCGCTACGTCCTGGGCGGCCACTCCCCCGCCGGCTCCGACGGCCGTGAAGATCAGCCGGTCGTGCAACCTGTTGCTGCGACCGGCCCAGAACTCCACCTCGGTCGCCCGCACCCGGTAGCCGCTCCACGTCTCGGGCACCGGCACGTCGTCAGGCCGACCGTGGTCGGGGAACTGCGCGGCATAGCGGGCGTAGTCCTCCTCGAGCTGCGCACGGTCGCGCGCCGGGGCCGACTGGTGCGAGGCCCAGGCGCTGATCCGTGAGCCCCACGGGCGGGTGACCCAGTAGTCGTGCACCTCCTCGGCCACGATCCGCTCCACGGTCCCCCGCACCCGGACGGAACGGAACATCGCTGGCCAGGTCAGGCACGCCGCGACGTGCGCGTTACCCGCGAGCTCGAGCCCCTTGGTGGAGTCCGTCGAGCTCACGAAGCCCGGGCCCCGCTCGTCGAGAAAGCGCATGAGCACCGTGCGCACGTTGGGCACGCCGTGGCCGTCCACGGTCGCGACCGAGATCGCCCGCGGTTCGTAGACGTCGGGATTGGTCAGTGCACGCTCGTCGGCCTCGTCGACCCAACGCCTCAGCTGCTGGTACGGAGTCGCCGCGAGCATCTCCTCGGTGAGCCCGTCACCGGAGTAGTCGTGTCGCTGGACCTGGCCTACCGCGTCGCTGTTCACCCGACCAAGGCTAGGCGCCACGACTGGCGGCTGCTCAGGGGGCGACGTGGATCCCCAGCTGGTCAGCGAGCGCGTCGGCGAGGTCGAGCAGCTGCAGGCGGCTGATCGTCGCGCCGCGCAGGCTGACCAGTCCCCGCGGGTCGACCAGCCGCGCCGTCGAGAGGTCGACATCGGTCATCGTCACCGCGGAGAACTGTGGTGAGACCAGCTGGCACCCGTCGAAGGACACCCTCGTCAGCCGGGCGTCGACGAAGTCGGGCTCGAGCAGGACCACGTCCACGAAGGTCACGTCGGTCAGGGTCGCCCCACGCAGGTTGAGGAAGTCGACCTTGCCTCCCTCGACGCGCACGTCACGCCATACCGAACCGTAGGCGGCGGGGGCACCGAGGCGGGGGTCGGTGACCGTGAGGTCGGCCAGGGTCGCGTTCGACAGGTCGACCCCGGCGCCGCGGATCCGGGTGAGGACACCTTCGGTGAACCGTGTCCCCGACAGGTCGGCCTCGGTGAGGTCGACGTCGACCAGCGCGCACTCGAGGAAGCGCGAGCCGCTCGCGCTGGCCCCGCTGAGGTCGGCGTCGCGCACGACGACGCGGTCGTAGGTCTCGTCGGCCGCCAGCGGCTCGTCGTACGCCTCGAGCGTGTCGGGGTCGAGCGGGGGGCGGGCAGGTCGGCGAGCGGAGCGACGCGGCGGCATGCGCCCCATCCTGCCCGCCACCCCGGACACCCCCTCCCCCCGCGTTCGGAATGAGAGAAACCCGTGGTCCTGTGAGCCTCGAACTCACCAAACCACGGGTTTCGGTCGTTCGGAACGCACGTATGGAGCGCCGTCAGACCTGCGGACCCTCGGTACGCAGCTTCTCGACCTCCGCCATCGCGTCTCGCAGACCCTGGAGCCAGTCGTCTGCGTGCTGCCCGACGAGGGTGACGGCCCAGGCGAGCGCCTCGGAGCGGGAACGAGCGACACCGGCGTCGACGAGGGTGTCGAGCACCTGACGCTGGGGCTGGCGCAACCGGGTCATGACGGGGACGGCCTGGTGGGTGAAGATCGCCGACTCCTCGCCGATGGTGGCGCCCCACCCGACCTTGCGGCCGTACCGACCCTCGGCCTCGAGGGCGATGGCGACCCGCTCGTCGCGGGTGTCCTCGCGGAACCGGCTGATCCGGCCCTGGGCGGCAGCCGCAGACGACTCGCCCTCAGCACCGGAAGCGCTGTCGACGGGCGGCAGCTCGCCGACGACGATGATCTCCTCGCGGTCGACCGAGACGGTCGGCGCACTCGTGAACCAGTCGCTGGGCAGGCGCCCGGCGAACCACGCGGCGACGTCGTCGGCCGCCGGGAGGTCGGCCTGCTGCCAGCCGCCGGGTCGACCGAAGCCGCCTCCGCGACGGCGGCCGGGACCTCCGGGGCCCATGGGCCCGAAGCCGGGGCCCCAGCCGGGACCGAAGCCGGGCCCCCCTGGTCCCCCGGGGCCTCCCGGGCCGC
>Ga0123339_10002210_pt1 | contig 13189 bp, 9 predicted proteins | sample lystaG_FD_89956 | JGI IMG/M metagenome (GOLD analysis project Ga0123339, IMG submission 89956) | Glacier valley bacterial and archeal communities from Borup Fiord, Nunavut, Canada, to study Microbial Dark Matter (Phase II) -... | ecosystem: Environmental > Aquatic > Freshwater > Ice > Glacier ... | reverse complement strand
TCACCAGCGGCGCGGTCATGCCCGTGAGCCGGAAGCCGCCGAGGAAGGTGGTTGTGTGCCAGTGCCCGTGCGGGACCGCCATGCGCAGCCTTGTCGCCGCGCGAGCAGCGCCCGTGCCCATGCCCGGCCGGCCTCCAATCCGGCCATCAGCCTGAATCAGACTTCAGCCCCCGCGGGAATCCCCCAGCGATTCACAGCGGGAGCAATCTGCTCTAGAGCGTGCGTTCTCGACCGACGTCGGCGAGTGACTGCGGCTGCGCCGTGTTTTGCCTGTCCGTAAAAATTTGACGGGATGCCGATAGTCGCCCTTTGCATCGGTTTGCGTGGGGTCTCTGGCCGGGTTTTGACCGGGTTGGCGTCGTAATCGAGACGCTGCTCGTGAAGCGTTGTAACCTTCTTGACGCAAGAATTGTTGGTAGATTTTACATTTTCAAAATGGCTGGAATGCTAACTTATTGAATCGTATGGTTTTCGTATCCTGGCATGAGTTTTGCAGCCATATTTTAGGTAAGACGCTGTCGTCGCATCTTCCAAACGGGAGGTTTCCTTGAACATCAAATCAGTAGCTGCCGCCGCCATCGTCGCCGCATTCGCGGTCGCCATGCCGGCGCAGGCCGCCACCACGCTGCTCACCTTCGACACCGGCATCGGCAATTTCTCGCCCGTACCGAACGGCTACGGCGGCCTCAACTGGAGCAATTTCTACGGATACAGCAAGTTTAACAGGGGGGCGTCGGGTTATAAGAATGGCATGGTCAGCCCCGATTTCGTCGTATTCAAACCGAATGCTAATCCGGCATCGATCAGCAGCAGCACCGATTTCCAACTTGCGTCGGGCTATCTGACCGGCGCCTGGAACGACGGCATGACCGTGACGGTAAAGGGTTATAACAATTCCGCACTCATCTACACGCAGAATTTCGTCGTCACTTCGGTGTCGCCGACCTTCGTTTCGTTCAACAACGCGCTCGTCGATAACGTTGTCTTTTCAAGCGCCGGCGGCACCTCGCATGGTTATGGGGGCTACGGCTACCATTTCGTCCTCGACAATCTGACCATCGGCGCCAATGTTCCGGAACCCGCCAGCAGGGCGCTGATGATCGTCGGCTTCGGCCTCGTCGGCGTTTCGATCCGCCGCCGCAAGGTCGCGCTCGCCGCCTGAGCTGAGGCGTTCGATTTGAAATGGGGCGCGTTCCGGTAGCGGAACGCGCCCCTTCTTTTGTTATTCGCCCTACGGGTCTGGCCGCTCAACCTGCGACGCGCACCCTCAGTTGCAGTGCGGTGCAGACTGAACCGCGCCGGGTTTGCCGGAGGCTCCAACTCCTGCGTTCAACTCGAGTAGGTTGATTGGAACGCCCGGAATTGCCTGAAGCGGTTGTCCGCAGTCGGGGCGGCGATGCGCGAGGTCGAGGCGGCTCTGGCACCCTGTCTGAGCGAAGCATTGAGCGACATGCTTGTCCACAGTCTTCAATGCAATTTGAAGGATTACGACGATCTCGTGATTGGCCATTTCTTGAACGATACCGTTACAGCCTTGAATCTCTCGGCTGGAAAGCCCCAACGCCGCCAAAGTTGCGATGCGGCTGCCACATAGTTCGCTCGGCGATGTTGATGTAGCGAGCGGCGTTGCCGAGGATGGCGAGCGGATGGGCCTGGTCGAGACGTGTTGAACGCAAACCGGCGCATCAGACACGCGGTGCCACCGCATCCGCCGTCCCTGGCCTGTCTGCGCGCCCGCGCACCGCCCAGTAGGCAATCGACAGGAACGCGATCCATGGCACGCCCACGAGCCAGGCCACGCTCCACGCGCGCGTCTGGAACGCCATCGTGACCAGGATCGCCACCAGCAACACGATGCCGAGCCACTGCGCATAAGGGAACAGCGGCGTTCGCACGACCGGCTCGCTCCCGCGCCACCGCGCGCGGAAGCGCAAATGGCTGCACAGGATCGCGATCCACACGAGGATGCCGCCGAACAGTGCCACGCCGACGAGATAGTTATACGCGTTGGGCGTCAACCACGCGACGCCCGCCGTCGCCAGCACGCACAACCCCGAAAAAACGGTCGCAGAGACCGGTGCGCCGTTTGCCGCGAGCCGTCCGAGTTGCCGGGGCGCATGGCCGCTGCGCGCGAGCGAGAAAGCCATGCGCGAGGCGAGATACAGCGCGCTGTTCATGCTCGACAATGCGGCCGTGATGACGACGAAGTTCATCACGCCCGCCGCCTGCCGCACGCCGGCATCCGCGAAGATACGTACGAACGGGCTCTGGGTGACGATCGCAGCGCCAACGTTCGTCCACGGGATGATTGTTACCATGATGCCGATCGCCAGACCGTAGAACAGCACCAGCCGCGCGGCCATCGTGCGTAGCGCGGCGGGAATGGCGGTGCGCGGGTTCTCTGCCTCGCCCGAGGTGACCGCGATGAGTTCGATCCCGTAGAACGAAAAAATCGCCATCAGCACGCCGAACCAGATGCCGGTGAAGCCGTGCGGCGCGAACCCGCCCGGCAGCCCGGTCAGGTTGTGCGTGCCGATCGGCGCGCCGTTCGTGAGGCCGAAGATCGCATCGAGGCCGAACACGATGAACAGCACGATCGCGATCACCTTGATGAGCGCGAACCAGTATTCGAAGCTGCCGAAGTTTGCGACCGACCGTGCGTTGATCGCCACCAGCACCGCGCCGAAGCCGGCCGCCCACAGCCACAGTGGAACGCCAGGGAACCAGAAGCCCATGTAGACGCCGACCGCCACCGCCTCCGAGCCTATCGCGATCACCTGCGCGGCCCAGTAGGTATAGCGTACGACGAACCCCGCCCACGGCGAGATGTACATCTCCGCATATACGCCGAACGATCCGGCGGCGGGGTGCGCGACTGCCATCTCGGACAGGCTGAGCACCATGATGATCGCGATCAGCGCGGCGATCGCATAGCTGACGAGGACGGCAGGCCCAGCGTAGCCGATCGCGATCCCCGAACCCATGAACAACCCGGTGCCGATTGCGCCGCCGATGCCGATCATCGTGATCTGGCGGCGCGTCAGCAGGTGCGCGAGCCCCGCCTCGCGCGCGATGACGACGGCGGGTTCGGGCAGGGTACTCACCCCAGCAACGGCCGCAGCCGCTCCATCGCTTGCGCCAGTATTGCGGGCGAGCGGCAAAAGCAGATGCGCAGGAAGCTCTCCGATCCGCGACCGAAGAACATTCCTGGCGCAAGGCCGACGCGCGTGCGCTCGAGCACCTCTACGCAGGCGGCGCGGCTGTCGGGCATGCCGTCGATCTCAAAGAAAATGTACATCGCCGCTTCGGGTCGCCGCGCCAGTCGCACGCGGCCCATCGAGGCGAGCTCTGGGCCGACGATCGCCTCCCCCGCCTCGCAGTAGCGGTTCATCCAGCCGACGAAGTCTTCGCCGTCCCGGATCGCGGCCGCCGCAGCCGCCTGGAGGAAGGTTGTGGTGCCGCTGGAGGTGTATTGGACCAGCATCGCGAGCGTGGGACCAAGCGAGGGCGGGTGCACCATCCAACCGAGACGCCAGCCGGTCATCGCCCAGGACTTGGAAAAGCTGTTGATGACGAGCACCCGGTCTTCGGGATCGGCGATCGACAGGATCGACGGGCCGACATCGTGGCCGAAGACCAGCCGGTGGTAGACTTCGTCGGCCATTAGCCAAATGCCGCGTTCGCGGGCGAAGGCGAGCAGCCCGGCCTGCACGCCGATGGGCAGCACCGCGCCGGTGGGATTGCTGGGCGAGGCGAAGAAGATCAGCTTCGTGCGCGCGTCGCACGCCGCCGCGACGCGCTCCAGATCGAGCGTCCAGCCGTCTGCGCCCAGATCCATCCGAACCGAGCGAACCTCGCCCCCCGCAACGCGCACGAACCCGCCGATGTTGGGCCACACGGGATCGATCACGACGACGTTGTCGCCTTCGCCCACGAGCAGCTGCACGCCGAGCATGATCGCAGGCATTCCGCCCGAGGTGACAGTAATCCGGTCCGCACCGACGACCGTGCCAGTCAGGCGCGTGTGATACGCGCCCAGCGTCTCGCGCAGATCGGGCGTGCCGTTCTGGTGCGTGTAAAACGTTTCGCCGCTCCGGATCGCGGCGTGCGCAGCCTCGCCGATGAAGGCAGGCGTCGGCACGTCCCCCTCGCCGAACCACAGCGGGATGATATCGGTCGTCTTGCTGAAAGCCTGTTTGGCGATGCTGGCAATGTTGGCGAGCGGGATCGCGGCGATCTGCGCGCGGATATCGTGGAGGGCTGGCGTCATGATGGCTCGTGTCTCGCATGGGCGAGCGCGTCGGCGAAGCCGCTGCGCGCCAGGCTGATATCGTCGGCGGCGATCACAAAGGCAAAATCCTGCGCGGCGCGCGCTGCGGCCTGCGCTCCGGGTGTAAAGATGCCGCACGGCACGCGCGCTTCGCGGCACGCGGCGCGTACGCTGGCGATCGCGCTATCGAGCGCGTCCGCACCGACTGCCAGAGCGAGATCGCCCGGCCCGATGAAGACGAGATCGATCCCCGGCGTGGCCGCGATTGCGGCAGCCTGATCGAGGCCTGCGCGCGTCTCGATCATGACACCCACCAGCGTGCTGGCGTGGGCTGCGCGGACATAATCGCCGAACGCTCGCAGCGGCCGGTAGCCCCCACCCGAGCGCGCGCCGTGCGGCGGGAAGCGAGCTGCCTGCACCGCCGCTGCCGCCTGGGCCGCGCTCTCGACCAGCGGCACGATCACGCCCCCGGCACCCGCATCGAGCGCCTCGCCGATCAGGTGGGGCAGGTTCGCTGCCACGCGCACCAGCGGCGTAGAGGGTGCGACCGCTGCGATCCCGGCTGCTAGCGTCACCGGCGTCCACAGACCGTGCTGGCCATCGAACACCACGGCATCGGGCGCAGCCTCGCCCGCGATTTCGGCGAGCGCGGCCGAGCCGAGCGCGAGCCATAGCGCGCGCACCGTCTTGCCCGCGCGCAGCATCGCGAGCGCGCCCCCGCTCACGCGCGCACCCCCGCGCTGCGCAGGCGTGGCAGCACCTCGTCCATGAAGAACGGCAGCTCGCCTGCGTAATCGACGAAGCTCAGTGCCACGCCGCCGAAGCCCGCGTCCGCGATTGCCGCCAACTCGTCCGCGATCCGGTCCGGCGTGCCGACCAACGGGTAGGTCCCCGCACCACCCGCGAACCGCTTGGCATGCGCCGCGTAGGCGATCGGGTCGTGACTCCCCGAGGTGGCGCGCTTCATCGCCATGTGCCGTTCCAGAGCGGCCCCGTCCGCGCAATCGACCGCATAGTGATGATAATAGTCCTGCGCCTGCGCCTGCGTGGGCCGGCATACGACGTGCGCGGCGGTGAAGACGCCGATCGCGCCGGAGCTGCGCGCGCGCACGTCGGCAACCGTGGCGGCACCATCGGCGATCTCGACGAAGGTGGTAAAAATCGTCCCCGCGCAGTCCACGGCGAATGCGCGGCCCGCGGGCGAGTGCGCCGCCGACATCGTCACGGGTCGTGGTCGCTGGACCGGGACGGGCGCGCCTTCCACCCCGCCGAGGTGGAAAAACGCGTTGTCCACATCGAAGGCCGGATCGCCCGCCAGCACGCGCGCGTATACATCGAACCACGCGCGGCCCTGGGCATATGGGTCGGGCTGTTGTGCCACGCCGAACATCGCGAACTCGGGCGCGTTCCAGCCGCACACGATGTTCAACCCCGCGCGCCCCGCCGCGACATGATCGATCGTTGCCATCGCCTTGGCTGCGAACACCGGGTGGACGAAGGGGGTGTGCACCGTGGCAAACACGCGCAGCCGCTGCGTTAGCGCCGCCAGCGCGCTCGCCAGTGTGAGCGTCTCGAAGCTGTGGTGACGCGCATTGGTCTCGCCCCCGAACCCCTTCCACCGCGCGATCGGCAGGAAGAAATCGAGACCGCCTGCGTCCGCCGCCAGCGCCACCGCGCGAACGTCCGGCCATGCCGCGCGCCACCGTTCGGCAACGGTGGTCAGCGCCAGCCCGCCATCGGCGTTGGCACCGAACATCCCCAGCTGCAAAGAGGGCTGCATCAGAAGCTGCGCGACACCGAGGCTCCCCACGTGCGCGGCCGGATCGTGATCCGGCCGAGCGGATCCTGATCGGACGCGATCGCATCGATCTGCGCGCGCACATTGGTCAAGTTGCGCACAAACAGCGCCCCCGTCCAGCGCTCCCCCACCAGGCTCGCGCGCAGGTTGACGTTGGCATATTGATCGAGCCGCACATCAAACGGGCTGCGTCCGCTGAACTGCGTGCGGGTCTTGTCGCGGTACGTCACGTCGGCGCGCAGCACACCGTTTAACGTTGTGCTGACCGGGGTTGTGTAGCTCAGGCTGGCGCTGCCCTGGAATTCGGGCACGTTGGGAAGCCGGTCGCCCTTGAGGCCCAGGTTCTTGTTGCCCGGGATGATCGGCTGATCCTGCTCGAGCCGGGCGTCCTGGTACGACCCTGCGAAGCCGAGATCGAGGCCGTGTGCGATCCGCCCCTCGACTTCTACCTCGACGCCCTTGATGTTCACCTTGCCCACATTGGTCGTGAAGGTGAACGCGCCGGTCGCATCGACCGAGCGGACCTGCGTATCGGTCCAGTCGATATTGTAGAGAGTCACGTTGGCGCGCACGCTGCGCATGATCGTCGTCTTGGCACCGATTTCATAGTTCCAAAGCGAATCGGGTTTGAACCCGGGCGGGATGTTACTGGTGAACGGCAGATTGGCCGCGTTCACGCCGCCGACGCGAAAGCCCTGCGCCGCGGTGAAGAAGAACAGCAAATCGCGCTGGGGCTTGTAGGCCAGGTTGAACTTGAACGTTGTCTTGCTATCCTCTGACTTGTTCGTCAGCACCCCAATGGGCGAGCCGCTGAAGCCGCCGAACGGGTGCGTCGTCTCCTGCGCCGCGCTTTGCTGCGAGTGGAAATAGCGCACGCCCACGGTCGCCGACAGTTTCTCGCTCGCTTTGCCGGTGATCTCGCCGAACACGGCCTCCTGATCGATCTTCTGGTTGTCGGTGCGCCCGAAGAAGGTGTTGCCGGTGGCAGTCTGTAGAGCATCGTCGGCATTCAGTCGGCTGAACTTGCCGATCGGGTTTCCTGCGGGATCAGTTTTCAGCACCTGCACCTCGAAGTTGGTGCGCTCCTGCTGGAGGAAGCCGCCCACGACGAAGTTGATCGGGCCGTGAAACGCGGAGGCATAGCGGATCTCGTTCGACCAGATGCTCCGATCCTGCGGCTCGAGCGTGACCGCCGGGATCGGCACGCCGTAGTGGAACAGGATGGGCGAGCTATCGTAGGCGAAGCCGATGCGCCGGTCGTAATAGTTGGTGGTGGCGGTGAACAGGCCGATGCCGGTTTTGAGTTCGGCGGTCAGCCCATAGACGTGAAGCAGATCGTCCCACGGACTGCGCGCGAGATCGGTGTTGATCAGATCGCCGCCCGGGATCGCCGGAAAGCCTGCCGCAGTGTTGCCGAACGATAGCGCGCCCGGCGGCGTGTAGCGCGACGACCCGTCCGAGTTCGTCTTCTGGATTGTCGCCGACGCGGTCAGCACGAGATTATCGAACGGCACCGCGCGCAGGATCGCGCGGCCGCCAAACGTGCTGTCATTGTTGACGTTGCTCAGCCCGCCCGTCTGGATGCGCGGCTGATCGATGTAGCCGCTCTTGTCGTCCGCCCAGCCGGTAACGCGCAGGCCCAGCCGGTCGTTGACAATGGGCAGGTTGACCGTCCCGTTCAGCACATAGTTGAAGCCACCCTTCTCGGTTCCCGAAACTTCGGCCCCCGCGTTGCCGCTGGTGGATTTGAGATCGGGCTTGGCGGTGATGTAGCGGATCGTGCCCGACATCGAGCTTGCGCCGTACAACGTGCCCTGTGGCCCCTTTAGCACCTCCACCCGCTCCAGATCGAACAGCCGGATGTCCGCATTGCGCCCCCCGCCATCGTTGCCGTTGGCGGCCGTGATCACGGCCTCGTCGTAATAGACACCCACGGTTGCGGCACCGGTGGAGGTGACGCCGCGGATGATGTATTTCTTGTCGCCGGGGCCGAGATCGTTGAATTGCAGGCCCGAGATCGTGCCCGCGAAATCAATGAACGATGTCGCGCCGCGCGCGACGAGCGTGCCACCCGACAGCGCCTGGATCGCGATCGGTACCGATTGCACCGTCTCCGCTCCGCGCTTGCTCGCGGTAACGACGATATCGCCCGTTTCACTGGTGGGCGCTGCATTAGCGTTGCCGGAGGGCTGACCAATCGTCTGCGCGGCCGCCGTGCCCGAAAGCAGCAGCGCCAAAGCGGACAACATCGAATATTGCGTGACCCTCATTATATCCCTCCTCTGGTGATTGGTATTCGGCCGCCCCGTCATGCCGCCCGCCGTGATTGCGCGGCCAGGAACACGCTTTTGACCGAGCAGTAATCGTAGATGTTGCGCTGCCCGCCCTCGCGTCCGATCCCCGAGCGTCCGAAGCCGCCGAACGGTGCCAGGGGACTCGTCACGCGGCAGGCGTTGATCCAAACCGTTCCCGCGCGCAGCCGCGCAGGCAGCTCGGTCGCGCGACGTAGCGATCCTGTCCACACCGCCGCCGCAAGCCCGTACGGGCTATCGTTGGCGATCTGCACCGCATTGTCTTCGGTATCGAAGCGCAGCACTGCCAGCACCGGGCCGAACACCTCTTCACGCGCAATCCGCATCGTCGGGTGCACGTCGGCGAAGATTGTCGGCTCGACGAACCAGCCGTCGCGCCCACCCAGCGATGTGCGCGCGCCGCCCAGCACGCAGCGCGCGCCGTCCGCCCGGGCGTTCGCGATGTGCGCCAGCGTGCGCTCTACCTGCGCGCCGTTTGCAAGCGGCCCCATATCGGTATCGGGCAGCGCCGGATCGTCCAGCCGCAGCTCCCCCGCCGCAGTCACCAGTCGTTCGACCACCTCGTCATGGACCGACGCCTCGACGAGCAGCCGCGAGGTGGCCATGCACGTCTGGCCGGCGCCTGCGAAAATGCCGTGAACCGTACCCGCGACTGCGGCATCGAGGTCGGCATCTGCAAACACGATCGCTGGCGTCTTGCCGCCGAGCTCGAGCGAGACGGGCTTCAGCTCGCCCGCCGCCGCCTGGTACACTGCGCGGCCCGCCGTCTCGCCGCCGGTAAACGCAACCTTGGCGATACGCGGATGCACCACCAGCGCCGCGCCCGCATCGGCAAACCCAGTTACCACGTTGACCACGCCCGGCGGCAGCCCCGCATCGAGGCACAGCGCAGCCAGCAACAATGTCGAGACGGGCGCGTGTTCGGACGGCTTGATGACCACGGTGCATCCCGCCGCGAGCGCGGGAGCGAGCTTGAATGCCGCCAGCAGCAGCGGCGCGTTCCACGGCGTGATCGCGGCGACCACGCCGAGCGGCTCGTAACGGATCATGTGCTGCAAGCCGGGCTGCTCGGCTGGCGTAACGGCACCCTCCAGCTTGTCCGACATTCCGCCGAAATATCGGAACCATGCCGCTGCGGCATGCGCATGCGCGCGCGTTTCGGCCAGCACCTTGCCGTTGTCGCGCACCTCGATCGCGGCCAGCCGATCGACGTTGGCAAGGATGACGTCGGCCAGCGAAACCAGCAGCGCACCGCGCGCGCTCGCGCTCAGCTTCGGCCATGCGCCGCATGTGAAAGCGGTGTGCGCGGCATCCACTGCGCGATTGATATCCGCAGTGGTTGCGTGCGGCACGCTCGCCCACGCGCTGCGGGTAAACGGATCGAGACTGTCGAAACGCGCGCCGCCGTCCGCGTCGGTCCAGTGCCCGCCGATGTGCATCGCCCAGCGCTCGATCGGGTTGTCACGGTTCATGCGCGCCGTGCCGCAACGGGCGCGCCTGCAGCCAAATCCTGTGCGAAATACGCCTGTTCGGCGGTGGCGATGTGCATCGTCATGCGATCACCCACACCCAGCGGATCGCGCCGCAGGAATGCCGCATGGATATCGAGCAGCCCACGTGTCGCAACCGCCTGCGTGTCTAAGTCTCGCAGCGTCGCCAGCCGCACCGTCTGCACCTGATCGGCGAAACGCGCGATCGTTGACGCCATGCGCGCATTGCGAACCGCGCCGAGCCACGCTGACCTGAAATCGATCATCGCCAGGATCAGCCCTTCGGTATGCTGCTCCGCCAACGCCAGGCAAGCCGCATCGGCTGCGCGCGTCAGCGCCGCCGCTGCAATCGCATCGAGGTCGCGCGCGGCGTTGGCGGCGGCTCGAGGTTCGATCAGCCGCCGCACTTCGAACGTGTCGCGCATGTCCGCCGCCGTCAGCTTGGGAATGGCAAAGCCGCGCGACGTGCCGCCCAGATATCCTTCGTTGACCAGTTGCAACAACGCCTCGCGCGCGGGCATTCGCGAGGTCCCGAAACTCGCAGCGACATCGGTGTCCACCAGCCGATCGGATGAGCTGTACTGGCAGCGCTGCAGGCGGGCGCGCAGCTCAAGATAAATCCGCTCGCGCGCGCTGCGGCGGGGCAGGTCGACAATGTTGGAAAGACGTCGCTCGACCATGTTGCGATCCCGGAAGTGTATGCAGTTTTGCATATCTGCGGGGGGTGTCAAGTTCATTCTGAAGCGTGTATCGCAGAATCTCGCATGGTCGAACGCCTGCAACCGTATGCAGTTGGGATCGTGACCGGTGAGCAGGGAGTTAAATTGCGCGCGCGCGTCACACTCGAGGCCATAACCGGGGTGCTCGGCATGCTGCCCACCCCGTCGGTGCCCGACGCAGACCAGTGGTCGTGCGTGCAGTCGATCGACCTCGACGAGACCGCACGCATGGCTCGCATGGTTGTCGATGGCGGCATCGGCATCCTGCTCACTGCAGGCTCGTTTGGCGAGGGTGCAACGCTGACCGCGGCCGAGCACCGCTTGCTGACCGGCTGCCTGGTGGACGCCGTCGGTGGACAGGCGCTGATCTTCGCGGGCGCGACCACGCTCAACACGCGTGAAACGATCGCACTCGGCCGCGCACACGTCGCAGCTGGGGCGGACGGGCTGTTCCTCGGACGGCCCATGTGGATGTCGCTCGATCAGCGCGACATCGTGCGCTTCTACGCGGATATTGCCGAGGCGCTGCCAGGCACACCGCTGATTATCTACGATAACGGCTTCGCCTTCAAAGCCCGGATCGCGACCGAAACCTACCGGGAGCTCGCGCGCAACCCGGCAATCCTGGCGACCAAACATATCGGCGGCCCAGCAATCGCAGACGACCTGCGCGCAGTCGCGGGCGCGATGCGCGTGCTGCCGGTCGATGCGCAGTGGGCCGTGCTCGCCCGCGCGTTCCCCAACGAGGCGCTCGCCTGCTGGAGCGGCAACGTGGCGGACGGGCCCGAGCCGCTCGCCGTACTCGCACGCGCAGTGGCAGCGCGCGACTGGGACCGTGCGGATCACTGGTGTGCGCGCATGGCGTGGGCGCAGGCCCCGATGTTCCCCGGGGGCAAGATTGAGAACTTTGTCGATTACAACGTGCCGATTGCGCGTGGCCGCCTCGAAGGCTCGGGCCTCGTACGCTCCGGTCCGCCACGGCCACCCTATCTGCACGCACCCGCATCCTACATCGAAGGCGGCCGCGAAACCGGGCGGCGCTGGGCCTCGCTATGTTGCGAGGCCAGGCTGGCCGGCTGACCCCAGTGGCAGGCCAAGCAGCGGCCAAGGGTAGCAGGAGCAGCGCGTACGGACGACAAGGTGCTGACCATCAGCCGTGCGCTCTCCCGCAATCACGTCGTTCGCTGAAGATGGCAGTTCCACGTCGGCGCGTTCGACACCATCGGCACGGGATCGTTCAACAAGGCCGTCGGTCCAGGGCCTTTAGCCTTGTCCGCGCAGATCGCGGACGCACAGGCGAGGCACGGGTTGTCCCACTGGATACGCTTGAACTTCCAAGTATGCTGCAGCCCGACTGGAGCGAACAATGAGCGTTATCGAATAACTGGTGCACTCGTCGGCAACGCGCTCGGTTCGTGTGATCGATCTCAAGCAACCGCTCTCGGCCGATACCCCCGCGCCCGAGTTACCGTCGCAATTCGGCCAGTGCGATGGCTTATCCAGCCAGCGCGGCGTGGCAGGGTGTTGGAATGATTTCGAGAAGAACGAGCACACACCGGCATGCAATTCAATGCGCCGGTGCTAGGTGAGCGGGCGCGACCTGCCCGATAATGCAACCGACACTATCCCGCCGGCGCACCTCATGCGCCAGCAGCGGTGGTAGACATCAGCGCGGCAGCGGCCGTCGATCCCAACTTGATTGTCGAGCCCGCGCACCTCGAAGCGTGGAAGGCGGCGCACGTCCGCATCCCCAGCGGTGCACGGCTGCTGCTGCGGCGAAGCGGGCTTCTACATCGAGACCGCTTGAGGACCCGTTAGCGCCAGAAGGATATACCGTTGTGGGAGTTCACGTGACACAACCACGCCGGGCAGCATCGCGTGAACCGACAGTAATACGATCTAACTTTTTGTGGCCTAAAGCAGTGTGAATGTGTTGAGTTATCATCGCCGATTCAACAGCTTTGCCAGAAGCGGGCTCGGGAAGCGCCGTTGCTGTTCGATCGCGTAGAAGGGTTCCGCCAGGTTGGGCACGCGACACAGTTCGACGAGCGTGCCCGCCGCGAGTTCGTCGCGCACCACGATCGGCGGCACGAGCGTAACGCCGCTGCTTTCGCGCGCGAGCAGGCGAAGCATTGCCATATCGTCCACTTCGGCGAGGATCGTCGGGCGGATACCCGCATGATCGAGGATGCGATCGAACGCGACGCGCAGATCGCTTTCGAGGCTGGGCAGAAGCACGGGCACGGTGGCCAGGTCTTCGGGGAAACGGAATGGCGCGACGCGGGGCTGGCCGACGAGGCTGGCGGGTTGCTCATCCAGCAGGTGGCTGCGCAGCGTGGTCGCGGCATTGCGTCCGGGGGCGCGGTTCGCGAGCACGACGTCGAGCGTGTGCGCCTCCAGATCGGCCAGCAGCGCGCGCATCGTGCCCGAGCGCACGATGAGTTCCACGTCGGCGCGGCCGAGCACCGGCCGCAGGAACTCGAGCTGGAAGTTGCGAGATAGGGTAGTGAGTGCGCCGACCCGCAGCGTCTGGCGTTCGGCGCGAGGACGGCCGCGCAATGTGCCTATCAGCTCGCCGCCGGTCTCGAAGATCGTATCGG
>Ga0123339_10002209_pt1 | contig 13202 bp, 12 predicted proteins | sample lystaG_FD_89956 | JGI IMG/M metagenome (GOLD analysis project Ga0123339, IMG submission 89956) | Glacier valley bacterial and archeal communities from Borup Fiord, Nunavut, Canada, to study Microbial Dark Matter (Phase II) -... | ecosystem: Environmental > Aquatic > Freshwater > Ice > Glacier ... | reverse complement strand
GCGCTTCGGGTAAAAGCTGGCCCGTGGTGGCGTCTATCAGCTCGAGACTGACCGATTTGGCTACAGGAGGACAGACCCTGGGGCCTAAATCTTGGGGGTCATCGACTGGCGTGCAGCCCACCAGCAGAACTACCCCAGCGGAAAGGAGTAATCGGCTTTTCATCCTTACAGCTTATCGCGTTTATAGGCGACGTCCCATGAAACCACCGTGCTCGAGCACCTTGCAAAGCCACCGTTCACCCACGCTCGTTGCCGTGTTTGAAATTCCCCGTCGCTCGAGCCATCAAAAGTTGCGCCCCGTGTTCATCGGCATTCAAAACCGCCGCCAGAAAGCGCTCTGCTTGCTTGCCGGTCAAGGTTTTTACGGTTTTGCCGTGCCACATTAAAAATACCTTGCCATCCTTGCTCGAGCGGTAGCCGAACGCCCCTTCCTCGAGTTTGCCGCATCCGTCTATCATGGGTTTCACCCGTCCTCCCCGCCTCGGGCCTCTCTTTGGGTCAATCCGGTTTAACCAGCCGCACCGTATCCTCGATAAAGCCCATTTTGGCATAGAAGGCCCGCGCCCTGGCGTTGGTGGCGAATACGTGCAGACTCAGGCCCTCGAGTCCCGTTTCTCGCGCCCACAGCGTTGCCCGCTCGAGCAACGCCCTGCCGACGCCCTGCCCCTCGGCATCCTCGGCCACCGCCAGCATCTGCACGTAGGACCGCGCCACGCCACTGAAAGGGTCGTGTTCGCGCTCGCACTGGATAAAGCCGACGGACACGCCATTCTGGTCCTCGGCGATGAGTTCCAGGGCGGTCTCGAGTTTGGAGGGAAGATTTTTGAATTCCTCGGTCATCAGCGCGTGCAGGGTGCGTGGGTCGCGCTCGAGCGGCAGCCCGAAGGCGCTGAGCCGTGGAATGAGCGATAAAATAAAGGCGCGGTCACTCGGCTCGAGCGGACAAATCCGCCATTTATTCGTAGGCGCTGTCATGGTCGAGGTGCAGAGACACAAAACGGAGACTGGAGGCTTCTCGAGTGACCAGGGCACGGTATTTCTGACTCAGGCGAATCGAGTGCAGGGTACGCGAACTTCCAAAAACCGCTTCAGTACGAATCGCTTCCCAATTCAGACCGCTCGAGGCGTACACCTGCTCCCAGGTCATCCGCCGCAATCGGTGAATAGCTTTTGCAACCTGAGCCAGCTCTCGTGGCGGTAGGGTCAAGAAACTTTCGAGAAAATCAGGAGCGTTGAGGTCGAGTTGGACGACTTCCTTCAATTGACCTCCTCCAGGTCTTCACCGTCAGGAGAAATACCATGCTCTTGAAAAAAAGCGTCTAAATCAGTTTCTCGAGCGGGGTTAGCGTCCATCCAGGCCAGCGCCCGTTTGATGCGACCAAAGTGTGGCTCCTCGAAAATCCAGGCTTCGCTCTCGGGAACGTCCACCACCGGGGTGAGCTTGAACCCCCCCTCCTCGAGCTTTTCCACCCGCATCAGCTTGCCCGCATATTCCTTTCCCAGCGTGAACTGCCCGCTCGAGCCGACCCGCTTGATTTCATTGACTGTGTTACCATGCGCCATGATTTCATGATATTACAAAAAGCTCGAAAAGAGTCGGCGCATATCTCGAGTGGAGCAGCAGGATAAAGGCGTGGTCACTCGGCTTGAACAGGCGAAGCTTCACCCTTTCACGCTCCCAGCGGTGAGGCCGGACACCAGTCGGCGCTGAAACAGCACAATCAGTAACACGATGGGAGAGAGCGCCACCACAATGGCCGCGCTCATCAGCGCCCAGGGAAAGGAAAACTCGCCCTGATAGAGAGTCACGCCCACCGAGAGGTTTCGCATCTGCGCGTTGGTGTTGAGCAGCAGCGCCAGCAGGTACTCATTCCAGGAATTGACAAAGGTAATCAGGCCCGCCGTGACCACGCCCGGCACCGCCAGCGGCAGAATGACCCGCCACAGCGCGCCCACCTTGCTGCACCCGTCCACCTGCGCCGCGCTCTCGAGGTCGGCGGGAATGCTCGAGAAAAAGGCCACCAAAGTCAGGATGCTGATGGGCAAGTTGAGCGCCACGTAAGGCAGAATCAGCGCCGGATAGCTGTTGAGAATGCCCAGTTCGCGCATGATTTTGAACAGCGGCACCGCCAGGGCGATGGCCGGAAACATCGAGAAGACCACCACGATGGCCAGCAGCACGCCCCTGGCGCGGATTTTGAGCCTCGAGAGCGCGTAGGCTGCCAGGGCCGCGAAGACCACGCAAATGAGAGTACTCAGGCCTGCTGTGACCGTGGAGTTGACAAAAAAGCGTCCGAAGGGCTGGGTGATGAACACCTGATTGTAATTCTCGAGCCGCAGCACGCTGGGAAGGTACTGCACAGGTTTAACCTGAAGTTCGGTTTCGGTTTTGAGCGAGGTGAGCACGGTCCAGAGCAGCGGGAACAAGCCGCCGAACAGCAGCGCCAGCATTCCTAGAGTGGCCCAGGCTCGAGGGATGATGGGTTGGGGCTTGTGCTGCCTTAGCACGGCTCGAGCGGGTTTGACCAGGGTCATACTTGGCTCTCCAGAGTCAAGCGGGGGAGATGGGGAGATGGGGAGCGGGGGGGAATGATGTTTACTCGAGCTGAAGGTCCGTAGAACCTCAATCTTCCCACCGCCCTATCTCCCCATCTCCCCACTTCTCGAACATCAAAAACAACTCCACACCCTCGAGCGACGAGAGCAACCATCACTCCCCCCGCACCCGGCGCACGTAAAAGGCCGTAATCACCAGACTGAGCACGAACAGCACCACGCACATCGCACTCGAGGCTCCGAAGTCATAGTCCTCGAACACAGTACGGTAGATGCGGATGCCCACCGTCTCGAGCACGCGGTCCGGTCCGCCCCCGGTGAGCACGTAGGGAATGTCGAAGACTTGCAGCGCCGAAAGCGTGCGAAAGATGAGGGCCACCGCCAGCGCTGGGGCCAGCAGCGGCAGGGTCACGCGCCAGAACGACTGGCCTCTAGTCGCGCCGTCCACCTCGGCAGCCTCGAGCACGTCTTTCGGCACGCCCTGAAGACCGCCCAGCACGATGAGGGCCACGAAGCTCGAGGTCTTCCAGACCGTGGTTGTCACCATCGCCACCACCGCCAGCGCCGGAGTGGTGAGCCAGCGTTGCGGCTCGAGTCCCAATTTGCTGAGCCAATCGTTGAACACCCCGTACTCGCCGTTGAACATCCAGGCGAACATCAGCGCGCTGAACACCGGCGGCATGGCCCACGGCAGCAACATGGCCACCCGCGCCACGGTGCGCCACCTGCTCTCGAGGTTGGCCACCAGGGCCATCGGAATGCCGATGAGGAAGGAACCGCCCACCGTGAGCACCGCTAGATAGAGCGTGGTCCACAGGCTCGAGCGGAAACGTCCATCTCTGAACAGCTCGAGAAAGTTGTTCAAGCCCACAAAGGGTTCGCCCAAGTCTGGTTTAATCCAAATCTGGGTGTGAAGACTGCTCCAGAACACCGTAATCAGCGGGTAAAGCAGCATTCCCAGCAGCAGCACGCCCGCAGGAAGCAACAGCCAGAAGGCCAAAATTCCGTCGCTGGACAACGCTCGAGCGAATTTGGAAGGGCGCTTGAAGAGTTTTTCAGGTATCAGCGATGAAGACATTTAGCACACCCTAGAATTTGTAGGGGCGAATAGCATTCGCCCTGTAAGCTCGAGCCGAAAGCTAAAGCTGACAAGGGCGAATGCTATTCACCCCTACACACTCATCACTTTATTTCAGCACCGCGTCGAGTTCGCTCTGCATCTGCTCGAGGGCCGCGTCCACGCTCTTAGAGCCGCCCACCGCCGCGTTCACCTGATTGCGAATGATTTCCGAGACTTTGGGATACACCGCCGTGACCGGACGCGGGCGCGCCTTGATGACCGCCGGATAGAGCGCGGCGAAGTGCGGGTTGGCCTTAAGCACCGCGCTGTTGTTATACAGCGCCTTGCGGGCGGGCAGGTAAGCCCCGTTCACCGCCATGTCGCGGCCCGAATCGCTCGAGGATAGGAAGCGAATCAGTTTGAAAGCGGCCTCTTTTTGCTTGCCATACGCGTTGAGGCTCCACTGCCAGCCCCCGGTGCAGGTGCTCGAGGGGTTTTTGCCAAACACCGGAATTTTGGCCACACCCACCTTGCCCGCCACCAGGGTGGGGTCGGGCGACTTGCCCTGAAAGTGCGCCCAGGCGTAGCTCCAGTTGAGGCCGAACACTGCTTTGCCGCTTTGAAACAGCTTCCTCGAGTCGTCGGTTTTGGATTCGGCCATGCTCTTGGGCGAGATGCCGTACTTGTTCACCGCGTCCACCAGAAAGCCCAGGCCCTGCTTGCCTGCGGCGGTGTTCACGCCTTTGCTGAGGTCTCCACCCGCGCTCCAGTACAGCTCGAGGAAGTTACACACCGTACCCTCGATGGGCGCGGCCTGAAAGTTGAAGCCCTGAAGGTCGCCGCCCTCGGCTTTGGTAATTTTTTGCGCGGTCATCACCAGTTCGTCCCAGGTTTTGGGCACTTTGGCACCGTATTTCTCGAGCAAATCCTTGCGGTAGTACAGAAACTGCGAATCGGTGAAGGCGGGCAGCGAGTACAGCTTGCCGCCCACGGTGCCGCCGCCGATGGGTCCGGGCAGGAACCCATCCAGGAAGGCTTTTTTATCGCTCAAGTCCTTGAAGTAACCGTCGAGTGGTTCGGCCCACTGCGCGGCGGCGAAGGTGGCGGGGCGCACGATGTCTACCAGGAAAATGTCCAGGCTCGAGTCTTTAGCGGCCAGCACGGTGGTGAGGTACTGGTTCTGGGCCTCGGAGGTGGCTCCCCCAGTCTCGAGCTTGACCTTGATGTCGGGGTTGGCCTTCTCGAACTTGGCAAACAGTGGACCAAAAATTTCCGGGCGCTGCTGCGACCCCATGAACACGGTGAGGGTAGTGGCCGCGTGCGCGGTGGACAAGGCCAGCGCGGACACGGTGAGCAGGGTGGATACCAGGGTGAGTTTGGGTGATTTCATAAATCCTCCAGCATGGGGCGTGTGGCGAGAAAAACGTCGATGAAATAGCTCGAGATGCGGGTTTGGCCCGACTATAGCACAGGCTTTTTGCGAGGGATTGTCCTACTCAAGGCTCAAGCGCGAGAAAGGTTCAGCGCGTTTATGTAGGGCTGGAACTCTCTCGAGCGCGTAAAGGATAACCCTTGCGCCTGGATGAACTTTAGCATCTTAGTTGACCAAAAAGGTCATCTTGTCCGGTGCGCCGTGAGTCGGGGTGGACAAGCTCTGAGGATGGCCATGTATTTTCGCGTAGGTAGGGTAATTCACCTGTTCGAGCGTGTGGGTTGTGACTTGAGCTTCAAGCCCTCGAGCGGTGGCTTATAATGCCGCTCATGATTTCACTGGACTTATCCGGCAAGAAAGCCCTGATTATGGGCGTCACCAACGAGCGCAGTCTGGCCTGGGCCATCGCGCACCAACTCTTGCAAGCGGGCGCGCAGTGCATCTTTTCCTATCAGGGCGAACGCCTCAAACCCAACGTGGAAAAACTGGTTAAAGACTACCCCGAGAGCCTGCTCGAACCCTGCGACGTGGCGCACGAAGCCGACCTCAAGCGACTGTTTGCCCGCATTGGCCGCGAGATGGGCGGTCTGGACATGATTGTTCACGCCATCGCCTACGCGCCGCGCGCCAGCATGGAAGGGCGCTTTTTGGACACCACGCTCGAGGACTACCAAACCGCGCTGGGCGTGTCCGCCTACAGCCTGGTCTCGGTCACGCGCCACGCCGAACCGCTCTTAAGAAGTGGCTCGAGCATCGTTACACTCACCTACTACGCTTCTCAGCGTGTGGTGGCCAAGTACAACGTGATGGGCATTGCCAAAGCCGCGCTCGAGGCCAGCGTGCGTTATTTGGCCTATGAACTCGGTCCCAAAAATATCCGAGTCAACGCCATCAGCGCCGGACCGATGCGGACCGTGGCGGGCACGAGCATTCCCGGCTTCCGCGACATGTTCGCCAAAGCCGCCGCCACCGCCGCGCTGGGGCGCAACGCCACCCAGGAGGAGGCCGGCAAGCTGGGTCTCTTCTTGCTCAGCGACCTCTCGAGCGGCATCACCGGAGAAGTGAGCTTCGTAGACGGGGGTTACAACATCATGGGCATGGCGATGGACAGCTCGGGCGGCTAGCGAACTGAAAAAATAGGCTCGAGAGAATCACCCCACACCAAAACCCCTCCAGAACATCAGGAGGGGTTACACATCTGAACGCTCGAGCCTTATTGGGACGCGGGTTTGTAGGTCTGCACCACGACCCCAGAGGCCAGCGCTCGAGAGTCCACCAGTTGCAGGGTGGCTGCTACACCTTCGGCAAAGAGGCGCTTGCCCTGGCCCAGCACGACGGGGTAAACCATCAAGCGGTACTCGTCTATCAAGTCGTGCTGCATCAAATACCGCACCAGCGTGCCACTGCCGTAAATCAGCAGATGTCCGCCGGCTTGATTTTTGAGCTTTGCAACCCCCTCGGCCACGTCCCCCTCGATGCGGGTGGCGTTCCACTCGAGGTCGCGCAGGGTGCTCGAGGCCACAAATTTAGGCAGGCTGTTCATGATGTCCGCGCCCGGTTGACCGCTCATGGCGGGCCACGCCTGTGACATGCCCTGATAGGTCACGCGCCCCATCAGCAGCACGCCGCTTTCAAACAGCAGCTTGCTTTGAATTTCGGCCAGCTCGTCGCTCCAGTACGGTGCGGTCCAGGCGGGGTTTTCCATCACACCGTCCAGGGTCAGGTATTCTGCCGCGATAACTTTTCTCATGCTCACGCTCCTCGAATGAGATTTGGGATGCTTCACCCTGCAAACTTTCGTTTTGCCCTCTCGCGCACTATGTTATGTCAGTAGCAGAAAATAGTCTTGTATCAGAACGACATCTCGAGCGGGTGAGCGAAGAGTCGAGCTGGAGTCTGTCCAATCAGATGCCTCAATGTTTTGGTCAGGTGGGGTTGGTCGCTGAAGTTCAAGGTCTGAACCACGTCGGCAATGGATATTCCACGCTCGAGCAGGGTAGCCGCCGCTCGAGCACGTTCGATTTGTCGCACGGTGCGGTGTGTCACTCCGGTAGCCTGCACAAAGCGGCGCTGTAGGGAGCGGGTGGATAGTGGGGACTCGAGGTGTTCATCCTCAAGCACATCCCCGACCACGGGTTCAAAGCGAAGCTGTCCGCGACGAACCAGCCGTTCGACGAAAAGGTCCACGTCTTCAAACGTGGGCGTGGACCACGCTGAATCGTTCAACCAGAAGGAACCGGATGTGGCGTTGGGGAGGGTAGCGTGGCGGTCCACCAAATACGGATTGGGCAGAAACGGCATAAAACTGCCCAGTTTGAACTGGACGCCGAAAATCTCAGCATCCTCCGGGCAATCCACCACGGTGGCTCGAGTTTCGGGTCCACGCACAGCCAGGGAGGTGTGACCCCGCACTCGAGTGACCACCAGCTCACAATGACTCACTGCTCTCGAGGTAAAGGTTCCTGCCTTTTCGCTGACAGTGCGCCATAGGGTTTGAACGAAGGGTGACTCAGGCGCTCTCTGCTCAAACTCAAAGGGCGTCTCCAGCCCGCTCGAGCGAGAGTGAGTCTTCATAGCGACCATGATACAGGGCCAAGCTGAACGGGCGCAGCGCAAATCGGGTGTCCAATTGCCCAAATCAAATAGAGGTGGGCGCTCGAGAGAAAGCGCCCACCTTTTTCACTACAAACTGTCCCATGCGTAATTCAAAAAATTCTATGCGACCCTCTCGAGCGCAACCCCATCACCCCATGAAGCCCATCGGGTCTCGAGGCGTTCCGCCGATTCGCACCTCGAAGTGCAGGTGTGGGCCAGTGCAGTGTCCGGTGCAGCCCACGTAACCCAGCAATTCGCCCCGGTTGACATATTCGCCCACGCTCACGGCGGTGCGGCTCATGTGACCGTAGATGAGGTCCATGTTGCCCGAGTTGACGTATACATTGATTCCGTACATCCCACTCCCGCTCTGGGTCACGGTTCCGCTCGAGGCGGCGTAAATCGGGGTTCCGGTGTCCGCCGCCAAATCTATGCCGGTGTGCCGATTGCTGCCCTCAATCCACAAATCTCGGGTCCCAAAGCGACTGGTGAGCTGAAAGTTGCTAATCGGCCAAGACAGTCTGGAGCCACCGAACGAGGTTTTGCGAACCGCTGTGCTCGAGCGGCTGGCCACGGTGAAGCTGCTGGTGTTGTAACGGCTCGAGTTTCGGGCGGCGACTTGTTGCCTCAATGTCGCCGCCCGTCTGGCCTGAAGCTGCGCCCGATACCTTTCAAACTTCACTTGTAAAGCATAACGCGCCTGTAAAGTACGGCGCTGCTGGTTTTTAAGCGCCAGATACCTCTCGAATTTGGCCTGCCTAGCGTAGCGGGCCTGCAAGCTGCGGTATTGCTGAGCCTGAAGGGCCAAGTATTTCTCGAACTTGGCCTGTCTGGCGTAGCGGGCCTGTAAAACGCGCCGCTGCTGCGACAGGAGCGCGAGGTATTTGCGATATTTGGCCTGCACAGCATACCTGGCCCCCAGCGCCTTGCGCTGCCGAGCCAGATACTGGGTGTAGCGAATTTTGAGCAAACGCTTGGCTTTGGGGCTGAGCTGGGCCAGCGCTCGAGCGTGCCGTGAAAGCTTTTTTGGGACGACCCCGGCGCTCGAGCGACCTGTAGGCTGCGGCACCAGCACTTTGACGCGCTGACCAATCCGAATTTTGTCGCCCCGCAGGCCGTTGAGCTTCTCGATTTGGGCCAGGGTCATGCCGTGCGCTCGAGCCAGGGTCCACAGGCTTTGGCCCGCTTTGACGCGCAGGGTGACGGGTTTGAGGGCGGACGCGCTCGAGGAGCGAGCGCTGTTAGGGGTTAGGGTCTGAGCCGCGCCGACTCCCACCAAAAAGGTGAGGGCTAGAGCGCGGCTCAGCGCAGAAAAAGGTTTGGGCACTGTTCCTCCGCCGCAAACTTTAAACGGCGCAGATGTGAGCTACACCCAAATTTGCGTGAGCTACCCTGTGAAACACCGCCTCAACGTGAGAGCAAGAAGCTCGAGTGGGCGCTTAAAAAAACCCACTCAACGCCCGCAAGCCTTTACAGCACAGCCTCGAGCCTGTCGAGTCGCGCACCTTTTAACTTTGCCATCCCAGGCTCAGAAGCCGCAGGTGAAAAAGGCTACCTGATGTCTGATGCCCAAGCCCCTCACCCTCGAGCAAAGCTTTTGAACTCCTCCAGACTCAGACAGTTCACCACATTCGCCGGGGTCAGGCCCGCTTTTCGGGCCATCAAAATACCGTACTGGAGGTCGTCCAGGCCCAAAACCACATGAGCATCGGTGTTGATAGCAAAATGTACCCGGTCTCGCCACTCGAGCGCGGTTCTCCAGTCCACGTCGAGTCACCAGGGGTTGGCATTGATTTCGATGGCCGTGTTGTGAGTCGCCGCCGCTGCCATCACCGCGTCTATATCCACCTCGTAGCTGGGACGGCGCAGCAGCAGCCTGCCGGTGGCGTGGCCCAGAATGGTCACGAGTGGGTGCGAGACGGCCCGAACCAGCCGCTCGGTCTGCGCCTCCTTTGACAGGTTGAACAAGCTGTGAACGCTGGCCACCACGTAATCAAGCTGCTCGAGCACCTCGTCGGGATAGTCGAGCGAACCGTCGGCCAAAATGTCCACCTCGGAGCCTTTGAGAATGGGAAAACCTTCGGCCCGCAGCGCGTCAATCTCGAGCATCTGGGCGCGCAGCCGCTCCACGCTCAGGCCATTCGCGTAAAAAGCGCTCACGCTGTGGTCGCCCATGCCCAGGTAAGCGTAGCCCCGCTCGAGCGCGCCCTCTATCATCTGGCGCACCGTGGCGGCCCCATCGGAGTACTGGCTGTGGACGTGCAGCATCCCACGAATGTCCTCTACTTTTATCAGCTCGCTCGAGGCCGGCAGGCTGGCCAGAAATAGGATTCCGCGCTCGAGGTGCTCCTTCTCGCGGTACTCGAGCGGAACGTCAGGCAGCTCGAGGGCGGCGTACAGCGCGGCTTCACTGGAGAGTTCGACCCGGTTTCCAGCTCTGAACAGGCCCTCGATACTCAGCTCGAAGCCTCTGGCGCGCGCCCGCTCGAGCAGGAAATCGGCCCAGGCGGACCCCGAAAGCAGCGCGTCGGTCACGGGTCGGTTTTCCGCGCTTGAGTAGGCCACCTCGAAGCGCACCCGGCTCAGGGTGCCGCTCCAAGTGGGGTAACTTTTATGCTCGAGATTGGGATGCTCGAGCGGTGAGAGCATTTCGAGCACACTCCTCACCGCCTCGCTCGAACCCGTCACGCTGAGGTCCACGTCGCCCACCGTCTCCAGGCCGCGCCCCACGCTGCCCAGCACACGCGGCTCGAAGTCCCCCAAGTGCTCGAGCAGGGTCCGGGCCACTTCCAGCCCTTTGGCGATGGAGTGACGGGTGGCGCTCTCGAGGGCGAACCGCACGTTCTCGAGGATGGTCGCTTCGCTCTTTTGGCCAAAGCCCTTGAGCGCGGCCACTTTTCCCGCCTCAGCCGCGCTTTTGAGTTCCTCGAGCGAGGTGATACCCGCGTCCCACAGCACTCGAATCTTTTTGGCCCCGATTCCGCGCACGCCAAACATCTCGAGCACGCCAGGGGGCACATCTCGGGCCGCCTCGAGCAGCGGCGCGAACTCGCCGGTTTTGAGCGCGTCCATCATCGCTTGAGCCAGCGGTTTGCCCAGCCGGGGAACGCCGATGAACTGTAAAGCCTCGAGTTCGGATAGGTCGCGCGAATCCTCCTCGAGCGCCCTGGCCGCACTCATAAAATTCTTGACCTTGAAAGGGTTTTCTCCGATGAGTTCGAGCACCTCGGCGGTGCGCTCGAGCAGCCCGACCAGCGATTTCTTGTCCATGAGACCTCCAGCGAAAGTGGGGGCGGGCCGTCCCGCCTCCCGCTTTTGACCGAGCGAGCAGGCCCGTTAAGTGCCGTTTTGCTCAAGACAGTGGAACGAGTAAGAGTGAACGAGCAACAGGTCTTCCGGCGACTTTTACCGGAAGTCCATATATACAGAGATGCTATCAGACCCTATGACGCTTTCGGAATGGCTCCAATAAACTCGAGCAGTCTAGTGCCAAGAAAAGCGCGGAGGTTCCGAAGAACCCCCGCGCTCGAGCGAATGTACGGTGTGCTCAATTGAGCACGGTGATGCGAATCGAACGGCTTCCCCAGTTCAAGGCCTGACTGCGGGTGCCCATCCACACGTCCACCTTGCGCCACATCCGGGCGTTCATGGTGTCCTCGACGATAAAAACGGTGTTGGCCAGCATCGCGTTGTAACTCGTGCCGCTCAGGTCCTGAATGCGGATACGGCTGCCGTAAGGAATGAAGCTCAACAGGTCGCGGGACAGGGCCACCACGCCAAAACGGGTGCGGGTTCCGGTGGCCGTGATGTGCGGTGAACCATCGGTTTGCCCCGGAGTGCTGTTGTAGGCCGTGGAGCGCACCACATAGCTGCGCGCGCTCGAGGCTTGCACGTCGCGCACGGTTGTGGTGGGCTTGAGCGCAGGTTGAACGCTCGAGGGCTTGGCAGGCGGGGCAGCGATAATCACTTTACCGGCGTCAGGTTTGCTGGGTGCGGGTTTGCTGGATACAGGTTTGCTAGATACAGGTTTGCTGGGTGCAGGCACGCTCGAGGGCTTGACCGGAGTCACCGCCACCGACGCTTTGTTGGGCGCATCACCGGGCACATTGACGCTGGGCTTGACCAGTGTTGCTTTGGCGGGCATTATCTTCGCAGACACCGCGTCCGAAACCAACGACTTGGGTGCCGGAGCAAGAACCGCAGCCGCCGTCGGCTCGGCCACCGGCTCGATGGCCCGTTCGGCTAGTGAAACATCGGGGAGCACCGGGGTTTGAGCGCTCGAGAGGGAAAATACAGTGGCACCGAGACCAAGCAGAGCGGCGAAACTACACCGGAGTGCGTTTAAAGACATAGAACCTCATGAAACTTCTAGAACAAATCAGTAAAAGCAGCGTCGCTCGAGTGACTACGGCGACCTGCGGCGCATGATTTGTTTGAATGGCCCCGAATCTTTGCTCGAGGCGGCTTGGGCGTGAGTTCTGGGGTGTTTATTCTGCTAACACCTAACTAAGCCAGACGATAATCCCTCTCTCTGAGCGTTGTATAGGAAAACAGGCCATTCGCTCTCAGTTTAAGCTCACCCGTCAAAGTGCTTTGACCTACATGTGCTCGAGAACCCCCGTCATAGGACAGGTCTATAAAATGTGAAATGTCTAAAGATGAGAGGCGCTTTCTGAGATTGTAAGCTCTCCAAAAACGAGCGCATTTGAGAATGAATTAAGTATTGATGAAGCCAAGTTGCCTTCTCATCGTTTATTTAATCTGAAACTTTCACCCTGCTCGAAGAGCGGTTAAAATAGGCGCACATGTCTTACATCCTTGCACTCGACCAGGGAACCACCTCGTCTCGAGCGGTGCTTTTCGACCACGCAGGCCGAGTGGTTTCGTTCGCGCAAAAAGAGTTCGGGCAGCACTTTCCTCAGCCGGGGTGGGTCGAGCACGACCCGCTCGAAATTTGGTCCTCGCAGGCGGGGGTGGCGCTCGAGGCCCTGACCCTGGCCGGGGTGCGGGCCTCGGAGGTCGCCGCCATCGGACTCACCAACCAGCGCGAAACCACGCTGCTATGGGACCGCAAAACCGGGGAGCCGCTGCACCACGCCGTGGTGTGGCAGGACCGCCGCACCGCGCCGCTGTGCGAAACCTTGAGACAGGGGGGCCTCGAGCCTAATTTTCAAGCCAAGACCGGCCTGCTGCTCGACCCTTACTTTTCCGGCACCAAGCTGGCCTGGCTGCTCGAGCACGTTCCAGGGGCGCGCCAGCGGGCCGAGCAGGGCGAGTTGTGCTTCGGCACGGTGGATTCCTGGCTGCTGTTCAAGCTCACCGATGGGGCGTGCCACGTCACCGACCCGTCCAACGCCTCGAGAACCCTGCTCTACAACATTCACACCGGGGGCTGGGACCCAGAGCTGCTCGGGCTGCTGAACATTCCAGCGGCGCTGCTGCCCGAGGTTCGCAGCTCGAGCGAGGTCTACGCGCACACCTTCGACGGGCTGTTCGGGGCGCGCATCCCCATTGCCGGCATCGCCGGGGACCAGCAGGCCGCCACCTTTGGTCAGGTCT
>Ga0123339_10002208_pt1 | contig 13207 bp, 10 predicted proteins | sample lystaG_FD_89956 | JGI IMG/M metagenome (GOLD analysis project Ga0123339, IMG submission 89956) | Glacier valley bacterial and archeal communities from Borup Fiord, Nunavut, Canada, to study Microbial Dark Matter (Phase II) -... | ecosystem: Environmental > Aquatic > Freshwater > Ice > Glacier ... | reverse complement strand
TTTATCAGCATTTTCAATTACTATTGTATTAGCATTTTTAATATCAATTCCAGATTCTAGTATTGTTGTACATACTATTATATCAATATCATGATTTATATATCTCATCATAATATCTTCGATTTCACGCGCACCCATTTGTCCATGAGCATATTCAACTCTAGCATATGGAACTAACGCTCTTACATTATTAGTTATTTCTTCTATGTTATCTACTCTATTACTTACATAAAATACTTGACCATCTCTAGATAACTCTCTTTCAATTGCGTTTTTAATTATATATTTATCATATTCTAGTACATATGTATGTACAGGCATTCTTTCAAGTGGAGGAGTTGTTAAACTACTCATTCCTCTAATTCCTACCATAGACATATGAAGAGTTCTAGGTATTGGAGTCGCTGTCATAGATAATATATCAATTGTTTCTTTAAATGATTTTATAGATTCTTTATCTTTAACACCAAATCTATGTTCCTCATCTACTATAAGTAAACCTAAATCTTTAAAGAAAATATCTTTAGATAATATTCTATGTGTTCCTATTAAAACATCTATTTTACCATCCACTAAGTCTTTAAGTATTTTTTTCTGCTCTTTTGCGGTTCTAAACCTAGATAACATTTCAACATTAATACTAAACTTTTCCATTCTTGTTTTAAATGTATTATATTGTTGAAGTGATAGTATTGTAGTAGGAACTAAATATGCAACTTGTTTGTTATCCATAACAGCTTTAAATGCTGCTCTTATTGCAACTTCTGTTTTACCATAACCTACATCACCACATAGTAATCTATCCATTGGTTTTATATCTTCCATGTCTAATTTCACTTCTTTAATTGAAATATCTTGATCTTCAGTTAGTTCATATTCAAAACTATCTTCGAATTCTTTTTGCCATGGTGTATCATTTGAAAATGAAAAACCAATAGATTTATCTCTTTTAGCATATAACAATACTAATTCTTTTGCTATTTCTTCTACATGTTCTTTTGCTTTTTTCTTTGTTTTATTCCATTCTCTATTTCCTAAATTATTAAGTTTAGGAAGCGTATCATCATCACACATGTATTTTTTAACATTATCTAACCCAGATATAGGAACAAATATATTAGAACCATTTAAATACTCTATTTTTATATAATCGGATGTTATTTCTAACACTTCTACCGTTTCAATTCCCCTGTATATACCAATACCATGGTTTTCATGAACAACATAATCTCCAATTACTAAGTCTTCAAAAGAATTAATACTTTGACCCATTATTTTAGACTTTTTGATTTTTTTAAGTGTATTTAATGTTCCTGATACATTTTCGGATATAACAGTTAATTTAAAATCATCATAATCAAAACCGCCTGATAATATTCCTTGAGTTATATATATATTACCAGCTTTAAGTTCATTATTAAATATATTATCTAGATAAGTTACTTTTATCTTATTATCTATTAATATATTTTGAATTTGCTTAACCCTTATAGCTGATGGATATACAAGAAGAATTATATTTTCTTCCCTGTCTTTAATATCCTGTATAAGTATATCCATTGAACTACGAAAAAAGTTGACTTCCCTACAGCTGAAAATCACCTCTTTTCTTTTTGCATGGAGAACTCTATCTGTATTCATTCTTTCTAAATACACATTAACTAGATGTTTAAACTTTATTTCTATATCTTCATACATATATAGCTGATGTGTATATGGAATATATAAGTGATTTTTTGATGCTAATAATTTTAAAGTTTCTATACTTTCATAAGTAATGTATCTTGATTTTTCTATACATTTTACTGGTTCATCTACATATATAGTAAAATTATCTAGATAATCAATAAATGACACAGTATTATCAAAAAATAATTCAAAATATTTATCAACTAAATTTTTTTCTTCTCTGTTTTCTAGTGTTTCAATATCTTTTAAAACTACTGATTTAAATTCTTTAGTTATTTTACCAGATACTAGTTGTTTTAATTTATCAATAACTTTTGTTGCTTGCTGCTCTGTTATATTAAATTCACTTGCAAATGATAAACTAAAATCATTTACTGTACCTATACTTCTCTGCGTTAAAACATCAAATAAAGATATTCTATCTATCGTATCACCGAAAAGTTCTATTCTATGAGGTGAATCATTGTTAACACCAAATATATCGATAATACCTCCACGAATTGCAAATTGACCTTTACCTTCAACGTTTGTACATCTTTCATATCCAAGACTTGTTAGTTTGCTAAGTAACTGGTTTATATCTATTTTACTATCTATACTAAAGTCTAAATTAGCATTTCTATAATTTTCTATTGGTAACATTTTTTGAAGTATACTATCTATAGTAGTTACTATAATAATATTGTCACCAGATAATATTTTTTGAGTAGCATACATTCTAGCATTATCAATTTCTTTGCTTTCAGCTTCAATATCGTAATATATAATCTCCCTTGCAGGAAAATATACTATTTCAATTTCACTATAAAACTTAAGATCTTGTATCATTTTTTTAGCTTGAATATTGTTACTACAAACTATACAAGATGATTTGCTGCTATATACATTCAAACTATATATCATATGAGCTTTTTGGCTATCTGTAAGACCAAAAACACTTAAATCAATTTTATCAGATTTAATATCATTTAATAAGCTCAAGTATTTACTATGCTTTGGCAAATTAACAAGTAATTGGTTCATGACTTCCTCCTTAATAACCATTATATTTAAATTTATTTACTTTCGTATTTATATATTTTTCTAATTTTTTCATAAATTCTTCTGGCTGTATTTCACAATCTGCAACCATGTTTAAACCTTTTTCCCAACTTGCTGTAAGCTCAGGATTAAGTAAATCATTCATAGAAGCTTTAACGATATCATATATTTCTTCACCTTTTTTAGTTGGAGTAAGTATCTGAGTTTTTTTATTTGAAGCTATATAACCAATTCTTTCTAATTTTTTTGTAATCTCAGCTCTTGTTGCACTGGTACCAATACCTGCTGATTTTATTTGTTCTCTTAATTTATCATCTTCAATAAGTTTACCTGCATTTTCCATAGCAAGTATCATAGAACCAGAATTATATCTAGTAGAAGAACTTGTCTCACCAGTTTTTATCTCAATATCATTTAATTCTATCTTTTGACCTTTTTTCAAACTTTTTAATATATCTATATTATTTTCTACTTCTTCTAAATCTTTATTTTCAACCGTTACTTCATCTTCACTAACAACTTTTTTTGAAATTTCTTCTTTCTCTTTATTTACAACTTCTAGATATCCTTCTTTTATACATACCTTACCAGATGTAAAGAAACTTTCTTTTTTTTCATCACAATTCACATCAATAGTCAAATTGATTTTACTAAATTCTGCTGGAGGATAAAATATACATAAAAATCTTACTGTAATCATATTAAATATATTCTTTTCTAAATCAGATAAACTGTTGTAATTTTCATAACCTTGACCAGTTGGAACTAACGCATAATGGTCTGTAACTTTAGCGTCATTAACGTATTTTGTTTTAAGTATGTCTGTAGAATATTTACCTGCTATCATTTTATCTAATATACCTTTAATATATTCCTGACTATTGCCTTTAACTATTCCATTTAGATTTTTACTTATCTCTTTTGCTGCTGATGTAGATAATACTCTAGCATCAGTTCTAGGATATGTGAGCATCTTCTTCTCATACAAAGTTTGGGCTGCTTTTAAAGTATCATCTGGACTAATTTTATATCTTCTAGTACATTCATTTTGAAGCTCTGCTAAATTAAATAGTAGTGGAGCGTTCTCTTTTATAGTCTTTTTACTTATTTCTGATATAACGGCAGTATCTTTGTTTTTTAATATATATTCTTTAGCTTCTATTGCTACATTCTCTTTTGAAAATCCTGATTCACTATATAACATAGGAGAATCTAAATATTTAGAATTTTCTGTAACTTTCCAGTCAGCTAAAAAAGTACTTTCCAAACCAAAATTTCCTTCTAGTTTATAAAATTTAAGCTTAACAAAATCTCTTATTTCTCTTTCTCTATTTACTATCATACCAAGAACACAAGTCATTACTCGTCCTATTGATATACTTGCTTTATCTTCTTCCATTTTTTTAGCTAAACTTTTACCATAAACAACTGATAAAACTCTAGAAAAGTTTATTCCTATTAAGTAATCTTCTTTTGCTCTTAAATATGCACTATCAGCTAAAGCATCGTATTCACTGAGTGCTTTAGCATTTTTTATTCCATTTAATATTGCTTCTTCTGTTTGAGAATCTATCCAAACTCGTCTTTTATCTGTACACTTACAATTTGCCATACTATCAACGAGTCTATATATATATTCTCCTTCTCGCCCTGAATCGGTGCAAACATAAATAGTTTCAATATCTTCTCTATTTAATAACTTGCTTACAATATTATATTGTCCTGCTACACTATCTATAACTTCATACTTGTATTCTTTAGGTACAAAAGGAAGACTATATAGATTCCAAAACTTTAATTTTTCATCATATTTATCTGGATAACTCATTGTAACTAAATGCCCTATGCACCAAGTTATAACATAATCATCTGATTCCAAATAACCATTTTGTGATTTAGCATTTACTTTTAGTACTCTAGCAAATTCTTTAGCTACACTAGGTTTCTCTGATATTATTAACTTCTTTATATTATTCACCCACTTAACTTCTACATTATACAATAAAAAGGTTGTAAAATCAATAGTGTACAGCAAAAAAATATAGTAGTAACTAAAATCAGTTACTACTATATTTTATATTGTATTCACTATAATATTTATGTATATATTATTATTGCATTAATTCATAAATTACATTTTTTGAATTAGAAATATCTAATGTTATATATGAATCTATATATTTAATTTCATTTGCTTTTATTTTACCAACAAACCCTACTGATTCAGCTATTACACTTCCATCATTAGCCATAAATTTTACTTTAAATTTCAAATTTTCTTTAGCTATTCCATCGTTAGTTACTTTAGATGTAAGAAGTGATGTTCCATTATTAAATACTATTTTACTTTGTTCTAATAACACATTTTCTACTTCTTTAACTTCTGCAACTTGTTCAGATGTATTTACTTTTGTTCCATCAGTTGATTCTACATAATTTGTTTCAACATTATTTGTTGCTTCAGTATTTAAATTACCTGAATTACCTTTGTTTATCATTGCGATAACTACTACTATTATTACAACTACTATTACTCCAAATACTAATAACCTGTTTCGATTTTGATTTTTATTAATCATTTTAATATCCCCCTTATAACTTTAAGAATATTATATATTTTATTTAATATTTTGTCAATACATAACGACATATAACGACATTTTTGTTGCTATATTTTTTATTTTTTTACTTAATTGAATATTTTTGTAATATAAATGAAATCTTTTATTCAAATATTTAAAAAAACATCCAAATTAAATTAGATGTTTTTCTTATGCATTTATTATATATTATCCTTTTCATTTTTTATTGAATCCTTAGATACTAAATTGTTATCAATATTTTGCGTATCTACTTCAATTACTTTTGATACTTCAACTGCTTTACCTTTTGTTTCTTTTTCAAACTCAGATTTATCTTTATTTGAGTACTCTTCCATATTTTTAAATGTTTCTCTACTTCCTTTTATAATATCCATAGCTTTTTGAGTAAGTTCGGTATCACTTTTATTAAAATAATCAGACATTAATCTATAATACGGTAATTTACTGTATTCAGTTATTGACTCATTTAATTGTTCAAAATTTTCTTTTCCTACTTTTTCCATTAATAAATCTAAATTCACTTCTAATCTTGAATCTAAAATATCCTTTTTAAACTTATCATAGAATTCATTTATGATTATATTGTAATGCTCATATGATGTACCACCTTTAATTTTTGCATTCTCAGGAGTATTGAATATGTATACACCTTTTTCATGTAAATCTTCAGTTATTTCCATAGCAATTTTTTGATGAATTGATTCACTAAATAATTCATATTTTCTTTTTTCATTATTATTATCATCATCATTTATTGTAGTAATATTATTCTTATCGATGATTTTATCTTCATAACTTTCAAACCCAGTTTTAAAAATAACATTGACATCATCCTCTTTTGAAAAAGTAGCTTCGACAGCATGTCCAACTTCATGAATAAACATTACATCCTTGTATTCTTGAAGCATATTAAATACTGGAATATGTACAATATTTTTCATTTCTAATTGATTATTGCTACTAACTAAATTAGGACTAACACAAATAACATTATTATCTACAAAATCTTTATTATAACTATCTGATAGTAGTAAATCTAATTTTTTTATATCATCTAAATTTTGAGTATATGTACCTGTATTTTCTATAACTCTAGTATTCATTTTTTCTATACAATCTAATCTTATTTCTTTTGTTTTTTCAATTAATTCAGCACTTGGAATGGATTCCATAGCTTTTTCATCTTGTGTATAACTCTCATATTCGCTGCCTAAATCTATACCCTTACTTTTAAAATATTTAATTCTTTTACTCTTTATACTTAATATATCATAGACTTTATTTTTTTCATTTGAATTTATTATTTCATCTGACTCTTTTGAAAAGTATTCTGCTAATCCCAACCCGTATGTAGATATTGAATCAAGATATATACCATCTTTATCAGCAATATTTTTAAATTTGTATAAATCAGTTTTACCACTAGATTTTATTGCTTCTTCTATATTATTTTGTTCCTCTTCATTTAGATATGATGATATTTTTTCATAGAAATGTATAGTTTCCTCATGTTTTATATTTTCTTCTAATTTACTACAGTCCTGAATGTAATCTAGATCATCTTTTATACTTGCTTCGTATTTTTCATATTCTATGTTACAAACTGTTGAAACTTTATATAACAAATCTACTTTTTCTAATATTTTTTTAGAAGATTCTAATCCTACTATATAGTTATAATTATCTGGTGTTATTTCTAAACCTAGACCGTTTAAAACTTTACATCTATCCTTTAATATTGATTTATTTCTCCATGCGTTATCCTCATTTTCATCTATTTCTTTTCCAAAACTAGATATAGGAGTATAATTTCCAGCAGAAAATTTACCATAGCTAAAACTTGTTTCCATTACTTTTTTATAATCTTCTGATAAATAATAACTACCATCTTTTAAAACTTTACTTTTTTCTTCATTACTTAATTTTTCTCCAACTTGATCTAAGAACATTAATGTTAATTCATCCTGTTTTTTAGATAATCTAGAATTATTATATGAGTTAAAACTTTCTTTTGTAATATATGTATTTATATATATGTTATCCATTCTTTCTTTAATAACATTTCTATTTTCTTCACCATATACTTTTGCAAAACTGTCTAGTATCTTTGGTGCTAGCTCATTAAACTTTATTTTATATTTTTCAAATACATCATTACTCATATTATATTTCTCCTAATATATCTTTAAATTTTGAAAAGTTAGTAGGAAATTTGTTTTTTCCATATACCAAATTAGATGTACTATCATTATACTCTACTAATATTTTAAATTCAAATCCATCTAATATTTTGTTATTTACATATTTTTCTGTGCACGAGTTAATAAAATTAAGCATTAAATTTACTTTTTCGCTTACTATTTGGCGTGATAAAATATCTTCTCTTAGTTTTTTGTCACTACCTAATACTTTCATTTTTGTCTCTTTACAAGTTTTAACTTCTAATTGATACATTTTACTTGTTCCAAAATTATCTTTAAACAAGTAATTAATACTCTTTACATTTTCCATATATACCCCTCTTAATTTAACATATATAATTAAATTTTTATCTTTTCAAGTAAATCATCTAATGATATAACATCTACACCTAGTTCGTTTGCTTTTTGCAATTTACTACCACCATCTTCTCCAGCTATTAGATATGAAGTTTTTTTAGATACAGCAGATGAATTCTTTCCACCATTTTGTTCTATCATATTTGCTATTTCATCTCTAGAATAATTTTCAAAAGAACCAGTTATACAAAAAGTTAATGTTTCTAATTTATTAGATAACAAATCTTTTTTACTACCTTTTAAATTAACTCCAGCTATATCTAGTTTTTCTATAATTTTTATTGAAATTTCATTATTAAAATAATTAACTACTGATTCAGCCATTATAAGTCCAAAATCATCTAAATTTGTTAGCTGTTCAACGCTTTTATCCATTATTTCATATATATCTACATGGTTTTCAGACAAAATCTTTGCAGCTTTTTTACCTATATTTCTTATTCCTAAACCAAATATCAACTTATTTAAACTGTTATTTTTAGTGCTGTTTATTGAATCCATTAAATTATTTGCAGACTTTTCTTTAAAATTACCTAGTTCTAATAAATCTTCATATTCTAAATAATATATATCTGCTACATCTTGAATTTTGTCATTCTCTATTAGTTTTTCAGTTATGCTATCTCCTAAACCTCTAATATCCATACAGTCTCTAGAAGCAAAATGAAGTATGCTTCTATATATAAGAGAAGGACATTCTAAATTTACGCATCTTATATCAACTATATCTTCATCTTTTTTAAGTTTTTCGCCACATACTGGACATACTGTAGGAGGTACTATTTTAATCTCGCTACCAGTTCTTTTTTCTTTTATTATATGATCTATCTCTGGTATAACATCTCCAGCTTTTTGTATTACACAAATATCTCCTATACGTATATCTTTTTCTTCAATATAATTAAAATTAAGAAGTGTAGCACTAGCTATAGTAGAACCAGCCACTCTAACTGGAGTTAAAACAGCCATTGGAGTAACTTTTCCTGTTCTTCCTACTTGCATTATTATATCAGTAATAAGTGTCTCTTTTTGCTCTGGTGGATATTTGTATGCTACAGCCCATTTAGGTACTTTAACAGTTGTACCTAATCTATTTCTAAGTTTTAAATCATTAACTTTAACTACTGCTCCATCTATATCATATTCTAATTTACTTCTTAAATTTCCTATTTCTTCTATAGATGATATAACATCATCATCAGTTATACATTTTTTAGAATAATCTAATATATGTATACCAAGCTTTTTAGAATAATCTAAACTCTCACTATGTTTCATAAACTTTTGAGTTGTACATTTTTGTACATTAAAAACAAATATATTTAAGTTTCTATGCTTAACTAAGTCTGTATTTAGTTGTCTCAAAGTTCCAGCTGCTGCATTTCTAGGATTAGCAAGTAATTTCTTCCCTTCTAATTCTAGTTCTATATTTAATCTATCAAATTCACTTCTAGGAAGATATACTTCTCCCCTTACTTCAATTGTATCATTAGTTGGTAATACACTAGGTATACTTTTTATACATAGTATATTACTAGTAACATCTTCTCCAACTAAACCATCACCTCTAGTTGAACCTCTAACTAATTTACCATCTTCATATTCTAAAGATACAGAAAGTCCATCAATTTTAGTTTCAACAACAAATTCTACTGTTTCACCATATTCTTTTCTTACCTTTTCAGTAAAAACTAACACATCTTCAAAATTGAAAACATCTTGCAAACTTTGCATAGGAACATCATGTGTTACGTCTGAAAATATATCCTTTTTATTTCCACCAACATTTTGAGTTGGTGAATCAGTATCTATACTTTCAGGATACTTCATTTCAAGTTTAGCTAATTCCTGAGTTAATTTATCATATTCAAAATCAGAAACTAAAGGCTTATCATGAACATGATACGCAATATTATTATTTTTAATTTCTTTTCTTAATTTATTTATTCTTTTTAAATCTTTTGCTTTTCCATCATTTTCGAACATATCTATTTGTTCCATAATTACCTCACTTTAATTTACTATATTATATCACAAAAATATATAAAATAAAGAAAAAATACAAAATAATTATACAAAAACAAAAAAACAAGAAATAAGCAAGTATTTTACTTATTTCTTGTTTAAAAGCATATCATAAATCAATTGTTTTATCAAAGTTTACTTTTATTTTAATTAATTTAGCTTTATAATGGCGTAACTTTCAATTAATGCTCCTAATGCCATCAAAACTAAACCTATAGCAAATACAGCTATTTCTTGTTTAGATAACTTTATTGTTTTCCAGTTCTTCGTTGAAGTCTCTTTACCATCTGTTATTATTAATGATAGATGTATAGTTGCACAAAGTATTAATAATTGTCCACTCATTTCCCATAAACCAGATCTATGAAAAATATCAAATGTTCCAATAAGTCTATAAAATAAAGGAACTGCATCAATTATAACCGAGAATGACCATGTACCTAAAACGACTGCATTTATTATTATCTGTGAAAGGAATGAAAGATAACCAAGTGGCATAAAACATTGTTCTTTGTTTTTTCTTAGCAGAAACATATTTCCAAATAATATCACTACTACCGATATTAGATTAAAAAAAAGAATTTGTAGTGTTGAAATCATTAAAGTTGATGAAGTATCCCAGTTTTTAAGCGGGTGCTTATTTAACAATAAACCCTCTGGAAGTAAATAATAACTTAAAATAGTAACTGTAATATAAATTATCAAAAAACAAATGTATGTAGTAATTATTCTAATTATAATATTATTAGATGTTAATTTTTTTTGATATCATTAATCATTGAAATATCTCATCTCCTTTATTTATATCATTATTATACATTAATTTTAACTTAGTGTAAATACTTTTAGTAACCAATTTACTTAATAGTAACAATTAACTATTAATTGTACATGAATAACATAAAAACTTTAATATATTTATTGATTTTACTCATTTGTTTTGAATTAAACATTTTAAGTAAATTCATTGTTTTTAAAAATATCCATAACAAAATGGACTAGTTAAACACTAGTCCATTCTTATTATTTGCATTTTTATACAGTTGCTTTCCATAAACCATGTATATTGCAATAAGCATATACTTCTATATCTTCTGCATCATATACACATATACTTGCTTCTGGTTTCATTCCAGGTTTAAGCATAATTCTTTGTGTAGTTGTATCATATTTTACATATATCCAACTTATATAATGTTCTTCTGTCATTGGATGTTCAACACTTCCAACTTTAACATTAAGAATACCATCTTTTAATTTTGCAACTGGTATATGTTTTTCTGTAGATGCTTCAACTGTATTTGCTTCTAAACCTACCATAGGTTGACCGCAACATACTAATAGTCCGCCACCTTCTTCTAAAACTTCAACTAAATTACCACATACTTTACAAATATAAAATTTTTTCATTTAATTCACCCCTTCTAATAATTATTTGATTGTAATTCAAAATAACTTTGTGGATGTTTACATACTGGACACATTACTGGTGCTACATTTCCAACATGTATATGGCCACAATTAGCACATTTCCACATACTAACTCCATCTTTTTCAAATACTTTTCCTTCTTGTACATTTTTAAGTAATGCTACATATCTTTCTTCGTGTACTTTCTCTATTTTAGCTACTTGTTCAAACAAACCAGCTATTTGAGTAAATCCTTCTGCTCTTGCTTCTTTAGCAAATCCTGCATACATTTCTGTCCACTCATAGTTTTCACCATTTGCAGCATCTTTTAAATTATCTATTGTAGATGGTACTTCATCATTATGTAATGCTTTAAACCATAATTTAGCATGTTCTTTCTCATTACCTGCAGTTTCTTCAAATAGATTAGCTATTTGTTCATATCCGTCTTTTTTTGCTTTTGAAGCATAATATGTATATTTGTTTCTAGCTTGAGACTCTCCTGCAAATGCAGCCATTAAATTTGCCTCTGTTCTTGTTCCTTTTATATCCATTTATTAATCCTCCTCTTAATATCTTATATTATATACCAATTATATACAATTGTCAATTAAATTTATATATGTATATTACAGAAGAAATTAAACAAACAAACCAGCTTTGAAATTAATCAAAACTGGTTTATTTATTGTATGGGAAGTTTTCGCTTTTGTTCATTTTTCACATATTTCCTTTACTTTTTCTAACATTTTTTCTTTTACAGATGTTAGTGCATCATAGAGCATTAGTAATGAATACTTTTCCTTCATGTATTTCATATCACTTTCCACCTCTTCAAGTTTTTTTAGATTTTCATCACAATTTCTAATTGGATCATCACTACTTAATTCTCCTTTTAAAAATTTTTGTCTTTCTTTTGCAAGAATCCAAGTATATACCTCTGGATTGTTGCTTTTGAGTTGATTTAGTTGAACATCAATTTCTACAATTCTATCATTCTCCATATTTCTTCTCCTTTTCAAGTTATTTTGTAACACAACATGACAAAGTGCATTTAATAAAACGTACTTAAGCAACCAATAATTGTGTATATTATAACATACTTGTCAAGTAGTTAGATTGCTAAATTCTATTACTTTTAATGTATTAAAATAAAAATTCTTGACATAAACTGTAATTAGTTATATAATATAATCATAAAAGGAGGAAGTTTTATGATTGAAATAAGGTGGCATGGCCGTGGTGGTCAAGGAGCTAAAACAGCATCGCTTTTATTTGCAGATGCCGCATTCAATACAGGAAAATTTATTCAAGGATTTCCAGAATATGGACCTGAGAGAATGGGCGCACCAATGACTGCATATAATCGTGTAAACGATACTGAAATTAGAGTTCACTCAAATGTATATGAACCAGATTTTGTTGTTGTTATCGATGATTCTCTATTAGGTAGCGTTGATGTTACAAAAGGACTAAAAAAAGAAGGCGCAATACTTATAAATACAAAAGAATCTTTAGAAAAAATCAAAGAAAAGTTAAAAGGATATACTGGAAAGGTATATGTTCTAGATGCAACTAAGATAAGTTTAGAATGCCTTAAAGCTAACTTTCCAAATACTGCAATGCTTGCAGCTATTGTAAAAATTACGAAAATAATGGATAAAGAAACTCTGCTTAAAGATATGGAAGGTTCCTTTAAACATAAATTTGCTAGAAAACCTGAGGTTATACCTCCTAATATGGAGTGTCTAATTAGAGGCTTTGATGAACTGATTGGAGGTTAATGTAAATGAGTGATATTGGAAGTAATATTCTAAAAGACGGAAATTCTTTAGAAGTAAAAACTGGTGATTGGAAAAATAGAAGACCAATTCATCTTGT
>Ga0123339_10002207_pt1 | contig 13212 bp, 16 predicted proteins | sample lystaG_FD_89956 | JGI IMG/M metagenome (GOLD analysis project Ga0123339, IMG submission 89956) | Glacier valley bacterial and archeal communities from Borup Fiord, Nunavut, Canada, to study Microbial Dark Matter (Phase II) -... | ecosystem: Environmental > Aquatic > Freshwater > Ice > Glacier ... | reverse complement strand
TGGCGACAAACTAGACGATGCACCCACCAAAAACACCGCCATCGACAATATTTACTTTGGTTTGTATACTCATTTCACACAGATTCAGCCCTTCTCATCTATCCATTTCACATGATTCAATACAAAAAATACCGCCCTTATATCCTCGGTGCACTTGCCGTATTTCTCATTATCGGGGTCACGGTATTTGCTACTATCGAGCTGACAAAAAAGCCATCAACTCCGCCAGCTACTGATCTCGCTGTCTCTACGCCACATATTCAAAAACTGCTAGAGTATGCCCAAGAAATCGTGCGTGCTGAAAAGCCAAATCCGGTTGCCGCCGCTCGGTTTTATGCCTATGTTGCTGTATCCTATCAAAACACGTTAAAAGCGGGCAATAATACCGACCACGCAGCATTTGCAACCGCCCAGATTATCAACCAAATCTACCCCAAATATCTGGAAAAGACCAATGCAATTGTAGCAGTCCAAACACTCACCAGTGCTGAAACCAAATCACTCGACCTGCTCAAATCTCAAGAAAAATCCGATGCGTACTATGCGGTGGCGCCAGCGCTGATACTGCCTACTGGTCCAGGAAAATGGGTGGGGACTGCACCGTTTGCACCAACTGCAGGCACCTGGCAGCGTTGGATACTTGAAAAGGACACCGATTTTGCTGTGCCACCACCGATCACTCCTGCCGATAGTACTGCCTACGCCGCGCAACTCGCCGTGACCAAAAAAGCAGCTGCAGAGCGCTCGACCACCGATAGTGCGTTGATCAACTTTTGGGGCGGTACGCCAGGAACTGAGACTCCTTCAGGTATTTGGCTCAACCGCTACCGAGACGAAATTGGCAATACACTCAGTGATGAAGCTCGCCGCGCCTCTGATTATTCACTGCTATCTCAAACACTAGCGGATTCATTTATGGAGTGCTGGAAAGTCAAGTACACCTACTGGACAGAGCGCCCTGACATGGCTGACCCTAGCATCAAAACCGCGATGAAAAATCCTCCATTTCCTGGTTACGTTAGTGGTCACAGCACCGTGTCGCGTGCCGCCGCAGAGGTACTAGGCGCACTGTATCCTGAAAAAGCTGCGTTATTTTTGTCTGATGCTGCCCAAGCTCGCGACTCTCGCCTCAACGCCGGCATTCACCTCCCGCAAGACAATGACCAAGGCTTTATCCTCGGCGAAAAAATCGGCAAGCTAGTATTGGCAAAAAACAACCTCAAATCTGCCACGGTGAGTGTCGCCAGTGCCCCCGTGAGCGTGCAGACATCTACCACCGCCTCAATGGCTCCACCTGACAGCTCCGCGCCCGTAGTGGCTCCGCAGCCTGCTCTGCCGATATTGCCGTGGGAAAACACCTCCCACGAATCGTATCCTGAGTCACGTTCAGAGTTTCAATCGTACACCAACATACTATACGAGGCCACAAACTCTCAAAATGCCGACTCAATCCACACTGTTTATTTTGTCTCGTTAATACCTTCAGCACCACTGCTCACGCCAAGTCCACCGGATCTTACTCAGGCAAACATGACCGACGGTTGGAAACTAAGTACGATTTCAAAAGATGCATTTTGGTCAATTGGTGGGTGTGCGAGTATGCCAACGATCACCCTGGCAAACGGCAAATATGTCTTGATTGATGAAGCCAAGCGAAAAAATATAGGCGACTCTAATCCAGTGTTGAGCTATGTTCTGTATGGACGTGATGAGCAACAATTTGCGTACTTGCCGCGTACTGACCAGTCATTAGCGCTTATCAACACTTACATCTCGCAGAAAACCGGTCTCAAGACTGCTGTAACCGCTGGGTTTAAGACAAATACACTTCCAGAGCCAGGGACCAATGGATTTACCGCGCAAAATGGAACCTCAGGCGACAAATCAACAGTGCAAATTTTTAAAAATGGCACACTTAAAACAGCACTGTACACCTGGAGTACCGCATTTCGAGTATTTTTTGCAGGTACGGAGCAGCTCTATTTTGGGATCGGTCCGCTATATCAAGCACAAATTTATACCAACATATCATTTGCACGCAGCGGTGATCAAAAGCGCACCAATATAATTGATGAGGATGTATCGCGCTATTGTACTGGTGGAGCCGATGGTTTGTGGACTGGTATCCCGGAAAAGCAAGCAAGAGTAAATACCGGCGATGCAAGTCCAAACGGCTGCAGTAAATACACTCGCGATATTTTACCCATCGCCTTCTTTTAAGCAAAAATTATGACTAAAAACATCCAAATTCTATTTGCAGCAGTTATTATTTTAACTATCGCAGCAACTATCATCATCACGAGACATGTAATTGGAGCCAATCAGCCCTCAGTCCCTGCTAATTTCAGTATTTCAAGTACTGCAAAATCACAAAATGACAGTCAATCTGCTAGTACTGCCACGTTACAATCCTCAATTAGCTCAGCGACAAGTACAGCAAGCGTTGCTAATGGTACTAGCAAAAACAAATACACCTCAAAAATACTCGACAAATCTATCCAGCTCAAAAACGAAGTTGATATTGCAGGGCAGCCCAACACTGCCACCCTCTATCGCCTGTCAAATCCTGCAAATCCAGATGTCAAGTCTATTCTGTTTACCTCTGCAAATACGCCTACTGAATTAGCTCCCCAGACAGGGTGGTTACTCGAGTCCGTAGGTGTTGACCGGTTTTGGGTGCCGGGTAGCTGTGCGTCGATGCCGAGCCTATTTGTAAATAATGGCAGGTATTTCTTGACAATGCAGCAGTATGTACGCCAACAACTGCCACAAACTGCCGATTTTGAGCAAAATTTTATCTTGTTTGATACCGTTACCAAAAAATTCAATTATTTCTTTGAAAACCAAACCGAAAAACAACAAATCAAATCCGACTGGTTTTTTGAAGGTGAGGACACGGTCAGTTATTACTTTGTACCGTTTGCAGATATCGGAAAAAATGTGAGTGATTACGCGTTTGATGCACCATTTTCTCTTTCGGGAAATATCACCAAGCGCACTATCACCATTTCTGATTTGAGTTATGTTGACACAGTAGAGCCACAAGCTGAGCGCAGATTTGTCAAAGAAAATGTATTGCAAAAGCCCTACCAATATGACAACAATGTTGATAGCCAAGGGGTATTTAAAATAATTAACACCACTAATTCAACTCAATATGATAATAAACAAGACATATCGTACGAAGTACTCAAAAATGGTGTGTTATTGACTCGGGTATTGAGTAGCTACGATGAATCTATCAACATGACTCACATCGGCTCAAAGCAGCTCTATTTTACTGAAAACAACACTTCTAAAGCTGGGTCGGGTAGAGAAAACATCTTTTTAGTGAGCGCTGACTCGTATCGCCGCCAAAATCTTTTTTTAGGAAAAAACCTAGAAATACTTCCTTTGGGATTTTTTGAAAAGTAGGGTAGCACAATCTTGTTGACAATTATCTCACGTGTTATTGTTTATAGATTATGACCAAAATCCATTATCAGCAAAACTATCGCAGTCACTCCCCACCAAGCATTTGAGACATATCTCAGCCCCGAGGACAATACACGCTGGAATACAGCCGGGCATGGCTGGTCGACCGGCAAAGCTATCATCGACACAAGAGTAGGCGGCATTTTTAGTGTAGAGTATCGTTCTCCCGATGGCGCGGATGATTTTGTACTTGGGGGGGCACCTATACTGAGATTGTACCGGATACAGTCATAAGCTATATGATGGGTGATCGTGCGGTGCAAGTAGACTTTGCTTCATCAACTGACAATCAAACTACTGTCACTGTGACGTTTGATGCTGAGACTGAAAATACACTCGAGATGCAAAAACAAGGCTGGTCCGCGATACTGGACAATTTTTCTGCACACGCCACCCGCAAATACAATCCTAAAAACGTTACATTTATCAAAGAAATAAAGATTGCGGCTCCGAGACACACCGTTTGGCAGATACTCACCCAAGACCAGTATTATCGTCAGTGGGCAGCGGCATTTTGTCCCGGCTCGTATTTTGTAGGAGAGATGGCATATGGGCATAAAATCCAATTTTTGGCGCCTGATTTGTCAGGTTTGAGTAGTATTGTGAGAGTTGCAATTGTGGATTTTCAGGTATCATTTGAGCATCTGGGAGCGATCATTGCTGGCAAAGAAGACTTGGAAAATGCTGAGTTTGCAGGGTGGAAAGATGCCCGAGAAACGTATGCACTCACTGATATTGATGGGGTCACCCAGCTCGAGATTTATCAAGAAATAAATATACACGAATCCGAGCTCATGGTAAAATCGTAGGATGTAGCGCTCGCATTCATGGTTAAACTGGCAGTATCGACTGTATCTGCCAAATAATGTTAAAAATAAATCATTTACAAATACAAAAAATTACTTGACACAAATCTTTATCATATTTATAACTAGGATCCTATGCCAAACATTGTAGATACCGCTGTAGCGGCCGGAAACTTCACTATGCTCGCAGACGCCCTCAAAACTGCAGGGTTAATTGACACTCTCAAGGGTGCAGGACCATTTACGGTATTTGCCCCAACCGATGAGGCGTTTAAAAAGATTGACCCAGAAACAATGGAAGATCTTAAAAACGATCCCGAGGAACTCAAAAAATTGTTGTTATTCCATGTGGTTTCGGGTGATGTGCGCGCAGCCCAAGTCCTTGAGATGGACGGAGCCGAGGTGCCAACAGTAGGTGGTGAGTCAGTGACTATCTCAGTAAGTGATGACCATTCAAAAGTCATGGTCAACGATGCAAATGTAGTCAAAACCGATATTGTTTGCGATAACGGCGTGATTCACGTGATTGATATGGTATTAGTACCATAATTGTTATAAATACTCAGTAACACACAAATTTCTCAGCCTCGCGCTGGGTTTTTTGTTTGCACAAGTGCCAATAACCGATACTAGATGTGTCATTGTGGGGAGTGAAATAATCTAAAAAATTGCTGTTATGTAATGCTTGGACTCGATTCGGGGATCCGTATTCTTAGCAATTTTTTAATGTACGAGTTACTAGATTTCTGATAAGAGTGGGAAAGGCAGACTCCTTTAATAATTTTAAATACAAAATCGGACTTCACTTACAAAAAATTTCGTAGTGGTTGCGATGGTGACAGCTTTATACCTTGACAATTCTCCAAATCTTGCTTTAGTTCAGTAGATTAGTAGTATTTATGGGTCAAAAGATCTCAGTAGAATTATTTCGCGCCAAGCAGAAGATGGCCAACACGACGAACAAAAACGCCAGTATTGTTTCGACGCCAAAATCCATGTGGTTTGCCAATGGAAAGACGTACGGCAAAGTGCTGTTGCAAGATTATAAGCTGCGTGAGTTTTTGGATGTCCGTTTATATGGACTTGGAGTAGCCAAAGTTGAGATTCGCCGATTTTTCCGAAAATTAGAGATCATCATTCACTCGACAAAACCAGGACTTATTATTGGTCGTGGAGGTGAGCTCATCAATGGCCTCAAGCAAGATCTCATTAAAAAATTCAAACTTTCTGAAGACCTTAAGCTTTCTATCCAAGAATTCCGTGATCCAAATCGATCGGCAAAAGTTATTGCTGAAGATATCGCTTCTGCACTTAAAAAGCGAGTTCCGTTTCGAAAAGTTGCTAAAAACTATATCGACCGTATCCGCTATGCTGGTGTGCTCGGTGCAAAAATTGTCATCAAAGGACGTCTCAACGGCGCTGATATCGCTCGTAAAGAAGAGTTTACATTTGGTTCGATTCCTCGACACACTATTGATTCCCAAATCGATGTCTGCCACGTTGACTGTCACACATTTGCCGGAGTAATCGGAGTCCGCGTGTACTTGTATCTCGGTGATAAACTGACCAACTATTCATTTTAATTTTATCTGACATGGCTACACAAAAAACTCTCAGTGGGATCGTCGCTTCAAACAAGATGCAAAAAGCACTCGTAGTAAACGTTTCAGCAATTAAGCTTGATTCAAAGTACAACAAACGTTTTAAAACCAAGCGAAAGTATCACGTATCTTGTGCTGATTCATCAGTGCACAATGTTGGTGACACCGTACAAATCGTTGCCTGCCGCCCTGTTTCCAAGACAATTTCCTATAAAGTAGTCGAACAAAATTAGTATTATGCTTGCTCCAAAACGAATCGTCCACAAGAAAGTACACAAACCATCAACTCGGCATGGTACCTTGCAACGTGGCTCTACCCTCGAGGTCGGAACCATAGGGCTCAAGGCAATCACTGCTTCATGGCTCACCTCCCGTCAAATCGAGGCTGCACGTATGTCTATCTCTCGCCGCACGAAAGGTGGGGTAGTGCACACACGAGTATTTCCGTCCCAGCCAGTAACTGCCAAAGGGCTCAACATGCCGATGGGAAAAGGTGTCGGAGCAATCGACTACTTCATGTTTCCAGTCAAGCCAGGACGTATCATTTTTGAGGTCTCAGGTATCGAGGATGAGTCTATTGTCCGTGAGGCATTTCGCATCGCAGCTCACAAACTTCCGTTCCGCTGCAAGATTATCTCCAAAAAAACAACTTTATTTAGCTAATTTACTGTTATGTTACAAGAACGATCCATAGTCCAAATCGCAGACAACACCGGAGCAACCCTAGTGCGGCTCTTTGCTGTCAACGGAAAAAATCACCGCCGATCAGTTGGTATCGGAGATACTGCCATGGGGTCAGTGATCAAATCAGCGCCACACGGAAAAATCACCAAGGGTGACAAAGTTATGATATTGATTGTGGCTACTAACCGCAAAATTCAGCGTGCCGATGGTAGCTCCATCAAATTTAGCGCCAATCGCGCTGTGGTTATCAACAAAGGAACCAAAGAGATGCTCGGAACTCGTGTATTTGGTCCGGTTGCTCGTGAGATCCGCGAAAAAGAAGAAAACAAGAAAATTATTTCATTAGCCGAAGAGGTACTCTAATATGTCAACTGCAAAATTACAAACCGGAGACTCAGTCGTAGTCATCGCAGGAAAATACAAAGGTTCAGCCGGAACCATACAATCAGTGTACGTCAAAGTCAAAAATGGCAAATCACACAAGCGTGTTGTGGTTTCAGGACTTCCCACTATCACTCGTTACCAACGTGCTGCAAAGTTTGCAGGATATGCTGGACAAATGTTTTCAGCACCACGCTCGATAGACGTTTCAAACGTAGCCTTGTCTACCGCTGAAGGTAAAGCAACTCGTGTCCGTATCGAGATGACCGATGGCAAAAAGTCACGTGTCATGATCAAAAGCGGTACTGCAGTTGCCTACAAGCGAGTTGAGCGCAAAGCTGCAGCTCCAGAACTCAAAACCAAAGCAAGTGCTACTGCAAAAAAAGCAGCGCTTACCGCGTCGAAAAAAACTAAGAACGCTACCAAATAACTATGACTGCTTTAAAACTTAGCTCCCAACAATACTTTGACGAGGCGTATGCAAAATACCTAGCTGCTCACCCAGACGTAAATATTTACGCGCTTCCAAAGATTGAAAAGGTAGTAGTAAACGTTGGTATTGGAAAGCTCGACAAAGCCCAAAAAGACGAAGTAGCCGATCAGATTGAGCGTCTTACTGGTCAAATTCCTCGCAAGATCAACTCTCGCATTTCTATCGCTGGATTCAAGATGCGTGCTGGTGAATTCGTAGGTGTATCAGTCACATTACGCGGTCAAAAAATGCGTGATTTTCTCTTCAACACAGTGTATCTAGCATTGCCTCGCACCAAGGATTTTAAGGGAGTATCAGCCAAAGCATTTGATTCCAACTTTGCGGCGTACTCACTTGGTATTCCTGATTCTTCGATTTATCCGCAGATAGGATTTAATTCCAAGTTCAACTTTGGAATGCAGGTCACTATCTCATTTAAATCCCAAACCGAAGCCAACAAAGAACTCCTCAAAACTCTCTCATTTCCATTTAAAAAATAACTATTTATGGCACGAAAAGCACTTATCGAAAAAGCAAACCGCAAACCAAAGTTTTCCTCGCGACGTATCAACCGATGCTCGGTAACCGGACGAAAGCGAGGCTACTTGCGCTATTTTGGCATGTCACGTATCATGGTGCTCGAGTTGGCACGCAAAGGTGAGCTCCCCGGATTTTTCAAAAGCAGCAATTAATATTTTATTTTATGTCACTAAACGATTTGATGAGCGACTACGTAGCCCGAGTAAACAATGCTCGTATGGCTAAAAATGAGTCTGTGCACGTGCTCAAAAACAAGCTAGCGGTTGCCGTGAGCAAAAAGCTGACCACGCTTGGCTATATCAAGGGATTTATCGAGGAGGGCTATGATCTCATTTTAGATCTCAACCTAGACCGCATCCACGCTATCAAGCGAGTCTCACGACCTGGACAACGTGTCTACACCGAAGCCAAAAAATCACCTCGCATTACTGGCGGTATCGGTTTTACAATCGTCACTACATCACAAGGCGTCATGACTCACGTTGAAGCCAAGAAACACAACACCGGAGGAGAAGTTCTTTTCCAAATTTACTAGTCAACACGGTTGCCCATCGCATTTAGTTTTAGATTGATCATAACTGTAGAGATTGCTTGAAGCAATTTTTCTGTGTTTTGTAGCTGCTGTGATATTGGCGAAAAGATAGTAATATCGAGCCATTTTTGACTGGTGGGTATGGCAATCCAGACTTGATTTTTTGTAAATAAAAACCGGGGAATGCCAAATGTTTGCGAGTGTACTAGGTCGATAATCTGACTCATAATATCGGTTTGCAGTGCCATGCGTGCACCCATTTGATTGGTCGAGTACGTAGCATAAATAGCTTCAAATTCACTGCTCTCAAGTCGAACCGATTCACCTAGATGTGGGGCAAAGCGTTTTGAGCGTGGCTGCACCCAAGTTTCACCTTCGAAATCAAACGGATAATGCGCACAAATCAACAAACCATTAAAAATTTCTTGTGGGACGGTATTTTTTCCGTATTCAAATCTACTTGAAGTGTCAGTTGTAGTACTTTGTTCGCTATATTCCATCCGTAAATCAGCTATTGAAAAATCGATTTCATTCCAGGTTCCGACTACTAGGTCAAATGAGTCGTGAGTAATTCGAGAATTTATATTTTGTTCGCGATCAAGATACTCAAATAAATGCAGCGACTTAATTTGTTCTCTCGTATAACCCTGCGCCGGGCGATATTCTATATTATTTCCCCATACACTAATAATCAAAGTCATGAGTAGAGTATACTCTTCTTTTGAGGTCATTATTTTTGTGTAGCGGTGAATCTGGATACCACTAAACAACAACAAAACCAACAATCCAATATACAAAAAAATGTTAGAAACTAAGTGAAAGAAAAAGGCAATGCCCGATAAAACCGCGATAGTTGACCACAAAAAGTGTTGATTGCGATACGATATTCTTTTTTGTTCAAGAGACTCCAATGAAATCATTAAGTTAAGTATATCCCAAAGAAACGAAATGCACAATATTATGCGCAGGATGTTGACAATACCGCATTTTTCAATTGTACTAAATTCGTTAGCTTACCTGTTTTCTCAGGATTTTTTATTTATTTTTTATATTATATGGCACGATCAGTACCTGTCTTCAAAACCCGAAACTTTGGAATTATTGCCCACATTGACGCGGGAAAAACCACTACCAGCGAGCGCATTTTGCTGTATACCGGAAAGACTCACAAAATTGGTGAAGTCCACGAGGGTGAGGCAACGATGGATTGGATGGAGCAAGAAAGAGAGCGTGGTATCACTATCACCGCAGCAGCAACCACCGCTTTTTGGAATGCACCGAGTTGGGTCTACGGCGAAGCTGATAAAGAAGTAAAAACCCGCTTCAATATCATCGATACGCCAGGACACGTCGACTTTACGGTGGAGGTGGAGCGTAGTCTACGTGTGCTTGATGGCGCAGTGACTGTATTTGATGGAGTGGCAGGAGTCGAGTCGCAGTCCGAAACAGTGTGGCGACAGGCTGAAAAGTATAATGTCCCGCGTATTTGTTTTATCAACAAGCTCGATCGTACTGGTGCTGACTTCTTCTTTGACGTAAAATCTATCAAGGATCGCTTGACTGACAACGGTGTGGTGATGCAGCTACCAATCGGGGCTGAGGACAACCTCAAAGGCATGGTAGACTTGATGACCGAGGAGGCGATAGTATACTACGATGATACCGGAAAAGACATCCGCCACGAGGCAATACCTGATGATATGAAAGATTTGGTTGCTGAATACCGTGCAATCATGATCGAAAAAATCTCCGAAAATGATGACGAGCTTATGGACAAGTTCCTAAATGGTACTCCCATGAGTATTGTTGAACTCAAACAAGGGCTCCGCCGTGCAACCTGTGCCAACAAACTACACCCAATTTTCTGTGGATCAGCCCTCAAAAACAAAGGAGTACAGCCACTACTAGATGCAATTTGTGAGTATTTGCCATCGCCAATTGACGTACCACCACTTGAAGCGCACAAACCGGGAGACGAAGAGGCAAAAATCCCACTTGAACCGAGAGATGATGCGACGCTGGCTGCCCTTGCATTTAAAATTGCCAACGATAAATTTGGTTCATTGACATTTTTCCGCGTGTACTCAGGATCGGTCAAAAAAGGCATGGAGCTCTACAATCCTCGCACTGGGAAAACGGAACGCGCTGGACGTATCGTACTGATGCACTCCAACTCACGTGAAGATACTGATGAGGTGTATGCAGGCGAAATCGCGGCATTTGTCGGACTTAAAGATGTGCGAACCGGAGACACCCTCTGTGAAAAATCACACCAGGTACTCCTCGAGTCAATCAACTTTCCGGCGCCAGTTATCTCATTGGCAATTGAGCCGAAAACCAAGAAAGACCAGGAAAAACTTGGTATTGGATTGGGGCGACTTTTAGCCGAAGATCCGTCCTTGCGCATCGAGTCTAACGAGGAAACGGGGCAAACGGTGCTTTCGGGTATGGGTGAGTTGCACCTCGATATCACGGTAGATCGTCTGCGCCGGGAGTATGGTGTAGAGACCAATGTCGGAGCACCGCAAGTATCATACCGCGAGGCAATCCGTGGTTCAGTCGAGTCAGAAGGAAGATACGTCAAGCAATCAGGAGGACGTGGACAATACGGTCACTGTTGGCTGCGTATCTCACCAAATGAGGTAGGCAAAGGTGTCGAGTTCATCAATGGTATCGTCGGTGGTGTGATTCCAAAGGAATTTATTGCTCCAATTCAAAAAGGAGTAGAGGAAACTGCAAAAAATGGTGTCTTGGCTGGGTATCCTCTCAATGACATCAAAGTCGAGGTATACGATGGTTCATACCATGATGTCGACTCATCAGAAATAGCATTTAAACTAGCGGCGACTATCGCGCTTAAAGAAGGTGTTATGAAGGCAGACCCAGTATTGCTGGAGCCAATTATGAAAGTTGAGATCACGACCCCTGATGAGTATGTCGGAGATGTGATCGGTGATGTAAACTCTCGCCGCGGTCAAATCTTGGGACAAAACCCACGTGGAAAAGCAATTGTAGTAATGGCGCTCATCCCTCTCGAGCAACTTTTCGGATATATTTCCACGTTGCGCGGTATGTCCAAAGGTCAAGCAACTGCTTCCATGGAGTTTGATCACTACGAAGACGTCCCTCGAAACATCCAAGAAAAGATAGTTGCAGCATCAAAAGTGCGATAACTTAGACTGATAAAAACAAATTTGTGGCACTGAGCCACTTTTTTGTTGATTAGTTTCGCTGCACCGTAGTCTCCTTCGGCTCTTCGCCAAAACCCTTTTTTACTGCGATAGTGTACAGTGGTCTGTCCAGCACTTCAGTGTAGATGCGTCCGATGTACTCCCCGATGATACCGAGCATAAAAAGCTGGATACCGCTGACAAATAGCGTGACTGACATGAGACTGACCCAGCCGCTGACATTATTGCGGGTTGAAAGTGAGATCATAATGTACATAAATCCACCCACAAATGACAGTATGGCAAGCCCGATACCAGTGGTGGTAATAAGTCCTAGTGGGAACGTAGAAAAGCCCGTGATGCCATTTAGAGCAAGCTTGAGAGACTTTTTGAAGGGATAGTTGGTAGTGCCAGCAAACCGTTCTCCACGATCAAACTCCACAAAGGCGTGTTTGTACCCCATGAGACTGGTCATCCCGCGGAGATACCGTGACTTTTCTTTGTATTTTTTCATCTCGGTGTTGACTCTTTTTGAGAGCAGGCGAAAATCCCCGGTATCTACTGGAATATCGACACTAGCAATCTTTTTGAGCAATCGATAAAACAAAAATGCATAAAATTTCTTGACTGGGTGAGTCTTGTAGCTGCGACGACGCGCATACACGATGTCGTTGCCCTCCTCCCACTTTTTGATCAGCTCGAGTGCTACTTGCGGGGGATCCTGGAGATCAGAATCCATGATAATCACCGCATCGCCTGTGGCATAGTCTTGCCCTGCAGTTACCGCGATTTGGTGTCCTGCATTTGCCGCAAATCCGATTACTTTGACTTTGGTATCGACTTGCTGGATATCTTGCAAAAGGCTGATTGAGTCATCTTTACTCCCGTCGTTGACAAAAATTAGCTCGACGTCGTAGGTTAGCTCGAGTGGCTTGATTGCCTTGAGTACCTCGACGTAGAGCTGTGGGATAGTCTCGGCTTCATTGTAAATCGGGAAAATGAAGGAAATGAGTTTTTTTGCGGACATGATAACAAAATAATTTAGCTTTATAGTAGCGTATTTTGCCCTAATTGTCAAAGTGTTCCGCGACCGACTTGATGTTTTGAATATTGCGCACGTCGCAAATCATCAGCCCGTCATCAGTTTCAACTACCAGGATGTCCGAGACACCGACAAATGCGATCTTTTTTGCAGGATCAGCGAGTTTTGCTTTGTTGTTGAGTCCATCGATTTGGATGGTTTGAGCAGTTTTTTCGATAGGAGGCAAATATTTTTCGATAGTGTCCCAGTTGCCAAGATCGTCCCAGCGGATATCCATACCCATGACACCGAGTCCAGTATTGACACAATCCAGCACATGAAAATCAAATGAAATCTTGGGCAATTGTCCAAACTGAGGGTCTCACGCCTGAGTTATTTGGACAATTGCCCAAGATTTCATTTGATTTTCATGTGCTGGACCGCGTCAAAACCGGACTCGGTGTCATGGGTATGGATATCCGCTGGGATGATCTTGGTAACTGGGACACAATCGAAAAATATTTGCCTTCT
>Ga0123339_10002206_pt1 | contig 13212 bp, 13 predicted proteins | sample lystaG_FD_89956 | JGI IMG/M metagenome (GOLD analysis project Ga0123339, IMG submission 89956) | Glacier valley bacterial and archeal communities from Borup Fiord, Nunavut, Canada, to study Microbial Dark Matter (Phase II) -... | ecosystem: Environmental > Aquatic > Freshwater > Ice > Glacier ... | reverse complement strand
GCGCGGCGCACCTCGCGCACCAGCGCGTACACCTGACGCGGGGTAGCCACCCCCACGGTGTCGGCCAGACCCACCCGGTCCACCCCAATCTCGTCCACCGCTTTGTAGACGCGCAGCAAATCGTCCTCGCTCGAGCGGAAAGTGTCTTCCGCCGAAAAACGTACCATCACGCCCTGCGATTTGACAAAAGCAATCACCTCGCGGGCCTGGTCAATAATCTGGTCGATGCTCTTGCCGTGCGAAAACTCGCGCAGGTAGCTCGAGGTGCCAAACAGCAAATCCAGGCCGTGTACTCCGGTATCAATAGCCTGACGGGCGTCCTCCATCGCGCAGCGCACATGGGTGATAATTTTGGCCTTGAGGCCCGCACCAACCAGCGCTTTGGCGTCTCTCACGCTCTGCGGGCTGGCCATAGGGGTCGTCACCTCGAGAAACTCCACCCCGAAGGCGTCGAGCGCGCGGGCAATCTCCATCTTGTCGCCAGAAGTAAAGTTGGCCCTGGCGAACTGTTCCCCCTCACGCAGGGTGCTGTCAATGATGGCCCAGCGGGTGGCGGGCAAATGCACTTCGGCGGGTTCGCGCTCGGCTCGAGCCACGACTTTTTGCTCGAGCGTGTAGGTATCATTCATGGCACTCCTGGAACCGCTCGAGGGCAGACCTACTCGAGTGGGTGCTTTCTTAAAAGATATTATAGCTAAAATTGTTACGATTGTCAATAAATTAGAGTAATTGCCTTACGTTTGAAAGTTCATGGACGAAAAAAGACGAGCTTTTTAGACTCGTCCTTGTGACACTTCAGCTTTTTCAATAACGAATAGCCGGGGCTTGACCCAGGAACTTGGAATCGGTCAACTGCTCGAGCATAGACGCGGCGATATCGGCCCTCGAGATTTGTGCGCCGGGTCCCATCGGCGGATAACCCACGGTGTAGCCACCCTTTTTAGGGCCGTCGGTGAGCACCGGAGCGCGCACCACCACGAACTCGAGGCCGCTGGTTTTGAGCAGCTCGAGCTGACGCTGTTTGTCCTTGACCTGGCCCGGAATGACCACGGTGCTCAGCAGCCAGCCGATAGCCCGTCCACCGAAGTCCGGGCTGTCCTGCGGCACCCTCGCGCCCGCGCCGCCCTCGGCCACGACGCGCTTGACCCCGTGCTTTTGCATGGCGGCAATGATGTGCCGGGTGGCTCGCTCGAGCAGGTCAGGAGGTGAACCTTTGTTGGGTCCCAGAGCGCTGACCACCGCCTCAATTCCAGACATGGCCTGCTCCACCTGCGCCGCCTCGAGCACGTCTCCCTGAACCACCGTCAGGTTAGGATGGCTCGAGGTCAGCTTGGCCGGGTCTCGCACGAAAGCAGTCACGCTGTGGCCTGCCTCGAGCGCCTGCTGCACCACATGCTTTCCCGTTTTCCCACTGGCTCCGAACACCAGAATCTTCATAGGTCCTCCTCGAGCGCTCGAGGTATATCTCTCGAGTATTAAGCTTCAGTCTATCAAGTGGTTGTAAAGATGAAAGTATGCCGTTTAGGGGTTGATACGCTGTGTGGGACGAGGGGTCCGAATGGGACAGGAGTTTTTCGGCGTGTTTTTGACACAGCTCGAGTCACTTCATTTTTTGGCCCGCGTGCTGCATGCCCATAAAACCCCTGAACGGCATAGATTACGGGGCGTGCCATTGGGACTCGAGGTACAGAAATTATTTTCTCAAAAGATGGAACGATACCCTTATACCAAGTCGCCCTGAAGAAGTTCTACCTCTTCAGGGCCTCGCTGTGCGAAAAAACTAAGATACCAGGTTGCTGTAACGGATTTCCACTCCGGTGTTTTTCCCGGAGTGGAAAGTAGTGAAGGCGACTTGGTATTACATTGCCTGGACCTGTTCATAACCTACTACAATGAAGAAAAAGCAGTTTGGCTTAATGAATATATGTGGGGTTGAACCACTACCCGGCTTTTTTGGTCCGTTTCTTCGCGGGTGGAGCGGCTAGGGCCTCGAGTGAAACCGACGACGGGCGATTCTCGAGCTGCGCCTGCAAATCTTGGATAGCAAATTCTTTGGTCTTGGCTTCAACCTCCACGTAACCCACCCGCCTGAACGCGTCGGGAAACTCGAGGATGAGTTCGTGGTGCCTAGCGTCGTGCAGCCCGGACTTCCCGCTCGAGAGGTGAACCAGTTGCCACTCCGGGGGCGTCCAGGTGGCCCTAGCCAACCTCACCGCCGCCTCGATGCTGGGGTCGTCCAGTCGGGTCAGCTTTTCACGCACGATGTGGTGATGCACGTCAAAAACCATCGCAACCCCGGCTTCCAGGCAGATGTCAAAAATTTGCGCGGCGGAGTAGGTGTACTCGTCGTTCTCGAGCGTGAGCCTGGAGCGGATGTTGTCGGGCAGGTCGCGGATGATTTCGACCATCTGAGCGCTGCGTCCACCCTTGCCGCCGTGAATGTTCATGACCGTCCAGCTCGAGCGCGGCAGGTTGAGGGCGTCCAGAATACGGGCGTGATACCACAACGCCCTGACGCTGTTGCGAACTACCTGAGCCGAGGTCGAGTTCAGCACCACGAACTGGTCCGGGTGAATCACGGTCCGCACCCTGCGCCGGTGGCTCTCGAGTCCAAACGCCGCCATGCGCGGCTTCAGGGTCTCGAGCACCTCAAAACCGATGCCATCGCCCAAATCGGCCATCGGGAACAGGTCGGAGGTGAGTCGATAAATTCCAATCTCGTGCGTGGCGCAGAACTCGAGCGCGCCAAACAAAACCTCTAAATTGTACCGGTACAGCTCGAGCAACTTGTCGAACTTCTGGCGCGGCGTCTCGAGCGCCAGGTAGCGGGTGCGGGTCAGCGTGCGGTAGCGCACCGCGTCGCCGTGTGTGATGCACACCAGACCCAGTTGCGGCGTGTTCACACGGTCCTCTGCAAACCGAGTTTTTTCTTTTTCGGCACGCGGCCCTCGTTTTTCTCGAGATGCTCAGCCAGCATTCGCCCGTAGTCTGGGTCGTTCTTGGCGTCCTGATAGCGCTCGTAAAAGATGACGGCGGATTCGGCCTTAACGGGGTCCACCTCGAGTGGCAAGGTGTCGCGGCCCCAGGCCCCGCTCTGGCCCCGGCGCTCGAGCGGCACCGGACCGTCGTACTTTTTACCGCCCTTGTGGTTGGCGTAACGCCTCGAGCGGGTCCAGCCCATCATCAGAAACTTGCGGGCCATGTCCATGCCCACAAAGTCGCGCTGCTTTTTGTACGCGAGAAACAGGGTGAAGATGTGTTCGCTCGAGGCTCGGGCCAGTTCCAGTGTAGCAAAGCGCCAGTGCGGCAAAATCTCACTCTTGTAGGGCTGCACGGTGAGCACGCCCTGCTCGCCCTTGCCCACGATGTATTGCTCGGGGTGGGCGCGGAAATCTATTTGGGCGTATTCAGGTGTGTAGATAGCAGAGTTTGACGGCATAGTGAGTTCTCGAAGAGTTCAAAAAAAGCACCGCCGAAACGGTGCCCTGGAGGGTGATGCTCGAACAAGTATTACAGGTTCTGCTTGCGAACCTCGTCTTCCCTCGAGACCGGGTTGGTGTTGGTCTTCGCGCCGTCGGTACTGTACGGTCCCTGAGTCTTGGAATCCACCTGCTCGGGCGTGCTGACCGGCATTCCAGGAATCACCGCTCGAGTGAGGTCGGGTGTGCTCGAGGTCGTTGCGCCCGGAGTCATACCGCCCGGAGTGCGCTCGGCAGCGTCGGCCAGCGCGGACTCGAGCGTGCGCCCGTCCGAGGTGAGCATCTCTCCAGTGTCAGCCATGCCGCCGGTCATGTTTTCAGCTTTCTGCACCGTGGAATCCACATTTCCCGCCATACCGTAATCGGTGGCGGTTCCGGCGGCGGTGGTTCCAGCCGCACCCACCGCTCCACTCAAACCACTCGAAGCTCGAGCGTCCTGGGCCACAGGAGTCACCGCGCGAGGGGCGTCTTGAATGAGTCCCCCCAGCTTGCCCAGGTCGTCCTCGAGCTGCTTTTGCGGGTCGTTGAACAGCTTGGCCACCGCGTCGCCCAGACCTCCCAGAGGCGGGGTGTACTCGACGTAAACCGTCACGCTCGAGCCGTTCGTTTCGGGCAACACCCGAATGTAGCCGTGGGTTTCGATGGTGCCTTCAGTGGATTTCCAGGCCAAGTAGCTCGGCGCTTCCATCGCGGTGGTAATCGCCTTCCAGGACACCGGAATTCCCAGCGGGCCGTGCATCTTCCAGTCCGAGGTGTCGGGTCCGGTCATCTCGACCTTTTCGATATTGGTCATGATTTTGTCGAAGTTCTGGTAGTTGGACACGTAGGCCCAGGCTTTGTTCTGGTCGGCATCAACACGCACGGTGGCTTCTGCAACGCTCATGATTTTTCTCCTTGAAGGAACGGGCTGCCACAAGCACACTGGCTCGAGCGACCTGACCGATTCTTTGGTACGTTCCCAACTTAGTGAATGGGACTGACCGCCTTCTGAAACGAGCCTGAAGCGAGGCTGAGGTGTGGCCAATTTGGGTGGTGCCTTACTTTTATCTTTCCGACCTGCTCGAGCGCTAAACTCAATTTATGACCGAACTCAACGCCGAAGAAATCGCCCGTCTCCTCCGGCTCGAGCCACATATCGAAAGCGGACAGTTCGTGCAAACCTACCGCTCGAGCCTGAACCTGAGTCTCGAGGGTTACGAGGGGGCCAGAGCTGCCTCCACTGCCATTTACTACCTATTCACGCCCGGCGGGTTCTCAATTCTGCACCGGGTGGTCAGCGACGAAATCTTTCACTTCTACCTCGGCGACCCACTCGAGATGCTGCTGCTGCACCCCAACGGCTCGAGCCAAGTTCTCGAGCTGAGTTCGCGTTTGCTCGAGGGTGGACGCCCGCAGATTAGGGTTCCAGCGGGCGTGTGGCAGGGCACGCGCCTCAAAGCGGGCGGCACAGTTGCTCTGACCGGGGCCACTGTCGCGCCGGGGTTTGAGTACGCCGATTACGAGGAAGGGGTGCGCGGTGTGCTGCTCGAGGAGTATCCGCTCGAGTGTGAAAGAATTGTGGCTCTAACGCGCTGAAAAAGTGATGAGCAATGAGTTATGAGTGATGAGCTAAAAGATTTCTGGAACGGACTGTTGAACCTCTGCCACACGTTGAGTTCTTTTAAAAATCCAACGTGTCAGACACTGCCTTCTGCCTTCCACAAATGTTGTCGCTAAGAAACCTTTTGAGCCGCCTGAGCCGCTGCAAACCTCGAGCGGAACTCCCCTTCATCCAGATTGCGGCCAATCACCACCAGGCTCGAGCGGCCCGTGGAGCGCTCTGTCGTTGCTTCAGCGCTGAACATGTCGCGCACCGACTGAAACAGAACGCGCTCGGTCATGCCCTCGAGCGCCAGCCAGCCCTTGACCCGCAGCACCTCGGCGGGCCTACTTAGAATCAGTTCCTGTAAAAACCACTGCCAGCGCACCAAATCGAGCGGGGCGTCGGCCTCGAGCACGAACTGGCTCACGCCCTGCGCGTGAACGTGCGCGTGACCTCGAGCGTTATCCTCGAAACGCGGGTCAAAGGCCCGCAGGTTCAAAATCTTCTCGAGTGGAGCTTCCGAGCGCGAGGTGGTCACGATTTCGGCCAGTGGACTGAGTTGCTGTGCGGCGTTCCTCACGCTCTCGAGCAGCTCGGTGTCGGCCAGGTCAGCTTTGTTTAGCACAATGGCGCTCGAGTAGGCCAGTTGTGAGGCAGCCTCGGGGTTTCCCTCGAGCGTGGCATAAAAATTGCGGGCGTCCAGCACGGTAATCAGCCCGTCTATCTCGAATACGGTCCTTACGGTGGGGTCGAGCAGGGTTTGCAGCACCGGCACCGGGTCGGCCAGGCCGGACAGCTCGACCAGCACGTACTCGGGCGGCTTGGGCGCTCGAGCGAGTTGAACCATTGCCCGCAGCAAATCTTCGCGGCCCACGCAACACAGACAGCCACCCTCGAGTTCGAGCACATCACTTTCGTTTTCGAGCGTGTCAATCAACGCGCCGTCCACGCCTAAATCTCCAAATTCGTTGACCACCACGCCGAACCGCCTGCTGCCGTAACGGATGAGGTGGTTGACCAGCGTGGTCTTGCCGCTGCCCAGAAACCCGCCGATGACCGTGACCGGAATTCGCCTGCGAAAACGCATCTTGACTCCTCTTTTGCTCTAGCATCACATTATCCCCGCTCGAGAATGCCGAAAAGGAAAGCCCCTCACCCTCGAGCAGAACATCTAAAAAGCCATTCGGAGAAAATCATGAAAATTGCCGAAAACAGCGTAGTCAAGCTCGAGTACACCCTCTCCAAAGACGGTCACGCCCAGCCGGAGGTGCTGCAAACGGTGATGATGGGTCAGGCCCACCCCCTGCTGCGCGGCCTCGAGCCAAAGTTGTACGGTCACGAGGTAAGCGATGTGCTCGAGCTGGATTTGAGCGTGCCTTTTGATGGTTCCATGAGGATTTCAGCCCCGCTCGAGACGCTGCCCGACGGCCTCCAACCCGGTGAAACCGTGGCCGGTGAGGACAGTGCGGGTGTGGCGCTGCTGTACCGGGTCATCGCGCTCGAGGGGAGTACCGCCATTCTGGACGCCAACCCGGAGAATGCCGGTTACAAGGTGGTCGCTCAAGTGAGGGTGCTCGAGGTGAGGTTGGCCGACGAAGCCGAACTCGAGCATGGGCACGCGCATGGGGCGGACGGGGTGAAGCATTGAGATGGGGTTACAAGTGCTCGAGCGGACTTTGCCGTGCCGTGTTCCAGGCTGGAATCAGCGCGGCGATGAGGCCCAGCGGCAACAAAGTGGCCACCCGCCACAGCAAATCCGGCTCGAGGCGAGGTGCGGCCAGGGTAAAGCCCAACCGTTCGCCCAGCACACTGCCGCCGATGACGCTCCCAAAGTAGCCCAGCGCGATGCCCAGACCCAGCCCCAGCGCCACGGTGAACAGGGTCTCGAGCAGCACCAAGCCGAACACCAGCCCGCGCCCAGCGCCCAGCGCCCGTAGCAGGGCGGTGCCTTTTTGCCGCTCGAGGCCGCCGGAAAAGACACTGAGCCACACCGTCAGCGCGGCTAAAACCAGCACCAGCCCCGCCAGCGCGGTGTACGCAGCCTCGCCTTGCAGCACGAAGTCGCGCACCTGGGCGAACACCTGACCGGGAAACACCGCCTGAGCCGCGCTTCCCGCGTTGGTTTCCTGGGCCACACTGTACAGCCCGTTGATGGCTTTGGGCGTGTACAGCATGGCCGTGACCTCGCGGCCCTCGGGGGTAAACACCCCGTGAATCTCCCAGAGAGAGTCCATCGGCGTAAAAATGGCCTTGTCTGCGGGGCCTCCGGTCTGCTCGAGCACGCCCGTCACCCTGTATTTCTGGGTGTGCTTCTCCTCGGTGGTTCCGCCATCTAGGTCGGGTTCGCCCTTCTGGATGCCGTGGTCGGTCTGGAAGCTGCTGCCCACTTTGAACCCACTGGCCCTGGCCGCCTGAAAACCCATCACCGCCTCGAAGGATTTGCTGAAGAGAGTCCCGCTCGAGAGCTTGAAATACGGCGGAGTATCCTTTTTGAGCCGCTGCTCGAAAAATTTCTCGCTGGTTCCCACGATGGGAAACCCGCCGTAGTTGTCGCCAAAGCCCAGCGGAATGACTCGAGCAGTGCGGGGGTCCTGCTCGAGCTTCTGAAAGGCGGAATACGGCAGGTTGCCGATGGGCGCACCTTGATAGAACAGGCTCGAGAGCACCGCCTGGGTGGGGCTACCCTTCTTGGCGATGAGCAAATCAAAAACCTGGGTGGCCTCGGCAGCGCCGCGCTGCGCCCCGCTCGAGATGAGCGGAACCAGAATGGCGATTCCGCTGGCCAGCGCCACCACGAGCGCGGTGAGCAGGGTTTGCAGCCAGCGCACCCGCAGGTTTCGCAAGGCAATCCAGAACATCACGCTTTCACCTCCGCTCGAGCGTGAACTGTGCCGCCCACCTCGAGCCGCCGGGGAAAAACTTCTATCACCAGTTCGTCGTGGGTGACGACCAGAAGCGACGCGCCGATGCTCGAGGCGGTGCTCCCCAGCAGCTCGAGCGCGCCTTCCGCCCGCTTGCGGTCCAGGTGCGCCGTCGGCTCGTCGGCCAGCAGAATTTTAGGTTTGTGCGCCACCGCTCGAGCCAGCGCCACCCGCTGCCGCTCTCCGGTGGACAGTTGACGTGGGGTGTGCCCGACTCGCTTGGACAGTCCCACCAAACCCAGCACCTCGAGCGCCCGCGCCCTGTTTTGCTTGGAGGCCAGGCCCAGGCCGAGCAGCACGTTCTCGAGCGCGCTGTAGCCGTCCATCAGGTGAAAGTCCTGAAACACGTAACCGATGTTTCTCGAGCGGTACTGGTCCCGTGCAGACTCGCCCAGTGCCGCGATGTCCACACCTTCCATCAACACCTTTCCCGCGCTGGGCCGAATCAGACCGGCTACAAAGTGCAGCAGCGTGGTTTTCCCCGACCCCGAAGGCCCGGTGACGACCATCTGACCGCCCTGCTCGAGCGTGAAGTCCGGGTACTCGAGCGCCACATCCGCGCCGTAGCGGTGCTGTATTCCCTGCGTGATTAACATGCTGGATTCTCCCGAAGCTCAAACGAAAAGGGCGACTGCCAGTCGCCCTTACGAAGGTTCAGCCGTTTTTTGCCGCCTCGAGCGAATTCCTCAAATCTCTTTCACGTCGTCGGCGTACAGGCGCACCAGGCTGACAAAACCGGTCTCGGGGTCCTGCTTGATGCCCACCTCGAGCCGACCATTGATTTGTAGCGGCCTGATGCTCGGCGTCAGCTCCTTGCCGTCGGGCATCAGCACCAGCACGATGTCCGGGGGCCAGTCGGCGGCGCTGCTGCAAAAAGGGCAGGTTGCCAGCGGCTGGCGGGTCAGCACGAAGAAATCGAGCTTGGGCTTGAGCGGCGGGGCCATGTAGCCCTTCATCTCGACCTTTTGCCCGTTGAGACCCTTGAGCCGGGGTGAGAACTCGACCCCGCGCACGGTGATTTTGCTGTACAGGTCGGTAAATTTGAGCGACTCTGCCGCCCTCGATTGTCCAAAATAAGCCAGGGTGAAAATCCCCGTGGTGGCCAGAAAAGCGCGTCTGTTCATGGGGGTATTGTGCTCCCTCGAGCGGTGATTTGGGTGAATTTTCTGCGAGGTTTGGAGTTGGCGCTCGAGCGGTAAGGTTTTGCGCCTGCGGCACTCCCAGCCCAACTACAGCACGTCTTGGTCAGAACGGCACCTTCCGGGCCTGACCGCCTCACGGGCTGGGCCGTGGGTTTTTAGTTCTTGGTTATTGGTTGGTTTGCTCTCTTGCGCCCGAAAGCAAACCGACCAATAACCAATGACCAATGACCCGCCAGAGGCGCAACACCAGCAAACTCGAGCGCTTACCTCAACCTGGCCCGCTTACTTGCGGCTTTCGCTCGAGGGGTTCAGGCCCAGCGACTTGGCCATCTGGAAGAACATCTCGGTTTGGTCGAACATGCCCGCGAAGTTCTGGCTACCGGGGCCGTAGGCGAAAATCGGCAGCGGGTCGGCGGTGTGAACGCCCTGGCTCGAGCCGGGGTCGAGGTTGCCCACGCGGGGAAAAGCGCCGTCTTTGCAGGTTTCGGGGTTGGGCACATAGCCGCCCTTGCCGTCACTGATGGTGGGGTCCTGAAACACCGGGCCGCTGCCGATGTAGTTCTCACAGTAGTCCGGGGTGGCGGCAAAGCCCACCGCCACGCCACGGGTAGCCTTTTTGGCGAAGGGAATACCGTTGGGGTCGAGGTTCTTGTAGTAATCCGGGAAGCCGCCCTTTTCGTAGACGCCCACGGCGGTGCGCTGACCCGCGCCCTTGCTGAGGTCGTAGCCGCCGTACACGCTGATGCTGTGCGCGTGGTCGGCGGTGGCCAGAATCAGGGTGTCGCCGCGTGACTCGGCCCACTTGCGGGTCTGCTCCACGGTTTTATCCATCTCGAGCACGTCCCACAGTCCGCGCTGCCAGTCCAGCGGGTGCTCGTACTTGTCAATCATGCCCGCTTCCACGAACAGGATGAAGCCGTTGGGATTCTTGCTCAGAGTCTCAATCGCCTTGCTGGTCATATCCCACAGGTAGGGCATGTCTTTAAAGTCGCCCAGCATCTTGGGGTCTTTGTACTGCGCGCGGTCCAGGTAGCTGGGGATGTTGTCGATGTTGAACAGACCAAAGAGCTTGTCCGCGTTGACTCCCAGCAGAGCGGTGCGGCTGTCCACGAACTTGTAGCCCAGCTTTTGCGAATCGTCAATCCAGTTCTTGGTGTCCTTACGGCGAGCGCCGGGGCTGGTGGCGGGAATGAAGTCTCTCGAGCCGCCGAACAGCAGCACGTCGGCGGGCGCGGTTCCGGTGAAATACTGGTCAGCGATGGCCGAGTAATCGCCGCGCCTGCGGGTGTGGGTGTTCATGCTGGCCGGCGAGGCGTCGGTGCCAAACGTAGTCGTCACCATACCGATGCTCATGCCACGGGTGCGCTTCAAAATCTCGGCGATGGTCTCGACTCGAGGGTTGTCCAGCGTGTCGGCGGTGTTGTCGCGGAACACGTTGAGCGCGTTCACCTCGATTTTCTGGCCGCTCATGAAGCTCGAGGCGGTGTTGGCCGAATCGGCCAGGAAGCTATCGAAGCTCGAGGTGGTCACGGTACCCACCGCGTCGGGGTTGGTGGTCATGTTGAGCTTGCCCAGCGGCATCCCGTTGTCGGGGTTATAGCCCTTAGCGATGAGTTCGGCGGCGTGCAGGGTGTTCCAGCCCATCCCGTCGCCCCAGAAGATGATGATGTTCTTGGGCGCTTTGCTCGAGCGCAGGTTTTGCACGCTGGTGTAGGTGGTGTTGACCGTCTTGCTGCCGCTGTCGTCCTTGACCGTGATGGCCAGCACTTTCTCGCCGCGTCCGGTGAGCGAGGTCTGGCGCAGGGTCCACTCGGTTTTGCCCGCGCCGCTGCTCGAGCGCACCAGACCCGTCACGGGTTTGCCGTCCAGGGTCACAGTGTAGGTGTCTGCACCCTGCACGCCGTCCACTTCAATTCGCAAATCGAACTTCTGACCCGCCAGGAATTTGGCTCCGCTGTAGGGGTAGACTTTGACCGTGCTCGCCGCCTGAGCCGCACTCGAGAGGAGCGCCAGACCCGCCACCATGAACATTGCGTTTTTCATCCCACTTACCGTATGGGCACAATGTCAGCAAAACGTCAAGCTCGAGCGGAAGTGCTGTGAGATTAAGTTTTCTCGAGTGCAACACTTTGAGCACAGCATGTTTATTCAAATTCACGGGTCGAGTTGGGTCCATCGGATGGAGCAAGCGGGAAGCCTTGCACGCTCGTTTCGACCTTCACCTCTATCGCTGCTCGGTGAGCAGCAAACCGCTCGAGCCGTGACCCTGGCCCACGATTTCGGCAATATCTTCAAACGCGTAGATGGATAACCCCAAATCCGCAGCCACCACAAATTTCTCTTCCATGTCAACCCCCTGAAACAAAGAACCTCCTCGAGCACTTTCTCGAGGAGGATTTTCACAACACAAAGTTTTAGCCCTTAACCACGATGTTCACCAGTTTACCCGGCACGTACACCTCTTTGACTACCTCGAAGCCCTCGAGAAAGCGACCCACGTTTTCGGCTACTTTCGCCGCCGCGATGATGTCTTCCTTGCTCGCGCTCGAGGAAACGGTCAGCTTGCCGCGCAGCTTACCGTTGACCTGAATCACAATCTCGAGTTCGTCTTTGGTCAGCGCCGACTCGTCCACGCTGGGCCAGCTTTGTAGGTGAACGCTGGTTCCCGTGCTCGAGGTGTGCGACCAGATTTCCTCGCTGATGTAGGGCGCGAACGGGGCCAGCATTTTGACCAGAATCTCGAGCGCCTCGCTCCAGACACCCTTCTCGAGCATTCCAGGCGTGCGCTTGGCCCGCCCTAAAGTGTTGGTGAGTTCCATCATCGCAGGAACAGCGGTGTTGAAACTGAAGCGCTCGAGGTCGCCCTCTACCTTCCTTAACGCCGAGTGAACCACGAAACGCACTTCTTTTTCGGTGATACTCTCGAGCGGCTCGTTGGCGCTCACCTCGTCGAAGTACAGGCTCCAGACGCGGCCCAGCCACTTGTAGGGTCCAGTGATGCCGCTCGAGTTCCACGGGCCGCCCATCTCCCAGGGAGCCAGAAACATCAGGTACAGCCGCACGGTGTCACAGCCGTACTCGGCCACCAGATTGTCGGGGTCCACCACGTTGCCCCGGCGCTTGCTCATCTTTTCGCCGTCCTCGCCCAGAATCATGCCCTGGTTTCTGAGCGTCTGGGCAAACTCGCCAAAATGAATCAGGCCGATGTCCCGCGCCGCTTTGGTCCAGAATCGGGCGTAAAGCAGGTGCAAAATCGCGTGCTCGATGCCCCCAGAGTACACGTCGGCGGGCAGCATCCGACCTACCTTCTCGGCGTTGATGGCGTGTGAATCGTTGTGCGGGTCGAGGTAGCGCATGAAGTACCAGCTCGAGTCCACGAAGGTGTCCATCGTGTCGGTGTCGCGCTCGGCGGGGCCGCCGCAGCTCGAGCACACGGTGTTTTTCCAGGTGGGGTGCAGTTTGAGAGGACTCTGGCCGGTGGGCAGAAACTCCACGTCGTCCGGCAGGATGACCGGGAGCTGGTCTTCGGGAACCGGCACCGCGCCGCACTTTTCGCAGTAGGTGATGGGAATAGGCGTGCCCCAGTAGCGCTGACGCGAAATCAGCCAGTCGCGCAAGCGGTAGGTGATTTTGGCTCGAGCCACACCCAAACCCTCGAGCGCGGCGATGCTTTCGTTGATGAACTCTTTCCCGGCCTTCATGCCGTCCAGCACGCCCGAGTTGACCAGCGTTCCAGGGCCGTCGTAAGCCGCCTCCATCGTGCTCGAGTCGAATTCCGTTCCATCCTCAGCCCTGGCAATCACCCGAATGGGCAAACCGAACTTGCGGGCAAACTCGAAGTCTCGAGCGTCGCCAAAAGGTACGGCCATGATGGACCCGGTGCCGTAGGTGGCCATCACGTAATCGGCAATCCAGATGGGAACCGGCTCGTTTGTCACCGGGTTGGTGGCGTAGCTGCCCAGCCAGACCCCGGTTTTCTCGCGGCCCTCGGCGGTGCGCTCGATTTCGCTCTCGAGCTTGGCCTTCTCGACGTAGTCGTTCACGGCCTGGGCCTGTTCGCTCGAGGTCAAACCCTTCACCAGCGCGTG
>Ga0123339_10002204_pt1 | contig 13220 bp, 10 predicted proteins | sample lystaG_FD_89956 | JGI IMG/M metagenome (GOLD analysis project Ga0123339, IMG submission 89956) | Glacier valley bacterial and archeal communities from Borup Fiord, Nunavut, Canada, to study Microbial Dark Matter (Phase II) -... | ecosystem: Environmental > Aquatic > Freshwater > Ice > Glacier ... | reverse complement strand
GGCCTGCAAATCGATGTGTCGGATCGCCGCATCGGCGCCGCTGCGCGGCTGGATGCAGGCAGCATCGACCTGGCGCGCCAGCGCAGCGGCGGCGTGGTCGGCACCGCCTCGGCCCGGCTGGCCGTGGGCGACGTGTCCTCCACCCTGACGCTGCGCGCCGAGTTGGGCGACACCGGCGCCGGCACCCGCATCGAGGCGGCACTGACGCCGGTGTCGCCCGCCGCGCTGGCCCGGGCCGCCCCGGCCCTTGCGCCGCTTGCCGTGCTCGACACCCTGGTCGAGCTTTCGGTCACGGCCACGCTGGCTCCCGACCTTGCACCACAGGCCGTGTCGGTGCGCGCCGGCGCAGGCACGGGACAGGTGCATTTGCCCGATGCCAGCATGTCGTTCGAGGCGCTGGCGCTTGCCGCCGACGCGGCCTGGACCGCTGGACGGGACTGGCGCAGCCCGGACCGGCTGCAGGTGTCGCAGGCGCAGGCCGTCATCGCGTCCCCTGGCGGCGGCTGGCCCACGACGGTGACGGCGTCCGGGCGGGCCGTGCGCGACGGGGCGGGCATGACGGCGGACGTGTCCGCGACCCTGGACCACGTGTCGTTCGCCGACTTGCCCGCGTTGTGGCCAAAGGCCATGGCCGGCCATGTCCGCCCGTGGCTGACGCAGAATCTCACGGCCGGCACCGCCCGCAATGGCCGACTTGCCGCAACGCTGCGCGCAAACGGCGACGGGTCCGGCGCCAGGCTGACCGCCGCCACGGCGTCGTTGCTGGGCGACGATGTGACCATCCACTGGCTGCGTCCCGTCCCGCCCATCGAGCATGCCCAGGCCGTGCTGACCCTGTTGAACCCCGACGTGCTTGAGATCGCCATCCCAACCGCCCGGCAGGGGAACGGGCAGCTGTCCAAGGGCCTGGTGCGCATCAAGGGCCTGTCCGTGAAGGACCAGGACCTCGCGCTGTCCGCCGACGTGTCCGCCGGGGTGCCGGAGCTGCTGACCCTGCTGCGCCATCCCCGGCTGAACCTGCTGAGCCGCAAGCCCCTGAACGTGCAACGGCCAGCCGGCACCCTGGCCGGCACGCTGGAAGTGACGCTGCCGCTGGAACACGACCTGGCGTTCGAGGCTGTCGGCATACACGCCAAAGGCCGGCTGGCTGGCCTGCGCCTGGGCGGGCTGGTGGCAGGGCGCGACCTGGACCGTGGCGACGTGGCCATCGATGTGACGCCGCAGGCGCTGCACGCATCCGGGCAGGCGACGGTCGGCAGCATCCCTGCAGCGGTGACGGTCGATATGGACTTCCGCGACGGCGGCCCGGCGCAAATCGTGCAGCAGGCCACGCTGGAGGGCCGGGCGACGGCGGTGCAAATGGCCGCGGCTGGGCTGGATTTCACCGGGGTCGTCGGCGCCGGGCAGGCAGGCTTCACGGCGTCTTACGCCGCACGCCGCGACGGCGAGGCGACCGTGGCCGTGAAGGCCGACCTGCGGGATGCCGCGCTCGCCTTGGCGGGGTGGTCGAAGGCGCCGGGCCAGCCGGCCACGGCCAGCGCCAGCCTGCTGATCCGGAACGAACGGCTGCAAGGCATCCGCGAGTTGCAGGCGGAGGGTCCGGGGATGGAGGTGCGCGGGCGTGCGGAGATGGCCAGCGGGCGGCCATCGCACCTGATCCTCGATCCCATCCACCTTGGCCCGACCCGCGCCCGTGGCGAGATACGCCTGCCGCCGTCCGCACAGGAGCCGATCCGTGCCACCTTGCAGGGGACCGTGCTCGACCTGTCCACGCAGTTGGACCGCAAGCCGTCTGGCCGGCCTGCCGGGGGGCGGGAGGAGCCGGGGACCCCCTTCGTCGCCGATGTCCGGTTCGACAAGGTGCTGCTGTCCGGGGAGCGCAGCATCGGCGCCATCACCGCGCATGCCGAGAACGACGGCCGCCGCCTGAGCGTGCTGCACGTGCAGTCCACGGGGCGGGAGCAGCTTCGCCTGGACGTGGTGCCGCGCGGCACCGGGCGCGCCGTGACCCTTCGCTCCGCCGATGCCGGAAGCTTGGCCCGGGCGCTGGACATCATCGACACCGTGGATGGCGGCACGCTGGCCCTGGATGCCCAATACGACGACACACAGCCGGACCCGCCGCTGTCCGGCACCGTGGCCATGAACGGCTTCCATGTCCGGGAGGCGCCCGGGGTGGGCAAGCTGCTGCAGGCCCTGACGGTGTATGGCATCGGTGAGGCCATGAGCGGCCCCGGACTGTCGTTCAGCCAACTGACCGCCCCGTTCCGCTGGCAGGGCGGCGTGCTGACGGTGGGGGACGCCCGGGCGTTCAGCGCGTCGCTCGGCCTCACGGCTGCCGGACGGATCGACACCCGGGCGAAGACGGTGGACCTGAAGGGCACCGTCGTGCCCGCCTACGCCCTGAACTCGGCGCTGGGCCGGATCCCGGTGATCGGCGGCCTGTTCAGCGCGGAGCGCGGCGGCGGGCTGGTGGCGGTGAACTACGGCTACCGCGGCCCCTTGGCGAACCCGGCCGTGGTGGTGAACCCGCTGTCGGCCTTGACGCCCGGGTTCCTGCGGGGATTGTTCAAGATGTTCGATTAGGGGACCCGGCCATGGACGTGCGTGCCATATTGTTCGACGTGTTCGGCACCGTGGTCGATTGGCGCAGCAGCCTGATCGGCGAGCTGGCGGCCTGGGGCGACGCGCATGGCCATCCTGCGGATTGGACGAGCCTGGTGGACACCTGGCGCGGCGCATACGCCCCCAGCATGGACCGGGTGCGCCGCGGCGAACTGCCTTGGACCAACCTGGACAGCCTGCACCGCGCCACCCTGCGGGAGATTGCCCCGCGCTTCGGCCTGACCGGGTTGTCGGATGCCGAGATGGAGTGGGTGAACCAGGGTTGGCACCGCCTGCGCCCCTGGCCGGACTCCGTGCCGGGCCTGCAAGCATTGCGGGCGCGCTACATCCTGTCGCCGCTCAGCAACGGCAACGTGGCGTTGCTGGTGGACATGGCGCGGGCTGCCGGGCTGCCGTGGGACCTGGTGCTGTGCGCGGAGGTGTTCGGCCACTACAAGCCCGACCCCGAGACCTACCTGGGCGCCTGCCGGCTCCTGTCGCTCGACCCGGCGCAGGTCATGCTGTGCGCGGCCCACAATGGGGACCTCGCTGCGGCGCAGAAGCTGGGCCTGCGGACGGCGTTCATCCCGCGCCCGACGGAATATGGCCCGTTGCAGGTCCGGGATTTCGGGCCGGAGGGCGAATGGGACGTGGTGGCCACGGACCTACAGGACTTCGCAGCGAAGATGAACGCTGCTGCTCCCTCTCCCTCCGGGAGAGGGTCGGGGTGAGGGAAGCCGAGAGGACCACCCCTGCCCACCAGCGGCGCGGATGCGCTTGGTATAACGGGAGTGAGCGCGTGCGGCCTCCCTCACCCCGACCCTCTCCCGGAGGGAGAGGGAGAAGGGGGCTACATCGGGCGGATCAGCCGGTGCTGCTTCTTGCCCGCCGAGAGCTTCACCGCGCCGTCCCGCAGGTCGGCCGACGACACCGTTGCTGCCTCATCCGTCAGGGCCACGTCGTTCACCCGCGCCCCGCCGCCACGTATCAGCCGCCGGGCTTCACCCAAGCTGAGTGCCAGCCCGCTGTCGGCGAACAGGCGTATGGCGGCAATGCCAGCCTCCAGGTCCGCGGCGGCAACGGCGTGGGTCGGCAGCGTGTCCGCTGCCGCCCCGTCCTCGAACGCGCGCCGTGCCGTCTCTGCCGCCGCGTCTGCCGCAGCGGCGCCATGCGCCAGGGTGGTTGCGGCAGTGGCCAGGACCTTCTTGGCCTCGTTGATCCCTGCGCCCGGCAGCGCCTCCAGCCCGGCGATCTCGTCCAGCGGCACATCGGTGAACAGGCGCAGGAAGCGGCCTACGTCGGCATCATCCGTGTTGCGCCAGAACTGCCAGTAGTCGTAGGGCGCCAGCCGGTCCGCCGCCAGCCACACCGCGCCGCGCGCCGTCTTGCCCATCTTGGCGCCGCCGGCGGTCGTGATCAGCGGCGTCGTCAGGCCGAACACCTGCCGCCCCTCGGTCCGCCGCACCAGCTCGACGCCTGAGACGATGTTGCCCCATTGGTCCGACCCGCCCATCTGGAGCGTGACACCATGGCGCCGGCTGAGTTCGCGGAAGTCGTAGCTTTGCAGGATCATGTAGTTGAATTCGAGGAACGTGAGGGGCTGCTCCCGCTCCAGGCGCAGGCGCACGCTGTCGAACGTCAGCATGCGGCCGATGGTGAAGTGCGGCCCCACGTCGCGCAGCAGGTCGATGTAGCCGAGCCGGTCCAGCCAGTCCGCGTTGTTCTGCATCGTGGCGTCCGACGGCCCGTCGCCGAAGCGCACGAAAGGTTCGATGCACCGGCGTATGGCGGCCATGTTGGCGGCGATGCGGTCGTCCGTCAGCATCTGCCGGGCCTCGTCCTTGCCGGACGGGTCGCCGATGCGTGTGGTGCCGCCGCCCATGAGCGCGACGGGCCGGTGGCCGTGCCGCTGCATCAGCCGCAGCAGCATGATCTGCACGAGGTTGCCGACATGCAGGCTGTCGGCGGTGCAGTCAAAACCTATGTAGCCGCCCACCGGCCCGGCGCACAGGGCCTGATCGAGCGCGGCCTCGTCGGTGCACTGGTGGATGAAGCCGCGGGCGGCGGCCTCGATCAGGAAGGGGCTGGTCGGCATCTGCGTATCCTGTGCTGGTCGTGCGCTACCTGGGGCTGGCGCCCGGTGCGGGCGTGCTGCATAGCGGATAGATCATGCCGGACCAACACGCCCCTTTGCCCCCAAGCGGCCAACGTCGGCTGGTGGAGGGGGTGCGCCGTGTGGGCCTGCACATCCCCTGGCGGAGCGACCTGTATCACCGGGCGCTGACCCTGCGCTGGTGGCAGTTCCTGGGGCTGGGCTGCACGATCTACCTGGCGCTGAACCTGCTGTTCGCCGGGCTGTACCTGGCGCAACCCGGCGCCATCGCGGGCGCGCCGGGCAGCTTCCTCGATGCGTTCTTCTTCAGCGTGCAAACCATCGCCACCATCGGCTATGGCCAGATGTCGCCGGCGACAGTGTATGCCAACGTGCTGGTGACGGTGGAGACGATGGCCGGGCTGGTGTTCCTGGCGCTCTCGACCGGGCTGGTGTTCGCCCGCATCAGCCGGCCCACGGCGCGCGTAGTGTTCGGGCGGGTGGTGACGGTGGCGCCCTACGACGGCACGCCCACGCTCAGCCTGCGCATCGGCAACGAGCGGCGCAGCCAGATCCTGGAGGCCGACGTGACCGTGACGCTGCTGCGGTATGAGCGCACGCAGGAGGGCGCGCAGTTCCGCCGGTTCTACGACCTGGCGCTGTCACGCTCGCATACGCCGGTGTTCGCACTGACCTTCACCGTCATGCACCCCATCCTGCCCGGCAGCCCACTGCATGGCGCGACGGCCGAGAGCCTGGCGGCGGAGGAGGCGGAACTGCTGATCTCGGTTACGGGCCTGGAGGAGACGACGTCACAGACCGTGCACGCTCGGCACTCCTACCTACCGGCGGAGGTGCTGTTCGGGCAGCGGTTCACTGACATCTTCTCGAGCGACCCGGACGGCACCCGAGTGATCGACTACAGCCGGTTCCACGAAACGGGGCCGGCATAGGGCCAGCCCCGAGTGAGTATCAGTCCGCCGCCAGCGCCAGCGCCTTGCGGGCCAGGATTTGGCCGACATGCTCCTCGATGGCCAGGCCGACATGCTCGGCGTGGGTGGCGAACACGTGGTCGGCCCCAGCATACACGCGGTAATCGACCTGGACGTTCTTCTGCGTGTTCAGCTTATCGACCAGCTTACGCACCGCAGGCTCCGGCACCAGCTCGTCATTGTCGCCGTGCAGCATCAGGCCGCCGCAGGGGCAGGGGGCCAGGAAGCCGAAGTCGTAGTGGTTCGCAGGCGGCGCCACGCTGACCCAACCACTGATCTCCGGGCGGCGCATCAGCAGCTGCATGCCGACGAAGGCGCCGAAGGAGTAGCCGCTGATCCACAGCCCGGCCGAGTTCGGGTTGACCATCTGCATCCAGTCCAGCGCCGCCGCGGCATCGCTGATCTCCCCGAAGCCGCCGTCGTACTTGCCCTGGCTGCGGCCCACGCCGCGGAAGTTGAAGCGCATCACGCTGAAGCCGAGCTTCTGGAACGACTGGTACATCGTGTAGGAGATGCGGTTGTTCATCGTCCCGCCATGCATAGGATGCGGGTGCAGGATGAGCGCGAGCGGGGCGCCGGTCTCCTTCGAATGATGGTAGCGTCCCTCAAGCCGCCCATCGGGGCCGGCGAACATCACCTCAGGCATGGCGTTCCAAATCTTTCAGTTGTCCGCGGCCAGGCAAGGCCGGCGGTCGCTTCATCAGCACGTGTGGGCAGCAAACATGGGTGGCACCGCGCCGTCAGGCCCCCGGATTGACCCGGCGGGGAAGAACAGCTTAGCTGACCAGTGGCAAGGCCTCCTCGGCACCCCTAATAACGTCTCCAACGGTTGGGCGTGCCTCCCGTGGCTGTGCGGAATATACGCGGCTTGCCCTGGTTTTACATAACGGAAATGTCGCATGGCATTCATGTTTCTGCGCGAAGCCATCGGTGCCTACCGCCAGCGTGACCCGGCCGCCCGGTCCTGGGTCACGGTGCTGCTCTGCTATCCCGGCCTGCACGCCGTGCTGTGGCACCGCGCCGCCCACCGGCTGTGGCACCGCGGCCTGTTCCTGCCGGCCCGCTTCACCGCCCACCTCGGGCGCTTCTTCACAGGCATCGAGATACATCCGGCCGCCCGCATCGGCCGGCGCCTCATCATCGATCACGGCATGGGCGTCGTGATCGGTGAAACGGCGGAGGTCGGGGACGACGTCTATCTTTACCACCAGGTCACACTGGGCGGCACCAGCAGCGAGCGCGGCAAGCGTCATCCCACCGTGGGCAACGGCGTCATCATCGGCGCCGGGGCCAAGGTGCTGGGCAACATCCTGATCGGCGACAACGCCCGGGTTGGCGCCAACGCGGTCGTCGTGCAGGCCGTCGCCGCTGGCGTCACAGTCGTCGGCATCCCCGCCCGCCCGGTCGAGCGGGACCCGGTGCAGCGCCGCACCGCACCGCCCCCGGCCAGCTTCGTCGCCTATGGCACACCGTGCGAGGAGACGCTGGACCCTCTGGTCCGCAACGTCGAGGCGCTGCGGGCCGAGATGCTGGCGCTGGAGGCCCGGGTGTCCGCACTGCAACGGTCGCCCGCAGCGGAGTAGGGCGGGGGAATGACCTACCTCGACGCCAATGCGTCCGAGCCGCTGCGGCCGGAGGCGCGGGCGGCCGTCATCGCCGCGCTGGACCTGGCCGGCAATCCGGCCTCCATCCACGCCGCCGGGCGCGCAGCCCGGCGCGTGATGGAAGACGCACGCGCCGCCATCGCCCACCGCTATGGCGCCGCGCCCGGATCGGTCGTGTTCACGTCCGGCGGCACGGAGGCGAACGCGCTTGCCATCCATTCGCTGCGGCCGGGCCGGCGGGTGATCGTGGGTGCGACCGAGCATGACGCGGTGCGCGCCGCCGCCCCGGATGCTGCCGTGCTGCCGGTGGACGGTGACGGTGTGGCGGACCTGGACGTCCTGGCGCGCCTGTTGGCGGACGGCCCGGCGCTGGTCTGCCTGATGCTAGCCAACAACGAGACTGGGACGCTGCAGCCCATCGAGGCCGCGGCCGCGCTGTGCCGGGCACACGGCGCGCTGCTGCACGTGGATGCCGTGCAGGCTGCCGGGCGCATGCCGTGCGGGATGGTGGGGGACAGCATGGCCTTGTCCTCGCACAAGCTGGGCGGCCCCAAGGGAGCCGGGGCGCTGCTGCTGGGGCCAGGGGTGGACGTGGCACCCATGATCGCAGGCGGCGGGCAGGAGAGGGGGCGCCGCGGCGGCACCCCGGCGCTGCCCGCCATCGCCGGGTTCGCGGCGGCGGCAGGCGCGGCCATCCCGGACCTGCACATGCTGCGCGATGCCGTGGAACACGCGGCCATGTCATGTGGTGCGCTCGTGCTGGGCGGCGCGCATCGCTTGCCCAACACGTCATGCCTGGCGCTGCCCGGCGTTCCAGCCGGCACGCAGGTGATCGCGCTGGACCTGGCGCTGGTAGAAGTGTCCGCCGGGGCGGCATGCAGCAGCGGCAAGGTGGCGCGCAGCCGGGTGCTGGATGCCATGGGCTGTGGCGCGCTGGCCGGCCAGGCGATCCGCGTCAGCCTGCCTTGGAACGCGACGGCGGCCGATGTGGCGGCATTCCAGGACGCCTATGCCGGCATGGCCGCACGCCTGGGCAAGCGGGCCGCCTAGCCACATATCCGTCCTATGCGTCCGAACCGCCCCGTCTATCTGGACAACCAGGCCACAACGCCCTGCGACCCGCGCGTGGTCGCGGCGATGCTGCCTTGGTTCACCGAGCGGTTCGGCAACCCGCACAGCGCCGAGCACTCCATGGGCCAGGACGCCGCTGCCGCGGTGGAGGACGCGCGCACCCACGTCGCCGCCCTGATCGGCGCGGAACCGCGTGAGGTCGTGCTGACATCCGGCGCGACGGAAGCCAACAACATCGCCATCAAAGGCGCCGCCCGCTTCGCCCTGCGCCAGGGTGACCCGCGCCGCCGCGTGGTGACAGTGGCGACCGAGCACAAATGCGTCCTGGAAAGCGTGGCCGACCTGGCGGATGAGGGGTTCGAGCCGGTGGTGCTGCCGGTCCGCCCCGACGGGCTGCTTGACCCGGATGCCCTGCGCGGCGCGCTGGCGGTGCCGACCCTGCTGGTCAGCGTCATGGCCGTGAACAACGAGACCGGGGTAATCCAGGACATCGCCGCCCTGGCCACCATCGCCCGCACTGCCGGGGCGCTGTTCCATACCGATGCCGCACAGGCGGTTGGCAAGGTCCCGCTGGACGTGCACACCCAAGGCATCGACCTGCTCAGCTTGAGCGGCCACAAGCTGTACGGCCCCAAGGGCGTGGGTGCCCTGTATGTCCGCCGGCGCCCGCGGGTGCGGTTGCAGCCGTTGTTCTCGGGCGGCGGGCAGGAGCGGGGGCTGCGGTCCGGCACACTGCCGACGCCGCTGGTGGTCGGGCTGGGCGAGGCTTGCCGCCTTGCGGCGCTGGAGATGGTGGCTGACACCGGGCGCCTGGCTGCGTTGCGCGACCGCCTGCTGGCTGGGCTGCGCCGCGGCTTGCCCGGCATGTCGGTCAACGGGTCTTGGGACCGCCGCATCCCCGGCAACCTCAACCTGACCTTTCCCGCCCCGGCGCTGTCCATCCTGCGTGCCGCGCCGGAGTTGTGCGCCTCCACGGGATCGGCGTGCAGTTCTGCGGAGGTCGAGCCGTCCTATGTCCTGCGCGCCATGGGGCTGTCCGACGCCGCCGCGGCGCGCACCTTGCGCCTGGGGCTGGGACGCTTTACGTCCGCCGCCGAAGTCGATTACGCGGCCGATGCCCTGATTGCCGCCGTCCAACTCCACACCGAGGCCACGTGATGCCCAAGATGACCTTCGTCGAACGCAACGGCGCCCCGCGTGAGGTGGACGCGCCGTTGGGCTTGTCCGTGCTGGAGATCGCGCACCGCCACGGCGTCGATATCGAGGGTGCGTGCGAAGGCTCGCTGGCGTGCAGCACCTGCCACGTGATCGTCGATGGCGCCTGGTTCCCAAAGCTGGCCAAGCCGACCGAGGACGAGGAGGACATGCTGGACCTCGCCTTCGGGCTGGAGCAGACGAGCCGGCTGGGTTGCCAGATCGTGATGACGCAGGCGCTGGACGGGTTGGTGGTGAAGCTGCCGGCCGCGACGCGCAACGCGTCTGGCTAGACCCATGCGCATCGTCGCCGCGATGTCCGGCGGCGTGGACAGCAGCGTGGTCGCCGGGCTGCTGCGGGAGGCCGGGCATGAGGTAATCGGCGTCACGTTGCAACTGTATGACCATGGCGCTGCCGCCAAGCGCCGTGGCGCGTGCTGCGCCGGGCAGGACATCCACGATGCGCGGGACGTGGCGGACCGGCTGGGCATCCCGCATTACGTGATCGATGCGGAGGCCCGGTTCCGCCAGGCCGTGATCGCCGACTTTGCCGACAGCTATGCCGCCGGGCAGACGCCGGTGCCGTGCGTCCGCTGCAACATGAGCGTGAAGTTCACCGACCTGCTCGGCCTGGCGCGGGACCTGGGTGCGGAGGCGATGGCGACCGGGCATTACGTCCGCCGGGTCGATGGCCCGGCCGGGCCGGAGCTGCACCGTGCCGCCGACCCGGCGCGCGACCAAAGCTGGTTCCTGTTCGCCACCACGCCGGACCAGTTGGCCTACTCCCGCTTCCCGCTGGGCGACATGCCGGACAAGGCAACCGTGCGCGCCCATGCCGCCCGGTTGGGGTTGCAGGTGGCCGACAAGCCGGACAGCCAGGATTTGTGCTTCGTGCCCGCCGGCAACTATGCCGACGCCGTCGCCCGGATCCGGCCCGATGCCGCGCTGCCCGGGGAGATCGTGTCGCGGGATGGGCGTGTCCTGGGTCAGCACGCCGGCATTGCGCGATACACTGTCGGCCAGGGCCGGGCGCTGGGCGACGCGTCGTTCGATGGCGGGGAGCGCCAGGCCGTGCTGTCCGTGGATGCCGGGCGGCGCCGGATCGTTGTTGGGCCACGCAGCGCCGGCAGCAGCGAGATCCGGTTGCGTGAGGTCAATTGGCTGGCTGGCGCCCCCGTCGCGCCGCTGCGCTGCACGGTGAAGCTGCGGGCGCGTGAGGCGCCGCATGGTGCGGCCGTCCAGGCCACGGCTTCCAGCGCCGTCGTTTGCCTGGATGCGCCCGCGCTGGCGGCGCCGGGCCAGGCTTGCGTGTTCTATGACGGCGACCGCGTGCTGGGCGGCGGCTTCATCGCAGCCTAGCGGCAGCCGGCTAGGAAGATTGACGCCGTGCTGCACCCCTGCCATATCCCGGCCCCCGGCCTGGCGGCGTAGCTCAGTGGTAGAGCAGGAGAATCATAATCTCTTGGTCGGCGGTTCAAATCCGTCCGCCGCTACCGGGTCTGCCCTGTTGAAAGCCTAAGCAGCGTTCACGTGCTGACAATGCGCGCAGGATGCAGGTCGGCCCCGTGTGATTTGCCCGCAATGGGCCTTTCAGCGCCGCGGCGTGCAATGCTAATTATGAGATGCAATCTCCTGGACATGATTGGTGGCGCCAATGGCCGGGATCTCAAGGAATATTCCTGCGTGACGCAACCCGGCCTGACGCCTGACTCCGCGCCGTTCCGCCTTGGACTGGACGGGCAGCTTGTGCTGCTGGTTGGTGAGGATGCCGCAACTTCTGCCTACCTGCATGCACAGGGCGCAGTCTTGCGTCGCATTGCCGCCCCGGCGGCCCCGGCGGACCTGCTGGGCGTGCAGCTTTGCCTCGCGTGGGCAGATGATGCCGTCACGCGGGCTGCGGCGCAGGCGGCTGGCGTGCTGCTCGGCACCTTGCCGGCGCCCCTGCCGCGCCGGTCCGGCCGGGCCAGCCTGGTTGGTGCCGGGCCGGGTGCGGTGGACATGCTGACGGTCCGCGCCGTGGCGGTCATCCGTGACGCGGACGTGGTGCTGCACGACAAGCTGGTCGGCCCCGACGTGCTCGCCTTGGCCCGCCCCGGTGCCCGGCGGATCGACGTGGGCAAGCGGTGCGGACGCCATGCCATGAGCCAGGCCGCCATCAACGCCCTGATCGTCCGTCACGCCCAGTCCGGCGCCCATGTCGTGCGCCTGAAGGGCGGCGACCCCTTCGTGTTCGGACGCGGCGGGGAGGAGCTGGAAAGCCTGCGCGCCGCCGGTGTCCCCACCGAGGTCGTGCCCGGCATCACCGCCGCCCTGGCGACCGCCGCCCGGCTGGGCATCCCGCTGACCCACCGCGGCGCGTCCCGCAGCCTGCACCTGATCACCGCGCATGGCGCCGATGACCGACTGCCGGAGCACGACTGGTCCGCCCTGGCCCGCGCCGGCGGCACGCTCGCGGTCTATATGGGCGTGCGCACCCTGCCGCTGCTGGCCGCCCGCCTGTTGGCCGCTGGCATGGCGCCGGACACCCCGGCCATCGCGGTGGAGAACGCGACCTTGCCGAACGAGCGCCGCATGCCCGGCACCCTGGCCAGCATCGCCAATGCCGTGGCTGCCGCCAGGCTGGATGGCCCGACGCTGGTGCTGATCGGCGCCGTCGTCGCCATGGCGTCCTCCGACGCGGAGGCTGTGCGGGATGCCGGACACACACGCGCCGCCTGACATCGCGGCCGTCGCCGACGAGCACCGCTTTGCCCAATACGTCCGCACCCTGGGCCGCGGCCCCGGCCGCAGCCGCAACCTGACGCGGGACGAGGCGCGGAATGCCCTGGGCATGGTCCTGGCCGGCGATGCCGACCCGCACCAGGTCGGCGCCTTCCTGATGCTGCTGCGCTACCGCGGGGAGGATCCGGACGAGATGGCGGGCCTGGTGGATGCCGCCCGCGCCAGCATGGGCGCCGGATTGCCCGCGGGCTGCGCGCCGGTCGATCTGGACTGGCCGTCCTACGGCGCCGGGCGCACGCGCGGGGAGCCTTGGTTCCTGCTGGCGGCGCTGGCGTTGGGCCGGGCGGGCCACCGGGTGCTGATGCACGGCAGCAACGAGTTCTCCCACGGCACCTCCGTCACCGCCGGCCTGGCGGCGCTCGGCCTGCGCCCGGCAGCGGACCGGGCGGACGCGGCGCGGCTGCTGGACAGGACGGGGTTCGCCTACCTGCCGTTGGAGACGCTCAGCCCGGCGCTGGACCGGCTGCTTCGCCTGCGGAGCCTGCTGGGCCTGCGCTCCCCGTTGAACACGGCGGCGCGGCTGCTGAACCCGTTCGACGCCTGGGCCGGCGTGGATGGCGTGTTCCACCCCGGCTACATCAAGCTGCACCTGGCGGCGGCGGAGCGGCTGGGGCGGGAGCGGCTGGTCGTCGTCAAGGGCGGTGGCGGAGAGGCCGAGCGGTCGGCGGTGAAGGCTGTCGCGGCACACTGGTTCCAGCGCGACGCAGGTGAAGGGGAGGCCATCCTGGCCGCCACCGGCGCATCCGCAGGCGAGACGTCGCTGGCGGAGGTCTGGCACGGTGCGCCGGGCGCGGGGGCATCGGTGGCACTGGCAACGGCTGGCCTGGCGCTGCTTGGGCTGGGGGCGGGATTGCCGGACCTGGACGCGCGGGCGAGGGACGT
>Ga0123339_10002203_pt1 | contig 13222 bp, 10 predicted proteins | sample lystaG_FD_89956 | JGI IMG/M metagenome (GOLD analysis project Ga0123339, IMG submission 89956) | Glacier valley bacterial and archeal communities from Borup Fiord, Nunavut, Canada, to study Microbial Dark Matter (Phase II) -... | ecosystem: Environmental > Aquatic > Freshwater > Ice > Glacier ... | reverse complement strand
TTGGGTCCTGATGTGCTGCTGGGCCGGCGGCGGGTGGCGACGATAACCAACACGCTGACCGCTAACTACACCTTCACCAACACGCTCTCCTTCACGTTTCGGGCGCGGCATTACGTGTCGGGGGTGCGCTACGACGACTTCGCCCGTTTGCGGCCCGGCGGCGTTGAGGAGCTGCTGCCCGGCTACCAGCGCAACCACGACACGAGCTTCAGTGCCTTCAACATCGATGCCCAAGCCGTGTGGTGGTTCGCGCCCGGCTCCCAGGTCAGCCTGGTCTGGAAAGATGCCACGTCCTCGTTTCTGGCCGGCAACGAGGCCACCCCGCTCTACTTTGATAACCTGAGCAACACGCTCAACACGCCGCACAATAACAACGTGTCGATTCGGGTGCTGTACTTTCTGGACTACCTCAATTTGCGGCACCGGCGGGGGTAAAAAGTCAGGGGCACCACGTTTTTGCCACGTAGCGGCAAGGTGCGTTCGGTCGAGCGTAGGGATAGGGCATGTGGTAACCAGGTCAGAAAAATACCTGATTGACCCACCAAGAATCAGCTCGTTGTCAGCTGGTTTATACCGTTCAGGTTAAAGAAAAACAAAAAATTTATTAGGTACTTGAAATTCCCAAAACTGACGTATATTGCCCGCGCTTTCCCGCCCAACTTGCTTTCCCGTTGCACCAACAGCACTTGCTGGCAACCGACGACCGTAAGTCCCGGCGATGAATGACGGTAGAGAGTGCCTGGTTTGCTAAATTTTTATCCCCCTGGTGATGGAAGTTGATAGCTCAGCCGAATGCCTGGTCCAACTGCTTCGACAGTTGCGCGTACCCGCGACGCAAGTTGGCGTGGACGACGAGTTGAGCCGGCACCCCGACCAGGAAAGCCTGTTGGCCCTCAGCGACGTGCTGACAACCTACGGCGTCCCGAATGCGGCCTATCGGATAGCGGGGGAGGAGCTATCTAAGCTGCCTACGCCCTTCATTGCGCACGTCGCCAATTCTCGCGGGGGGGGGGGGATTTCTTCTCGTTGATAACGTGGAAGATGCCTACGTAAAAGTCCGGTCAATTGGGGCGCGTCGTCGTAATTTGGCGATAGCCGAGTTTGAGCAACTGTTTACGGGCAACGTCCTGCTGGCCGAGTACGCAGACAAAGCCAGCGAACTCCAGTATCGCGCCAATCAGCGCCGAAGTGGTGCCGAAGCCCTACGCTTGCCGTTTGTAGGAGCCACTTGTCTGGTCCTGAGTCTGCTGGTCCTATCTCACGCATCCTGGGCGGGGAGCGGTGACTGGCGGATTTTCCTGCTCTTTGCGGCCAAAAGCGTCGGGCTGCTACTCACTGTCTTATTGGTGGCCCAAAGTCTGGGCCACACCAACCCGCTGCTACAACGTCTGTGTGGGGGCGGCCAAAGAACCGGCTGCCAGGCCATTCTGGCCTCAAAAGCGGCGAAACTGACTGAGGAACTCAGTTGGGCAGAAGTTGGCTTATTCTACTTCGCCGGCACTTGGCTGACGGTATTGCTACTGCCCGGCCTGCGGCAGTTGCTGCCCGCGCTGGCGTGGGTTACGCTGTTGAGTCTGCCTTTTACGGCGTACTCCATTTATTATCAGGCTGCCATTGCCCGGCAATGGTGCGTACTCTGTACGGCCGTGCAGGCGGTTTTGTGGGTTGAGTTTCTGGTTACGGTTCCGTACCTCACCGAACCGCTCCTTGTCCCTTCCCTGGCCGAATGGGGCATATTAGCCGGCTGCCTTTTAGCGCCGGTGGCAGTCTGGGTGTTCTTCAAGCCCTATGTGCGGCAAGCCCGGCAGGCTACGGGGCTGCGGCAGCAATTACAGACGTTCAAGCGCAACCAGCGGCTTTTCGAGAACACCCTGACCGAGCAGCCTCGCCACGAACTGCTGGCCGAAGCCGACGCTATCCGATTGGGCAACCCTGAGGCCCGCCACGTCATCACGGTCGTATCCAGCCCGTCGTGCCCGCCGTGCGCCCGCACCCATCAATTGCTCGATGAGTGGCTGGCGCGTCGCGCCGATTTGCAAGTGCAGGTCGTATTCAAAACTCCGCCCGCTCAACCGGAAGACTTACGAACCAAAGTAGCCGCGCACCTGATGGCGCTGAATCGACAGCGCCCCGTCGTCGTGCGCGAAGCGCTCCACAGTTGGTACGCCACCGCGCTCACTTACCCCGACTGGGCCAGCCGCTACCCGGTAGCGCCGGAGCCGACACCCGCCGTCGCGTGGCAACAGGCGCAACACGATTGGTGCCAGCGGGCCGCCGTGGTAGCCACGCCCACTATTTTGCTCAACGGGCAGCTTATCCCTGAACCTTACCAACTCGAAGATATCCGGTACTTTTTCTAAAGTACTGCCCCACATTGTCGGCCGACGATGGAGCCGCCTGTCTCCGCCCCACAGGATAAGGAAAGCCGTAACCTGACTAAAAGAGGCACTCCATCATCCATCCTTTAAGAAGATGAATGCAACCCATTTCCAGTTTGGCACGAGCCAAGCTCCGCTCCTCTCACGAGAGGAAATGAGAAAAGTTACCGGCGGTACAATTTGTACCACGACTATCGCAACGCAGTCAGGGGGAAGCTACTCATTTTCAGGATACTGCTCTGGCACTGCATTACAGTGTACGCAGTGGGCTGACAGTTTCTATGACCCCGGGTGTCAGGCGGACCCTGATTGCGTTTTTTCTGGTACAAAGTGCCGCTAGTCCTAGAGACGTAGCGTCACTTTTGTAGTGTTGCCTGAATCTGGTACTGGTTGAAGGTAGCAGCTCACTTAGTAAAGAGCTTGTTTCTGAAGGCCGAAACGCTACCCAACATGACATTTTTAAGATTGCCAACGTCTTAAAAATTACCAAGAAAAAAGTACTATTGTTTGACAAAACAATAGTACTTTTTTCTTGACTACTATTATCAGTTAAAATCATCCACTATACTTATAATTTTTATAATTGATGTCACGTACCAAACGCATTTGGGCTTCAAATAAAACCTTTTTTACTAGAAGAGGCCGTTGATTCATTACTTGAATGAGTAAGTAATATCAGCTATAATCAAAAAAATTATAATTTTCATCACCCATGAGAAATTACTTGCTCTTCCTGCTGTTCGTACCAGGCCTGACCGTTGCGCAAACTCCCATCCCGTTCGTGCTGAAGGGCCGCCTGGGTTCGGATACTTACCGCCGTGTGCCTACCTACGTCTATTTGCGCCACGGGAGGGTGGAAGATTCTGCGCTGGTAGTAAAAGGGCGCTTCGAGCTGAGGGGTACCGTGGATGAACCTACTAAAGCGTTTCTCTCGATGAGGCGGGATATAGCAGATATGTCGGATTACAAGGCCGTCTTTTACCTCGAAAAAGGGACGCTCATTTTCACCAGTCCCGATTCGCTCAAGAACGCGCAAGTGGGTGGCACTCCGCTTACGGACGTTTGGCGCGCATCATGGGCGGCAAAAGAACCTATTTCTATGCGACTTAGGGCGCTGGAAAACGAGTTTCGGGCCGCTACGCCAGAGCAACAGAAGTCGCTGGCGTTCCGCAAGGACTTGCAGGCACGACGCGCACCTATGCTACGAGAACGTGCCCGCCTGGATTCTGCTTTCGTTCGCGCACACCCTGCTACGGTTATCAGCCTATATGTGTTGAACTCGCTGAGCAAGGATTCCACGAACGCTGCTCTGGTGATGACCTTGCTCCCGACGCTTGCCCCGGCTGTGCGCAACAACCCGTTAGCCGAGGAAATTCAGACGAAAATTCGACAGCGCGCGCTGGGCATCAAACCCCAGACGGCGCTTAAGGTGGGGCTGCTGGCCCCCAATTTCACCCAAGCCACGCCTGATGGTCGGCAAGTATCGCTCACCGACTACCGCGGCAAGTACGTGTTGGTCGACTTCTGGGCCAGTTGGTGCGGACCCTGCCGCCGGGAAAACCCAAACCTGACGAAAGCTTACCACGAATACAAAGGCAAGAACTTTGACGTGCTCAGCGTGTCGCTCGACGAAGCAAGGGACCGGGAGAAATGGTTGAAAGCCGTTCAGGATGACCAGCTACCCTGGACGCAAGTGGCAGATTTAAAAGGCTGGCAAAATAAGGCGGCAACCGCTTATTTCATTAAGTTCATTCCGCAGAATTTTCTGATAGACCCAACTGGTAAAATTATCGCCATGAACCTGCGCGGCGACGCGCTGCCGGAGGCACTGGCGCGGCTATTGAAGTAGGAAGCCAGTCAAAACAGTTAAATGGGCTTGCTAAATTATTATTAGGTCAGTTTATTATAGGTCAGTCGCCGCGATGCCCAACTTCACCCACTACCAGCAGCACGACCAGATGGACTGCGGCCCCACCTGCTTGCGGATGGTGGCCAAGCACCACGGGCGGCACTTCACGGCGCAGACGTTGCGCGAGCTGGCACAGTTGGGCAAGGATGGCGCCTCGCTGCTGGGCATTGCCGACGCGGCCGAAGCCATCGGATTTCGGGCGTTGGGCGTGAAGCTGACCTTTGAGAAGCTGGCGCGGGAGGCACAGTTGCCCTGCATCGTGCATTGGCAGCAAAATCACTTCGTGGTCGTGTACGATATCAAGCTCAGCAGTGGCTGGATGCACAACGTGCTGGGCGGATTGCGGCCCTCGGCCCCCGTGGCGCCTCCACCGCCGGTGATGTTTCCGGGGATGACTTTTGGGCCGGGCGTTTTGCCGGGTGGTTTTGGACCAGTCGAAAGTCCCCGGCCAACCACGTTGCGGGGCACCGTTCGTGTGGCCGACCCTGGGCGCGGGCTTATCACGTACACGGCCGAGGAGTTTTGCCAGGGCTGGCTGTCGGCCCGTGCGGGGACGGATAGCATCGGCATTGCCCTGCTGCTCGAACCTACGGCCGCGCTACATGAGCAGGCTGACGAACCGGCTGTCAGCTACGGTTTCGGGCGGGTGCTGGGCTACGTGCTGCGCTACCGGGCCTTGCTGGGGCAGCTACTGCTGGGGCTGGCCGTGAGCAGCGGCTTGCAGCTGCTCATGCCGTTTCTGACGCAGTCCGTGGTGGACACCGGTATCAACACCCAGAATGTGCCGTTTATCTACCTCGTGCTCGGCGCGCAGCTCATGTTGCTGGCCGGGCGGCTGACGGTGGAGTTCATTCAGAGCCGGCTATTGCTGCACATCAGTACGCGGGTCAATCTGAGTATTTTATCCGACTTTCTCATCAAGCTCATGCGCCTGCCGCTGTCGTTTTTCGACACCAAGCGGTTCGGCGACCTCCTGCAACGCATCGGCGACCATCAGCGCATCGAGTCGTTCGTGACGGGGCAGGCCCTGACGCTGCCCTTCGCGCTGGCCAGTATCGGGCTGTTGAGCGTGGTCGTGGCTTTGTGCAGCCTGCCGATTTTCGCCGTGTTTGCCGTGTCCAACCTGCTGTATGCAGGTTGGCTGCTGCTGTTTCTGCGCTACCGTCGCCAACTCGATAACCGCCGTTTTAACTTATCGGCTCAGAGTCAAAGCTCGTTGGTGCAACTGATTCAGGGAATGCAGGAAATCAAATTGGCTGGCGCGGAGCGGCCCAGCCGCTGGGCCTGGGAGCGCCTGCAGACCAGCTTGTTCCGCTGGCAGCTCCGCAGTCTGAGTCTGGGTCAGTACCAGCAAGTCGGCGCGTTCGTGCTCAACGACGGGAAGAATATTCTCATCACCTGCCTGGCCGCGCAGGCCGTTATCAGGGGGCAACTCACGTTGGGAGCTATGCTGGCTATGCAGCAAATAATCGGGCAGCTCAACGGCCCCGTGAGCCAGTTGATTGGCTTGTCGCAGGGCTTGCAGGATGCTAAAATCAGCCTGGAGCGCCTGAATGAAATACATACGCTCACCGACGAAGAGCCGCTTGACCAGCCCCGGCTGGCGGAGTTGCCAACGGCGGGCCTACACCTGCATCAACTCTCGTTTCGCTATCCTGGGGCGGGCGAGGAACCCGTGTTGCGCGACATAGACCTGCACATTCCCGTGGGCAAAACCACGGCCATCGTGGGCATGAGTGGCAGCGGCAAGACGACGCTGCTCAAGCTGCTGCTTAAGTTTTACGACCCCACGGGTGGCGAAATCAGGCTGGGCGAGGCTGGGTTGCGCCACGTCAGCCACGCCGCTTGGCGAGCGCAGTGCGGAGCCGTGATGCAAGACGGCTTTATCTTTTCGGACACCATTGCCCGCAACATCGCGGTTGGCGCCGAGCGCATCGACGCGTTGAAGCTCGACCACGCGGTACGGGTAGCGAACCTGCGCGAATTTATTGACGGGCTGCCGTCGGGGCTGCACACCAAAATCGGGGCCGAAGGCACGGGCATCAGCCAGGGGCAGCGGCAACGCATTCTCATCGCACGGGCCGTATACAAAGACCCCCGGTTCATTCTGTTTGACGAGGCGACCAACGCGCTCGATGCTACGAACGAGGCCGTCATCATGCGCAACCTGAGTGAGTTTTTCCAAGGCCGGACGGTCGTCGTCGTGGCCCACCGGCTCAGTACGGTGTGCCACGCCGACCAGATTGTGCTGCTGGCAAAAGGCGCGGTGGCCGAGCTAGGCACCCACGCTGAGCTAGTGGCCCGCCGCGGGGCTTACTGGGAGCTGGTGAGAAATCAGCTGGAACTGGGAACGTAAATCAAGCACTACAATCCGTTTCTACCCTAACCGCCAAGCTCATCCTGCTATGAACCTGACCCCCACCGCCGATTTTGTGGAACTTCGGTCGGAAGAAATGCAGGAATTGATGGCCCGACCGCCCCGGTGGCTTTTGCGCTGGGGTATTCTGGTTGTGTTTCTGGTGCTATTGCTTATAACCGCCGGAGCCTGGCTCATCCACTATCCCGACCTGGTACGGGCCTCTTTCAAGCTTACGGCTTCCAACGCGCCCAAAGCGGTGGTTACGCGCACGGATGGCAAAATTGTGCGGCTCTTGGCGCGGGAAGAACAGATAGTTCAAGCCGGGGAGCCGCTCGCATACCTGGAAAGCACCGCCAGCCACGCCGAAGTATTGCAGCTAAGCCAGGAACTACGCACGGCTTGGACCGTAGTGCGGCGGGGAAATCTGGAGGGTTTGCACCAAATTAACCTATCGGCTTACAATCAGTTGGGCGAATTACAAGCGACTTACCAAACTTTTGAGCAAGCTCATATTCGCCTGCGCGCCTACTTGGCAGGGGAGTTTTATAGTCAAAAGAAAGCCGTATTGCGGCAGGAACTCGGCGACTTGCGAATCCTGGCTCAACAGCTAAAGCAGCAGCGCCCACTGCAAGCCAGGGACGCGGCATTGGCGCAGCAGGAATACGAGGTTCAGCAACAACTGGCTGTGGAAAAAGTGATTGCCCCGCTTGAACTCAGACGGGAAGAAAGCAAAAACATCAGCCGTCAGTTGTCTTATCAGCAAACGGCTTCGGCACTCGTGACGAATGTCACCGCTCAACGAGCAAAGCAAAAAGAGCTGTTGGAATTAGATAAACAGGTGGCCGAGGAACGAGACCAATTCTTGCAAGCGCTGAATACCTTGCAAAGCGCGGCCCTGGCCTGGCAAGCAAAGTATATTCTGACGGCACCCGTCGCGGGCCAGGTGTATTTCGCGGGTATAGTGCAGGAGAGACAGACTGTTGCTCCCAATCAAGAATTGTTCTATGTGGCTCCACCCACCACAGGTTATTCAGGTGAGTTGCGCATCCCCCAGCAAAGTGCGGGTAAAGTGCGGGTGGGACAGGTGGTGCTTGTAAGGTTCAGTGGCTTTCCATATGCAGAGTTTGGTATGGTGCGGGGTCGCGTCTCCACTATTTCTAATATCGCATTTAAGGACAGCATCTTTTTGGCCAAAGTAACTCTGCCAATCGGCCTTAAAACCACCTATGGGAAATCATTGGTTTATAAAACTGGCATGACGGCCTCCGCCGATATTATCACAACTGACAGTCGGCTGCTAGAAAAATTATTTTACCAATTTCGGGGAGCTACAAGTGGCGGGCATTAACAGTGAATACGCTGCATTGGGCCAGGCTTCAGTTCAAAGAGTGAGCGCATGATGACTGGTTAAAAAGAGCAAGTTGCACTCGTATTGTATATCAACAGGGTCATCGCCATTTACAACATCCCCGGCTTTTCTGGCCAAGAGCCGCTACGCTGAGAAGCTGGCGGCGTGGTAGCTCGCTAAACTTCGGCCGCTACTGTTCGGCGCGGTCGAACTCGTTAGTTAGTCCCTCAAACATATCCGGCTCGGGTAACATACCGGCGGCCCCAGTAGCGGCGAAAGCGGCATCCCAGCCCGCCCGCGCCGCGCCGCGGCCCAACAACGTTTCCGCCGCCGCGAACGGCGTAACCGACCCCGCCGCCACGGCCGCCCGCACCCCTGGCCGCGCCGCGCGCACGGCCGGCTGCTCGTAAAACTGCCCTTCCAGGCCCTGGCGCACGGCTTCGTCCAGCCACTGCAACTGCTGCTGGGCGCGGCGCTCGGCCCAGAAGCCATTGGCCTGGGTGTGGGCGCGGTAGGCTTCGACGGTGGCCCATGTCTCGGGCAGGCCCGCGCCGGTGAGCGCCGAGCAGGTGCCGACGGGCACGGTCCAGCCCGAGGCGGCGGGCGGAAACAGGTGCAGCGCCCCGGCGTAGTCGCGGGCGGCGCGGGCGGCGGCGGCCTCGTTGCCGTGGTCAGCCTTGGTGAGCAGCAGCGCGTCGGCCATTTCCATGATGCCGCGCTTGACGCCCTGCAGCTCGTCGCCGGCCCCGGCCAGCAGCAGCAAGAGGAAGAAATCGACCAGCCCGTGCACGGCCACCTCGCTCTGGCCCACGCCCACGGTTTCGACGAATATCACGTCGTAGCCGGCCGCTTCGCAGAGCAGCAGCGCCTCGCGGGTGGCGCGGGCCACGCCGCCGAGGCTGCCCCCGGCCGGCGAGGGCCGGATGAACGCCCGCTCGTGGGCAGCGAGCTGGGGCATCCGGGTCTTGTCACCGAGGATGCTGCCGCCGCCGCGCGGTGAGCTGGGGTCCACGGCCAGCACGGCCAGCTTCTTACCTAGCTTCTCGACCAAATACAGCCCCAGCGCTTCGATAAACGTGCTCTTGCCCACGCCCGGCACCCCCGTGATACCCAGTCGCACGGCCCCGCCGGTGCGCGGCAGCACGGCCGCCAGCACGGCCTGGGCCAGGGCTTGGTGCGCCGGCAAGGTACTCTCGACCAGCGTGATGGCCCGCGCCAGCGTGCCGCGCTGCCCTGCCATGAGGCCCTGGGCGTAGTCAGTAGCGGAAAGCAGCGGGGCGGGCACGGACGGTGTTTCTTGTTTCTTGTTTCTTGTTTCTTGTTTCAAACTTGAAACAAAGCAAGGTAGCGCTATTTTGACTTCTACGAAACCCTTCTTCTTTCGCGGAACTCTGCGCGAACCTGCGTCCTGAAAACAAGAAACAAGAAACCCCTATTGCACGTCCGTCACCTCGACATCGAATACGAGCACCGAGTTGGCGGGGATGCTGCCTCTTGTTTGGCCCTTGTAGCCCAGGGCCGACGGAACGAGCAACTTGGCTTTCTCACCCTTGCGCATCAGGGCGATGCCCTCATCCCAGCCGGCGATTACTTGCCCGGTGCCGAGCGCGAAGGTGAACGGCACGTTGCCCCGCAACGACGAGGCATCGAACACGGCCCCGCTGAGCAGACGGCCGGTGTAGAGCACCGACACGGTTTTTTTGGCCTCGGCGCGGGTGCCGGTCGGGTTGCTGAGCACGGGCACGTAGTACAGCCCCGAAGTCTGGCGCTGGGCCGTGGTGAGGCCGTTCGTGCTCACGTAGGCTTTGATAAGACTTTCGTCGGTGGCGGAGAAATCGGCCGCGACGGCTGGCTCGTCCTTCTGGCAGGCGGTGGGCAGCAGCGCGGCCGAGGCCAGCAGACCGGCCAACAGCAACCGGCGCGGCGCGGCCGCGAACAGGTAAGGCATAAAAAGTATTTTTGAAGCGAAAGAAAGGTCAAAAGTAAGCCCGCCCGCCGCGACCCGCTCCCCCGACCCGCTCCCGACCCAGCTGCGGCTACGGCTACGGCAGCGAGCGGGTGCGCTCAAACCGTGCGTAGGCCGGCTGTAGCCCGCGCCAGAACGCGGCATGGGGGCTGTCGGCTCGGCGGGCCAGCTCGTCGTCGGTGAGCGCGAACGGGAAAATGGTCACTTCGATGCGCGTCTGCCCGGCCGCGCGCGCCGCCACGGCCAGCAAATACACTTCTTCGATGCCCGCGTCGGTGAGCGGCAGGCAGCCGATGGTCACGTTCGAGCCGTGCAGGAAAATGTCGCCGCCGGGGTCGTCGAGGCCGGTCGCCAGCAGGTCGTCGTCGCTGGGGTAATTAAGGCCCAGCGAGAGGTGGTAGGTGCTGGCCGGGTTGAAGCGGTCCACGAAGTAGCAGCCTTCCGGGGTCTGGCCGTCGCCGGCCCGGCGCTTGGGGCCGAGCGTGCCCGAGACGGCCGCCAGCGGATACTCGCGCCAAAGCCGAAACCGCGCTTCGCCCCGGTTGCGCGCCCACACTTCGAGCGTGCGACGGGTCTTAATTACCCGAAAAAACACCTCCAGCCGGGTCGAATCAAGGTGCTCGGCGCGCAGCCGGGCGTGGAGCGCGGGCCAGCAGCGGGCGTAGGCGGCCCGCACGCGCGGGTAAGCCAGCTGCTGCTGCCAGAAATCAGGATGGGGCAGGCTAAGCCAGCAGGTCAGCAAAAACAGAAAGCGCATGGAGCGGGGGCGGGCGTAGGCGGATTGATGCTGAGCGGTAAGCTGAAGCTGACCGCCGGGCTAATGATGCGCCGCCGTTGTTTATTGCACACGCTGAGCCGTCGCGCCGAAGCTCAGCACCCCGCCCGCTTGACCGGCCCACCCCAACGCGTCCCTCTCCATGCTCCAACCCGCCGCCCTGCTTACTTTTCTCGCCGACCTCGCCGACCACAACGAGCGCGACTGGTTCCAAACCCACAAAGCCCGCTACGACGAGCTGCGGCTGGCTTTCGAGGCCGATGTGGCCTACTGGCTTGGCGAGCTGGCCAAAGACGAGCCGGCGCTGGCCGGCCTCGACCCGCGCAAGTGCGTGTTTCGCATCTACCGCGACGTGCGCTTTTCCAAAAACAAGCTGCCCTACAAAACGCATTTCTCGGCTTATTTCTCGGCCGGGGGCAAGGCCGGCACCACGCCCGGCCGCTATTTGCAAGTCGGCCCCGGTGGGCAAACGCTCGTCGCTGGCGGCCTCTACGAGCCGGACAAAGCGCAGCTCGCGGCCGTGCGCCAGGAAATCGACTACGCCCCCGACACGCTACGGGCGCTGCTGGCCGCGCCCACCGCCCGCCGCTACTTCCCGGCCGGCCTGAGCGGTGAGCAGCTCAAGAAAACGCCACCCGGCTACGAGCCAACCCACCCCGAAGCCAACTGGCTACGCCACAAGCAGTTTCTGCTCACCCACGAGCTGCCCGATGCCCAGGTGCGCGCCCTGGCTCCCGCCGCCTGGCGCGCCCACGTGCTTGGCGCGCTGCGGGCGCTGGGGCCGTTTTGTGAGTGGTTGGGAGTTGGTGTGTGATGGCCAGCGCCGCGCTGGGTGCGGGCTGCCGGCTTTTCGCCGGCTGTCCGCTTGTCGTTGTTCAGCTTTTACAGGGCCACCTTACTCAAACGCACTCAACAACGACGAGCGGACAGTCGGCGAAAAGCCGGCAGCCCGCAACCATTAAAAATTCAGCACTTCCTCCTCGTGGCCGTTGCGCAGCAACGCACTCACTTTCTTGCCGTTGCCTTCGGCATTGACAATGTTCATCTGGTCGGGGAACAGGTCCAGGAGCGTAGCCTGGCGCAGCAGCAGCTCGGTGGTGGGGCGGGGCAGCAGCACTTTGGCGTAGAGCCAGTAGGCACCTTTTTCGGCCTGCATGCCCAGAAACTGCACGTCGAGCGGCAAGCGCGGGCGGCGCGGGGCGGCGGGCAGGCTCAGCTTGAGGTGCTGGTGCAAGTACAGCTCGGCCAGGGGCAGCGCGCGCACCTCGCGCAGGTTCACCGCTTTGGGCTGGCCTTGCGAAAGGGCTTTTTCCAGGTCGTCGGCGAAGACTTTCAGAGCCAGCTCCACCTGCTGCTTCTGCGGGTTGAGGCGTAGCTCCAGCAGGGTGCTGTGGGTGGGGTGGCGGGCAGCGGGGGCTTTCGCCGGGGCGCGGCCGGCGCGGGTCGTAGTCGGGCGCGGCGCGGAGGCGGGCCGGCTGCCGGGGACGCTCTGCCCCAGCAGCAACAGCCAGCCACTCAGCAGCAACAGCGGTTTGGCGAGGTAGGGCATAGAAAAGCTGGCCTTGAAGATAAACAACTGATGTTACGCGCCAGGTAAACCCCAACGGGGTTTCGTAGCCCAGCCCAGGGTTGGCGCAGCCTACCCTGGGTCAAACGAACCCCTCAGACCCGAACCCTGAAGGGGTTCCGTAGCTACGGAACCCCTTCAGGGTTCGGCTAAGCATCACACCTCCTGACCCAGGGTAGGCTCCTTCGTCGCCAACCCTGGGCTGGGCTACGAAACCCCGTTGGGGTTTGTCCAGTGCGTAGCAGCAGTGAATAAGCCGCCCGACAAGTCGTGGGTGACCAACTGCTAAAACAGCTTCAACACCTGCTTAATAATGAGCACGTACGCCATCAGCGACAGAATCAGCATGGTGCCCACGCGCTGCGCGTTTTCCATGAACCGCTCCGAGGGTTTGCGGCGCACGATGATTTCGTAGAGCAAAAACACGACGTGCCCGCCGTCGAGGGCCGGGATGGGCAGCAGGTTCATGAAGGCCAGCACCATGCTCAGCGAGCCGACGAGCGTCCAGAAATGCACCGCGTCGAACTTGCCGCCGAACTGCTGCGCGATTTCGACCGGCCCGCCCAGGCTCTCCGAGGCTTTGATTTCGCCCTTCGCCATCTTGCCGAACGCCTTGGCTTGCAGCGTAATCACGCCGAACGCCTGCTTCACGCCCTGCGGCAGGGCCGCGCCCAGCCCGAAGCGGCGGGTGCTGAAGCTCAGCTCCGGCTTGGGCCGCACCCCGATTTTGCCGGCCGCGCTCACGGCCACGGGCAAGGTCAGCGACTGCGCCCCGCGCTGCACCACGATGGGCACCGTCTGGCCTTTGGCGCGCGGCAGCGTGCGTAGCAGCTCGTCGTAGTAGCGAATCGGTGTCTCGCCGATGCGCGTGATGCGGTCGCCGGTCAGCAGGCCGGCTTTGGCGGCGGGGTTGCCGGGCA
>Ga0123339_10002200_pt1 | contig 13225 bp, 12 predicted proteins | sample lystaG_FD_89956 | JGI IMG/M metagenome (GOLD analysis project Ga0123339, IMG submission 89956) | Glacier valley bacterial and archeal communities from Borup Fiord, Nunavut, Canada, to study Microbial Dark Matter (Phase II) -... | ecosystem: Environmental > Aquatic > Freshwater > Ice > Glacier ... | reverse complement strand
TTCTGGGAGCATTGATTCATATGCTTACTACTACAAATATCAATGGTGCTCTGCACCTTAAAATGCCTGCTCCATTTTACTCATACAAAACGTTATTGAACAAAACGAATATTGATGACACTAATCTCCTCCCTCCATGATATCCATATGGGTGATTGTACATTTTTTATGATACCAAGGAAAGATTCAGCGTTTATTCAACCCTTATTCCTGTCATACCTTTGTTTTACCGCAGTATTACCATCGTATTGTTTAATTGAAATATAATTCAAATATAATACGTATGTAATATATTACATTACAAATAATACATGTATCATATTATAATTATATGTGTATTATATTCGAATTATAATATAATATGGTAATATTATGGCAATACAAAGGTAATATACGTTTAGTGGATAGTTAAACCTATGTTTATGTAACTATATTTATATAGAAGCATTCGGTTCCGTAACCGACTATTCTATTTTCACCATAGTTTCACTCCTGTAAAAATAGAGGGATGAACCCAGAAAAGAAAATACTTGCAAATACAACATTTAATTCTACAACTTAAATTAATCCTAACATCGCATCAATAATACCTACGAAGATAAAACAATTTAATAATTAACGTGTTATACAACAGACGACTAAAACATTTCTATGAAACTAATTCTCATTCTCATTTTGTCTTTATCTTTTACTTTGGCAGCACAAAATATGAAAGAAAAGAATTTCGGCTCCTCTCAGGCAATGGCTTTTGTAAATTCATTAAATGAAGGACAGAAGGCAAAGGTGGTATTTCCATTTGATGAGATTAATCGTTACGAATGGCATTATCTTCCTGCCTCTATGGCTTCCCGCCAGGGAATTGGTGTAATAGAGATGAACAATATCCAAAAGCAGAAATTGAATGCACTCATGAAGGCATATTTAAGTGAAGAGGGTTATGCAAGAACAAAGAACATAATGGATTTTGAAAATTTATTAAAAGAGTTGGAGCCACAAAATTCGAGCCGCACTGCTGAAAATTATTTTATTGCTATTTACGGAAATCCGGGTAAGGATAGTATATGGGGTTGGAAATTCAGTGGACACCATCTTGCGCTGAACTTTACCATCGTCAATGGCAAATTGGCAGTTGCGCCATTCTTTTTTGGAGTTTATCCGGCAGAAGTAAAAGAGGGTCCCAAAAAAGGAATGCGCATTATAAAAGATGAAGAAGACTTTGGATTTGAGTTGGTGAATTCACTTACCCAGGAGCAGAAACAAAAAGCGCTTCTCCAGAGTAAAGCCTATAGTGATATTATAACCAGGAACGCGGAAAAAGTGGATCCACTGGATCCCAGGGGTATCTTTGCAAAGGATTTAACCCATGGGCAAAAAACAGTTTTAAACAAATTGATAGTGAGCTATCTTTTATCAATGCCTTCTACGATTGCAAAAATAAGGATGAAAAATATCACAACTGAAGATATGAATTCCATCAGTTTTGGATGGGCTGGTGGTACTGAACCCGGCAAGCCTCATTATTATCGGGTACAGGGAAAATCATTCCTCATTGAGTTTGATAATACACAAAACAATGCCAATCATATTCATAGCGTTTGGCGTGATTTTAAAGGTGATTTTGGTCTTGATCTCTTGAGAGAACATTATCAAAACGACCATCAACATCGGTAAAAGGGAGTTGCTGAATTAATGTGAGGAACGTTTATTTTTTAAAACTATATATAACAAAAAAAGCTTGTAAATCAGTAGATTTACAAGCTTTTGATCGGATTTAACTCCTTGTGTGTCGGGGTGGCCGGACTCGAACCGACGACCTCCTGGTCCCAAACCAGGCATACTACCAACTGTACTACACCCCGATAAATTACTTAAAACTCACCCACCAAAAAACAAAAATAGTTTCTTAACAGGTTTTTTTTATTTTCAACTATTCCGAACAATCAATAATAAATGCGGAGAGGGGGGGATTCGAACCCCCGGTACAGTATGACCCGTACGTCGGTTTAGCAAACCGGTGGTTTCAGCCACTCACCCACCTCTCCCTGGTATTGTAACAGAATTAATATAATTCCAGAATTTCAGTTTTAGTAGCAATCCTTTTCAAAACTAACCACCCATTCTGCCTTCGTGAATGTGGGTGCAAATATAGAACTACTTTTTTCTTTAGCAAAACAAATTGGATAAAAATCCATTGTATTTTGAAGTTTTTTTAGGCTGAAAATTTAAGGTCACTAATCCTGAATCCTTTTATGATAGGACTTTTGTAGAAAACTAAGTTTAAAAAGTGCTGTCTGAAAAAAATATGATTTGTAAGCATTCTGGTAATCAGCCATATATTGAATAAAAAGTGTTAAAATCTTTAATTTACTTGGTAAATTAAGATTCATGTTTTATCTTTGAATCATCAAATCGTTCTCTCACATAAGTCAAAAGATATTATCCGCATTAATTCAACATTTGGAAAATTCAACATTTTAATTGACCCGAGAAAGCTTATGACTGCTAAAACAGGCCCAGTACCGCTTAGCGGGAGTAGTTTATCTACCGTAGGAAGTTTGATCAGCCAGGCACTCAAATCCTTTCACTTAGGGATTTTTACAATAGAATTAATGCGGTTTTTTTATGTCCATCCCCCAACGAAACAGAAAAACACACCCAATTACTTATTGAACCCACCAACAGTTATAACCTGAGTTTGATCTAAGCACAACTTTTAAAAAGCCCATTTCCCAAAAGTGAGTTCGGTAAGATTAGCTTCCATGTCTTCTAATAAAAAGCACTATATCAGAAAAGATATGAATACCCATACTTTATTTCCGACAATCCGACAATCCGACAATCCGACAATACATCAATCTAAGTCTTCCAAGACCTTTCACTATAAATCAATAAGTTAGCTGTTTTTACTCTAAAATTTATATTCTACAATATTTAAATTTACACAATGTACTGATGCAGTCAATCGAATTGTAAAATGCTGATTATCAATATTAAAATGGCAATCTATTGAGTGTTTTATAAAACAGCAGAACCCAACTTTGCGATAGCAATGGAAAGCTGAACTGTCGGATTGTCGGATTGTCGGATTGTCGGAAATACGGGAGCGTTTGTTCTTTACTTGTGAATAAAATCCGATTTATGAAATTATCATCTTTATTTTACAATTATATCGAACTCACATTCGTAAGTATTCATTCTCTGCTTCGCAGAAATCTAACCAGGCAGTAAATCAAAGTCAAGCCAGATAAAAGCAAACTTATCCAACCCAGATAGTCGCCATAGGTTACATAGAAAGTAATTGAGTCGTTCAAATGGATGAAGGAACTAACCGCAAACCATGAATTTTCTTTTGTTTTTTCGATTACATCACCACGCTCATTAATAAACCCTGAAACTCCGGTATTGGCACTTCGAACAATGCTGCGGCGGGTTTCAATGGCCCTCAACCTTGAAAAGGCAAAATGCTGCGACTTACCCGGCGATGTTTTCCACCAACCATCATTGGTCATTACAAATAATACATTGGCGCCTTTTTTTACCACACTTCCGACATATTCACCAAAGATGGATTCAAAACAGATCACAGAACCAATTTTCACTCCATCGGCTCCTTCAAAGACGGACGGTTGACTGGATGCGGTCAGGCTACCACTGATCCCGCCAATTTGAACGGCATATTTCCCTAAAAAAGAAAAGTATTTTTGGAAGGGCATCTTTTCAACCCCACTGACTAAAATACTTTTATGGCCAATCTGCACAATGGGAGAATGGTCAATCAGCAAAGCAGAATTAAAGACATCGTAATAACTACCACCTATGCTTTGACGTGCTGTATAAGAGATGGGTTCGTCTATACCTAATTTTCTTTGGGTAATTGCTCCTGCCACAAACCTGATACGCGGGTATCTACTGATCAATGAATCAATACCTTCCAATGCACCATTTTGCTTCAGGCTATCTTCTTCCCACAAGGGAGCAAGAGAAGTTTCGGGAGCCAGCACATACTGGGTTGAATCATTTACAACGGTTTCGGCAAGAGAAATTAAACGGCGCGTTTGTTCATCAGCATTTATTCCAGAGAATTTTTCACTGAAGGGATCACTATTGGGTTGCAATATTGCAACTTCAATAGTTTTCCCATTTTCTGTATAGGTATAATAACGAACCAACGACCAACTGACAGGCAGTACGATCAGCAATAAAATTGATCCTGATAATTGAAGGCTTTTATAAAATCTTCGTTCTGAAAACCTTTTATAAACGGAAAAGAAGAAAATATTTATCAATAGCACCCACAATGAGCCACCCAGCACCCCTGTATATTCGTACCATTGAATCAAGGGTACAGCATTAGAAAATCCATTTCCCAGCGTAAGCCAGGGCCATTGAATGGCCCAATGAAAATGCAAATACTCAAAAGTAAGCCAGAAAACAATCAATGAAAAATAGCCTGTTTGAACCGTAAATCGTTGGCGCACAAAGTGCATCAGCCACCAAACGCAAGCCATCAGAAAGGCATTTATACAGGCAATAAGTATCATTCCCCCTAAAGAAACATAGGCTATCCACCAGGTCGACAAAACGTTCCACACCAGAAAAGTAACAAGGGCATAGAAAAACAGAACGATGCCTGGTTGACTTTGCTTTTGGCTGATGATTTGGTCTTCAACAATCAGCAAAGGGATAAAGGCGAAAAATAAAGCCCATGGAAATGAGATCGATATCCACGGTAAGCTTAGCAACAATCCAGAAGTAACAGAAAGAAGTAATCGCTTTTTTTGGATCATCACATTATTTACACTACAGATTATTTACAAGCGCACTGAATGTTTTCTTTTTACCAGTGCGGTCAAATATAAATTCAATCTTTCCGGCAGCTAAAGCGGCCCATCCAGCCTGATTAATCAAGATCAACTTTTGATCCTTATTTTTTAATTCCAAAGGTGTGTCAAGAAATGTATGGGTGTGGCCCCCAATAATCAGGTCAGTGTATTGGGTCTGGGGAGCCAGTGTAGAATCGCTTATTTTGTTATGTTGATATGAAAATCCGAGATGTGACAGGCAAATAACCAAATCGCAATGGTGATCTTTCTTCAGCATTTGTTCCATTTTAAGGGCTACTGTAACCGGATCCGAATAGCGTGTATTTCCGTAATTCGACTTATCTACCAATCCGTCCAGTTCAATTCCCAGTGCGTAGATGCCGATTTTAATTCCTGATTTATGCAGAATGTGATGATTCATAACCAAACCTGACAATATAGTATCTGAAAAATCATAATTACTTGAGACAATTGGAAATTTAGCATATTTAAGGGCAGAAACAATACCCTCCAATCCGTTATCGAACTCGTGATTACCGATTGTTCCCCCATCGTAACCCATCTTGCTCATGAGCTTTAGCATCAGGTCACCCTTGAAGAAGTTGAAATAGGGAGTTCCCTGAAACATATCTCCTGCATCAAGCAATATCATATTGGGATTCTCAGCCCTTGATTTGGCTATCAATGATGCCAGACGTACCATTCCTCCACGTCCTGAATATTCAGCATTTGAATTCGGAAATGGATCAATATGGCAATGCATATCATTGGTGTGCATCACTGTAAGCCTTACCAGTTGGCCGGAAGCGAACAATTCATTTGGAAATAGGCCCAAGGATAGGGCGCCTCCTCCCAATATAGATTGCTTTAGAAAAGTTCTTCTATTGAACATCAAAAATCCTCCCATCTTCTTTTACGTCAATTATTCCGTCTCTTTTATACCGATCGCCCAAAGCCTGTATCAATAAATCCCTGATTTTCATTTTGGTATTTATTCTTTCAACATTATTTAAAAACATGTTCATCTTATCGCCACCATTGGCAATGTAATCGCTTGTAACAATCCAATAAAATGCAGATGGTTCAATTGGTTTTCCTCTGATAGTCAAACTTGAAACTTTCTCATTTTGTATTCCCAGCTTCATCCCGGCTACCCCCTCTCCTCCCCGACTGGCAATTTTTTCAGCCATCAGCAGGAAAGATTCGCCTGATATTTTAATTATAACTATCTCATTTTCAAAAGGCATAAGTTCAAAAATCCTTTCAACAGTAATGTCACCTTTCGGCAATGATGCTCTTAATCCACCATAATTTACATAGGCAATAGCCGGATAATTATTTAAGTTTTGCTTCATACAATAAGAAGTTCCAAATTCCAGCAAAATATCAGAAACCAAATTGGTCAATTTACTTTCAGGCTTCCCTTTTATTAAAGGAGTCGAACTGATTGCAATCAAAGTGGATAATTCATTTTTAATACTGTCACGGTAAGGTTTAACGATCGACTCCATCACTGAATCGAGTGGCCCGACCTGTAAGTCAACTGGAATATTTCTTGTATTCACTTCACGTACAACCAGATGCTGATTACAAGAAAATAAAAATAAAATAGCACAACAATAGATGAATAAACGATTCATTAAAGTATATTTAAAATTGTAAATCTAACTATTAAATTGCTGAACCTGGATAAAGATAAATATAAATCGCGATCACCATCGTATGATGGAATAAAATTATATCACTTATGTTATTATATTTAAATCATTTACTTTTAAGGCATAAAGCAACCCAAATAATTATTGCAGTAGTATTTATCTTCCTTTGTGAAAATTCTTATTCACAGGAACATAGAAAAATAAAAGCAGAAAAAGGCGATGGTATCTATTCGTTACTGAGACAAAACGGACTTCCTCCAAAAGAATACCTCAACGTGTTTATTGAATTAAATAAAGCCAAACTGGGAAAAGAAAATACACTGATTATTGGCAGGGTTTACCTTTTGCCCATAAAAGCAACAATAGATTCTGTCATTCAGACCGACTTACCGGTTAAAGAAATTGTTCCAGAGAAGAAGGTGGATGAAATAAAAAGTGACGAAATAACATTGCCAGTTGCCGATATAAAAGAGATTGTTCAGAAGAAGAAGAAGGTGTATGAAAGAAAAGTTAATGGAATAACAGTGCCAATTACCGATATAAAAGAGATTGTTCCGGTGAAGAATGTGTATGAAATATATGGTAAAAACTACAATGAGGTTACCATAAAAAACAATAATCTGTTTGGAACTGTTTATTATTTAATGAGCGGCCATGGGGGACCAGACCCAGGTGCTGTTAGTTTTTTAGGTGGACATCAGCTCTGTGAAGATGAATATGCCTATGATGTAACCCTTCGATTGGCACGTAATTTAACAGAATGCGGGGCAACTGTCTATATGATTATTCGTGATCCCAATGATGGTATCCGTGATGAGGCTTTTTTAATAGCCGATAAAGATGAAGTTTGCTTTCCAGATCAGGTAATTTCACTCAGCCAGCTTGCCAGATTACAACAAAGTTCTGCTGCTGTTAACAAATTAGCTGCTGAAAATAAAGGTAAATTTCAGCGACTGGTGGTCATACATGTAGATTCCAGAAGTAAAAATGAGAACATTGATGTCTTTTTCTATCATAATATAGGAAGCAAATCCTGTGAAAATCTTGCCAATATATTAAAGGAAACGATAGGGAAGCGATATGCGAAATATCAGCCATCCAGAGGATACACTGGCTCAATATCGGAAAGAAACTTGTATGTAATAAAAAATTCAATACCGACTTCTGTTTTCATCGAATTGGGTAACATCAACCATACCCGCGATCAACAAAGATTACTGGTATCGGCTAACCGGCAAGCAATTTCCAACTGGCTAAAAGATGGATTAATAGAAGAATACAGAAAAGCTTCGAAGGTAAAACCTGCTGTCAAGAAGGCCATTATAAAAAAGCCTATGGTACAACGGACAAAGAAAAAGAAAGTAAATTAAAACCTGCTGTTTGTCAAATTAACTCATCACAAATGAATCTCAAGGAAGGGAAAATACTGGTTCAGTTCGACGGCATCTGCATTTTATGTAGCCGGACGATTCAGTTTATCATGAAGGCAGACCGGCGAAAGAAGTTTCTATTCCAAACATTACAAACTTCATCAAAAATTCAAATGCCTGACAGTGTGATTGTTTATGATGGGAAGGAAACATACAGTCACTTCGATGCTCTCCTGAAGATTGGAAAAGAACTGGGTGGAATTTACAGCCTGATAGGGGTAATGAGGATATTGCCCTCAACATGGAGGCTCTTCCTCTATTTATGGATAGCCAGAAATCGCTATCGGTGGTTCGGGGTAAGTAAATCGTGTTATATACCTTCCTCCGAAGAGAAGGATAGGTTTATCTAAAATTCAAAATCATCGTTTTCAAATTGAATATACCTGGCCGACAAGTGACCCATCAACCGGCCAAATCCTTTCACTGTATGCTGTGTTAATGGTGAAATTTCTGTATTTTTAAGTTTCAGCAACATCACTGCATAGAGGGCATTCAGGCAAGCTTCTACTTCATTATGGACAGATCCGCCTGATTTTTGAATAAATTCACTGATGGTACCCTGGTTCAAATGGTACAATTTCAGGTAGGCTTCATCCTTTTGCGTTTCAATCAACTTTAGATGGAATTCATTTAAATCACTTACCAGGTTAACAATTACCTGAAGATGGCCTTTCTCCCGGATGTGTTCCTTTTCCATCACGAGTGATAGATTATTGTACCATGCAGTAATCACGATGGCTGTTTTTTCATCAGCAGTAAAACGGCTAACAAGCTTTTTTTCAATCAATTCAGCATTAAACGAACAGGCACGCAGAAGGTCTTCCACCTGCCACATATACAAAATATATTCAGCAATATTTGTTTTCCGTATTTCCTGTGCAATCAACATATAGTTTCAAGTATTAAAAGATTGTACGGATTAAAGCGGATTACACGGATTGCTTCTACGACAATAATACAGTACACTTCAATCGTTAATCATTAATCGTTAATCTGGATTTCTTATTTCTTATTCCTTATTTCTTATTTCTTCAATCGTTAATCGTTATTCCTTTTTACTTTTTACTGAATCCTCCCCTTCTCCCCTTCTATACATCGAAAAAATCATCCATATCCCGTCGATCCTTTTTTGTAGGCCGGCCAGTTCCTCTTTCCCGATTGTCGATACTCATAATTTTCTGTGCCTCAAGGATTTCCAGTTCAGAAGCCGGAGTCGTTTCAACTATAAATTCAGGGACCATTTTTGCAGCCATCCGGTTTTCGACGAGGGCAATAATCTTGTAACTGCGGGTAATGGGGGGCCTTCGAACCTGGATCGTTTCACCTTCCTTTATTTCGCGTGAAGCTTTAACGTTCATTCCATTGATGGTTACCTTCCCTTTTTTACACTCTTCGGAAGCAAGGCTACGCGTTTTATACAGGCGCACAGCCCATAAGTATTTGTCAATGCGAATTCCTGCGGCCATATACTACCAATATGAATTATAAATAAATACAATTACTTACAAGGTACAATGCCGATTGAAAAAATGTTCAACCGGTATTATTTCCGTTTATTATAAAATGTCATTGTTTGCTGCACCCCAATGGTACTAAAACTTTTTATGATTTCAATGGAAGTATCGATGAGCGCCGTTAATTCAAGCTTTTCTTTTTTGTCCCATTCACCCAACACATAATCAATCTGTTGTCCCTGCCTGAAATTATCGCCAATTCCAATCCTGAGCCGGGCATAATCCTGACTTCCAAGCACCTCAGTGATATTTTTCAGTCCATTGTGACCAGCATCGCTTCCTTTTGCCCGAAGTCTCAAAGTACCCAGCGGTAAGGCCAGATCGTCAACTACTATCAATAGATTCTCAAGCGGAATACTTTCTTTCTGAAGACAATAATTGACAGCTTTTCCACTCAAATTCATAAAGGTAGACGGTTTAAGCAAAATGAATGTCCGGCCTTTGAATTTATATTCGGTTACCCAGCCATATCGTTCCTCGCTAAAAACAATATTGGACGCCTCTGTGAGAGCGTCCAATACTTTAAATCCTATATTATGCCGGGTATTTTCATATTCTTTACCCGGATTTCCTAATCCTGTAATCAGGTACTTCAAGACAATATATTTTTAAGGATTAACCTTTAGCGGCACCTGCAGCAGCTTTTGCAGCTCTGGTAATCATGATAGTTACAACCGGAACCGCTTTTGCATTGAGGAATTCCAGATTTTCTCTCTCAAGAGACGCAACTTTATAGCTCTGCCCGATATCCAAATCATCAACATTGATAAGGATGGCATCAGGAAGATTTTTTACCATTGCTTTTACTTTCAGGGTACGTAGGTTTAATTTTAATTTACCACCATTACGGATACCTTTTGCAAAACCTTCAACTTTAACAGGAATTTCAACTTTCACTGTTTTATCACCTGAAGTTCTTAGGAAGTCAACATGAAGCAACTGCTCTCTTACGGGATGAAATTGGGTAGCCTGAATAATTGACTGACAAACAGTTCCGTCGATATCAAGATCAACAAGATATACGTTTGGTGTGTAAATCAGTGCTTTAAATTCCTTTTCAGGAGCATAAAAATGGACAGGTTCCTCACCTCCATAAAGTACGCCGGGAACTAATCCTAAAACACGAAGTCTTTTGGTTTCCTTTTTACCTAGAACTTCTCTCTTTGTGCATTTAATTGAAATCGATTTCATTTTACTTTTTTAAATATTTAAATTATGGTACTCAGTCCTCCCTTTTCTTTGAAAGGGCAAACAGCATGCATAACATGTGCTTCAGGAAAAAGCGGTTGCAAATATATATAATTAGCCGTAATATAACGAACTAATTGATTGATTTTTATAAACTCTTTCAATGGCCTCACCCAATGCTTTGGCGATTGGAATGTACTTGATTTTGGATGATTCTCTTTTACCTGGAATTGAATCCGTAAAATAGACTTCAGTCAACGATGAGTTTTCAATTTTTTCGTATGCCGGGCCAGAAAGAACTCCATGAGCCGCAAAAGCACGTACACTAAGGGCGCCCTTTTCTATCATTAAATCAGCAGCTTTGGCAATGGTTCCCGCGGTATCAATCAAATCATCTACCAGGATAACGTTCTTGCCTTTAACATCACCAATCAACGTCATGCTATTAACCACATTGGCCTTAACGCGTGATTTGTGACAGATAACCATATCGGTTCCAAGCATTTTTGAATAGGTATTGGCACGCTTGGTTCCACCCACGTCAGGTGAGGCAATTATCAAATTTTCGAGACCCATTTTACTGATAAAAGGGATGAACATTGATGAGGCATACAAATGGTCGACCGGCATATTAAAAAATCCCTGAATCTGATCAGCATGAAGGTCCATGGTGATAATCCGGTCAGCTCCTGCCGTTGAAAGTATATCTGCAATCAACTTAGCCCCAATTGATACTCTCGGTTTATCTTTTCTATCCTGACGTCCATACCCGAAATATGGAATAACAGCAATAATTTTGTATGCCGAAGCACGTTTAGCTGCATCAATCATGAGCAACAACTCCATCAGATTCTCTGCCGGTGGGGGAGTTGACTGAATTATAAAAACATGTGAGCCGCGAATGGTTTCTTCATAGCAAGGCTCGAACTCTCCATCGGAGAATACCGGGCATGAAGCTTTTCCTAATTCAACACCTAAGCTATCGCAAATCCGTCGTGTTAAACCCACGCTTTTGGTACACGGGAAAATCTTTAGAGGAGCATTTTTAGACATTTCTTCCTGTTTAAAATTTGTGTATTGGAATTGCGTGCAAAGGTAGAAAAATACTGCTCAATTTTCCTTTATGCCATCAGTATGTTCAGGTTTGTTCATTTAAATGAAAATATTTAAATGTTTAAAATAATTCATTGACTGCTGAAAATTACAAGTTTCTTGATCAGAAGATTCTATAAATTTCTTATTGTTGAAGGAATATAATCTGATAGATTGACAGTTAGTGCCAATCCAGCCGTTGAACATCCTTCTAATGAACAGGAACCAATCATTGTATTAATTGAGCGAGAGGTTAATTTTCAGAAACTAATTTTACATCCATCCAGCTTGTTGATTCATTCAGGAACCATTGATGTAATTTTTTGCCGATTTCCATCTTCCAAACTGATAATTTAACATCCATTGGACTGTGCAAACTCATACATTTCTGTAAGGCTTCTGTAATATAGCTGTATTAATACTGTATTGTGCATTACAGAGGTGATACAGTTACGTTACAAAAACCTTACAGAAAAATATGTTTTGACACAGGCAGAACTAATTGTTGAAAATGAATCAAATGTATTTACTCTCTTCATGTGGGATTGCTTTGTGCCTCGCCATGACGGGCATTTGGTGAGCAGAGCCTTCGTATCAGAATTAGACTTTCTGGAGTGGACTAATTATTGAAATTACAACCTGTCAACTTATGTATGATCTGCAATTCCGGTAAACCGGTTGGCAAAAGGTGAATTGCAATTTACAGAACCTTGAATATAAACTTTTCGACCTAAGTGATATTACGATTTATTTGCTTTTTCAATGAAAGCAATAATTTCGTCCTGACCTGTTCCGTCTATGGATGAGCTTACTAAAATGGGCGGTAGTTCCTCCCATATCTTTTTCAATTCCAAGGAGTAAGCAGCCACATTTTTAATAGCTGTAACCTTCCCCAGCTTATCTGCTTTGGTGAAAATAAGGGCAAAAGAAACATTGTTTTCTCCAAGCCATGTCATAAATTCAATATCAATTTGCTGGGGAGCGTGCCGAATATCAATTAATACAAACAAGCAGTACAGATTTTCACGCGTCAGAATATAGCGGCTGATTAATTTCTGAAACTTTTCTTTTACTGAAAGCGATATTTTAGCATATCCATAACCGGGAAGATCAACCAGGTACCAACTCTCGTCTATGATAAAATGATTGATTAACTGTGTCTTGCCAGGTCTGACAGAAACTTTTGCCAGGCTCTTCTGACCTACAAGCATATTGATGAGCGAAGATTTGCCCACATTCGATCGTCCTATAAATGCATATTCAGGCCGGTCGGGAGGAGGACATTTTTGAACATCCGTATTACTGATTAAAAAACGTGCTTGTTTGATCATGGAAAAGTTTAATGTTCGATGGTTACTTCAAGTAATTGAACGGATGTGGACATTGGATTCAACTTTACGCTCTCGATGACTGCCGGAATCAGAATAGTTTCACCCTTTTGAATGGTTTCAGAACCCGATTCAGTTATGATTTCCACGGTGCCTTCCAGACAAATATAAATCACGAAAGAATCAAGTTGA
>Ga0123339_10002199_pt1 | contig 13226 bp, 11 predicted proteins | sample lystaG_FD_89956 | JGI IMG/M metagenome (GOLD analysis project Ga0123339, IMG submission 89956) | Glacier valley bacterial and archeal communities from Borup Fiord, Nunavut, Canada, to study Microbial Dark Matter (Phase II) -... | ecosystem: Environmental > Aquatic > Freshwater > Ice > Glacier ... | reverse complement strand
GGCCGCTCGCCAAATTGGCATTGCTCCTGAACGATGCCTGTATGTCGGCGACGACGAACGAGACATCGCGGCAGGCCGCGCCGCCGCCATGCCCACCGTCGCCGCCGCTTATGGTTACCTGGGCGCCACGGCTGCAACGGATCACTGGAAGGCCGACGCCACCATTGCAACACCAGCAGCTTTGCTGTCGCTCTTGCAATTAACGGGAATGCCTTAAACTACCTGCTTGGGGCTGCATTGGTTTCGACGCGGGTTCGGACGCGGTGTGGTGCATGTCGAGCTGAGTGTGCTCGTAAAACTGATTCAAACAAACTAACTGCAAACGACGAACGTTTCGCACTCGCTGCTTAATTGCCAGTGAGCTTTACAACAGCAGGCCGATGGGCTGGGCAAGGGGTTTTTAGCGCAAGTTAAAGATTCCAGGCTGTAAAGATAATTTTATCGGCTGGCTCCGGGCTGGGTACCTTAACCCGAGGCAAGACAATAGGGTGCTGGCGTCCTGTGTAGCGTGCGACTGCGCGACACAGGTGGCGAGACTTAAATCAGACCGCTAAACATGTAGATCTGCCCGAACAAGGCTTGCGGACGGGGGTTCAAATCCCCCCAGCTCCACCAAACCGTAAAAGCCGCTGAAACTAACGTTTCAGCGGCTTTTTTATGCCTTTTTAGATATTTATTGGCCTATAGCCCAATAAATTAGGGTGCGAGAAGCTCCTAAAATTATAGCAATCAAGATACCCAAAAAATCACTGTTTCGCCCCCAACGCCAGCGCAGCAGCCTTCGATGCCGCCAGAGCTGCGAGATCCGGCGCTGCCAGCGTAGGCCATCCGCTCAGGTGCTGCGCGCTGATCTGGGTCAGAGCGCTTATCCAGGCCGGGCTGTCGTTCAGGCACGGGATATAGCTGAACTTTTCGCCGCCTGCGTGCAAAAAAGCTTCGCGCGCTTCCATGTTGATTTCTTCCAGCGTTTCCAGGCAGTCGCCGGTAAAGCCTGGGCAGACGACGTCGACACTTTTTGTGCCGTCTTCGGCCAGCTTGATGAGTGTGGGTTCGGTGTAGGGTTCCAGCCATTTGGCTTTGCCAAAGCGAGACTGAAACGTAACTTGGTAGCGGTCTTTGGCCAGGCCCATCTTTTCAGTTACCAGGCGGGCGGTTTTGTAGCATTCGCAGTGATAGGGGTCGCCCAGCTGCAATGTGCGCTCTGGCACACCATGAAAGCTCATGACAAGCTTGTCGGCCTGGCCGTTGGCTGCCCAGTAGGCCTGAATAGACCCAGCCAAGGCGGCGATGTAGCCGGGGTCGTCGTGGTAGTGGTTGACGAATCGGAACTCGGGCAACCTGCGCACTTTGGCGGCCCAGGTGTAGACCGCGTCAAACACGCTGGCGGTGGTGGTGGCGCTGTACTGGGGGTAGGCGGGCATGATTAACACGCGGGTCACGCCTTGCTCTTTGAGCTGCTCCAACTGTGAGGCGATAGATGGGTTGCCGTAGCGCATGGCGTACCTGGCCTCTACATGGTGGCCCAGCTTGGCCAATTCGCTGTTGAGCAGGCTGGCTTGTCTTTGTGTCCATACTTTCAGGGGCGAACCGCCCGGCATCCAGATGCTGGCGTATTTGGCAGCTGATTTTTTAGGGCGAATGCGCAAGATGATGCCGTGCAAAATGGCCAGCCACAAAAGTCGCGGGATTTCCACCACGCGCTGGTCGCTTAAAAACTCGGCCAGGTAGCGGCGCAGAGCAGGAGCGGTGGGTTCATCGGGCGTACCGAGGTTGCAAAACAACACTGCTGTGCTGTGTGCTGCTCTGGTGTCGTCGCCATGTTGAAAAACGGGTTCAGTGGTGAAGGGCATGGGTTATTCTCGCGCACCTGCACTTTGTTTACCCATGCTCAACTTAAAAATAATCAAAGCCATCACGCTGGACCTGGACGATACCCTGTGGCCGGTCTGGCCTGCCATTGAACGGGCAGAATTAGTGCTTGAAAACTGGCTCAGCCAGCGCGCCCCAATGACGGCCGCCCTATTTGCCAATGCTTCTGTGCGGGACGAAATTCGTACCCACGTGGTGCGTACCCGGCCTGAACTTAAACACAACCTGAGCGCCGTGCGGCGCGAGGCGATACGGGTGGCGTTGTACCGGTCTAAAGAAGACCCCTTGCTGGCCGATGAAGGTTTCAATGTGTTTTTTGCAGAAAGAAACCGCGTGACGCTGTTCAGCGACGCAGTACTGGCGCTGGAATTTTTGTCTGCGCGCTTTCCTGTCGTGGCCTTGTCTAACGGCAACGCCGACATCAAAACGATTGGCATTGCGCCGTACTTCAGGGCCAGCATCAGTGCGCAGGAATTTGGCGTGGGCAAGCCCGATGCGCGGATTTTTCATGCAGCGGCGGGCGCGGTGGGTGTTTCCGCTGAACATGTTCTGCACATTGGCGATGACCCTGGGCTGGACGTGCTGGGCGCGCTGAATGCGGGCATGCAAACCGTCTGGTTGAACCGACCTGAAAATGTGTGGAAGCACGACGACAAGCCCCACCTGAGCGTGACCAGTTTGACCCAGCTGTGTGACTACCTGGATGCTGAAAGCAGCACTTCGGCTTGAAGTAAGCTAATAAACGGGTTTTTAGCTATTTTTAGCATTTTTGGGTGTAAAAAATGCCTGTAGCCCACTAAAATCCAGCGCAAGCAGCTATAAATTTAGTAGCGTTTGCATTGACTGCATCTGCCGTCGTGCCAGGTTTGTACAGGGCTGACCCAATGCCAAAACCGTTTGCGCCAGCTGCCCTGTATGCCGCCATGTTCTCTGGCGTGATGCCGCCCACAGGCAGCACCAATACATTTTCCGGCAGTACCGCGCGCAGCGCTTTGATCACTGCTGGCGATGCCATCTCAGCCGGGAAAATTTTCAAGCCCGCAGCACCTGCATCAAGCGCTGCAAACGCCTCGCTGGCCGTCATGATGCCTGGCAGGCATACCAGCCCCAAGCGCACAGCTTCATGCACCACGGCGGGGTTGAAGTTCGGTGAAATGATGAGTTGTCCGCCAGCGGCGTGGACGTTGCGAACGTCGCTGGGCGTTAACACGGTTCCCGCGCCAATCAAGGCTTGCGGAAAAGTGCGCACCATCGCGGCGATGCTGTCCAGCGGTTGGGGGGAGTTCAGCGGGACTTCGATCAGCGTCCAGCCTGTGCTGACCAGTGCCTGGCCGATCGGTACAGCCTCAGCAGGCGTCAACCCGCGCAGAATGGCGATCAGGGGCAGGCTGCGCATCGCCTCGGTAAATTTTTGATGCAAGTGGGTCATGTGGTGTTTAGAGGGTGTTCAGCGTGTCAGCGATTTTGCGCAGCCCTTGCCACGTGGCCTGGTTGCCCACACACTGGGTAGTTACGCCAAGCTGGTTCAAAGCTTGGGTGTATTTTTTTGTCAAACTTTCAGCGCCCACCACCACAACGCTGTCGCCGGGTTTGAGTTGCTGGCATTTGACTTCTTCACCAATCACCAGACCTGACAAATAGCTGGGCAAAGCGCCTGGCGCCATGCGCTTGAAGAGCGACAGCGTGCGAGCGCTGAAAGTCGTGTGCAGCAGGCCATCGCTGCTTAGCGCGTAGGCAACGGCCTGTTCAAAAGCCGCGTCGTCATGCGACGTGTCGCTTGAAGGCATCGTGCGCGCCAGGATGGAATGCTGGCGCAGCAAGGCGTAAAACTCGCCTGTCATCCAGGTTGAAAAGTCTGTGATGCGGTGCTCGGCTACCGTGACCCACTTGCTGTGCGTGCCGGGCAGCACCATGCGGGCGTTGGCCAAACCCAGAAGTTGCAGTGCACCAAACACCTGCGTTTCTTCGCCCCGCATCACATCTGGCACGCCGTCTTTGTCGATGCTCAAGCCGGGCACGATGGCGATACGACCAGGCTCAACCGAGGCAAGCTGCGTTGCAATGTCAGCAAACCCAGCCGGACAGGAGCAGTAGGGCGCTTCCACCCAGCCCTGCTGGCTACCCGCCATGCCGGCAATCAGGCACAGCGCGCCTGCATTCATCCAGTCGCCAAAGCAGCTTTCAAAAACCGCTTTAAAGCCGCCTTTGTCGACGCTCAAAATGCCCCTTGCAAAAGACCGCTCTTCCATCACACTGCCATCAGCAGCGAGCAACGCGCCGCGCAATGACGATGTGCCCCAGTCAAGAGCGACCAGAGTCAATGGTTATCCCTCGGTACCGCCGAGCCGCGCTTGCCCACCAAAAAGTCCATATCCACCCCCTCATCGGCTTGCAGCACATGGTCGATGTAGAGCTTATAGTAGCCCGATGCCATGGCGGGCTCTGGTGCTACCCATAGTGCGCGGCGCTTGGCCAGCTCGTCATCGCTCACATGCAAATGAAGCAGGCGCTTTGGTACATTCAACTCAATCATGTCGCCGTTTTGCACCAGCGCCAGCGGCCCGCCCGCAGCGGCTTCAGGGGCGGTGTGCAATACCACGGTGCCGTAAGCGGTACCGCTCATGCGGGCGTCGCTGATGCGCACCATGTCGGTGATGCCCTTCTTCAAAACTTTAGGCGGCAACGGCATATTTCCTACCTCTGCCATGCCGGGGTAGCCCTTGGGGCCGCAGTTCTTCAGCACCATCACGCAGGTCTCGTCAATGTCCAGGTTGTCGTCGTCAATGCGGGCATGAAAGTCTTCAATGTTTTCAAACACCACGGCGCGGCCGGTGTGCACCATCAGCGCTGGCGTGGCGGCGCTGGGCTTGATGACGGCCCCGCGTGGCGATAAATTGCCGCGCAGCACGGCGATGCCGGCTTTGTCTTTGAAAGGCGCGCTCAGGGGTTTGATGACCTCTGTGTTGTAGTTTTGCGCATCGGCAATGTTTTGCCCAATCGTCTGCCCGTTGGCTGTGATGGCGTTCAGGTGCAGGTGCTGCGCGATTTCTTTCATCACCACAGGCAAACCACCCGCGTAGCAAAAATCTTCCATCAAAAACTTACCCGACGGTTGCAGGTTCACCAGGCAAGGCAGCTCACTTGCCAGACGGTCAAAGTCATCCAATTCCAGCTTGACGCCAATGCGCCCGGCCATCGCAATCAAATGAATCACTGCGTTGGTAGAGCCGCCAATGGCCGCCAGAGTTTTGACGGCGTTTTCAAATGCGTCGCGCGTCAGGATTTTCGAGAGGGTCAAGTCTTCATGCACCATATCAACCGCCCGTCGCCCGGCCATGCGGGCCAGCACATTGCGCCTGCCGTCTACCGCCGGGTAGGCTGCGTTGCCGGGCAGGCCAATGCCCAGCGCTTCGACCATGCTGGCCATGGTGCTGGCAGTGCCCATCGTCATGCAGTGGCCGTGGCTGCGGTGCATGCAGCTTTCAGCTTCAAAAAAATCAGCCAGCTTGAGCGTGCCCGCGCGCACCTGCTCACTCATGCTCCACACGCCGGTGCCGCTTCCCAGTTCTTGCCCGCGCCATTTGCCGCTCAGCATCGGCCCGCCGCTCACGCCTACCGTGGGCAGGTCTACGCTGGCCGCGCCCATCACAAGCGATGGCGTGGTTTTGTCGCAGCCCATCAGCAGCACCACGCCATCAATCGGGTTGCCGCGAATGCTTTCTTCAACGTCCATGCTGGCCAGGTTGCGGTACAACATGGCGGTGGGCCGCAGCAGTGTTTCACCCAGTGACATGACCGGGAATTCAAGCGGAAAGCCGCCTGCCTCGTACACGCCAATCTTGACCTGCTCGGCAATCGTACGGAAGTGGCTGTTGCACGGTGTCAGCTCGCTGAAGGTATTGCAAATGCCAATAACGGGTCGACCATCAAACTGGTCATGCGGCACGCCCTTGCCCTTGACCCAGCTGCGGTAAGCAAAACCGTCACGGTCTTGCCGGCCAAACCATTGCTGGCTGCGGAGTTCTTCAGGCTTCTTTTTGGGTGTCATCTTCTCGCTCATAGGGAAAATCCTTAATTGATAAACATATTATGGTCATACCATTGCGCCGCGAACCCTAGTGATAACCATGATCAAAAACGTACACGGCAATACAGTCGACCATATCGGAGAGGCCATCGTGTCTGGCCGCTATGCTCTGGGCGCGTCGATTCCGCCCGAGCCGGTGCTGTGCCTGGAGCTGGGCGTCAGCCGCACTGTGCTGCGTGAGGCTGTCAAGTCACTGATCGCCAAAGGCCTGATGACCACTGGGCCCAAAGTCGGCACCCGTGTGTTGTCTGAAGAACACTGGAACTGGTTTGACCCGGACGTCATCATCTGGCAATCAAAGGCGGGCCTGACACCTGAATTTTTACGCGACTTGCAAGACCTGCGCCGCGTGGTGGAGCCCGCCGCCATGCGCCTGACGGCAGAGCGCGCCACAGCCAAAGACATTGCTGAGATTGAAGACGCCTACGCTGGCATGAAGCGCGCGGTTGACAGCGGCGGCGACTACGTGACGTTTGATTTGCGTTTTCACCAGGGCCTGCTGCGTGCCTGCGGCAACCGAATGCTGGTGCAAATGAGCAAGGCACTGGGTGCTTTATTGCGGACAAGTTTTGAAATTTCAACCCGCCGCAAAGATGGCCCTCGCAGCTCGCTGCCGCTGCACCGCGAGGTGCTGGACGCGGTCATTGCCCACAACCCCGACCGAGCTGAAAAAGCCATTCGTGTACTGATTGACGGTGCGCGTACCGACATTGAAGAAGTGTTGGCGTCGCGCCGCCGTTTGCCCCGGTTGAATGAGCCCGCACGAATGCTGAAAGTGGCGTAACAAAAAACCAATATGCAAAAAATACTAGACACATCCATTCAATGGTTTTTCAAAGGCCTGGAACTCCTCATCGTGCTGTGCATGCTGGCCATGGTTGTGATGGTTTTTGGCAATGTGGTGCTGCGCTACGCTTTCAACACCGGCATCACGATTTCAGACGAAATGTCGCGGTACTGCTTTATCTGGCTGACCTACATCGGCGCGATGGTGGCGATGCGCGAAAAGGGGCATTTGGGGGTGGACACACTGGTTAAGCACCTGGGGCTGACGGGTAAAAAAGTTTGCCTGTTCTTGAGTGAAGCCATCATGTTGGCCTGCAACGTTTTGTTTTTTATCGGTACCTTCAAGATGCACGATCTGCAGGTGACCAACATATCGCCGGTTGTCGGCATGTCGATGATCTGGGTTTTTGGTATTGGCTATATCGTGGCTGTGGTGATGGGCACCATGAATTTGTACGTGATTTACCGCTTGCTGACCGGGCGACTGACCGAGGCTGAACTGGTGCAGGTGATTGAGACCGAGGGCCTGGCTGATGCAGAAAAACAGCTTCATGGAACATCGAGTGGAGTAAGGGCATGACGGTCACGGTTTTCATCGTTAGCTTGCTGGCCGCCATGGCCATCGGCATGCCGATTGCTTATGCGCTGCTGGTCTGCGGCTTGAGTCTGATGGCGTTCTTGTCAATGACCAGCGGCCTGGTGACGTTTGACAGCCAGATTTTGGCGCAGCGTTTTGTGGAAGGCGCGGACAACTTTCCGCTGCTTGCCGTACCGTTTTTTCTGCTGGCCGGTGAGTTCATGAATGCGGGTGGTTTGAGCCGCCGCATCGTCAATCTGGCGATGGCCTGGGTTGGCCACTTTCGGGGTGGGCTGGGTTATGTCACGGTGATTGCAGCGGTCATCATGGCATCGCTGTCCGGTTCTGCGGTGGCTGACACAGCGGCACTGGCCGCGCTGCTGATCCCCATGATGCGCGCTGCGGGCTACAACATTGGCCGTGCTTCTGGTTTGATAGCGTCGGGCGGCATCATTGCTCCCGTCATACCGCCATCCATCGGCATGATTATCTTTGGTGTGGCGGGCAACGTGTCTATCACCAAGCTGTTTTTGGCAGGTATTGTGCCCGGCTTGCTGATGGGTGTGGCCATTGGCCTGACCTGGTGGTGGGTCGCCAAGCGCGAGAACGTGCAGCCTGCGCCCAAGCTGGCCATGCCCGAGCGCTTTCGCATCACAGCCGAAGGTGGCTTTGCACTCGCGCTTCCCATCGTCATCATTGGCGGCATGAAGCTTGGTGTATTTACACCCACTGAAGCGGCTGTGGTGGCGGCGGTTTACAGCTTTGTGGTCGGGATGTTTATTTACCGTGAGCTGAAATGGTCTGCGCTGTACGAGCTGATATTGGCCGCAGGCAAAACAACCGCTGTCGTGATGTTTTTGGTCGCTGCCGCCATGGTCAGTGCCTGGCTGATCACCGTAGCCAACATACCTACTGAAGTCGCCAGCATGATGGAGCCCTTCATGGGTAACAAGATGCTCCTGATGTTCATCATGATGGTGCTGGTGGTGGTGGTCGGTACCGCGCTTGATTTCACGCCTACGGTGCTGATTTTGACGCCCGTGCTGATGCCGCTGGTGCTGAAAGCCGGTATTGACCCGGTGTATTTTGGTGTCATGTTCATCATGAACAACGCGATTGGCCTGATCACACCACCCGTGGGTACGGTGCTCAATGTGGTGTGCGGCGTCGCCAAAATCAGCATGGACGATGCCTTCAAAGGCGTTCTGCCCTTCTTGCTGGCGCAGCTGGCGGTGCTTTTCTTATTGGTACTTTTCCCAGCTATCGTCACCGTCCCTTTGCAGTGGATGATGCGATAGTTATTTTTAGCGCTTTATTTTTATTAAGAGGAGAAAACCATGTTTAAACGTAGAACCTTCACCCGATTGAGCCAAGCTCTGGCCATTGCTTGTATGCTCATTGCCACCTCAGCCATGGCGCAGTTTGCAGACCGTACTATCAAGTTCACCAACGGCGTGAATGAAGACCACCCGGTTGGCGTAGGCGTCAAAAAAATGCAGGAAGTGCTGGCTGCCAAGACGGGCGGCAAAATGAAGATCAACGCCTTTTGGGGCGGTGCTGCAGGCGGTGACTTGCCTGCTACCCAGGCACTGCGAGCTGGCACGCAAGAGATGGTCTGCACGTCAAGCTCACCGCTGGTCGGTATTGTGAAAGAGCTGGGTGCGTTTGACTTGCCATTCCTCTTTGCCAATGAAAAAGAAGCCGATGCCGTGCTGGACGGCCCGGCCGGCGCGTACTTCAACAAGAAGCTTGAAGAAGCTGGCCTGGTGAATTTGGCTTACTGGGAAAACGGTTTCAGAAACCTGACCAACAGCAAACGCGCGGTGGCCAAGGCAGAAGACTTTGATGGCGTCAAAGTGCGCGTGATGCAAAACAATATTTTCCTGGACACCTTCAAAACGCTGGGCACCAATGCGGTGCCGATGGCTTTTGGCGAAGTGTTTACCGCGTTAGAGACCAAAACCATTGACGGCCAGGAAAACCCTTTTGTCACGATTGAAACGTCGAAGTTTTACGAGGTGCAAAAGTACCTGAGCGTGACCCGTCATGCCTACACCCCGTTTTTGATTTTGTACAGCAAAAAGCTGTGGGATCAACTGAACCCGCAAGAACAAGGGGTGCTGCGTGAAGCGGCGATGGAAGGGCAAAAAGTGCAGCGCGCGGCCAACCGCTCATTGAACGAAAAGGCCTTGGGCATTTTAAAAACCAAAGGGATGCAAATCAACGAAATCACACCCGCTGAGCAGCGCCGCATGTTTGAAAAAGTCAAGCCCGTGTATGACCGCAATGTGCCAACGATTGGCGCTGAAGCTGTGACGACAGTGCTGGACGCACTCAAGAAAGCACGCGGCGGTTAATTTTTTTAATCCCTTTCCTTTACCTGAAGGCAAAGCCTTCGGCTTCGCGTGCGGGAGAGGGCGGGGGTGAGGGCTTCCCATGCAAATCAAGCAAGTAGAAACAATCCGCCTCGGCGAATTCCCAAACATCATCTGGGTGAGACTACACACCGGTGAAGGCCTGGTCGGCCTGGGTGAAACCTTCATGGGCGCAGCAGCCGTTGAGGCCTACCTGCACGAGTGGGTAGCGCCGAAGCTGCTCGGCCAGGACCCGCTGGCCATCGAGTCACGCAACCGCGACATCACCGGTTACCTTGGCTGGCGCGGCTCAGGTGTTGAAACGCGGGGCAACTCAGCAGTCGACATTGCGCTGTGGGACATTTTTGGCAAAGCCGCCAACATGCCCGTCCACACTGCACTGGGCGGCAAAAGCCGCGATAGCATTCGCATCTACAACACCTGCGCTGGGTATCAGTATGTGCGCAGTGCCACCAACCAAACGACTGCCAATTGGGGCCTGGGTAATGTTGGCAAAAATCAAGGACCGTATGAAGACCTGGAAGGCTTTTTGAACAACGCGGGCGAGCTGGCCCAGTCGCTGCTGTCAGAAGGCATCACTGCCATGAAAATCTGGCCTTTCGACATCGATGCTGAAAAAAGCCATGGCCAGTACATCAGCAATGCTGACCTTGACACGGCGCTGGAGCCATTCAAAAAAATTCGTGATGCTGTCGGCAACCAGATGGACATCATGGTTGAGTTTCACAGCCTGTGGCGTTTGCCGATGGCGCAAAAAATTGCGCGTGCCCTCAAGCCGTTCGACACCTTCTGGCATGAAGACGCGATACGCATGGACTCGCTGGATTTGCTGAAACAATACGCCGTTGATTGCGAAGCATTGATTTGCGCCAGCGAAACGCTGAGTTACAAATGGGGCTTCAAAGACTACCTGCAAACCGGCGTAGCAGGCGTCGCCATGCTCGACCTGAGCTGGTGTGGCGGCCTGAGCGAAGCCCGCAAAATAGCCGCCATGGCCGATGCCTGGCAACTGCCCGTCGCCCCCCACGACTGCACTGGCCCGGTCGTGTGGGCCGCATCAACGCATTTGTCACTGCACGCCCCCAACGCGCTGGTGCAAGAAAGCGTGCGCGCATTTTTTACCGGCTGGTACAAAGAGCTGGTAACTGAACTGCCCGTGGTTGAAAACGGCATGATCAGTCTAAGCAACAAGCCCGGCCTGGGGCTGGAGCTGTTGCCGGACCTGCACAAGCGGGCGGATGCAGTGGTGCGGGTGTCAAAGGGTTGAGGTTTGGCCCACGGCTACATAAACTAAGTTTGGCATAGGACACTATTTCTTTACCCCGCATTTTTTTCACGACTAGGCCTAGTTGGCTTCCTAAAAGTCGGCTGAAACAGTTGTGCCGTTTTAGTTTTCTATTTTTGGCTGTGCTGGCTGCGATTCCCTTATATTTTGGAACACGTAATCGTTAAAAGTCAGCATCGACCGTGGAGACTGTGTTGGCAACAATTTGGGTATGGTTACGCAAACTAGTGGGTGTCACATTTGATGCCGGTTTGCTGTTTGGTGCGTACTCTACCTTCCAATCAAATCCATTGGGCAAGTCTTCATCTGACGTTTGGCTATCTGTAGCGGCACTAACTATTGGAGGACTTTTCGGACTTTATTTGGCGGTTTTTGACCAAGGAAACCAGCGGAGCGAGTTGCGAGACGATATTCGTTCACATAACGAGAACAGGAAGAGGTATCGCTGATGGTTTTAGGCGGCCAGCTACAGCGTGCCAACAGTATTTTTACGATGCCTCGTCCACCCGATGTTATTTGGGTGAATTTAATTTACCTGCAAAGTCCCCAATTCCATACCGCGTCCCGCGTCCTTGCCCAGACTTCAGCAGAAGCCCCAAGTTAACCAGCACCGTTAATTCCCGATAAGCCGTAGCGCGCGACAGGCTCGTGATGGCAACGTACTTTTCTGTGCTCATGCCCCCGCTGAATCCGTCCGCGTTATCAAACAGCTTAGCCAACATCTTTTGCTGCCCAGCACTGATGCCAGGGTGAATGCTGCGCACCTGCTGCCAAAAGAGCGTTTTAGCCACCGTCCCTTGTATCTGCTGCACGCTGTGCTCACACGCGCCTTGCACGCGCTGCGCAAACCATTGCACCCAGGCCGTCACATTCAAGCTGCCTTTGCTGGTTGCGGCTTGCAGTAGGTCGTAGTAGTCGCTGCGGTGCGCCAGCAACTGGTGTGACAGGCTGAACAGGTGCTGGCCACTTTGCGCGTCTTGCGCCAGCGCCAGGTCACTCAGCGCGCGGCCGATGCGGCCATTGCCGTCTTCAAACGGGTGAATGGCCTCCAGCCACAGGTGCGCAACGGCGGCCCTGGCAATGCCGTCTATCTGGCCCTGGCTGTTGTTAAACCAAGCCACCAGTTGTTGCATGTGTGCGGCGACGTCTTGGGATGGCGGCGCTTCGTAGTGAACGATGTCGTTTTTGCCAAGCTGCGGCGTGACGATCTGCATCGGCTCATCGTGTCTGCGATAGGCGCCGACTGCAAACCTATTAAAGCGCCCCGGGAACAACGCCGCATGCCAGCCCAGCAACTGCGGTTCATTCAGCGGCTGCTGGTACTGGCTGACGGCGGCCTGAATCACGTCCAGAGTGGCTTCTTCACGCAGTGGGGCGGCGTTGTCGGCTTTGAAGTTTTTACGCGCAAGCTTGGTGATGGGTGTCTCGGCTTTCGCCGCTGTAGCCAGCCCCAGCCGCCGCGCCGCTGATAGGCGCACCGACTGCGGGTGAAGCACTTCGCCCTCAATCTGCGCGGTGGCAAGCGCCTCAAAGGCCAAGCCGTCGATGTTCAAGTCCCTCAGGTCAACCAGCTGCAACTGACTGGCCATGCCCAGCATCCGGCCCTGCGCCACGCGCGCAGTAGCAAGGGCGGGCTGCAAAGCCTGCGCGTCAAACTCAAAATCAGGCCATTTTTTGGCTTGCCATATCCACATGATGAAGCGTATATTAACGCAATACGCTTCAAAAATGAAGCGTAAATTTGAGATTTACGCTTCATTTGATGTCTGGAGTGGCGTTAATTTACTATCTATTTAGGAGCTGCTTGCGCACGTATTTGTTGGGCTAGAGGCCTAAAACGCACTGAAAATGCTCAAAAATGGGTATTTAATTCAATTGACGCTTACTTTTGCATATCACCTGACAGCAGCACATGCTTGCCCGCACCAGCCGTATGCAACGTACTGACCATCGCTTCCGCGACGCTGCTTGCGTCGATGGCTCGGTAATTGGCGGGTATCAGGGGTTTAAACCACGTGAAGGCAATAAGTGACAGTTTTTCAACCGCCCGTTCGGGCTGCTTGAGCGCATGGCGGTCACCCGCCAACAGTGATGGCCGGGCGATGACCAGGGTTTCAAAACCCAACGCGCTCACGGCATCTTCCATCTCGCCTTTGACCTGGTTGTAGAAAACACCTGATTGCGCACTGGCACCCATGGCGCTGACCACGGCCAGGCGGGTTGCGCCTTTCGCTTTCGCCTTTGACG
>Ga0123339_10002196_pt1 | contig 13230 bp, 5 predicted proteins | sample lystaG_FD_89956 | JGI IMG/M metagenome (GOLD analysis project Ga0123339, IMG submission 89956) | Glacier valley bacterial and archeal communities from Borup Fiord, Nunavut, Canada, to study Microbial Dark Matter (Phase II) -... | ecosystem: Environmental > Aquatic > Freshwater > Ice > Glacier ... | reverse complement strand
TAGTCCGGCGGCAGTGAATCGATCGCTGCATAAATACGCTGGCGCAGTTCGCGGTCCTCGAGTACGTTTTGGGGCGAACCCGTCCAGTCGGCGATCTCCCGCGTCGCGCCATCCTCGGCTGCCGTGTCGCGCGGCTGATCGAGCGACTCCACCCGCAGAGACCGCTGTCTGTCACGCTGGCGCATTCTATTGATACAGAGGTTGTGCGCGATCTGATAGAGCCATGTGAACACTTTCGCCTCGCCGCGAAAACGGTCGAAGTGGCGGAAGGCGTTGATGAATGTCTCCTGAGTCAGATCGGTTGCGTCTTCATAATCGCCGAGTTTGCGGTAGATGACGTTGAAAATCTTTTTTTCGTATTTTGCGACGAGTGCGTCGAAATCCAGATGACGGTCTACGTCTTCAGGAGGCGCTGCGCTGGCAGCAGCCATCGTCTGAGCAACCGCTTTACGGCGCGGACCCTCTTCCGTCATCGCGACCGGAGCGTTCACCGGCGCGGGCGGATTCGTGTTCAGGTCATCACAGTCTACCCGATTTCGGACAGAAGTGCGCTGCGGCATTGGAAAGCGTGTTGTCTGCCCGGTCAGGCTGAGCGACATGAGATTAATTCCGGCGCACAGGAAGATAGTCCTTCCTTCTCAGCGCTGTTCCCCAGCACTGTATGCGCCCTTCCATCAAGGATATCCGTGTCGAGTGTCGAAGCTTTTTGCTGCTGCTCCTCCGTAAACGCTGTCCTGCAGAGTATGAGTTTACGACGAATGTTACCATACAGGACTGTTCGTATAGGACGCAGACTACTGCCGATTGTTACAGTCTTAAAGGTAGAAAAACGCGCTTTTCTCAAAAATGGGTTTTTCGACTGCCATCGGGAATCATCACAGCGTATCCCGCTGCGCGAACTTTCACAGCCTCGAACTGCATGGCTTCCTGGTATTCACCCTTCAATTCGCCTTAAAACCGGAAGAATCCTTCCAGCAGGATGCGCTGAGTGTTCACATCGTCCACATCATAAGACAACTGGTAGCGATCCCGGAAGCGAAGGCTCAGTTTCAAATCGTATGTCTCGTGTGTATTGGTGAGCGTCCGATTGTAGCTGAGGTAGAGCGGCCCGACCAGCCTGCGGCGTACGATCAGATTGAGCCGCTGGATCGGGTCGTAGTTCAGCGACAACTCCTCGAAACCGAGCGCTTCGGCAGGCTTGTCGAAGATCGAAGGCAGGACGGAACTCGTGAGAATATTGGTGAACTGCTGCGCGATCACCTGACCCGGATTGCGCCCGAACTGGCCGACTGCATCGCCCCCGAGCACGCCTGCGAGGCGCTGCTGCAGACCAAGTTGGTTGACGGCGAGATCGCCGGGATCGGAAGAGAAATTCAGTGCGAGGCGTGATTCTCCCGTCAGAGGATTCGTTACCTGCCCGGTGATCGGTCCGGCTGCGGTGACGGTGATGCGATAGTTTTTGCGAATGCCACTTTGTGAGTTCGCAGTCAAAGAGCCCTGCGCCTTGAGATCGACGTCGATACCCAGGGTGGATCGCGTTGGGTCCGCTTCGTCGGGGATTGGATAGGTCAGCGTCAGCGAGCCCGGCGGCACAATATTGAAGCGCGCGGTCGCCAGATTCAGTTTGCCTTCTTCGAGCAGGAGTTTTCCATAGAGACGCAGACCGAGTTTGCGTTCGGGGGCTGCTGCGACCTCCGCGACTGCTGTCTTTCTTCCGGGAGCCACAGGAATGATCGTCGTATTGTCGGGAGCGACGACTGCCACGGGCGTATCCGCTGTTTCGAAGAGATGTCCCTTCAAGGTCGCCTCACCGGAGGTGCGCGCGTTGATCAGCAAGTTCGAGACGCGCACATTTTTGCCCAGCAGCAGGGTCAGATCGAAACTGGGATTGATCGGCAGTGGAAGTCCGTTGCCGGAGCCGCCCTCGAACCCGCCCGGCGGCGAAAATAATGCTTCCTCGACGCTGATCAGCCCGCCGATCGTCAGGTCAGACAATGTCAGATCGTTGAGCGAGCCTGTAAAGTCGAGCCCGACGTTTGCCGTGCCGCGCATGCTGCCGTTCTTCGCGCCCGGGATCGGTGTCGCATCGAAGTAGAGCCGTGACGAACTGAGCCTCAGTCCGGGAAAACGGTCGCGATCGGCGGGGTTGATCGCAAGGTCGCCGCTGAGGATCAACGGGTCGCTGATGTGCTTGGTGTCTGGCTGGTTACGGTTTGTGTAAAGCTGGGTACGCGCCGAAAAACCGTCTACCGCATGAATGTGGTCGCCGACGAGGGTCAGCGTACCGTTCAGATCGAGCAGCCGCATACGCCCGATCGGGAGGCTTTTGCTCTCGACGTGCATCGCGCCGGAGGTCGGGCGCGGATTTCCAAGCGTATTCGTGATGCCGAGACGCAGCGAATAGCGCCCATCAAACTGGCTGGCAGAGGGTGTGAAGGCAGCAAAGGAGCTGAACTCCTGCTCGGGCAGCACGATCTCGGCATTGATGCGCGTGTCCTTCGTGACGAAGGGCGCTTTCCAGGAAAAGTCCATCGAACCGTGTGCGTTGGCATCGAAGCGATACTCTTTCTGTGTCTTCAGGTCTTTGCTGACTTTGACGACCGCGATGTCGTCGATCGTGATCTGCTTCTGTGTCACGACAGCATGAGAGACTTCGATACGGCGGAAAACCTGATCGCGATAGGTGACATCCCGCAGGCTGACCGAGGCATCGAAGACCGGCGCTTTCGTCCTGCCGGAGACAGTGAAGAGGATATCCCCCTCGCCGCTCAGGTCATTGAGGTTCTGCTGATCGATCCAGCGTTTCAGAATGTCGAGCTTGATATTGTACGCGCTGACGTCGGCGGTTACGTCGCCATCGTAGACCGCAGAAATATTTTTCGCGTCGATCGTGGCGTCCTCGCTTTCGATGCGAACGAAGTCGTCCGGGTGAAAAGGAGAGGGACTGACGATCGATTTTTTAGTGATCAGGGCGCTGCCGCGAATCGCTGCAACAAGGTGGGACTGAACCTGAATATTAGCGGCATGGAAATCGACATCCACCTGTGGATCAGACGCGGTTCCAATGATATGCGCGCTGCCATCGACTGTGCCTGCAAACTGGCTCCCCAGTTTGGTGAGCGTATCGGAAATCTGTTTGCCGGTGTCGGTGGCAGCAAAAGCGCTGCTCTCATACAGGCTGCGCACGCGCTGCAGCCGCAGACTGTTCAGGCGAATGTCACCGGCAATGCCGCCGTCGTCAAAGTTGTAAACCAGCTTCGGAATCGTGATTTCTCGAAGGCCAGCTGCGGGCAGAACAGCCACGTTTTTGTGGGTGGGCACAGCGTGAACAGTGTTCGGGGATGGTCCGGCGACGGAGGCGGGAGCAATCAGTACGGCTGACGCAGCAGCGACGGGCTCTCCAATGCCGGTATCGTGAACTGTGATCTCTTTGTCGGCATAATCGAGGCTGCCTTCCACCGCACCGACGGGCAGCCCGTCGATCGTGAGACCGCTGACGGCGAAGGTGGCAGCGGCATGTGGATCGGAAATCGCTCCGCGCACGACAGCATGAATGTTCGCCGACCCCGCGAGGACGGCAGGCAGGGCATCGGGCAGCACATCCGCCAGTTTCGCGAAGTCGAGCGATGAGCCTGTGACGTCGAGCAGAGCTTGCCCGTCGGTTCCGACAGTGCCGGTCGCCGTGAGTGTGCCTCCGGCAAGCGCTATCTTCGCATCGAGGATTTGCAGCGATTTGGCGATATATCGTGCGCGAACCGTTGCGCTGTCGATCGGCAGTCCATTGATTGATGTCTGGTTGAGGCTGAGGGTAAACGGCGCCTGAATCTGCAGTGATGTCGGTGTGCCAGCGATCTGGACAGCATCGGTGGAGACCGTGCCAAGAATTATGTATTTGTCGTGGGCGGGACTGCCAGACAACGGGAGCGTCTGCGGCAGGCTGATGCCGGTGAGGTGCAGCAGGTCGGCGATGTCGAGTTTTTCGGCACTCGCAGAGAAAGCGATACGCGGCGCAGGATTGAGCGGCTCTCTAACCGTTCCTTCGAAAGTGACTGCGCCGGGATAGCGTTCCGCCTGTCCGGCGAGTGTCAGCAGCGAACGTGAGACCGTGAACTCAGCGGTCACTTTGTCCACACCCGCCATGCCTGCCGAAACCCCGAACGCGCTGAGTTTGCCCTGCGCGACCGGTTTGTCCAGCGTGCCGCCTATAGCGCCGCGCAGGTAGCCGATGCCTTCGAGCTGGCTGACATCGAGCATCGTGGGCTTCGTACTGACAGCAATTATCGTACCGGCAGGAGGAGTAGCCGCTGCAGATTTCGTCCTTTGTCCGAGAGCAATTTTTTGCCCGGCGGCAGACGTTCGGTTGCCGGCGCGTGTGCTCGCAGTGGCGCTTTCCTTAGCATTGGTTGCAGCCCCGGATGGATTTCCTGCATTCGGCATCAGCGCGCGGCGCAGTGTGCCGAGGTTCAGCTCGTCTGCCTCGACGTTGAGCGCGAGCTTGCGGGTGGAGAGATCGACAGTGCCGGAAGCCAGCGCAAAGCCCTTCTCGTCCTCGATGCGTATCTGTCGAACGACCAACTGCCTTCCGACCGTTGCTGCGCGCGCGTAGACCGAGCGCAGCGGCTGATTGTTGATTTTGACGTCGCCGAACAGCGCCTGTGCGCTGATGTAGGGCGTCCGCCCGGCCTGCCCGCGGATCGTTGCATCGATGTCGCCCTTTCCGGCGATCCTTCGGTCGGCGAGCGGGCGCACTGCAGCAAGTTGGACGCCTCTGCCGTGCGCCTCGACATCGAAGGGCGTCTGTGCATTGAAACCGATGCGAACGCGGGCGACGACATTCCCCTCTGCGACCTGGCCGCGTACGTCGGCATTGACGATGCGGTTGTCAAGCAGGGCATCGACCACGAGATTTTTTGCCCCATATCCCCAGGCATTCGCCGTCTGGACAGAGCTTTTGAGCGTCGCAGTGGGATTGTCGAGTGCGCCGGCGATCTGGAAGTCGAGGCTGCCGTGCCCGGTGATGCGACCGAGTTCCTGCAGCGTGCTCGCCGGAATGCGTGGGAAATGCTGGCGCAGGTGTGCGGCGCGCAGCAGCACGGCGAAATCGGCATTCGGAAGTGTGCCATGCAGCGAGACGGTCGGAGAGGCGATCGCGATTTTGACGGGCGGACTGCCAGCGGCGCTTCCCCCGGGAACGCGCTTCAGCAGTCCGAGCAGGCTGCCACCGATCGCAAACTTCACGCCGGAATAGGCTCCGGTATAGTTCCCGGTTACCGAGTCGGATGTGAAGGTCGCACTGCCGCTGACATCGGTCAATGGAGCCCCGAGCGTTGGCGTATCGAGTGCAAGACGGACCGCGCTCACGGTTCCATGCGCATCGATTGCAGCGGGATCGATCTTCGTGAGCGGGGTTCCGACTGGCGGAGCATAGAGCGCGGCCACGTCGATGTTGGCTATGCCGGAACCGATACGTGCCGTACCCGGCGGGATGAAACGTCGTCCGAAGTTGGGCAGATTGACACCATTCGCGACGATACGGCTCTCGATGCTGAGCGGGGAGGGCGAGTAGATACCGGTAGCGTGAAGGGTCTGGAACAGTTTCGCCTCACCTCTGCCTGCAACATCGAAAAAGGCGCTTTTGTCGGGGCGTATCAGCACCGTACCGCCCAGGTAACTGAAGTAGGTATTCAGCGGCATCGCGGTGACGCCGGACGGGTGCGGGAAGGACTGGTCGGCGTAGCGCAGGGTAGCTTCGGAGAAGGTCAGTTTGTCTGCGAACGGGCGGCTCGCGTTTGCGGTTGGCTTTTTAAGGAGCTGATCGAAGTTCCACCTGCCGCGCTGATCCCTGTCGAGCGTTACCATGGGCGCGACTAAATCGAGTGAATCGACCAGCGGGACTTTCGGATCGGAGCTGAGCAGTAGCTGCTGGAGGTTGTAATGAACAGTGATTTTTTCGGCGCGGGCAAAGTGTGTGCCAGGAAATGCGGGATCCTGTGCGATCGAGACGCCGAACAGCTCGATCCTGTTTTTGGCGGCGAGGCTCCACAGATTCCCGGTGATTTTGACATCGCGCACCCGCACTTCGCGCCCGAGTGCACGTGTCGCCTCGGCGGAGAGGATGCCCGCGAGCTGTGCGTTCGAGTTCAGGTAGGTCCAGAGGCGGCGCACCATAAGGTTGGTGAACAGCGCCAGGAAACCCAGCGGAACGAGCAGTATGAGAGTGTTGATCCAGAACCGTAACCGACGCATTGCGCCTCGCAGTTTAGAGTATCGATGACTTACCGAAGGTTTTAATCCGAGATTTTAGACGCTAACCACCCCCCAGCCCCCTCCTTCGTAAGGAGGGGGAGAGAATACAGATGGCCGCAGATATGTTTGAGCCGGGGTTGAAACCCCTGTCTGGAGATGCGAAGTCCGAAGAGCCATGGGACTAAAGTCCCCGTCTGGAATTGCGAAGTCCGCCTGCGCGGACTGAGACCGGACCGGAAATGCAACAATGCATTTGCTCCCTCTTCCTTTCCTCTTCCTTTCCTCTTCCTTCCCTCTCCTTGGGGAGGAAGAGGGGATCGGGAGTGAGATTTCCTTGTCCGTAGGACGATTGGCGGAACGCCGCCAGAGGCGGTGGTTTTCAACCACCAGCACTGCTTTAGCCAGTCAGACTGGGGTTTTAACCCTGGGCATCTGCCACATAGACCCGAGTTTTCACCCTGGATCGAACTTTGAATAGTAGTCGATAGTTTCATTATACAGGAAAATTTGCCTGCCTGCAGCAAAGTTCGTTCGGTCAGGCAGCTTGCCGTCAGCAGTAACGACGCACCAAAGCCAACCGACAAAAAACCGCCCTCGGCTTTAATAGACGAGGGCGGTACGAGTTTTGGTACATCGATCTATTGGCTTTGCATGCACTCTGTGCAAAGCACCGCTTCAGCCCGCGCAGGTGGACTTCGCATCTCCAGACCGGGGTTTCAACCCCGGCTCAAACATATCTGCCGACTAAGTAAAGCGTCATCCAAAGTTCGTAGAATTTAGCGGAGGTGCTTTTCCGTTCTGCCTCGTGTGAAGAGAACTGTTCATCACCAAAAGCGAAACTACGAACATTGGGTGTCTTGCCGCTTAGCTCATCAGTTCGCGCAGTCGGCGATTGCGAGTCCGTTTGCGCAGCTTGCCGAGCGCAGACGATTCGATCTGACGTACGCGCTCACGGGTTACTTCCAGCGCGCGACCGACCTCTTCGAGTGTGCGCGGCTCATCGCCGTCCAGCCCATAGCGCAGCATCACGACGTCCTTCTCGCGAGGAGTAAGTTCGTCGAGCGCGATCATCAGTTCATCGCGCAACGCACCCTTCGTCGCTTCGATCACAGGGTTCTGCGCGTCGGTCGCCGGTATCAGGTCCGCAAGGCGGCTTTCGCCCTCTTCGCCGATCGGCATTTCCAGTGACAACGGCTCGATCGCGCCACGCATAAGATCGGACAGCTTCTCTTCGGTCATCGTCAGCGCGCCGGCGAGTTCGGCTCGCGTCGGCATACGTCCGAGCTTCTCACGCAGTGCGCTGCGGGTCTTGTTGATGCGCCCCAGCGTGTCGGTGACGTGCACCGGCAGGCGAATTAGACGTGCCTGATCGGCGATCGCGCGGCTGATTGCGCGGCGAATCCACCAGATCGCATAGGTGCTGAAGCGATAGCCCTTGCGGTAGTTGAACCGCTCGACGGCGCGCATCAGTCCGATCGTGCCCTCCTGCATCAGGTCCTCGATCGGCATTCCATGCCCCAGATAACGGCGGGCGACGGAGGCCACGAGGCGCAGGTTCGCCAGCACCAGAGTCTCACGGGCGTGCCGCTCATCGACTTCGTTGCCGCGTGCGCGGGCGGTCTCGATGCGGCGTGCGAGTGAAATTTCCTGATCGTGAGTCAGGAGCGCGACGCGACCGGCGCGGCGCAGCCATGCCTGCGTACTCTCTTCGAGCTCGATGACCGGCTCCAGCTCTTCGGGCGTCGGCTCGACTTCGGCGTCCTCGATCGGCGCCGGAGCAGCGACGGCAGTTACCGGCATCTGTGCGACGACGGCGACACCGCTCGTCTTGATGTCTTCGATGATCGCCTCGACGGCGGCGGGATCGTTCAGGTTCGCATTGTGACGGAATGCCTCTTCCAGGTCTTTGTCGGTAAGGAATCCCTGCTTGCGGCCCCTGTCCCGCAGACGCTCGCGCGTCTCCTCTATAATTTGTGCGGGCATCGCGCCCTCCTCTCTCTTCACCCAGCCAAATCAGTGTTAAGCCTTAATACGCTCCGGCTTCGCTTTTGTCTCATCTCTCCGCGAAGCGGCGGCAGCGCACCCGCAGTCGTTGCAGGAAACGGCACAATACCTCATCTTAAAGTTGCCCATCCTGCACAGGCTCCGATCGTTAGCTCGATCGTGACGACGCGCAGGACAAAGCAGAAGCAAGTCATAGTTCCGCTCATATACGCCGGAACTGCGCCGGTGGTTCATGTCCGCCGTTCGCTGTCAACGCAATACGTTTCACCAAAGCCTCCAGCTGAAACCCTTTCGCGCGCTTCCAGTCGAATTTCAGATGGCTTGCGAGCGCATCGAAGCGATTAAAGCAACGCAGGTAACCAGAAGTTTTTGATGGTCGACGCAAACACACGCCCTGCCTCCACATGACAGGACGTTTTCGCGGAAAGTTGCAGATCGCCCGCGCCGGTTACGGCAGAGCGAACGACTGTTCCCAGACAAACGAACAATCACAAATCGACCGGCAAACCCGCCGATCAACTATGCCGCAGACATACTTGCCTGCAGCACAATTCGCCGCACTATCAGAACGCCATTACCGCTCTATCGTATCCACACCGCCAACTGCATAACTGGCGGCTGCCAGACACTCGACCAGGAATGGCGGACAGAAAAATGAAACACACAAAGAATAGCAGGATACAATAAGAGCTCACGTGTTCCGTTCGATGCGCGTCCACAAAAGCATCATGCGCATCATCACAGAATCAAAACCATACATAAAACGCAGGCATAGAATCAACACAATACAGCGAAACAGCACAATGATCATTCCAGGCTTACGTATCCGCAGACAACACGAACAGAATTATAACAGTTATGAGTGCAAAAGAATGAAAATGGTTCACACGATTTTTCGCGTGGGCAAAACCATCTTCAGTTTCCGCTTCGAATTTCTCACTGCTGGTCGAGCGCAAACCAACTGTCTGCCGGCGTCTGACCGGTATAAAAACCGCCGGGACGCCTCCACTTCATATGCCCATCCAGCAATCCCGTAACGACTCCGAGGCTGTGTCTCGAAGCAGGACGACCCCAGTAGTCGGCATCTGGCAGTGAAGGTGGCAGCACATAGGTAGTCAAATGGTTCTGCGGTATGTAGCCATCGATACCCCGTACATCGCACAACATTAACGTATGCGCGGGTTGTAACACCGCTGCGAGAGTGACACCGGGCGCGTTGTTCAAAGTATATATGTCGGCAGAATCGACGCCGATATTCAGGTAGCGCGAATTCCAGCCATACTGGCAAACCAAATCCCCATAGATGTTTTTGTTTGGCAGATTAGAGTCGGGACAAACCCATATCTGCTTTGTTTTAACGTATGGATCGACGAAATCGTGCCAGTTCTGAAAGCCCTTCGCTGTTGCGCTTGCCGCCAGTGGCAGCGTTTCGTCATAGTCCTGCGCGTACATCAGGACGCCCAGTCCCATCTGCCTCATGTTCGACAGACAGACGGTCTGCCGTGCCTTTGCCCGTGCCTGCGCAAAAACAGGAAACAGAATCGCCGCGAGAATCGCTATTATCGCGATCACGACGAGCAGTTCGATCAGCGTGAAGCCAGCAGCAAATGTTCTCGGAGTTCTACCGTCCGATTTGTGGTTTGCAGCATCCCTCACTACAATACGCAGTGGTACAGCGGATAGTTTGCGTTCACGCTGACTGGTTTTGTGCAAATTGCAGTCTGTCGGACTGTTTCTTACCTTGCTTCTTTGGCTTGCCATATTTACTGCCAATTTCCTTAGCGCTTCGACTGTCTCGTGTTAGTTTATCATTCGAACAAATAAACAGTCGGACTTTCATTGTAACACATCTCTGTCAGTATTCGACATCCACGCCGAGGCAAAAGATATTTTTTTCGAGAAAGGAGCCACTATTAGTCAGTCAAGTAAAGTTTTGCGTGTTGCGAAATCGACGCGAAGTCGTAATTCGAGCGGTTTCGTCATGCGAAAAAAGGACAAAACATTACTTGACTAACGACTACACCCCAAACCCTCCTTTGTAAGGAGGCTAACCACCCCCAGCCCCTCCTTGAAAAGAAGCGAGAGAGGGGGAGAAAATACACTTCCGTTAGCTTTCGCCTGCGGGCTGACACGATCGTTGAATAGCTGCCTCGAGTCTTCACTTTGCCAGCGGGAATTGGACGTAATGAAAGACCTTTCACCAGCGCGCCTTTGCCGGTTCGCCGGTAAGGCGTGCCCACTGAATGCGCCCTACATTGAAGCTGACGTTCTCCTCCGTTGTCTGCGAGTAGGCATTCACGAAATCGTTCATCAGACGGTTCGGCTCGATGATCAGGTTCGTCGTGCCGCTGCCATTCCCATCGGAGTACTCGATCTCGACGCTCGACTTACCGCGTATCGCCTGCTGCAGGACAATCTTGATCAGCGCCTGATTGCGTACGACATTGCTTGCGGCGGCGCTGTCCCGCGATGCCTCCGCCCATGGCTTGTTGTCGTCGAGCGCGATACGCGACCAGTCGACCGAGGTATCCGCTTTCTGCGCCAGACGCGCCTTTTTCTCGGCTGGCGGTGTCGGAGCGGTCACGCTCTGCGGGGCGGAACGCGCTTTCAGGCGCAGCATCGATTTTCGCGGGGCGTCGTCGGATATCGGCAGATAGCCCGCCTTTCGGAGTTCGCGCAGCATCTTCTCGGGATCGTCGGCGCTCATGACCGCGACCGTATCGCCGAGTTCGCGCACGAAATACCCTTTGAGTTCGCGGCGCGACCGCAGCTCCTTCATCAGCAGCGGGGTATCGACCTGCAGATACATCTGCGCTCGCCCGATGTGGATATGTCCGTGCTTGGCGCTGACTTCATTGATCAGGTATTCGACGTTCTGCGGGATGCCGGTACGCCCGTGCCCCTGCAAAAAGGCGAGGATATCGGAAGCGGTCTCGCCCTGATCGAGGCAGCGACGGATCGAATCGCGAGTAATGCTGACCGTGTTGCCTGCCGCTCCCTTTGCGGGCGTCTCGGTGAGAGCGAGCAGGTGATAGAGCGTCGCCGGTTCGAGGAAGGGCGGCACGAAAATCTCTGCGTTCGCCTGCACAATGAACTGATCTTCGCGCGGTTCGGACGGCGGAACGGGCGCGTTTTCGATGCCGATCAGATACGCGCCGAGCGGAGTGATACGGTAGCTTTCCGCCTCCGCAGTCTCCTCTTCCTTCTCACCGGGGCTGACGCTCAGCAACTTAGCGAGCACATTTCCCACTTTCTTCGCGGATTTCACAGCGGGAACTTCCATCGTAGAAGGCGCGGGCGGTTTGAGCCAGCCGAGTTCCGCCGCGCCGAGCCAGTACAAACATTCGGCGATCAGCAGCCGGACGAAATTGCCGGGCGAGGGCACGAGATCGGGACCCAGAGCCGCGCTGCGCGAAAGGAGCAGCGGATTGTGGAAGGTGAGTGCGTCGGTCACGCTGCCGATGTCGATGAAGTTTTCGCCCGATACTGCCCTGCCAACGACGTTGAGTACCGCCTGCCGCACCTCGGTCATCGCCAGTTCATTGCGATAACTGTTGCTTTTCTGGAGTGGCTCGCTGTACATTTCACCCCAGAGTTCGCCGGTGCGCCAGTTTTCATAGAGCGCTCGCGCCTGCGTCAGCGCATCCCAGTGCAGCCAGGAGTTGCCGCGATCGGTGAGCTGGTAGATCATTCGGTCGCTCTGGACTTCGATCATTCCGGCGGATCGGCAGAGCGCGTAGAGGAAACTAGCGTACCGTTCGTCGGGGAAACTAAGTCCGCGCGCCAGATTCTTCAGGCTCGATTTGTGGATGTAGCCGGTGTTGGTTCGCGCCGCTTCCTGCGCAGTAATGAACCCGAACAGCGAGACGACATCGCGCAGCAGAGTCGTGTGCCGGGTGATGGCTGCAGGCGGTTTGGTGAGCGGCGCGGGTTTGGGTGCGGGGCTGGTCCAGAAATCGGCGGTGGCGTTGCCGGTCAGTTTGCGCAGCAGGTCGCCGGGAATGATCAGATATAGGTTATAAGCGTAGCCATACGTAACGACATGAAGAATCCCGAGGGCGAGCAGGCGATCGACGGCGTTGCGTTCGCGTCCCTGCTTCCAGCGGTTCTGCCAGTCGTAGCGGAAGAAGTCGTCGTTTCTGCCCTGGAGCACCGCGACGCCGACTTCCATTGCGGACATGAAGCCGCCCGCCTGTACGAGGTGATCGATCACGGCGGTTTCTTCGGCGTCGAGCACACGAGGCAGCCGCATACCCGCTGGATCATCGATCAGGCGTCCGCGTATCGCTTCGATGTTGACCGCTTTGGTCTCCTGCGGAAGGTTCAGGTTGGTGCAGATGAGTTTGACGGCGGCGGCATCGTACATATCGAGGCAGCGGGCGAGATTGTAGCGTTCTGATAGTGAGGCGGGAATAAACTGGCGGAGTGCGCCGGGCACGAAGATGCCGAAACCATAGCGGAACGCGAGTCCGAACTGCTCGAGATGCGCGGCGACAGCATCGACCGCATCCGACAGTGACTGGCCGCCGATCATATCGAGCAGTTCAGTCCTGGGAATCGTGCGGTCCCGCTCGCCCTCGCCGCTGACCAGCAGTTGGAGCAAACGGAGATCACGCGCGTTGCATTGGAGAATGCCTTCCGCGATCTGAGTTGGTTTGATCAGCTCGGTCGCCATGTACTGCGCCAACTGCCGCTTGTTAGGCATCAGCGCGAGTTTTTTCGTATCCATTTTGCGCGACCGTATGAGTTCGCGCAGTTTTTCGGTCGGCAGGGCATAGAGCACTTCCGCCAGAGTCGCCATCGTGAGTTGCTCCTGAAAATCGTTGAAAGTCGCTGCGAAGCCGCTAGAAAAGTCGCCAGGAGACGCGTGAGCGTCTGCCTCTGAGTCGGCACAACAGCCTGCCCTATCGCTAGCAATTTCAGGCAGGGCAAACAGAATTATAGCACATCACAGCCGGAAACATCTCAGATTTTACGAAG
>Ga0123339_10002194_pt1 | contig 13240 bp, 10 predicted proteins | sample lystaG_FD_89956 | JGI IMG/M metagenome (GOLD analysis project Ga0123339, IMG submission 89956) | Glacier valley bacterial and archeal communities from Borup Fiord, Nunavut, Canada, to study Microbial Dark Matter (Phase II) -... | ecosystem: Environmental > Aquatic > Freshwater > Ice > Glacier ... | reverse complement strand
GGATCGGTCACGACGAGCACCCGCGTGCCGGTCACGCCGCGGAGTGCGTCGACCATCTGCTGGGCCGTCGGGCCGGCCTCGGTGCTGACGGGTTCGGCGCCGGCGGGTTCGGTGCCCGCGGACCGCCGCCAGACCGTGACCGCGGCCCCGGTGGCATCGTCGACGGCCCGGGCGAGGGGTTCAGGATCAGCACCCGTGACCAGGATCACCCGTGCAATGGTGCGTTCCCGGCCGGGCGCCGCGGTGATCGCCGACCGGTCGCGCCGCCAGACGGCGAAGTGGTAGCCGGCGGCGAGCCCGGTTGCCACCAGCAGTCCGAGCGGCGCGCGAACCCGGTCCACCAGGCTCTGGCCGGTCGCATCGCTGAGGGCGAACTCGAAGATGCGGTAGCCGATGACCAGCAGGGTGATGATGGCCACCACGGCGCTCAGGCCGAAGACCAGGATCAGGTAGACCCTCCGCCCGGTGGCCCCGATCTGGGCGGCGTCGACGGCCTTGGCGGGTTTCCAGGCCACCCACCAGACGGGGCCTCCCACGACGAGGGCGCTGATCCCGCCGAGCAGGAGGGAGCGGGTGTCCGACCCCGCGAGCGTGACGGTGACGGCGGCGAGGATCGAATTCACGACCACGCCGAGGCCGGATGCCGCGCACACGAGGCCGATGCCGCTGGTCACGACGCCGACCGCGAACCCGGTCTGGTCCGCCCGAGCGGGGACCTGGCCCCGGTGGTACTGCCAGACGAGAGCGCCGACGGCCGCCGCGGCCAGCGCGGATCCGAGCGGGTCGAGGATCCGGTCGGTCGGGAGAGATCGGTCGAAGGTCAGCTCCAGCAGGGTGAACAGCGCGATCCCTGCCCCGGTGAGGGTCAGGATCGTCCCTCCGGCCACGCCGACGACAACCAGCGCCACGTCGGCGAGGCCGCCGCGCAGGGTGCGGGCGCCGTCCACGACCCAATGCCACCACCAGATCGCGGCGCCGCCGACGCACCAGATGATCGCCTGGAGCGTGAGGTGCCACCACGGGTCACCGACGAAGACGCTCGGTGAGAAACCATCGATGGCGGCGTCGGCCAGGGAACCGAGCGCCGTGACGAGACCGCCGGCCCCGATGGCGAGGCCGAAGACGGAACCGAGCACGGGTGCTCCGGTGACCAGCCGGCGGGGACTCTTTGCCTCGTGCCGGGACATCCAGCGGTGCCAGGCCCACACTCCGGCCCAGACCACCCCGGTTGCGAGGTTCTGGGGCTGCCAGTCGCCGCGGACCAGGGCGGCCGCGCAGGTCAGCAGTGTTGTGGATGCGGTGATCAGGGCGACCGTGGACAGGCCGGCCAGGTAAAGACCCCAGGCGACGGAGGACCGCTCGTCCTGTCCCGCCATTCTGCGCCAGAGTAGCCACCAGAGCACCGCGGCGAACGGTCCGGCAATGAGCGTGAACGCGAGCGAACGGGCCAGGCCGGTGATGTCGTTGGAGGCCAGTGCGTTACCCGCGTCGAGGAGCCGGCCGAGCAGGCCGCTCAGCCCAATCGCGGCGATGACGACCAGGGCGAAGAGGAGGATGAATACGATGGTCCGGCGCACGGACGGCTGGGCCGTGCTGTCCCTCGGGCCGGACGACCTGCGCGCGGCGATCACGATTCCCGCTACGCCGCCGCCGATGACGAGGAGCGCGGCGAGCAGCACCAGGCTGACCATTACGACGTCGCCTTCGGGTTCGGGCAGATCGTGAGTTGCCAGGGTGCGCGGTCGATGAGCCACCGTCCGTTCGTTTTGACCAGGTCGAAGTTGTCTTCGTTCTCGTATTCGCTGGCCCCGAATGGCCCGTTGTCGGTCGCGGTGACGATGGAGACTCTCACGTCGGCCGAATTCTCCCGCACGGTGCTCGATACCAGGGTGAGTCGCACGTTGTCGAGCGGGCCGGGGTCGACCCGGTCGCAGTTGTCGAGCCTCCCCTTGGAGAGGTAGTCGGCGGCGGTTTGCTCATCGCCCGCGAGGACGGCCTGGGCGTAGAGCTGCACAACGCCCTCCGGAGTGTCCGCGTCCAGCGGCGCCGGCTCCCCGCGGGTGAACACGACGGCCAGGGCTACGATGACGAGGGCGGCGATGACGCCGAGGATGACAATCAGGGACCGATCAGGCTTTCCCGGTGTTGCGCTCATCTCCACAGCATGGCCCATCCTCCCTTCCGGCACCATCGATTGGGTGCAGTCGCCTTCTCGATGACCGCGGCACGCAGCGGGGGACCTAGGCTATTGACCGTGTCAACGCTCAGTGATCTCGTACTTGCCCAGGGCCGCAGTAGCGCCGAAGATGTGGACTGGCTCCACATGCTCGTCGCGGACGCCCAGCTCCTCGCCGACCTGGCTTTCGCCGACATCGTCGTGTGGGTGCCCAGCACCTCCGGAAGTTTCGTCGCGGTCGCACACGCTCGACCGTCGAGCGCCGCCACGCTGTTCTACCGGGACTTCGTGGGCCAGGGGATCAAGGTTGAGTGGCGCCAGCAGGTGACGGAGGCCTTCGACACCGCGAGGATCGTCGACACGACGGCCCCGGACTGGTACGAGGAAACCCCGACCCGGGTGCGCGCCATCCCCGTGATGCGACGGCTCAGCTCGACCGGGTCGAAGATCGCGGCCGCCCCGGTCGCCGTGCTCACCCGGCACACCAACCTGAGCGAGGCGCGCACGCCGAGCCGTCAGGAACTCACCTTCAACGACTGTGCCAACGATTTGTTCGCCATGATCGCGTCGGGCGACTTCCCGGACCTGGGCGCCCCGACCGGCCCCCGGCGGGGAGCGCCCCGGGCCTCGGATGGATTGATCCGGCTCGACGTGGACGGAGTGACCACCTTCGCCAGCCCGAACGCCCTGTCGGCGTTCAACCGGATGGGTTTCATCGACGAGCTCGAGGGAGAATCGCTCGCCGAGGTGACCACGAGCCTGCTCACGGGAACGATGGTCGTCGACGAGTCCTTGCCGCTGGTCGTGACCGGCCGGGCGCCGTGGCGGACCGACATTGAGGCGCGGGGGGTGACCGTGTCGTTGCGGGCCATCCCCATTCGCAACCGAGGTGAACGGATCGGCGCGATCGTGCTGTGCCGGGACGTCACCGAGCTCAGGCACCAGGAACGTGAGTTGATCACCAAGGATGCCACCATCCGGGAGATCCACCACCGGGTGAAGAACAACCTTCAGACGGTGGCGTCGCTACTACGCATCCAGGCCCGCCGAACGCACTCCGAAACGGCGCGGGAAGCGCTCAACCAGGCCATGCGCCGGGTCGCGGCCATCGCCGTGGTTCACGACACGCTGTCGGAGGGCCTCAACCAGCAGGTCGACTTCGACGTCGTGTTCGACCGGGTGCTGCTCCTGATCGCGGAGGTTGCCTCCGCGCACAACACGACGGCGCATCCGAAGTCATCCGGGAGTTTCGGGATTCTTCCCAGCGCTTTTGCCACCCCGCTCGCGCTCGCGCTCACCGAACTCGTCACGAACGCGGTCGAGCACGGGCTGGCCGGGCGTGAGGGCGAAGTGGCGATCGAGGCCGAGCGCAACGAGGAGACGCTCACGGTGCGGGTGCGAGACAATGGCTCCGGCCTGCCTGAGGGCAAGGTCGGTTCCGGTCTGGGCACTCAGATCGTGCGCACGCTGATCCAGGGCGAGCTGAGCGGCAGCATCGACTGGCACACCATGATGGGCAGTGGCACAGAGGTCACGATCGAGATCCCCCTGCGCTACATGCGCGAGTCCTGACAACGACGCAGTGCGTCGTTTCCAGGACTCGCGAAAGGCGGCAGCCCACTGGCTGGCGTCCCTGGGACGGGGCGCCCAGTCATGGATACGCAGTGCGTCGTTTCCGGGACTCGCGAAAGGCGGCAGCCCTGCGGTGGGCGCCTTCAGAGTAGAGCGCTAGGAGGCGCGGCGGGCACGTGCGGCGCGGCGCTTGAGGGCGCGGCGCTCGTCTTCGCTGAGGCCACCCCACACACCCGAGTCCTGGCCGGTCTCGAGGGCGTACTGCAGGCAAACCTCGGTCACGTTGCAACGGGCGCAGACGGATTTCGCCTTCTCGATCTGGTCCACTGCGGGACCAGTGTTGCCGACCGGAAAGAAGAGTTCCGGGTCGGCGGTGAGGCAGGCAGCTTTGTCGCGCCAGTCCATAGGGGTGCTCCTTGATTGCGGGGATGCCTGGCCGATTGGCCGAAGATGCGGAGGCTGCCGGTTGCAGGAAGGTGTCAGATCTACACAATCAGACCTACTCACGTCCCTGTGAGCGTCAACCGGGCCTCAAATATGGTCGCATAATGGTGGAGTCAAATCAATAGTTTCGTATGGGATATCTCTGTGAATGAACGATCCGAGCACCTTCCGGGCGGTGAAAACGCCCCCGGAGCCTCATCGCGACCGCGCGCGCTCCTACTGCTCGCCACCCTCCTTGCTGCGGAGGCCGCCCTCCTCTGGGCGGCCGCCGGCTGGTTCGTGCTCGAGCTGATCACGGCGACGCCGACCTCGCTGGCGACTGCGCTGGCAATCCTCGTGCTCGTGCTCATCGCCGCGGCCTGGGTGACCGCGATCGCGATCAACTCGCTCCGCCGGCGCTCCTGGATCCGCGGGGCAGCGGTCACCTGGCAGCTCGTGCAGATCGCCGTCGCCGTCGGCTCGTTCCAGGGGCTCTACGCCAGGCCCGACCTCGGCTGGGCGTTGCTGCTGCCGTCCCTGGTCGTGCTGGCGCTGCTGTTCAGGCCGCGGGTGATCGCCGCGACCACCTCCGCGCCGGCCGGGGACGACGCCACCTCGTAGCGGCAGTCGGCGGTTGAACGGCCACAGGCGGCGGTGCTGCGCCGATGCGCCGCTGGGGGGCCGCTTGGGGGCCGCTTGACCGCCCCTGGGCCCGCAGGCGACGGCCTGGCGCCGCGCATCGCGGAGCAGGACGCCGGGGAGGGGCCCTAGGTGTCGAGGCCGAGCTTCTTGCGCAGGCTCGCCACATGGCCGGTGGCCTTCACGTTGTAGAGGGCGAGCGTGATGACGCCGGCCTCGTCGATCACGAAGGTTGAGCGCAGGACGCCGGTGACGATCTTGCCGTAGAGGTTCTTCTCCCCCCAGGCACCGTACGCGTTGTGTACGGCGAGGTCGGTGTCGCTGAGCAGCGGGAAGGTGAGCTGGTCCCGTTCCTGGAACGCCTTGAGCTTCGCCGGGGAGTCCCGGGAAACACCGAGCACGGTGTAGCCGGACGCGGCGAGCGAGCCGAGGCTGTCCCGGAAGTCGCAGGCCTCCTTGGTGCAGCCCGGCGTCATCGCGGCCGGGTAGAAGTACAGCAGCACCTTCGAACCGGCGAAGTCGGCCAGTACGACGGGTGCCCCATCCTGGTCGGTCAGGGTGAATTCGGGGGCCGTGTCGCCGGCCGCGAGTCGCGTGGAGTCGGTCATTACTCCACGCTAGCGCCGTTCAGTGTGCCGGGACCGCGGCGAACGTCGCGAGCAGGCGCTGCAGCGAATCCAGCCTCGCCTTGCCGGTGTCGCCGAGCTTTCCGGCCGCCACCGCCTCGTTGATGGCGCAGTCCGGCGAGTTCGGCAGGTGGGTGCAGCCGCGCGGGCACTTCTCCGCGATCGCGGCCAGATCGGTGAAGGCCTTGAGGATGTTGTCGGTGTTGATGTGTCCGAGGCCGAAGGAGCGCACGCCGGGGGTGTCGATCACCCAGCCGCGGCCGGCATCCGTTTCGAGGCGCAGCGAGATCGTCGACGATGAGGTGTGCCGCCCGCGGCCGGTAACAGTGTTGACGACGCCGACGGCCCGGTGCGCGTCGGGGACGAGCGCGTTGACGAGGGTGGATTTGCCCACCCCGGAGTGGCCGACGAAGACGGTGTCGTGCCCGGTCAGGGCCGCGGAGATCTCGGCCAGCGGCATCGCGTCGTCACGGCTCTGGAAGACCGGCAGGTCGAGGCCGGCGAAATTGTGGAGAAAGCCGGCCGGGTCGGCGAGGTCGGTCTTGGTGATGCAGAGGATGGGGGAGACTCCCGCGTCATAGGCGGCGACCAGGTAGCGGTCAACCAGTCGGATGCGCGGCTCAGGGTTCGCCGCGGCAACGACGATGAGCATCTGGTCTGCGTTGGCGACGATGACGCGCTCGACGGCATCCGTGTCGTCCGCGCTGCGGCGGAGCAGGGTGACGCGGGGCACGATCCGCACCAGACGGGCGAGGCTTCCCTCGGCCCCGGTCGTGTCGCCGACAATGTCGACGCGGTCGCCCGTGACGACAGCGTGCTTGCGCAGTTCGCTGGCCCGGGCTGCGGTCACCCGGCGCTCGGACGGCAGATCCTCGTCGAGCATGACCGTGTAGCGGCCGCGGTCGACGGAGAGGATGCGGCCGGTCAGTGCGTTTTCGTGCTCCGGCCTGGTCTTGGTGCGCGGTTTGTTGCCCTTGCGGTTCGGGCGCACCCGCACACTGGATTCGTCGAACTCGGGTTCCTCGTCGTCATCGGCGCTGGCCCACCACGTCATCGCGGCACGACCGGCGCGGTTCCCGAGGCGACGAGGTTGTCCCACAGCTCGACGAACTGGGGCAGGGTTTTCGCGGTGGTGCCGATATTCTCGATCTCCACACCGGGCACGACCAGGCCGACCAGGGCGCCGGCGGTTGCCATCCTGTGGTCGTCGTAGCTGCGCCAGGCTCCGCCGTGCAGCGGTCGGGGTTCGATCCGGAGCCCGTCGGGGAGCTCGGTGACGGCCCCGCCGAGACCATTGAGTTCGGCGACCAGGGCGGCGAGCCGGTCGGTCTCGTGGTGGCGGATGTGCCCGATTCCGGTAATTGTTCTCGGCGAATCAGCGAGGGCGGCGAGGGCGACGAGTGCGGGGGCGAGTTCCCCGCCGGTGGACAGATCGAGGTCCACCCCGGTGAGGCGTTCGCCGGCCGACACGGTCAGGCGGTCGCCGACCAGGCTGACCCTGGCCCCGAAGAGGGGAAGGAGGTCGGCGAGGTGGGCACCGACCTGAGTCGTGCTCGTCGGCCAGCCGGTGATCGTGACGGTGCCGCCGGCGATGAGGGCCGCAGCCAGGAACGGTGCGGCGTTGGAGAGGTCGGGTTCGATGTCGATCTCGTCGCCTGAGATCGGGCCCGGGTCGATGATCCACTCGCCGATCGATGGGCTGCGCACGTCGACTCCGCGGCGCGCGAGGGTGTCGATGGTCATCTCGATGTGGGGGAGGCTCGGCAGGCGCTCGCCGGAGTGCCGGAGGTGGAGGCCATGCTCGAACCTGGCGCCGGCCAGCAGGAGACCGGAGACGAACTGGCTCGACGTGGACGCGTCGATGGTGACCTCGCCGCCGGACAGGCTTCCGGTGCCGTGCACCGTGAACGGCAGGGCGCCGCGACCGTCGTCGTTGATGTCCGCGCCGAGCGCGCGGAGGGAACTGATCGTCGTCGCCATGGGCCGGCGGCGGGCGCCGGCGTCGCCGTCGAAGGTGGTGGGGCCCAGTGCGAGCGCGGCCACCGGCGGCAGGAACCGCATCACCGTGCCGGCGAGCCCGCAATCGATCGTGGTGGAGCCGACGAGCTCGCCGGGCGTGACCCTGAGGTCAGGGCCGAACTCGCCGTCGCCGGGGACGGCCTCGACCGTGGTGCCGAGCTGGCGGAGGGCGGCGACCATGAGATCGCTGTCCCTGGAGTGCAGCGGAGAGCGAAGCAGGGACGGACCCTCGGCGAGGGCCGCGAGCACCAATTCGCGGTTGGTGAGGGATTTCGACCCCGGGAGGGACACCACCGCTGCGAGCGGCCCGCCGGCTGTGGGCGCCGCCCACCACTGGTTCGTCTCCTCCGGCGACGAGTCGCCGTAGGGATCGAACTCAGGCTTGGAATATCTCGAGATCAACATCGGTTATCAGGATAGTCGGTGACTGAAGAATGAGGGAGGTACGGATGGCGCTGTCCATGGTGCTGGAGCGACCGAACGCAACTGATGTCGACGAACTAGAATCGTCGGTGATGACAACTGATGCGAGCGACCTGCGCGACCTGTTCGAAGAGCAGGCCCTGCCCTTTATCGACCAGCTCTACGCGGCGGCCATGCGGATGACCCGCAATCCCTCCGACGCGCAGGACCTGGTCCAGGAAACCTTCGTGAAGGCGTTCGCCGCCTTCACACAGTTCGAGCAGGGGACAAACCTCAAGGCCTGGCTGTACCGGATCCTCACCAATACCTTCATCAACACCTATCGCAAGAAGCAGCGCGAGCCGTATCAGGGCACCATCGACGACCTCGAGGACTGGCAGCTCGGCGGGGCCGAGTCGACCACCGCCATGGCGAGCCGGTCGGCCGAGGCCGAGGCCATCGACCACCTGCCGGACAGCGCCGTCAAGGACGCGTTGCAGTCGATTCCGGAGGACTTCCGGCTGGCTGTCTACTTCGCCGACGTTGAAGGCTTCTCCTACCAGGAGATCGCCGAAATCATGAAAACACCCATTGGCACTGTGATGAGCCGCCTGCATCGTGGCCGGCGACTCCTTCGCGACCTGCTGTCCGGCTACGCCCTCGAGCGTGGACTGGGCGCGGAGGCGACAGGCCACACTCGAACCGGGAGCACATCAGCATGACCGACTGTGGATGCGAGAAGGCCAAGGCCGAACTCGAGGAATACTTGCACAACGAACTTCGCGGGGAAGACGCCGCGGATATCCAGGAGCACCTCGCGCACTGCGGCGATTGCAGCGACGAGCATCTGGTGGGGCGCACCCTCACCGAGGCCGTGCAGCGCGCCTGCCGGGAGGTCACCCCGGAGGACCTGCGCGACCAGGTGCTGCTGAAACTGCGCACCCTCCAGTCCGAGCACTGACCCGTCGGCTAGTCGACGGATCCGAGCACGAACATGGCTCCGGTCCGGTCGGCGACCCGGGAGAACGTGCCGAATTCCGCGGACCACGGCTCCTGCAGCACCGTGCCGCCGAGTTCCGTGACCAGGGCGGCGGCGGCGGCCACGTCGGCAACGCCGAGGTAAAGCTGCCAGTGTGAGGGCATTCCTGCGGGGAGATGCGCCGACGCGTCGAAGATGCCGGCGACCATCGCGCCCTCGGCGCCGATGGTGCTGTAGCGGAACTCGTCGGTGTCGCTGAGCACGCTCGGTGTCCAACCGAAAGCTTTTTGATAGAACGCGACCGCGGCCGGGTAATCGAGGGTGTTCAACTCGTGCCAGAGCGGGGTGCCTACCTCGCCGATCACGCCGAACCCGGTGAAGTCGATCGGCTGCCACAGGCCGACCGTCGCTCCGGTCGGGTCCGACAGGATGGCCATCCGGCCCATCGACCCGATATTCATCGGCTCGGCGAGCACCTGGCCGCCCGCGGCCAGGGCGGCACCGGTGCTGGCGTCCACGTCCTCGACGGCCAGGTAGATCGACCAGACATCGGGTGCCTCCGATCCCGGCATCTGCACGGCCATGCCGGCAACGTCGGCGTCTCCATGCCGGAATGTGACGTAGTCGCTGCCCTCCATGCTGGACTCCACCGCAGTCCAGCCGAAGAGACGACCGTAGAACTCACGCGCCCCGTCGGGGTCGGAGGTCAAAAGATCAGCCCAGCATGGTTCACCGAATCGGGTTGCATCGCGTGCTGGCATGGTGGCGGCTCCTGTCGACGGGGTGACTCTTCGGTCTAGATGGTGAGCGCCCTGCTGATCAGGTCGGCTTGTTCGGTGGCGTGGCGCTTGGCGGACCCGGCGGCCGGCGATGCCGATGCGGCACGCGAGAAGAGGGTCACCGGACGCGGGCCCAGTTTGTTCGTCTCCAGGTAGAAGAACGGCCAGGCTCCCTGGTTCTCGGGTTCGTCCTGCACCCAGGCGAGTTCGGCATCCGGGTACTGGTCGGCAACCTTCCTCAGTTCGACCTTGGGCAGTGGGTAGTACTGCTCCAACCGGACCAGCGCGATCTCGGGGTTCGGGTTCTTCTCGAGTTCGCCGCGCAGATCGTAGTAGAGCTTGCCGGCCAGGAACAGCACCCGCTTGACCCTGGACTTGTCGGTGATGCGGGCGTCGTCGATGACCGGCTCGAACCGGCCGGAGGTGAAGTCGGCGACACTGCTGGTGGCGCCGCGCAGGCGGAGCATGGACTTGGGCGTGAAGACGACCAACGGGCGTCGCGGCCGCATGTAGGCCTGGCGGCGGAGCAGGTGGAAGTACGAGGCCGGCGTCGACGGGCGAGCGACGGTCATGTTGTTCTCCGCGCACAGCTGCAGGTAACGTTCGATCCTCGCCGACGAGTGGTCGGGACCCTGGCCCTCGTAGCCGTGGGGAAGGAGCAGGACAACGGAGGACCGCTGGCCCCACTTCTGCTCCGCGGACGAGACGAATTCGTCGATGACGGTCTGCGCGCCGTTGGCGAAGTCACCGAACTGGGCTTCCCAGAGCACGAGAGCGTCGGCGCGTTCCACCGAGTATCCGTATTCGAAGCCCATGGTGGCGTATTCGCTGAGCAGTGAGTCGTAGATCCAGAATCGGGCCTGGTCCTCGCTGAGGTTCGCCAGCGGCAGCCACTCCTGGCCGTTGATGCGGTCGTGCAGCACAGCGTGCCGCTGTACGAACGTGCCGCGGCGGGCATCCTGGCCGGCGAAGCGCACCGGGGTGCGTTCGACCAGCAGGGAGCCGAGGGCGAGCAGTTCGCCGAAGCTCCAGTCGATGTTGCCGTTGCGGCTCATGTCGAGGCGCTTCTGCATCAGCTGCTGCAACTTGTTGTGCACCGTGAAGCCGGCCGGTTTGTTCATGAACGCGTCACCGATGAGGTGCACGACTGCTTCGGGGACGCCGGTCGTGGCGGGTTCGCCGACCGTGTCGTCCTGGTCATGGTTGTCGCCGAGGCCGCGGGAAACGGAGCCGCCCGCACCCACGATCGGGATCGACGAGGACTGCGCGGCGTGCGTCTCCATGAAGGCGCGCTCAAGGCGGTCCTGGAAGTCGCCGTGCGCGGCCTCGTATTCCGCCTGGGTGATGTCGCCACGACCGACGAGGGCCTCGGTGTACAACTTCCGGACCGAGCGCTTCGCCTCGATCAGGTTGTACATCAACGGCTGGGTCATCGACGGGTCGTCGCCCTCGTTGTGGCCGCGTCGGCGGTAGCAGACGAGGTCGATGACGACGTCCCGCTTGAATTCCTGGCGGTAGGCGAACGCGAGTTCCGCGACCCGCACGACGGCCTCCGGGTCGTCCCCGTTCACATGGAAGATGGGAGCCTGGATGGTCTTGGCGACGTCGGTGGCGTAGATCGAGGTGCGCCCGTCGCCGGGGAGCGTGGTGAAGCCGACCTGGTTGTTCACGACCAGGTGGATCGTGCCGCCGGTGCGGAATCCGCGCAGCTGGGACATCTGCAGCGTCTCGAGGACGATGCCCTGACCGGCCATCGCGGCGTCGCCGTGGACGAGAACGGGCAGGGTGGAGAAGGTCCCGATCGGCTTGCGGTCCTGCTTGGCGCGCACGATGCCCTCGAGCACGCCGTCGACGGCCTCGAGGTGAGACGGGTTCGCGGCCAGGTAGACGGGCATCTCCGTGCCGTTGGTGGCTCGGAAGGTTCCCTCCGTGCCCAGGTGGTACTTGACGTCGCCGGAGCCCTGCACCGTGCGGGGGTCCTGGGTGCCCTCGAACTCGCGGAAGATCTGGCCGTAGGTCTTGCCGGCGATGTTGGTCAGCACGTTCAGGCGGCCGCGGTGGGCCATCCCGATCGCGACCTCGTCGAGCCCGGCATCCGCCGCGCCCTGCAGGATCGCGTCGAGCAGGGCGATGGTGGACTCGCCGCCCTCGAGGCTGAACCGCTTCTGCCCGACGTACTTCGTCTGCAGGAACGTTTCGAAGGCCTCCGCCTCGTTGAGCTTGCCGAGGATGCGCATCTGCTCGTCGTGGGTCGGCTTGACGTAGGACTTCTCGATCTTCTCCTGCACCCACCTGCGCTGGCCCGGGTCCTGGATGTGCATGTACTCGATGCCCGTGGTGCGGCAGTAGGAGTCGCGGAGCACGCCGAGGATGTCACGGAGCAGCATCAGGCGTTTGGTGCCGAAACCGCCGGTGACGAACTCGCGATCGAGGTCCCAGAAGGTGAGCCCGTGGTTGGAGATGTCGAGGTCTGGGTGGGAGCGCTGGGTGTACTCGAGCGGGTCGATGTCGGCCATCAGGTGACCGCGCACCCGGAACGCGTTGATCAGTTCCTGCACGCGGGCGGTCTTGTCGACCGCGCTGGCCAGGTCGACGCTGATGTCCGGCGCCCAGTGGATCGGCTCGTACGGGATGCGGAGGGCGGAGAAGATGTCCTCGTAGAAGTTGTGCCCGCCGATCAGCAGCTCGTGCACGATCTTCAGGAACTCACCCGAGCCGGCGCCCTGGATCACCCGGTGGTCGTAGGTGCTGGTGAGGGTGATGGTCTTTGAGATGGCCAGGCCGGTGAGCGTCTTGACGCTCGCGCCCTGGAACTCGGCCGGGTAGTCGAGGGCGCCGGCGCCGATGATGCAGCCCTGCCCCTTCATCAGGCGGGGCACGGAGTGGACCGTGCCGATGCCGCCCGGATTGGTGAGGGACACCGTGGCGCCGGAGAAATCGTCCGCGGTGAGCTTGCCCTTGCGGGCGCGGGTGACGAGGTCCTCATAGGCGGAGAGGTACTCGCCGAACGTCATCGTGTCGGCGCGCTTGATCGCCGGGACCATCAGCGACCGGGTGCCGTCGGGCTTGGGCAGGTCGATCGCGATGCCGAGTCCCACGTGGGCGGGGGCGATCACCGAGGGCTTGCCGTCGATCTCGTTGTAGTACACGTTCTGGCTGGGGAACATCTTGAGGGCGTTGATCAGGGCCCAGCCGATCAGGTGAGTGAAGGACACCTTGCCACCGCGCGACCGGCGCATGTGGTTGTTCATCACGATCCGGTTGTCGATCAGGAGCTTCGCCGGAATGGTGCGCACGCTCGTGGCGGTCGGCACGGTCAGGCTCACCGCCATGTTGGCGGCGAGGCTCTTCGACATGCCGCGCAGCGGCGTGACGACGTCCTGGACCTCGGTGGTTGCCTTCGCGGTCGCGATCGGATGCGGGCTCGTGATCGGGGCGTCGGCGGGCACGGGGACCGGCTTGGGGGCGACACCGGTGGTGCGCGCCGTGCGCTGGGCGCCGATGGACTCGGCGGGGGCGGTCGTCGGTGCCGGCTCGGACACGACGGGACCGACGGCCGGGGCGGCGACGGCCGGGGCGGCGACGGCCGGGGCGGCGACGGCCGGGGCGGCGACGGCCGGGGCGG